>Ga0101944_10005649_pt1 | contig 13971 bp, 11 predicted proteins | sample DewCreD2012metaG_FD_75245 | JGI IMG/M metagenome (GOLD analysis project Ga0101944, IMG submission 75245) | Hot spring sediment bacterial and archeal communities from British Columbia, Canada, to study Microbial Dark Matter (Phase II) - Dewar... ... | reverse complement strand
AAAGCAACGCCCGCCCGCACGGGGCGCTCGGCAAGTTCATGTCGCCCGCCCGGAGCCACGCTCATTCCGGGCGGCAAGGATGCCGCCCTCTACGGCAGGCAGGATGCCTGCCGCCACCGCCTGCAAGAAACTGAGATGCGCCCCGCACTCGGCGCTTTCAGCCCGGCGGCGGGTTTGTTTGAATCCGCGCATGGCCACTGCGCCCGCGTCCCTGCTGACCGACCTGCTGCGCCGGGTGTCGCGGTCGTTCCACCTGACCTTGCGCGTCCTGCCCGGCGCGGTGCGTCCGCAGATCGGCCTCGCCTATCTTCTCGCGCGCACCTCCGACACTATCGCCGACACCGACCTGCTGCCGGTGGAGCAACGGCTCGCCGCGCTGGGCCGGTTCCGCGAACGCCTCTGGGGCCGCGCCACGACGCCATTAAACTGGAATTCCCTCGCCACCGCGCCCGGCGCCGCCGCCGAACGGACGCTCCTCGAGCGCGCGGAGGACAGCCTGGCCCTGCTCGCCACGCTGGACGCGGAGGACGCCCGCCTTGTGCGCGGCGTGCTCGACACCATCCTGACCGGCCAGGAACTGGACCTGCTCCGGTTTCGGGACGCCACCGCGGCGAATCTCGTGGCCCTGGAAACGGACGCTGACCTGGACGATTACACCTACCGCGTGGCCGGTTGTGTGGGGGAATTCTGGACCCGCCTGTGCTGCCGCCGGCTGTTCCGCGCGGACACCGTCAACGAAACGCAACTGCTGGCGGATGGCGTGCGGTTCGGGCGCGGGTTGCAACTGGTCAACATCCTGCGGGATGTGCCGGCGGACGCGCGGATGGGGCGTTGTTATGTGCCCCGCGTCCGGCTCGCGGCGGCGGGACTGCGGCCCGAGGATTTGTTGCAGCCGGGCAAGGAAGCCGCGTTTCGCCCCGTTCATCAGGCGCTGCTGGCCGTGGCGGAAGCACATCTGCGGGCGGGCTGGGAATACACCAACGCGCTCCCGCCGGACCAATGGCGCGTGCGGCTCGCGTGTGCCTGGCCGGTATTGCTGGGAATGCGAACGCTCGACCGGCTGCGGGCCGGCCCCGGGCTGGCGGCGACGCAACCGGTCAAAATCTCCCGGGCCGAAGTGCGCGCCGTGATCTGGCGCAGCGTGGTGCGCGTGCCGTTTCCCGGCGCGTTCCGCACCTTGTGCCCCCCGCGCACCGCCCCGGGGCGGACTGAAGGCACCACCCCGGATATGTCACACTCCGGGGGCCGGAGCGCCGGTTGGTAACCGGCTTCTCGCGGCAAAACATCCCAAGCCGGTCGGCGACCGGCGCTTCGCTCGGTCGGCATTGCGTGCGGGGTGTGAAATATCCGGATCGCTTCCCTGTGCCGGTCGGCGAGCAGCACGCGATGCGTCCACGGCGCACTTCCCGTTTGACAGGGGGCCAATTCGGAAGATGATGGCACCAGCCAAGCCGAAGAATGGCCTTCGGCTTTGTTTTTGAGCCAAACCACGACGCAAGCAGTCGTTCATCAACCCCGCACCCTCCAATCACCATGGGCCGCATCTACAACGACATCACCGAAACCATCGGCAACACCCCGCTCGTCCGCCTCAACCGCACCGCGCAGAAACACGGCGCGGTGGCCGACGTGTTGCTCAAGCTCGAATTCTTCAACCCGCTCGCCAGCGTCAAGGACCGCATCGGCGTCTCGATGATTGATGCCGGCCTGCGCGACGGGCGGATCAAGCCCGGCTCCGTGCTCATCGAGCCGACCAGCGGCAACACCGGCATCGCGCTGGCGTTCGTCGCGGCGGCGCGCGGCCTCAAGCTCATCCTCACGATGCCCGAGACGATGTCGCTCGAACGCCGCAAGCTGCTCAAGATTCTCGGCGCGCGGCTCGTGCTGACCGAAGGCGCGAAGGGCATGAAGGGCGCCATCGCCAAGGCCGAGGAACTCCACGCGCAGATTCCCAACAGCGTCATCCCGCAGCAGTTCGCCAATCCCGCGAATCCGGAGATTCATCGCAAGACCACCGCCGAGGAAATCTGGAAGGACACCGACGGCAAGGTGGATTTCGTGGTCGCGGGGGTCGGCACCGGCGGCACCATCACCGGCGTGGCGGAAGTGATCAAGGCGCGCAAACCCGGCTTCAAGGCCATCGCCGTCGAGCCGGCCAAGTCGCCCGTGCTTTCCGGCGGCGCGCCCGGCCCGCACAAGTTGCAGGGCATCGGTGCTGGCTTCGTGCCCGCCGTGCTCAACACCAGGATCGTGGATGAAATCATCAAGGTGGATGAGGCCGATTCCGGGCCGGTGTCCAAGGAAGTCAGCCAGCTCGACGGCATTCCGGTCGGCATCTCCAGCGGCGCCATCATCTGGGCCGCGTTGCAGGTGGCCAAGCGGCCGGAAAACGCCGGCAAACAAATCGTCGTCGTGGTGCCTTCCTGCGCGGAACGCTACCTCAGCTCCTGGCTGTTCGCCGACGTGAGCGTCGAAAGCGACAGCGTGGAAGACCTGATTGCGAAGTGAAGCACGGAGTTTTGCGAAAGGCTGTTCATTGATTCTCCGGCGCGTTCTCCCTCCCCCCGAACCCGGTAGTGGGACAGGCATCCTGCCTGTCCGGTGGCGCCGCCAAACTCGCGCTGGACTCACACCCAATGGACGCCTCACCGGACAGGCGGGACGCCTGTCCCACTACGGCGTCGGCGCTGCGGTTCGGGGGTTCAAAGCGCGAACTTCTGGTTGGGAGAATTCTCACCCCGGCCCTCTCCCGCTGGGAGAGGGAGAATCGTTGACCGTCTCACTCGAAACACCTGCGACTGGATTCGCCGGACAGCGATTGAAATGGCGAGAATCGCCACCGGCGGTTCCCTCTCCCTCAGGGAGAGGGCCAGGGTGAGGGTGGACGCAGCGCAAACCAATCCGCCCCGAGTCGTCAAAGGCTCCGCACAAAGAATCGTTTCATCCGAATGAACAAAGACCCCCAATCGGGCTTCACCACGCGCGCCGTCCATGAGAGCTGCGGCTTCTCGGAAGGCACGGGCGCGGTGATGCCGCCGGTGTTTCTCACCTCGACCTTCGAGAACGGCAACCCCGGCGGCTTCGACTACACCCGCTCCGGCAACCCCAACTTCCGCCTGCTCCAGCAAAGCGCGGCGTCGCTCGAGGGCGCGCAGTTCGCCACCTGTTTTGCCAGCGGCGTGTCGGCGATCACCGCGGTGGTCTCGACGCTCAAATCCGGCGATGTGGTGGTTGCGGAGGAAAATGTCTATGGCTGCACCTACCGGCTGTTCGACAAAGTGTTCGCCAGGTTCGGCGTGCAAGTCCGCTATGTGAACTTCGCCGACGAGGCAAACTGGAACGTCATCCGTGAGACCCGGCCCGCGCTCGTCTGGCTGGAAAGCCCGACGAACCCCTTGCTCAAGATCGTGGACATCGCGGGCATCAGCACCGTGGCACAGGCAGTCGGCGCGCCCGTCGTGGTGGACAACACGTTTGCGTCGCCGTATCTCCAGCGCCCCATCGAACTCGGCGCCACGCTCTCGCTCGCCTCGACGACGAAATACACCAACGGCCACAGCGATTGCCTCGGCGGCATCGTCGCGACGAACGATCCGGCGTGGCAGGACAAGCTGATCTTCGCGCAGAAGGCGCTGGGCCTGCAGCCGTCACCGTTCGATGCGTGGCTCACCGCGCGCGGCCAGCGCACGCTGGCGCTCCGCATGGAACGGCATTCCGCCAACGCGCTCGAACTCGCCTCCTGGATGGAAACGCGCACGGGCGTGAAGCTCGTGCGTTACCCGTTCCTGCCCAGCCATCCGCAGTTCGCGCTGGCGAAGCGGCAGATGAAATCCGGCTCCGGCCTCTTCCTCGCGGAACTGGATTGCCCGGCGGAGCAGGCGTTGGAGTTCTGCCGGCGGTTGAAATACTTCACGCTGGCCGAAAGCCTCGGCGGCGTGGAAAGCCTCATCTGCCACCCCCCCACGATGACGCACGCCTCCGTGCCCCGCGCGGTGCGGCACAAAATCGGCATCGGCGACGGCTTGCTCCGCTTCTCTGTCGGCATCGAGGACGTGGCCGATCTGCGCCGCGACATTGATGAGGCGTTGCAAACAATGGGCCTGTAGCGCCAGGCATCCTTGCCGGACGTGAAGCCGGGCACCCTGCCCGGCGGACCGAGCCACGAAAGACATGACGACAAAAAAATTTCCGAGTGACTTGCCGGCTTCGGACCCCAATCCGGGCGGCAGGATGCCGGACGCCACTTTGGCCGCATGAACGCGAACACCCTTCTGGCCGAACCGCTCTGGGACGCCGCCAGCCTGGGCAAAGCCCTGCCGGAATCCCCCCATGCCGTGTCCGTCTCCCTGCCCCGCTGGCGGGACGTGGTCGCCTACGAGGAAAAAGACCCGGCGGTCACTGCGAAAATGGCGCTCGGCTACCCGCGCTTCGTCATTCATCCGCTCGTGCGCGAACTGGCAGATCAACTGGGCGGCGGCCAGCCCTGCCTGCCGTTTCCATCGGCGGCCGCGGCCGAAACCGCCGCCGCTCACGTTCGCAGGGCCGCCGGCGCGCCCGTCGGCGTCGTTCCGGGCCGGGGTGTGTTTGGCGTCGTCACGTCGCCGGCAGGCACGCAGGCGCTGAAAGATTTCTGGCAGCACACCGGATTGATTGTCAGCAGCCGTCAGGCGGAGGCGGCGCTCGCGGGACGCGGGGACGTTCCCGATGCCGCCGCCATCCGCGCGTCGCTCCGCCGCCAACTGGCTGCGTTTTACCATTGCGAGCCGGACGATGTGTTCCTCGCTCCGACGGGCATGGCGGCGCAGTTCGCGGCGTTGCGCGCCTGCCAGGCCCGCCGCCCCGGCCTGCGCACGGCGCAGTTTGGCTTCCCCTACGTGGACACGCTCAAGCTCCAGCAGAAGCTGGGCGCGGGCGCCCATCTGTTGCATGACCTCGACCACATCGGGACGAGTTTGCAGGCGATTCTGGCGGGCGAACAACTGGCGGCGGCCTTTGGCGAAATTCCCGGCAACCCGCTGCTCGGCTCGGCGGACGTGCGCCGCATCGCGCCTTTACTCAGGCGGCACGGCATCCCGCTGGTCGCGGATGATGTCGTGGCTTCGCCGGTGAACGTGGACCTGGGCCGTTACGCGGACCTCACCGCCACGAGCCTCACCAAATACGTCGCGGGCACGTGCGACGTGATGGGCGGCGCGTTGATCTGCAATCCGCGTTCGCCGTTCCACGCGGAGTTGAAGGCCATCATCCAGAGCCGGCACGAGGAACTGTTGTGGGGCGGAGACGCGCTGGCGCTCGACGAGCGCGCGCGAACCTTCCCGCACCGGATGCACCGGCACAACGCCAACGGGCTGTTCATCGCGGAAAAACTCCGCGCGCATCCGCGGGTCGAACGCGTCTGGTATCCAAAATGGGAATTCAGCGGAGCCTACGAAGCCGTGCGCCGGCCGCAGGGCGGCTGGGGTTCGCTCGTCACGTTTCTCCCGCGCAACGCCGCCGTCACCGCGCCGCGCGTGTTCGACGCCCTGCGCGTCTGCAAGGGGCCGAGCCTGGGCACGGTGTTCACGCTCGCCTGCCCGTTCGTGCTGCTGGCGCACTACACGGAGCTTGAATGGGCCGAGGCCTGCGGCGTGCCGCGCAATTTGATCCGCCTCTCCGTCGGACTGGAGGAACCGGAGGAACTGTGGACGCGGATTGATGCGGCGTTGATGGCCGGAGCCTGAATACTATTCAACCCCGGATGAACACGGACAGACCTGACGCGGCCGATGCCGCAACCACACCGGCTGGCAAGGGAATGCATGGCAGAGGCATGCGGACCCCCTTTGGGCAAATTGCCTTACCAACCATTCCCCTGCCAATCCGGCGGCGGAAAATATCTTTGCCGGAAAAGCAAAGACTGGCGGGATTGTCTTACGGATGGGGAAAGGGAGTGCTGGAGTGCTGGAGTGCTCAATCCCAACACCCCAGCATTCCAGCACGCCAACACCCCGCCGCCTAGTGCCCATGCGCATCTCGAAGAAAACCGACTACGCCCTGCGCGCCCTGTTCACGCTCGTCGAGCACTACGGGCGCGGGCCGATTCCCATCCGCGAACTCGCGCGCCGCAACGACGTGCCCAAGCGGTTTCTCGAACAGATCGTCCTCGACCTGAAGCGGCGGGGCTGGGTGGACAGCGTGGCGGGCGTGCGCGGCGGCATCTTCCTCGCGAAGCATCCGGCGAAAATCACGATGGGCGAGGTGGTGCGCCATTTCGACGGCATCATCGCGCCGATTGGCTGCGTCTCCACCTCCGGCTACGAACGCTGCACGCAGGAACCGGTGTGCCGCTTCCGCCGCGTGTTCCTCGACGCGCGCAACTACGTCACGCGGTTGATGGACAACGCCACCCTCGAGGCCGTGGCCAAAGGCGCGCCCGTCGCCGCCCAGGAGGTCTTCGCCCCCGGCTTCATCGGCGGCGAAGGCATCTGAACCCGCAATCCGAACCCCGGCGGCGGCAAAGCCCCGGTCCGGCGCCCCGGCGTTTTCGAAGGCCCCAACAATCCGCTTGTTTTCCCCGCGCCCCGGGGGAACTTTTCCCCGGCGACCCATGGAACTCCCCACCGCCTCCCCCACACCCGATTTCTGGGACTGGTTCATCGGCATCCTCCTGGTGCTGGGGCTGCTGGGCGGCCTCGGGTGGACGTTCTGGCGCGCGTTGCATCGCTCGGAGGACCCGCCCCGGCTCGTGTTCAAATGGATCATGACCGCCCTCGCGCTCGGCGTGCTTGTGCGTGTCGTCGCCCCCGTGGTGCAGCGGGGCGGCTACGAGGGCGCCTTCGTCGGCATTCCGGCGACGGCGGTCGTGGGTCTGGTGCTCGCCCTCATCTGGCGCCACAACCTCACCATGCTCATCGCCAAACCGTTCGCCTCGCTCTATGACGGCGGCGACCTCGAAGCCGAACCCCGGCCCCAATACTCGGCCGCCCAGGCCCGGCGGCAGCGCGGCGACTTCCACGGCGCCCGGGCCGAGGTGCGCGAGCAGTTGCGGCGGTTCCCCCAGGACTTCGAAGGCCACCTGCTGCTTGCCGAAATCGAGGCGCTCAACTTCCAGGACCTGTCCGCCGCCGAGGTGGCCATCACCCGCGCCACCGCCCTGCCCGGCCTGCCTGCCCCCAACATCGCCCTCGCCTGGAACGCCCTGGCCGACTGGCATCTCCAAGTGACCCAGGACCTGGACGGCGCGCGCGCGGCCCTGGCGCGCATCCCCGAACGGCTCCCCGATTCGGAATGGGCCTTGCGCGCCGAACAACGCATTGCCCATCTGCCCAGCCGCGAGCAACTCAGCCAGCGCAATGAACGGCGCACGTTCAAGGTCACCCACATCGAGGGCGACCCCGGCCTTGAACGGGGCCGCGTCACCGCGCCCCCGGAAGCCAACCCGGACAGCCAGGCCGCCTAATGGGCGCGCCACCTCGAGGAATTCCCCCACGACAACGAAATCCGCGAGAAGCTCGCGCGGCTTTATCTGGAGCACTATCACCGGCTTGACCTCGCGCAGGACCAGTTGGAGCAGTTGATCCGGTTCCCCCACCAGCCGCAGCGGGACGTCGTCCGCTGGCTGAATCTGCTCGCCGACTTCCAGGTGAAAGGCGGCGCGGATTACGACACCGTGCGCGCCACGTTGCAGCGCATCATTGACCTCGACCCCGCGGCCGGCCCCGCCCACCTGGCGCAGAACCGCATCGAACGGCTCCGGCTCGAATTTCGCGGCCAACAAGCGACCGCCGCCGTCAAACTCGGCACCTACGAGGACGACCTCGGCCTGAAAGGCGGCAGGGCTGCAACCCCGGGCGGCTGGCCCCTGCGCCAGCGGGTGAAGAAAGTGCGGGCATTGCCGCCACGCGCGCCTGTGGGGCCTGCGCTCAACCCGAGCCGGAACGGTTTGCCTGGACTTGGGGGGGGTGGCCGCAGGCAGCCTGCTGGGCGCATCTCACTTTCTTGCAAGTCCGTTTCATATGTGTGCGGTGGTAGCGTCGGCAATCCTTGGCTGACGTGGAGCCGGGCTTCCCAGCCCGGCGGAAAGCAACGCCCGCCCGCACGGGGCGCTCGGCAAGTTCATGTCGCCCGCCCGGAGCCACGCTCATTCCGGGCGGCAAGGATGCCGCCCTCTACGGCAGGCAGGATGCCTGCCGCCACCGCCTGCAAGAAACTGAGATGCGCCCCAGCCTGCCTGCCGTCGAATCGGACATCCTTGCCCGGCGGAAAGCGGCTCCCCTCTCTCCGAACCGGAGCGCCGGCGTCCCCGCCGGCTTTGGGCGAACGCAGGCCGGTCATCGCCCGGTCGCCGGGATGGCAGCGCCTCGCAGATCAGACACGCAAAGCCGGCGAGGACGCCGACGCTCCGTCCGGTTCGGGGGTTCAATGCGCGAACTGCGTTTCAGGCAATTCTCTCCCCGCCGGGCCGCGCTCATTCCCGCCCGCACAACTGTGCCGCCCGCAGGCCGCGCACGTCCTCGACCAGCCGGTCGGGGTGATGCCGGGCCAGTTCCTCGGCGCGTGCTCCGCCGGTGGCCACCGCCAGCACCCGGGCGCCGATGGCCCGGCCACAGCGGATGTCCAGCGGGGTGTCGCCGACCACCAGGATTTCCCGCCCCGCCAAAGGTCGGCCCAGCAACCGTTCCCCGCGGCGTTTGGCGACGGCGGCAATCTGGTCGCGATCCTCGTGGTCGTCGGCAAAACCGCCGGTGACGAAATGCTCCCACAACCCGAAATGGCGGAGCTTGATCTCCGCGCCGAGCCGGACGTTGCCCGTCAGCAAGCCGACGAGCGGCGGTTCCGGCAGCGCCTCCAGCTCGTGAATCAGGGCGCGCACGCCCGGACATTCCTCCGTGCGGCTGTGCGCGAGGATGTGATCCAGCCAGAACACGTAGCGGTCGAAGAAACGCGCAAAATTCTCCGCCGTCTCCGGAATGCCGTTCCACTGGAAGAACTCGCGCACCAGGCTGACATCGGTCCGCCCGGCGAACCGCAGTCGTTCCGCCCCGTGGGCGCCGAACTCGGTGGCAAACACTGTGGCGAAGGCCCGCACACCCGCGCCGCCGGTATGCACCAGCGTGCCGTCAATGTCGAAAAGCACCAGTCGGACCATGGGCGGCGGACGATAGGCCGGGCGGCCCGGTGGGGCAATCACGACGGTTGGCAAAAGGGGGGCTTCCGGGTCGCGCGGCGGAGGCGGACGGAAAACCGGGCGCGGGAAACCGGGGCGGTTGAAACCGGGGCGGTTATTTCTTCTTCCTGGCCGCCTCGAGCTTGGCGATGAAGGCCTCGGGGGTCTTTTCGTAGCCGAGTTCGCCCAGTTGCTTGCCCGCGCCGTCCAGCACGATGAGCGTGGGGTAGCCCTGGATTTTGTATTTGGTCTGGAGCGCGCGGTTGGCCTGCTTGAGTTCCGCGCTCTGTTCCTTCTTGCGCGGGAAATCAATCTCCACGAGCACGAGGTTCTTCGCCGCGTAGGTCTTGAACGTGTCGGTGTCGAACACGTCCTTCTTCAGCTTGATGCACCAGCCGCACCAGTCCGAGCCGGTGAAGTTGATCAGGACGACCTTGTTTTCCTTTTTGGCCAGTTCCTGCGCCTTGGGCAGGTCGGTGTGCCAGTCCAGCGCGGAAGCCGAGGTCAGCGCGGCGGCGAGGGTGAGAACGGCGAGCAATGAGGTTTTCATGGATTTTGTTTTTGGTTGCCGGGGGACGGGTGTTGGACGCGCGGGGCAAGAAACTGTTCAATCGCCCGGCGGGGAAAGACTGCCGCATCTCGCCTAAACTGTCCAGTTCGCCGGAATTCCGCCGGAATTGCCCTTTCGTTCGGGCAGGGTTCTGGTAATCCCGTCCAACGACTCGGCCATGAAAATCTTTCCCCTCGTCCTCGGCGCCGCCCTCGCGGCGGCGGCCTTCGGTGGCGGTGTCTGGTTCGCCCGGCAGTCCCACCCCGCCAGCCCGCCGGTCGCCGGCGCTGTGGGTTCCGCGAATCCGTTGCCGAAACTTCCCGCGAAAATCGTCCCGCCCGCCCCCCGGGAGCGCCGCGCCGCGCGCATCAGCACTCTCGAGGAAGCCCGCGCGGCGCTCGAGGAAATGCGCCAGGCCGGCGCGCAGAAGCGGTGGGAAAAGATGCTCGACTTCACCCGCGACCTGGAACCCGGGTTGATTCCCGCGGCGCTGACGCTGGCGGAACAAGTCGCCCCCGAAATGATGCGGCAGGGGCTGCGCGCGCACCTGCTCCGGGAATTCGCCCGCATGGATGTCCGCGCCGCGCTGGCGCTGGCGGAGAAGACCGCCGGCGGCCGGGAGCGCCACCATGCCATCGCCAGCGTCATCGGCGTCTGGGCCGGGCAGGATGCCGAGGCCGCGCTCGCGTGGACGCAGCGTTTGCCTCCGGGCCAGTTGCGGACCGGCGTGCTCGACACCGTGCTGGCGGAACTCGCCGAACTGGACCCCGCGCGGGCGCTCGAACTCGCCCTGGCATCGAGTCCAGGCCGCAACCATTGGGGCGGCGCGGTCTGGACGGTCTTCAATCTCTGGGCGTCCCGCGACCCGCGGGCGGCGTTCGAGCGGGCGCTGACCTTGCCGGGTTCGCAGCGGCAATCCGCGCTGAGCGCGGTGCTGCATCGCTGGGCGGAACAGGAACCGGCCGCCGCCGCCGCGCAGGTGCTCAAGCTGCCCAACAGCCCCGCCCGCAATGAAGCCATCAGCGGCATTGCCGGCGCGTGGGCGATGGTGGATTTGGCCGCCGCGCTCGCCTGGGTGCAAGCCCTCCCGGCGGGCCGCGCCCGCGACAGCGCGCTGCAATCCCTCGCCTACCAGTGGGCGGACACGGACCCGGCGGCGGCGATGGCGCATTTCCAGACGCTGCCCGAGGGGGCGGCCAAACGCCAGATGCTGCAGGCCGTCCTCAGCCAGATGGTCAACACCGATCCCGACGCCGCCCTGCGCTGGCTGCAAACCCTCCCCGCCGGGCGCGCCCGGCAGGAGGCCGCCAACTCCGTCATCCAGCAGCTTGCCTGGCAAAACCCCGAACGCGCGGCCCAGTTTTACGCGCAAACGCCGCCCGGCCCGGCTCGCAGTCATCTCGCCAGCACCATCGCCAGCCAATGGGCGCAGAGCGATCCCCACGCGGCGCTCCAGTGGGTGCGGAGTTTGCCGGAAAGTTCGTCCCGCCGCGACGCCCTCGCGCAGGCGCTCGGCGTGTGGGCCGGCAACGATCCCGCCGCCGCCATCGCCGAGGCCCAGCAACTGCCGCCGGGCCGGGGCCGCGACAGCGCCCTGTCCAACATCGCCCGCCAATGGGCGCAACAGGACCTCGACGGCGCGCTCGCGTGGCTGCAAACCCTCCCGCCCGGCGCGGGCCGCAACCAGGCCCTCAGTTCGCTCGCCAGTGAATGGGCCGCGCAGTCGCCCGAGGCCGCGTTCGCCCACGCGCAGTCGCTGCCCGAGGGCCAGGGCAAACGCGACTTCCTGCGCAACGTCATCACCGCGTTGCAACAGACGGACCCCGACCTCGCCTGGCAGAAATTGCAGTCGCTCCCGCCCGGCCCCAGCCGCAACGACGCCCTTTCCTCGCTCATCCGCACCGTGAGTTATGAAGATCCCGCCCGCGCGGCAAAGCTGCTCGACGGACTGCCCGCCGGACGCGCCCGCAACGACGCCATCAGCCAGCTCGCCGGCCAGTGGGCCGGGCAGGACCTCCGGGGCGCGCTCGACTGGATCGGCACCCTCCCGGCGGGCCGCACCCGGGACGGCGCATTGCGGAACCTCTCGTGGCAAATCGGCCAGAGCGACCCGCAACTGGCCGCCGAGTTCGCGGCCAAACTGCCCGCCGGCCAGGCGCGCAATGAATTCATCGGCAACGTCGCCGGCGCCTGGGCGGACAACGACCTCACCGGTGCCCTCGCCTGGGTCCAGCAACTCCCTGCCGGCCCTGCGCGCCAGAACGCGCTGCAAAACCTGGGCCGGCGCTGGGCGGAAGCCGACCCCGCCGGCCTCGCGCAATACGCCCGGGCCCTGCCCGGCGGCGCGGAACAAAACCGCCTGCTCGAAAACCTCGCCAGCCAGTGGGCCGCGAATGATCCCGCCGCCGCGACCGCCTGGATGAATTCGTTGTCCGAAGGCCCCGCCCGCAACGCCGCGCTCGGCAGCTTCGTTTCCGGTCTCGCGCAGAATTCCCCCGCGGACGCGGCGCGCTTCGTCGCCGCCATGAGCGCCGGCTCCGCGCAGGACACCGCCGCCAGCCGGGTGATTTCCGTGTGGTCGCAAAACGACCCTGCCGCCGCCGCCGCGTGGGTGAGCACCTTTCCCGAGGGCCAGGCGCGCGAACAGGCCGCGCAGAATCTCATCAGCAACTGGGCCGGCAGCGAACCCGAGGCGGCGGCGCTCTGGCTCGCCAACCTGCCCGCCGGCGCGTCGCGCGACAGCGCGGTCAACAGCTTCATCAGTTCGATGGCCCACCAGCAGCCCGAGCTGGCCGCGCCGTTTGCCGAGGCCATCGCCGACGAACGGCAGCGCCATTCCTCGCTCGAAAACATCGCCCGCAACTGGCTCCGTCAGGATCCCGCCGCCGCACAAAAGTGGCTCGGCAACTCCGGCCTGCCCTACGACCGCCAGCAAAAGCTGCTCGCCGACTGGCAGAAGAACGGGGGGATGTGAGCGGGGCGGAGAATAGGAGTTGCCCGCCGTCGGGGCGGTCTGATTCAGTGCGGCCATGTTGGGCACGTTGTTGAACGCGGGCGCCATTGTCCTCGGCGCGGTTTTGGGCCGGGTGGTGCGCGGGCCGTGGGCCATGGAGAACCAGCTTTTCCTGAAGCTGCTGCTGGGCCTCGCGGCGGCGGCGGCGGGCCTGCGCCTGTGCTGGGTCAGCCTGTGGGCGGAGGGCTTCCGCGCCGGCCTCTGGCAACTGGCCTTCGTCCTCCTCGCCATGATCCTGGGGAAATTGACCGGCCGGCTGCTGGGGCTGCAGAAATTCTCGAACCGCCTCGGGCGCTTCGCCCGGGAACGCCTGGCGGCCCTGCCGCCGAACCGGACGCCCCCGGTGGCCGAGGGATTGAACGTGGGCGCCGCCCTGTTCTGCGCGGCGCCGCTGGGCATTTTCGGCGCGGTGGCGGAGGGCGTGGCGGGTGGCTGGCTGCTGCTGGCCGCGTTGCCGCTGCTGATCAAGGCGGTCATGGACGGGCTGGCCACCTTCGGCTTCGCCCGGATGTTCGGCTGGGGGATCGGGCTGGCCGCGCTGCCGGTGCTGGCGTTTCAGGGGACCATTTTCCTGCTGGTGGCGGAGTTTGCCGCGCCGTGGCTGGCGGCGCACCAATTGGCGGGGGCGGTCAACGCCACCCTCGGATTGCTGGTGTTCTGCGTCGCGCTCGTGATTTTCGAGGTCAAGCGGATCGCCCTGGCCGACTATCTGCCCAGCCTGGTGTTCGCGCCGCTGCTGACGTGGTGGCTGCGGTGACGGGCAATTTCCGGTTGCAAATCCTCTGAATAAGGCAACATTGCGCCCGTCAATCATTGAACGAATTCCGGCCATGAATGGTCGGAATGTCGTTCGTGACCATCCACGACAACAACAACACAAAACACATCGCAACATGAAGAAGCTCATCACGCTGTTCGCCCTCGTGGCGTTCGCCTTCGCCGTCCAGGCCTCGGACTGCAGCAAGTGCCCCGCGGGCAAGGAAAAGAAGGACAAGACCGAAGGCAAGTGCCCGGCTGGTGGCGACAAGGAGAAGAAGGACAAGGCCTGATTCTTCCGGCATCGTTTCAGACCCGCGTGACTGGTTCACGCGGGTTTTTTATTTGTGCGCCCGCGCCGGGGTCCGGCAAGCCCGGGGAGACGGAGGGCGCATCTCAGTTTATTGCAGGCGGTGGCGGCAGGCATCCTGCCTGCCGTAGAGGGCGGCATCCTTGCCGCCCGGAATGAGCGTGGCTCCGGGCGGGCGACATGAACTTGCCGAGCGC
>Ga0101944_10005648_pt1 | contig 13972 bp, 12 predicted proteins | sample DewCreD2012metaG_FD_75245 | JGI IMG/M metagenome (GOLD analysis project Ga0101944, IMG submission 75245) | Hot spring sediment bacterial and archeal communities from British Columbia, Canada, to study Microbial Dark Matter (Phase II) - Dewar... ... | reverse complement strand
ATGCTAAGGTTATCGAGCTTGATCCCCGGTATGTTCCTGCCTATAACAACCTGGGAACCATGTATGACCGGCTTCATGAATCGGATAAGGCCTTTGCCATATTCCAAAAAGGCCTGAGCCTTGACCGGAACAATCCGATCCTTCATTTTAATTACGGACTGGCCCTGGAAGCCAGGGGGAAATTTGATGAAGCGGTCCGGGAATATGAAGCGGCCCTTCGCTCCCGTCCCGGCTGGGTCGAAGCGCTTAATAATTTGGGCATCCTCCGCTTAAAACAGGGGCGGCATTCGGATGCCCTGGACATATTTAACCGCATACTTACAATCGATCCCTTTAATGCAGAAGCCCGGAACAATATTGGCGTGGTTCATGCCGATCAGGGTAAATTCAACGAAGCTATCACCTATTATCGGCAAGCCATAGAAGCGGATCCAAAATATGTAAAGGCTGTCGTTAATTTGGAATATGCTTTGGAAGCGATTGGGCATCCCGGGGATGCACTCATCGAATTGGAAAAACTGGTAAAACTGGTCCCCAATAGCACAGAAGTACGAGTTAAACTGGCTTCCCTTTATTTAAAACTTCAGCGATATCCGGAAGCATTGGAACAGGCGAGTCGAGCCCTGGAATGGGAGCCCGATAACCTGCAAGCCCTCAGAATTCAAGGCGCAGCCTACAGGGCTATCGGTAAAGATGCGGAAGCTCAAGCCTGCTTTGAACGAATCCTATCTATTGAGCCTGGAAACTATTCATTCTATCTGGATCTGGCGGATTTACATTTTAAGCGAAAGGAATATAAGGAAGCAGAAGAGCGGATTCTGGCATTTTTGCGGAGGAAACCCCAGGATAGAAATGCAAAAATGATGCTGGGGCGGCTTTATGCGGAAACAGGAAACAAGGCTCATGCCATCACCATCTTTGAGGAACTGATTAAGGATAATCCCCAGGATGTGGAAGCCCTGGCGGCCCTGGCAGAAATTCACAAGAAATCGGGCGATATTGAAAAAGCGGTACAAACGGCTGACACTTTGATTAATTTGCAGGGCAAACGGGCTACTTCTGAGGACTTAAGTAATTTGAATAAATCCCTAGATTTCTATGAGGAAGCAGTCCGGTCCTATTCAGCTTCTCTGCAGGAAGTCTGGGAACGCAATCTCAAGGCCCTTAAGCAAAGCAAGGATATCAAAGAGGCCGAATCTGCCGAAGAAACTAATCCGCTGCTGCTGAGCGCCATCGACTCTATGCCGGTGGAAGAAGAATCGGATAACCTGTTTATCGAGGAAGTAGAAGAACAGATTGATGAACCTGAGGAAGAAGATGAATTGGTCCTGGATGATGAAGCCTATTCCATCTTTGATGAAATGGCAGAACCCCAGGATAGTTTGGAGGGCCTGGTAGAACCTGAAGAAGCAAGGCAAACCCCTGAATATACGGAACCAGAACAACCTGCGGAAACTCCCCAGGAAGTTCGAAAGGAACCAGAAAAGGCTGAAAGCCCGGCGGCACCATCTAATCCTCCGGTGCCGCAGATGCCACAGATGCCGCAGATGCCCCCGATTCAGGTGTTTTCCATGCCATCCCCAACACCGCAGATCATGCCCCAGGTGGTGCCTCCGCCCTCTATGTCCCCGCAGCCGCAACCCCAGCCGACACCCTATGTGCCGCCTCAGCCACAGCGCCAACCCTATGTGCCGCAAGCACCACAGGAGCCCCCGGTTCCTCCGCAACGGCCACCCTATCAGCCTGAGCAAATGACTGAGACCAAGCCTGATGTGTCACAGGCACCTCAGGAGCCCCCTGAGGAAGAGGTGCTTACGGAGCTGCCCGGTGCGGACCAATCAGAATCTGCCTTAGAGGATGATGGCATGGCAGATCTTTTAGAGTACCCCGGCGAGGCCGATTTGCCTGAATTAAATGACGAGGATGAATTGCTTGAATATCCCGATGAATTGCCTGATGAGGAACTGTGGGATGACAGTATTATGCTTGATGATGAGGAGGAGGAGCCCCTGGAAGAGGTTTTAGAGCCTGAATCTGAACCTGAGCAAGAACCGCCTGGGGAAGCCGCGCCGCAAACACCGATAGAGAAACCTCAGCTAGTATTTCAGCAAGAACCGCCGCAGGCACCGAAACAAAATTCGCCTGCAGAGGGGCCAGAACAAAAGGGGCTATCTGAGACAGCCATGCTCAACCTGTTTCAGTATCTAAAAAATCTTACGGAAGAACTGCCGGAAGACCAAAAGCGGGCCTTTAAGGCCAGTGAAGCCCGCTTAAAAATGGAATATGTTATTGATAAACTGGAAGGTCATAAGGGATTGTTAAAATCCTTAGCAGAAAAAACAAACCCTTCTAAGGAACCTGTTGTTTCTGCTCCCATGACGAAAAAGCCCGATCCAGAGTCGGTTGCTAAAACCCTAGCCTATTTGAGCAGTCTTGTAAAAACATTGCCCGATAAGGACCTAACCCATGTGATTGAGAAAAAGGTAAATACCGTTGTAAAGGGTCTGGTTTCAGATGGAGGACATCGTGAGTGAGGATGCGGAACGAAAAATTCAAGCCTATATAAAAAACATGCCCAGCCTGCCTACAACGGTCGCTAAAGTGCTGGAGGTATGTAATAACCCAAAGACCAGCCCCGCCGATTTGAACCAGGTCATATCCCTGGACCCCGTGCTCGTAGGCCGGGTCCTTAAACTCATCAACTCTGCCTATTATGGCTTAGGTCAACAGGTTACGAGTCTCGTCCGGGCCATCATCATGCTGGGAATAAACACGGTAAAAAATTTAGCCCTATCCAGTGCGGTACTGCGGAACCTTACCTCTAAAAAGGACTTTCAAGCCCTGGATATGGATGGTTTCTGGCGGCATTCCCTCTGTGTCGGTGTGGCGGCCAAGGTTTTAGCCAAAAAGCGGGGAGTAGACCCGAAACAGGCTGAAGAATACTTTACCGCCGGCCTTTTGCATGATATCGGGAAGATTCCAATCAATGCGGTGCTTTCCAAGGAATATGTCATGGCGGTCAGCATTTCCGATCGGGAACGGATTTCACTGCACCGAGCAGAGGATCGAATTATTGGAATGAACCATGCCGCGGCGGGTTTTATGATTGCCAAGGCATGGAAACTCGAAGGGGCCGTAGGGGACGCCATTGCCTATCATCATTCATATATGGAATATACGGGCCCCCACAAGGATGTTGTGTACTCGGTTGTGCTAGCAAACCGTTTTGCCTCGGTGATGGAAATTGGTTTTTCCGGCAACCGCTATCCTGAAAAGATTGATAACGCTGTCTGGGAATATTTGGGATTAGAGCGGGATGTTTTTGATGAAATTGAAGCGGTGGTAAACCAGGAAATTGAAAAGGCTAAGATATTCCTGAAAATTGATTAAAGGAAAAAGTATGCTTTCAGTACGCATTTGGGGGGATAGGGGGTCTATCCCCTGTCCCGGCCCGGCAACGGTTAAGTTCGGAGGAAACACCTCCTGCCTCGAAATCCGGGCCGATGATCGGCTGGTGATTGTGGATCTCGGCACTGGTGTTAAACCCCTCGGTGATTGGCTCATGGGGAATGATTTTAAAAAGGGCCCCATCGATGCGGATGTCTTCATTACCCATACCCATTGGGATCATATCATGGGGTTCCCCATGTTCACTCCTATTTTTATCCCCGGTACGAAGCTTCGTATCCGGGGCCCCGTTTCTTATGAGGATGAAACCCTGGAATCTATTATCGGGGCCCAGTTGTCCTACCGGTACTGGCCGGTACGGCAAAGCGAGTTAGCGGCGGATATAACCTATGATCAGCTAAAAGAAACCCAGCTGGATCTTGGGGACGGACTCACGGTACGGACAAAGTATCTTAACCACCCAATTCTTTGCCTGGGGTACCGATTTGAATACCAGGGAAAAAGTATTGTAACAGCCTATGACAATGAGCCTTTCCGAAATGTGTTTCCTACGGACCCGAAGGACCCTTCCTATGATGAAGATGCGGCCCGGGAAGGTGAACTGGCGGCCCGGGAAGAAAATGAAAAAATTCTTCGGTTCTTTAAGGATGCGGATGTACTCATCCATGATACCCAGTACACCAAAAAAGAATATGAAGCGGGGAAACTGGGCTGGGGCCACTCCTCCTATGAACATGCAATTAATTCAGCCCATAAGGCGGGTGTAAAAAAACTGGTGCTCTTTCATCATGATCCGAACCGGACTGATGAACAGTTAGAACAGCTGGAAGCGGAATATAAGCATCGTATTGCGGGAAAAACTGAGATGCAGGTTATGATGGCCCGGGAAGGTCTGGTGATTTCAGCCTAGGTCCGGCTATGGCCCACCCATCCCGTTCTAACACCGGGCCGTCCTGGGGATAGGGCAGGGGAAACATGTTTGGTCTGCATCGCAGGGTACTTTCTGCGCCATCGCTCACTAAATAAGAAAGCCTGGCCGAACTGTTTATTTCGGCCAGGGAATCCGCTAAGGTATTGATGGCAATCAGGCTCTGTTCAAAGGGACTAAAGGCCCGGCAGGTTGGGCATGAACACCAGCCTTCGTCAGGCCCCTTATCGGGCCAGAGGTGAAATACCTGATGTTCACTGCGGCGCTGAAAGAAACGCCGCGCCTGGGTGGCGATGATGTCCAGGGTTTCCGGGTTAGTGGGGCAGAAATTTACATCGGCCACCCGTTTCCCTTCGGCCATGCGGAAAAGGTCCCGGTTATTCATAAAAAGCCTGCGGGGTACAAATCGGGATAAACAAAAGCCCCCTTCTTCAATTTCTAGACCATAGTGCTGGGCTGCATCTATCAGCTTTCTTCTGCGGCCTGTAACATGGTCGCCCATCCGTTCCAGCGTAAAGAGCTCATCCACAGGATATAAAATAATGGCGGTACAGCCATGGTCCTTAGCCCAGGGAAGCCAACGGTCACAGTCCCGCTCAAATTCTACATCACCAAGAAAGAGTCGTTTCCGTTCAGCTATATTCATCAACATACCCTATTGTACATCAATTTGAATAAAAAATAGTATCAAAATACCACCGAGTATCCAAATTCCGGTGTATACTACTGGGCGAGGAAAATCATGACAACTACCTTTACTCACAACTTAAATCCGGACATGAACAAACTGCCCGGCAGTAACGGAATGCCCGATTATGATGTGGCAATTATCGGGTGCGGTGTGTCCGGTGCCAATATCGCCCGCCGGCTTTCGGCCTATAAGGTGAAAGTCGCCGTACTCGAAAAGGCGGCCGATGTGTCCTTCGGCACCTCTAAGGCTAATTCGGGGATTGTACACGGCGGTTTTCATCATAATAAGAAATATCTAAAGGCAAGGCTCGAAATTCAGGGTAACCTGATGTTTGACCGGCTTATGCGGGAATTGGATTTTCCCTTTAAACGGTGCGGAATCATCGTCGCGGCCCTCCATGAAGATGAGATGAAAGCGGTGGAACACCTGTATATGCAGGGTGTTGAAAACGGGGTAATTGGTATTGAGCTTTGTTCCCGGGAACGGATTCTTGAGCTGGAACCAAAGCTTTCCCCCGATGTGGTTGGGGGCCTCTATGCTCCTGGCGGCGGCATTGTAGAACCCTACCGCTTCGTCTTTGCCCTGGTGGAATCGGCCATGAAAAATGGGGTGCAGGTCTTTAACAACTACAAGGTTGAAAAGGCAGAACGGGATACGCCCCGCAATAAATGGGTGGTAAGCGCCGCAGATGGCAGAAAAATCAGTGCCCGCTATGTGGTTAATGCGGCAGGACTTTATGCTGATGAGATTTCCCGCATTTTTGGGGGTGAATCCTTTACCATAAAGGCCCGGAAGGGTGAGTATTACCTTTTAGACAGGCTTACAAAGGCCCGGCCCGAGCGGGTTATCTTCCCCGTACCTACCTCGGTTTCCAAGGGTATGCTGGTTATCCCCACGGTAGAAGGAACGGTACTGGTTGGACCCACTGCGGATAGTACTGATAGCAAGGAAGACTTTTCCACTACCGCCGAACGGCTTGAGCAGATACTGGATTCGGGCCGGAAAATGGTTCCTTCCCTCAGCCGGAACGATGTTATCACCAACTTTGCAGGTCTCCGGCCGGTTTTGGAAGAAGATTTTTACATTGAACCTTCCAAACTGGCCCCTGCCTTTGTACAGGTTGCGGGTATTCAGTCTCCGGGGCTCACCGCATCCCCTGCAATCGGGGAATATGTGAAGGATCTGCTTAAGAACTTAGGGTTGGAACTCACCGAAAAGTCCGATTGGGACCCCTTTGTTGAACGGCGTCCCCGGGCCCGGGAACTGACCCCCTATGAGCTTGATGCGCTCATTGCCAAGGATCCCGCCTGGGGTAACATGGTGTGCCGCTGTGAACAAGTTACGGAAGCAGAAATTGTAGAAGCCATACGGCAGGGCCATACTACCCTGGATGGCATTAAATATTTTACCCGGGCCCAGATGGGACGCTGTCAGGGCGGCTTCTGCACCTTTAAAATTATCAAAATCATCATGCGCGAAACCGGACTTTCTTACGAAGAAATTACGAAACATGGCGGTGCAAGCCGGGTTCTGGAGGGGGAATTATGAAAGAACTCCGTTACGATGCGGTAGTTATTGGGGGCGGCGCAGCCGGCATGGCGGCGGCTCTGGAAATTGATAAGGCCGGTTTCAGCTGTGCCATTGTTGAACGGGAAGATCATCTGGGGGGTATCCTCATGCAGTGTATCCATAATGGATTCGGTCTGCATGAGTTTAAGGAAGAACTGACAGGGCCAGAGTTTGCCGAGCGTTTTGCAGAGCAGGTTGCAAAATCGAACATTGCGGTGTATCTGGGAACCACGGTAACCGATATTAATGCTCAAAATGGTCCCTATGAAAAGGAACTCATCTGTGCGTCGCCGGATCATGGTATTTTAAAAATCATCAGTAAATCCATCGTGCTCGCCATGGGGTGCCGTGAACGAAATCGGGGCAATGTCCGAATCCCTGGTGCCCGGCCAGCGGGGGTGTATACCGCAGGTCTTGCCCAACGATTAGTTAATATCGAAGGCTATATTCCTGGCAAAGAGGTGGTCATTATAGGATCCGGTGATATTGGGTTGATCATGGCCCGGCGGATGAGCTGGGTTGGCTGTCATGTAAAGGCCGTCGTAGAAATTATGCCCTATCCATCCGGGTTAACCCGCAATATTGTCCAGTGTCTCCATGACTTTAACATACCGCTCTATCTCTCCTGCCAAACGACCAACATTTTTGGAAACGATCGGGTCGAGGGTATTGAAGTGACCCCCATGGAAAACGGAGCATTGGTGCCGGAAAAGGCTTTCCGTATCGACTGCGATACGGTACTCCTCTCTGTAGGGCTTGTACCGGAGAATGAACTTTCTAAAGATGCGGGGGTAGAACTGCATCCAACCACCAATGGTCCAATTGTAGATGCTTCCCTGATGACCAATGTGGAAGGCATTTTTGCCTGCGGCAATGTACTGCATGTACATGATCTGGTTGACTGGGTTGCAGAGGAAGCCCGGTTCGCGGGGAAACAAGCTGCGGCCTGGCTCCGGGGTGAACGGCCCCTGCATCAGGTGCGGGTGAAGGCTGGCTCTAATGTACGCTACGCCAATCCGGGCAAGTTGGATCCATCCAGAGAAAACAAGGTCTATCTTCGGTCCATGATTGTGAAAAACGATGCGGTGCTGGAACTGCGTCTCGATAACCGAGTAATAAAAACCATTAAGAAAGGGCATATACAGCCCTCTGAAATGATTACCCTTTCGGTGGGTCCCAAGGATCTGGAAGGGTATACTACCGACTCTGCCTTAGAATTGGCATTACTGTAGGAGGTTGCCGATGCGTCGTGAATTAACCTGCATCGTTTGTCCCATAGGATGTTCCCTGACCGTTACCGAAAAAGAACAGGGAGAATTTGAAGTAACAGGCAACCGCTGTCCCCGGGGTGCGGCCTATGCGGTAGAAGAAATCACCGCACCGAAACGGGTGGTTACGGCTACCTGCCGGCTTGGTCCTGCAGGGGCCTGTTCCGAATCAGAATCTAAGGACCCCATATACCAGCGGATGCGCCGCCATGGGCTTTGTGATCCCCGCCGGCTTCCGGTAAAAACGAGCGGCCCCTGTCCCAAGGAATATATCGACGAGCTGCTTAACACAATTTACCATACCCAGGTAACGCCCCCGGTACAACGGGGAGCTGTGATTATAAAAAATTGGAAAAATTTGGGACTAGACGTGGTAGCCGCCCGCGCTTTAGACTAGGTCCATGGAATTCGATGCAAATAATCCCGCCGCTTTTTGGCGGGACTATGAGTCACTGCACGGTGAAAAGGTTCTAGCCCATGCACTCGGCTGTTATATGACGGGTTGGCAGGAGTTTTCGGGGCCCCTCTGGGGGCTCCTTATCGCAACCGATGGGGGCTTCCGGTTTCATCATTTCCCTCACGAAGGTTGGATCCAAGTGTTAAGCAGGATGTCTGGCACTGGCGGTTCTGCACCAAAGGAAAAAACTATTTTCATCCCCCGAAGGGATCTTCTCGAGGTGCAGTTGATTCTGGAAAAATCCTGGATCCGAAAACTGCTGACCCCCTCAGCCCCTCAGCTGGCGATTCGGTTTAGCCAAGCCGATGGAACGGAAGGCCTCTTATTGGCTGAGACGGATAAGACCGCTCAGCCTGTGGTAAGGGCCCTGCAATCACTGCTTATTCAGGAATCCTGATAATCTGGGCATTGGTAAGCCGTTCCAAGCCATTTTCGGTCAGGACAAAATCGTTTTCCAGCCGACAGCCGCCGTGGACCGGGTCGTATAGGCCCGGTTCCAGGGTAAAGACCATACCCTGTTGCAGAACCCAATCGTTATCAGACCGATTGCGTATGGCCGGTGCTTCATGGGCCTCTACGCCGATACCGTGTCCCAAAGCATGGGGCATTTTTTTCTTTGCCTTTTCAAAATGGGCATCCACAGCCATAGCAATGTCTCTGGTTGGACTTCCTTCTTTTGCCATGGAAATCGCCAAGTTATAAGCCTTTTCCACCAGGGAAAGCATCCGTTCCTGGGCTCGAGAAAGGGGCCCCCGGGCGACGGTAATGGTAACATCGGTGGTGTACCCATCATATTTCAGCCCAAAGTCGATGATGGAAAGCCCCTGAGTTCCAAAGGGTTCACCAGTATAGGTGGGGAAGGCATGGATGCCAAAACTTCGTTTAGGACCGGCCACCAGAGTTTCGAACCCCGTGCTTTCACATCCCCGAAGCCGGCCTTCCCGTTCGATGAATTGGGCTACATCAATTTCAGTCTTAAAGGTTCCCGCTTTGATATGCTTTTCCAGTTCGGCGATGACCTCATTGGTAATACGGGCTGCAATACGGTATCGTTCGATTTCTTCAGGCCCCTTGATTGCCCGCATCGACCTGGTTTCTGCATGGATGCCATCTTCCCGGCATAGAATATCATAATCGGGAAGGGTATCCAGATACCGGAGAAACGATGAATAGGAAGTCTCTGGGGGGATTTCAATGCAGCTTCCGCTCTGGATATTCATGATGCCAACAATAGCCTTTAGGGCTTTGTAGGGGTTTCTCTCAAAGTCAGTGTAAGGGATAATCCGTAATAATTCAGTAGCCGCATATTGATGAGCCATATTGACATCCCAGGGCACCAGAATGGGCTTTTCGAGGATATCGCTGGAGACAAAGAGCAGCGCATCCCCCGGATGATTGGTAAGCCAGCGGATTGTAGGATCCCGATGACCTTCGAAATCTTCAAAGACAATCAGCCTAACGCCTTGTGAAAGCATGTACGATGTAAGACTGTCGATCTGACGGGCATATCTGAATTCTGCCATAATAACCTGCTCTACTATAAAATGAAGACCCTATTGTACAAGGGTCAATGCCTGTTTGCAAGCGTTGATAATAGTCTCAACTTCCGTATCACCGATCCAGTAATGGGTAACGAAGCGGAAATTTCCCTGTTCCGGAGGATTGGCAAGAATTCCTGCCTCTTGTAATAGTTCGATAAAACGCTGTCCCTTTTCTGGCGAAGCAAGGGCCGGAATAGAGAAAAACACCATATTGATGTCCAGGCGGTCCGTGGCCACCTGTATCCCCGGAATGGCGCTGAGTCCCTCGGCGAGGCGCCGGGCCCGGCGATGATCCTCTCCAAGCCGGCCGGTCATGTTTTTTAAGGCCAGGATACCCGCTGCGGCCAGTATGCCCGCCTGGCGCATGCCCCCACCCATAATTTTCCTGTTGCGCCGGGCCCGGTGAATAAATTCCGCCGGCCCTGCAAGCATGGAACCCACCGGTGCGCAAAGTCCCTTGGAAAGACAGAACATGACCGAATCGGTCCTTGCGGTAAGTTCTTTGGCCTCTAAATCGAGACTCACTGCCGCGTTAAAGAGCCGGGCCCCATCAAGATGAACTGGGATCCCCTGTGCTTTTGCGGTGCGGTATACCTCATCCATATTGCTGAGGGGAACGACAGACCCTGAGGAATGGGCGTTTTCCATGCAGATGAGCCCTGTGGGCGGGAAATGAATGTCCGTGCCGCGGATGCGTTTTTCAATATCCAGAGGATTAAGTTTGCCTGTGGGGGCCGGTATTGGCCGGGTTTGAACCCCTGCAATAACCGAAGCGGCCCCTGCTTCATGCTGAATGATGTGGCAATCTTCCCCCAAAATGACCTCACTGCCCCGTTTGCACCAGGTAAAGAGGGCCAGCTGGTTACCAAAGGTCCCGGAGGGGACAAAAAGGGCGGCTTCTTTGCCAACCATAGCGGCCGCAAGCCGTTCCAGTTCGTTTACAGTTGGGTCATCACCATAGACATCATCCCCCACTTCTGCTTCTGCCATGGCTTTTCGCATCTCAGGGGTAGGTTTGGTAACCGTATCGCTTCTAATGTCAATCATAGAGTTTGTCCTTTCTGTTCCAATACTTCATAATACAGATTTTCAAACTGTTCCGATATAACTGACCAATCGCAGTTTTTATAGATATATTCCAGCCCCTGCTGAGCTCGAGCAAGCCGTTCTTCCCGATGTTCCAGTGCATACTGAATCCGCTCTGCTAAAGCCGATGGATCTTTGGGAGGAACAAGCCAGCCTCCACCGGAACGCTGTACTACTTCGTTCACGCCGGGCATGTCAGAGGCGATAACGGGGACCCCCATCGCAAGAGCTTCCAGTTGGACAATACCAAAGGCTTCCAGCCGCACAAAGGACGGTAAGATAAAAAGGCTTGCTGAACTGTATAAATCAAACAAGTCTTGGTCATCAACCTGGCCTGCAAAGCTTACCATGTCTTCAAGATTATGGGTGGTGACAAATAATTTAAGGCTGAGGAGTTCTTCCCCGGTACCTACGATGGTCAAATGGGCTTTTACACCCTTGGTTTTAAGAATATCCATGGCTTCCAGTAAAAACCATAAGCCTTTAGTTGCAACCAGACGTCCTACAAAAAGTATTTCTGTTTCCTTTCGAACACAGCCCCGAGCTTTGCAACGTTCCAATTGGTCTCGGTATTTTACGGTATGGATGCCAATGGGAATTACTGTGTAGGGGAAACCTGAAAGGGTTTCAGAGGTTTCTGCATAGGATTTTGTGGTGGTCACGATGCGGTCTATTTTTTTTAAATGGAGCCGTGTAGATTTATAAAAATAATGATCCAGAATTTGTTTTGGTTCCTGAGGTAAATCTATAAGACCGAGCCGTTCTGGAACTTCGATATCACAATGGTAGGTCAGTACCTGGGGGATATTTTGCACCTTGGCGGCATGATTAAGAAAAAAGAAGGGAGGCGCATGGGAGTGAATAATGTCCATGTTGCTCAGCATCCGTTTTGGCTGAGGGGCGAGGATGGGCGAATAGGCTGGTCCCCAAATTGCTGGAATGCGAATTACCTGGATGGGTGAATTATCTTCTTTTTGAGCCGGGCCTGGAAAATGTGAAAAAATGGTAACCCTGTGTCCCCGTTCTGTTAATGCATAAGAAAGATCATGTACATACCGTTCAGTCCCACCAACATGGGGAAAATAAAAGGATGATAACATGGCTATATGGAGTTTTTTCATTATTGCCTCTTTAAAAATTGTAATTATGTACCGGTGAGCAGTTTCGTTTGCCTTTTATCTTGTATATATGAATGAATAAAGAAAATACAAAGACCAAATATAATATGCATATAATAGGTGGCAAAGCGCCATAACACAATGGCTACCGTGGTAGCTGCCGGGGCATCATTCATGCCTGAAAAAATCCAAATATAGGATCCTTCGATGCTTCCGCTTCCCCCGGGGGTTGGAATGTAATAAATAACCAGGTTGATAATTACAAAGGTTGCAAAAACATGAAAAAAAGTCACAGAAATCGGGGTTAGCTTCATGAGAACATAAAACACCGATAGGGCTTGTAGAACTAAATTAACGAACCCCAGCAATAAATCCAGGCTCATAATAAGGGTCTTTTCTGCCCATAAAAATCCGACTTCTTCTTTTAATGAGGTTGCCCAGTTGTGAAAAACTTCTGCCCAATTTTCTTTTTTTAAGATTTTCCCAAGCCAATGGCTGAACTTGGTTTTTTGAAAACGAAGTACAAAACGGCTAATGGTGTCCGGCTTAATAAGGGCAAGCAATGAAAAAAAAGTCATGGAGAGGGAGACTAAAAAGCCGATGTACATGGGGACCCGGCCAATTTTCATGGAATTGGCTAGCCCAATGGCAGTGGGAATGCTGATCATAAAAATAAAAAAAGCAGTAAACATAAATTCCACATGGCGGGAGAGCACCACATTCGTAGCTTTTTTGCTATCTACACCAATGGATGTAAGGTGAAGAATCTGAAAGGGCTGTCCGCCGGTGGCCATGGGGGTTAAATTGGAAAAAAGAGTTACGTTTACGCTATTGTAAAAAGCTTCCCATAATGGAATGGTAATATTAAATTGCCGCAGTACTATCATCAATCTGAGAGAATCGATTATATAAATGATGAGATAAAATAAAAAAGGTACGAATACTATACTAAAATCTACTTTTTTCAGGGCACTAAGGATGTCCTTAAAATCCATTAAAAATGCTATTCCCAGGTTTGCTAAAAGGCCTATGAGCACAGCCCAGAACATTGATCGTAATAGTTTTTTTCGTTCTGCATTCATGATAATATGGAATATAGTACACCATTCAAGAGTGTATTTCAATTCAAGTATTGAGGAGGTCCCTATGATCATTCATCGTCATGCTATGAAGGTTGAGCTAAAGGAACGAATGCGGGATGGGGAGGGTACCACGACCCTGGTTCATTTTGTGGATGGCGCTACCATGAAAAATGCCCGACTCCTATCGGAAATTACACTGCCGCCAGGGGCTAGTATCGGTGAGCATCGGCACGATTCTGAGACTGAGTATTACATCATTCTTGAGGGGACTGGAATGGTAAAGGATAACGGGGTCGATACGCTAATCAAAGCCGGTGATGTGGTTGTTACCGGGGATGGTGCAAGCCATAGTATCAAGAATACGGGAACAACGCCCCTTAAGTTTATTGCTGTTATCATTACGTATTAAAAAAAAAGAGCCGGGCAGCTTTTCATAGCTCCCGGCTTTACCCTATACAAATTACAATGTGGGGGGCTTTTGAAAGCCCCTGCTCTTATTTTACTACAATATTCACCAGTTTATCCGGAACCGAAATAACCTTGGCAATGGTCACGCCCTGGAGCCATTTCTGAATACCGGGTAAGGCGAGGGCTGTTTTTTCTAGTTCGGCCTTTGCAGTGCCGATCGGAGCGGTGAACTTGTCCCGGATCTTTCCGTTTACCTGCACCACAATGGTTGCCTCATTATCCGCCGCCAGGCTTGCATCGTACCGGGGCCACTGGCTTTTAGAAACTGACTCATGGTGCCCCAATTTTTCCCAGAGTTCTTCTGCCAAATGGGGGGCATAAGGTCCGACCATCTGGACCAGGGGTTCCCAGAATGG
>Ga0101944_10005647_pt1 | contig 13973 bp, 7 predicted proteins | sample DewCreD2012metaG_FD_75245 | JGI IMG/M metagenome (GOLD analysis project Ga0101944, IMG submission 75245) | Hot spring sediment bacterial and archeal communities from British Columbia, Canada, to study Microbial Dark Matter (Phase II) - Dewar... ... | reverse complement strand
TCGTCCGCTTCGAATACTCGGAGCGGATTTTTTATTTTAAATTAAACTAAAATAATAAGGTTTAATATGATTCAACTAACAGGTCAGTGGAAATTTTACCAGGACAAAAACGGACAGTGGCAATGGCGGAAGTTTGTGGCTAATAAGGTAGTTGCAGTTTCTTTCGATGGTTTCCCATCACGCAAGAAATGCATCTCCAATGCAGTGCAACGTGGTTATGTTATTCCACCGAAGGAATCTGAAGAAAAAAGATAATTTTGATATATAATCCATGTGAAATTAAAAATGGTTTCAGAAAATACTGAAACCATTTTTGTTTATATAAGGGTAAACTTACTTATCAATGAGTGGATAACTATTAATTTGATAAATAATGAGATGTGAGAAGTATGATGTTAGAGGGGATGATCTAACCAGTTTTTAATAATAATTCCTCCTAGTCGGGTCATGACCGATTCGGGGTGAAATTGTATTCCGCGGATATCATATTCTCTGTGCGCAATTCCCATTATAAGTCCATCGGTACTTTCAGATGTTATAGAAAGGCATAAAGGTAGAGATTTTTTATCAACCACCCATGAATTGTACAATCCTGCATCGATTTCTGAAGGTAAGCCCCGAAATAAATAATCATTTTTCTCAAGTATTTTGATTTTTATTTTATATCCATGTCGAATCTGTGAAAGGCGTTTTAATTTACCCCCAAACGTTTCCGCAATTGCCTGATGCCCTAAGCATATCCCCAATATGCTTTTTTTATCTGAATATTTTTGTATCACGTTCATGATTTTCCCTGAATTTTTCGGAACACCGGGACCAGGAGTTATTAATATCTTATCAAATTCCTTGATGATTTTGTCAGTAATCTTATCATTCTTTACCATCTCATACCTGTAATCATTTTCCCTTATAATCTGAAGTATATTATAAGTAAATGAATCATAATTATCTATTACAAGTATTTTTTTAAGCATATCTTTAATATTAGAAAAATTTTATTTATTATAAAATTATGAATAGAGAAAATGCCAGAAATATCATGAACTATTACGGATCCCATAAGACTCCGTTTATTTTTATAATTGATTTTAATATGAATAATCCGGTGGTGATACCGTTGAACAACGTAAATGAGAAGGGTATTCTATTCGATATCAATGGCTTTAGGAATATAGACTTGAATTTAAAGGTATTTAAAAATATTAAACTTATTAAAAAACCTATAAACTATAACCGATATTGTATAGCATTTAACAAAGTTCAAAAACACATAAATTACGGAGATACCTATTTAGTCAATCTAACTTTTCCGACACAAATAAAAATTAATTTGTCCCTTTTTGAGATATTTATTGCAAGTCGAGCGAAATATAAATTACTTTATAAAAACGATTTCGTTGTGTTCTCACCTGAGATATTTGTTCAGATTAAAAACGGTTATATTTCTTCGAATCCGATGAAGGGTACGATTGATGCGTCGGTAAAAAATGCGAGGGAAATAATTATGCGCGATCAAAAAGAGATTGCGGAACACACAACGATCGTTGATTTAATCCGCAACGACTTAAGCATCATTGCAAAAAATGTTTATGTTGATAAATTTAGATATATCGATAAGATTAAAACAAATGAAAAAGTTCTTCTTCAGGTAAGTTCCAGAATTGTTGGTAAACTTGAACGGTTTTATAGAGGATGCATAGGTGATATTATTTTTTCCTTGCTTCCTGCTGGTTCTGTAAGCGGTGCGCCGAAGAAAAGAACAGTTGAAATAATAAATGATGTTGAATATTATGAGCGCGGTTATTATACCGGAATCTTTGGTTACTTTGACGGCGATAATCTGGATAGCGGAGTAATGATACGCTTTATTGAAAATAATAATGGTAATTTCTGCTATAAAAGCGGTGGCGGAATTACAGCGCTAAGCAACATGAGATCTGAATATTTAGAGATGATAGATAAAGTCTATGTCCCTGTTATTGGAAACAATTAAAATTCAGGATTCAGAATACCAGAATCTTGAGTATCATAATGCAAGAATGAACAGATCACGCAAAATATTGCTATCATGTACTGAACATATCGACCTTCAAGAAGTGCTGCCAAAACTTAAATTAACCAAGGATCAGATTTACAAATGTAGAATTTTATATGATTATAAAATTAATAAAATTGATATCCAGTCATATCGTTTGAAAATTGTCAGATCCCTCAAGGTTATAGAATCATCCACAATCGATTATTCACATAAATTTGCAGATAGACAGATGATTGAAGATTTAAAGAGGAATGTAGAAGAGGACGATATTCTTATAGTAAAGAATGGATACATCACCGATACTTCATATGCCAACATTATCTTCCGGGAGGGTGAGCAATGGATTACTCCTGCCACACCATTATTACGTGGAACAAAACGTGAAAAGCTGCTCAGGGAAAATAAAATAATAGAGCAAATTATTACAGTTAGTGACCTGAAGAAATATTCAGAAGCGCGTTTAATTAATGCTATGTTGGATATTGAAAATAGTGTACCGATACCGATTATGAATATTATATAGTATGAAATAAATATTTGTTTTCAGTGCTGTGAAGATTTCCAGTCATTCAATTTTGAAAAGGCATTAAAATTTTTAATGTATGTTTTTCCTTATTATGAGATCATATTTGCTATTGATCAGAATTATGTGTATGTTATAATAGTCAAAATAACAGTACACCGTTAGAAAATCCCTCCGGGATAGTTTTATTGACCAGATTTATTGCAGTATTCGCACGCTTTTAGCACCTGCTGATGTACAAGTTTTACCTTTCAAAGTAAAAAACGCCAGCATTTGTAATCACAGCAACGAATAATCTTAATGCAGAATACAGATCATAGAACCAAGGTTCTCGGCGTACACTTTTACAAATATAAAGATTCCGCGCAAAGCGGAACAAATGAAAGGATAGTTCCATGGAAAAAGGAACAGTCAAATGGTTTAACGGAGCCAAAGGTTACGGCTTCATATCACGCAATGGTGGAGAAGATGTTTTTGTACATTTCAAAGCAATTGAAGGTGATGGTTACAAAAATCTTAATGAAGGCGATAAAGTCCAGTTTGAAGTAGAAAAAGGTCCAAAGGGCCTGCAGGCTTCAAATGTGTCACTTGACCGCTAATATAAAAGGATAAAAAGCTAAATCATCCGCTTCGAATACTCGGGGCGGATTTTTTATTTATTTATAAATTAAACTAAAATAATAAGGTTTAATATGATTCAACTAACCGGGCAGTGGAAATTTTATCAGGACAAAAACGGACAGTGGCAATGGCGGAAGTTTGTGGCTAATAAGGTCGTTGCAGTTTCTTTCGATGGTTTCCCATCACGCAAGAAATGCATCTCCAATGCCATGAAACGTGGTTATGTTATCCCTCCGAATGAATCTGAAGAAAAAAGATAATTTTGATACATAATCCATGTGAAATTAAAAATGGTTTCAGGAAATACTGAAACCATTTTTGTTTATATAAGGGTAAAATTCCTTATCAATAAGTTCATTCAGTGTAATAAAATAGGTAATATTGATATTCTCTTCTTTTTTAAAAATTCCCAAGTATAACATTTATGATTATTAATTTTCGTTGATTCATTAATAATTCATTTTACTATCTTGTAAAAAGATAGATCATTAATGAGATCCTGAATAGAAATTCATCCTTCCTAAGGTAAATCCAATGGTTTCCAGTTGCCGTAAAATTGCACATGTTTATCTCAGACGAAAAAAAGGTTACAAGGCGACTTCATTCCAATATTCTGAAAAATCCTATTAAAAATCTCGAAATAGATTGCATTATTCACCTCTCCCTGCAGAACGATCCATTCTGAAATCACATTTGGTGAATCGGTAAATACTCAGTCATGCTTCAATTCTTATCTTTGTTAGTTCCCAAATATAGATATTGTGACTCAGTTGATGTGAGTCTAGGCATACAAAGTGTGTAAAGTCACAATCTAACATAATTATCTTACTTAATTATATAAATTATGTTTTTATAAAATATTTTTTTGGGAAGATAAAATATATAAATCGCTTTTTTTATTATTTTTTTACAATTCTCTTCGCAATATTTTATTTATTTTCGAGAAATTAAAAATAGGATAACCGTATTCATTTGAAAATCTTACCGAGTTTATTTAAATTTATCTGCCAAATAAATCTTGTAAATTACTATAATTAAACAAGGGGAATAATTTAATCGTTAACAATAAAATGGAAGGGTTTATGGATTTATCTTTTTTAAGAATTTTGGTTATGCTTGTTTATATCACAAAACCATACCGCATAACATTTTTCAATTTTAACAATAAGATTTACAGAAAATTTTTTCGTTTTCTGTTTATGAGGGAAAGTAAAATTTATTCAAGTTGGTTTGCAAACTCTTTTAGTAGAGTGGTTATTTTAGTTTTTACACTAAACATTTTATGGTCGAATGTAGTATTCAGCCAAAGTTGTGCAAACTATGCGCCAGTAATGAGGGATACGGGAATAACTTATAGTTCAATTATAAATTCAAATCCATCTTTTTTTACATGGAGAAATACTACCTCAAATCAGAATGATGATAATAGAAGTTACCCTGTTCCCATTGGATTTGATTTTTGGTATCTCGGTGTAAGATACACCCATTTTAGTGCAAATTTAAATGGAATAATAGATTTTTCATCATCAACTTCTGATGGCAATAATGGCGGAACAGGACCTTATGGCCCAAATTATAATAATTTATTTTCCACGGCTAATCAGACTATGCTCGCGATTGCTCCTTTGTATGCTGATTTATGGACTCCTAATTCAGGACAGTCGCCGATTTCAAACCATTTAGTATATCAAATTAGTGGATCGGCACCGTACAGGGTTTTGACTGTCGAATGGAATAATTTTGATGAATGGAACACCCCTGTAAATAATCCACCGGCATCAATTAATATGCAATTAAAATTATATGAGACTACAGGAGTAATAGAATTTATTTATGGGACAATGGTGGCAGGTGCTAGTGGTGGCGGCTCGTACCCATTAAGGTATACTTGCGGAATAAATAGTACATGGGCTTCAGGATCACCGACCGTAGAACAACTTTTAACTCAGCAGACTGTTAATTCAACCACATTTAATAATACTCCACAAAATTCGTTGAGTACTTTACCTACTTCAAATTCAAAACTGACATTTACTCCGCCTAACCCGACGGCTGCACCTACTAATTTAACATTTACAAGTGTAACCAAAACAGGTATGATATTAAATTGGACAGACAACGCCACCAATGAAGTAGGTTATGTCATTTATAATTCAACGGATGATGTTAATTTTAATTTTGTTACGCAGGTCGCTGCAAATTCTACATCTGCACCAATAATAAATCTTTCATCGAGTACAACTTATTACTGGAAAGTGTATGCTGTTACTGAGGGTGCATTAAGCTCTCCTCTTACAGGAAGTCAGGCAACTTTACCGGCAGAAAAAATTACATCAATTACCGATGGTAACTGGTCGGCCACGAGTACATGGGATTGCGGCTGTACTCCTTCACCTGGGGATACTGTTGTTATTGCAGACGGTAATACCGTTACCCTGGATGTTAATACTGCCTGTAAATCACTCATTGTCGGACAAGGAATCAGCGGCCAACTTGTAATCGGGAATGATGCTACGGGTAGGACATTTTCAATATATAACGACGTTATTATTAATTCGGGCGGTACACTAACAACGGGCACTACTTCTGCAACTCATACGATGAACGTCGGAGGTAATATTATAAATAACGGTACATTAAATCTTGCACCTACTGGCACAAGAGTATGCAATGTTACCTTTAATAAAAATGGTAATCAGACAATATCAGGTAGTGGAAACAAAACAAATTTTAACCGCATTTCGCTGAATATGGGTAATTCCCGTTCAAACATTTTGGAAGTCATTTCCAATAATTTTTCAGCGGCGTCAAATTTTCTCACTCTTCTTAATGGAACGTTTAAGTTATCCACCGGGGTAACTGTTACCCCCTTTACAGGCAATGTTTCGATTCCTGCTTCATCTGGTATTTGGATAAATCATTCCTCCGCGAGTATGTCAACAACCGGTGGAACAATTACACTTTACGGCCTCTTGAGAGCCAGCGCAGGGACTCTGAATATAGGAAATGCTGTAAATAATAATCTGCATTCTTATGGTGGAACAATTATAATAGAGGGAGGATCGGTAAATATAGCGGGTCGACTTGATAGAGCCGGCCCTACAGTTCTTACAAATTTCACAATCTCATCAGGGACGCTGACATTATGTACTGTCGGATCTACAACCGCAGGAGCACCCCCTTTTAGAATAGACGAACCAGGTTCAACTTTTAATATGTCTGGAGGAAAAATTGTTATCCAGAATTCAGGAGCAGGAAACCTTGGCTACATGAATACGGGTGGGACAATCGGAACTGTTTCAGGTGGCATATTACAAATAGGAAATACCTCGACACCAGTTGGTCAAACTATTCAAATAAACTCAAGTATAGCAATACCTAATTTGGTAATAGGAGAGGGAGTTAACGTTACCGCACAACTTGCCACAAATTCATTGTCGGTAATTAACAATATATTAATTAATTCAGGGATTTTAGACGCAAATAACCTTAACATAACTTTAGGCGGCATATGGGTGAATAATGGGATATTTACCTCAGGCGGAGGTACCGTCACATTTAATGGTGCGTCAGTCCAATCAATTGGTGGATCATCACAAACGCCATTTAATAATCTGACGATCAATAACGCTAACGGTGTTACATTAGGAAATACAACAACGGTGAACGGGACACTGACATTCAATTCAGGTGTAATTACCTCAGGTCCAAACTTACTTATTGTTGGTCCAACGGGAAATGTTACACGCACAAACGGACATGTATGGGGTAATTTTCAGAAATATATTAGTACCGGTTCTGCATCAATTATATTTGAAATCGGCGATAGCCTGACTTATTCACCAGTTTCTCTGCAGTTTGGTAATGTATCAAATGCAGGAAATCTGACTGCAAAAGTAATCACCGGCGATCATCCGGAAATAAAATCTTCAGCAATCGAACAGACGAAAAGTGTTAATAGATACTGGTCCTTAAATAACAATGGAACAATTTACGATAGTTGTAACGCAATTTTTAATTTTGTTCCTGCCGATCTTGATGTAAATACCGATACTGCAAGTCTTATTGTACAGCAATATGATTCTACTACCTGGTCAACACCTGAAGTTGGAGTTCGAACTTCAACAAGCGTCGAGGTGAAAGGGCTTACCAATTTTGGTGATTTTGCTACAGGTAATATAAAAACATATACTATTGTGGCGACATCTGATTCTAATGGACAGATTTCACCATCTGGTTCTGTTATCGTGAACTATAAATCAAATCAAACTTTTATTATTACACCAAATACAGGATATCATTTTGATAGTTTGTTTGTGGATGGGGTGCATGTAGATTCGACGGCAAGTTATACATTTAACAATGTGACCGCCAATCATACCATTCACGCTAAGTTTGCGATTAATAAATATACAATAACTGCTACAGCGGGTACCGGAGGTAGTATTGCCCCGAGTGGTACAGTAACTGTTGATCATGGTTCCGATGCAGTCTTCACAATTACGCCGAATACAGGATATCATTTCGATAGTTTATTTGTAGATGGGGTGCATGTAGACTCTACGGCAAGTTATACATTTAACAATGTAACTGCCAATCATACCATTCATGCTAAGTTTGCGATTAATAAATATACAATAACTGCTACAGCAGGTACCGGAGGCAGTATCACCCCGAGTGGCGCAGTAACTGTTGATCATGGTTCCGATGCAGTCTTCACAATTACACCGAATACAGGATATCATACAGATAGTTTATTTGTTGATGGTGTACATGTAGATTCAACAACAAGTTATACATTTATCAATGTCACAGGTCCGCATACAATACATGCAAAGTTTGCAGTGAATGTATATGTGATCACATCAGATAAAGTTGGAAATGGTACAATCACTCCTTCAGGAATTGTAAATGTCGTGTATGGTGAAGACAGGACATTTTATATTTCACCTGATGCAGGGCATCATCTGGATAGTTTATTTGTAGATGGGGTACATGTAGATTCGACAGTAAGTTACACATTCTATAATGTTACGAGTAATCATATAATACTTGCAAAATTTGCTGTAGATGTTTTTGAAATAACGGCATCGGCAGGTGTGGGTGGAACGATAACACCATCGGGCATTATTAAGGTTAATTATGGTGGAAGTCAGAATTTTGTCATAACTCCAAATACGGGATATCATTTTGATAGTTTGTTCGTGGATGGTGTGCATGTAGATTCGACGGCAAGTTATACATTTAACAATGTGACTGCCAATCATACCATTCATGCTAAGTTTGCGATTAATAAATATACAATAACTGCTACAGCAAGTATCGGAGGAACGATTAATCCGTCAGGTGCTGTATTGATTAACTACGGAGCGAATCAGACATTCATTATCACGCCGAATTCAGGTTATGCCATAGACAGTTTAATTGTTGATGGCAGCAAGGTAGATTCGACGGTGAGTTATACATTCTATAATGTTTCTGGTAATCATACAATATCGGTGAAGTTTGTACGTTTGCAATTTTCAATTACTTCGAGTGCGGGAGCGGGTGGTACAATCACACCTTCAGGCACTGTTTTTGTAGAATATGGTGGAAGTCAGCGTTACATAATTACTCCAAATATCGGGTATAATATAGACACTGTTTTTGTTGATGGAGTATATGTAGATTCCACGGTAAGTTACACCTTTAGCAATGTCACGCAAAATCACACAATATATGTGAAGTTTAGAATCAGAACATTCACCATTACAGCGACTGCAGGACCGAATGGAAGTATTACGCCATCTGGTACCATTCAAGTTTCGTATGGTGATAGTATATCTTTTGCGATGCAACCGGATGATAACTATATTGTTGATAGTATTTTTGTAGATGGGATTTACGCGGGCAAAGATTCAATATATACCTTCCGTAATATTTCAGCGGATCATACGATACATGTACAGTTCACATTTACTGTGAGTGCAGAGGATGTGGGGGATATTCCAAAGGATTACGCAATGTATCAAAACTATCCGAATCCGTTCAACCCGATAACGAAAATAAATTATGATTTACCATATGAAAGTCGAGTTATAATAAAGGTATACAACATGATTGGGCAATTGATAACCACATTAAAAGACGAAGTTGAGTCGGCAGGATGTCATGACCTTTATTTTAATGCGGCAGGATTGACGAGTGGTGTATACTTTTATCGCATAGAAGCAAGTAGCACAGCAAATTCAGATGTAAATTACACTCAGTTGAAGAAGATGATATTATTGAAGTAGCGGGATAAGGATTATCAACTGAGGATATAAAGTTTTTTAATTGTTTCGAGAGTGTCGGATTATTTTTGGAACTGAGATAATCCGACATTTTTATTTTATGTTTCGGAGATAATTGTCCATTATTTAAATCATGAGTATCATCTTTTTAGTTTAAGTTTACCCTCCAGAGGTTAATCTGTAATAGGAAACACAATTTGGCTTGTTTCCGGTATCCCATGATGCTATATACTAATCGCCTTGTTTTATTTCATTCACCAAATTATCGAACTCTTGGCCTAAGATTTCAAATATCTTTATCAATACCTAGCCGGGGCAAGAGGTAACTAATACCGAATTACTATTGATGAATTGGAGGGATTTGGGTAATTCTAGTCGGATTGGATGTTGACGGATTTTCCGGTATCCAGTAAAAATATTGATCCTGTTCTCCGTTGAATGTTACTCACCATGCTAAATAAGAAGTTCTAATGATTTTTCTTCCTTTTTGGGGTTGTTTTGTTTTTTATATTTTTACATAGGCGTATCTTCTTAGATTGTTTTTATTTGTTCATTTATATTCTTATTTCTAAGGTAATGATACGTTGCTTTTTTCATATAAAGTTTATTCAATTTTTAAAGATAACCCGTTGATATATATACTCTTCAAATTATTTCAGACAATATTATCTGATGCAAGGCATTTTTTGAAAGAAATAAAATTTTTATAAAAATTCATTGATTCATTAATAATTTATTTTTATTTTAAGTCTGTTAGGGAAAAAATTGGGAGTTCGTAAAATTAACATGAACCATATCAGGGAATATTAATCTTGAAGTGATAAATATATTTGTGACTTAATCCAATAGATTACGAATTAACATTTCCCGAAAATAAAATATTGCTCTTAAAAAAAATAATTATTTTCTGGAGGGATAATGAAAACATTTAAGATTTTATTATTAATCATATCACTCGTTCAATTCGGATTATCTCAGGAAGAATTACACAGAACCGGACTCTTATACGAGGATCCGGCGCTTATTCCCGGTATAAAACAGGTTACTTACATTCCACTTGCTGCAGGTAAATCTCTTTTAGAATCTGTTGATCTTTCTTCACAAATGCCGCCTGTCGGTAATCAGGGTGCTCAGGGCTCATGCGTCGGGTGGGCAGTCGGATATTATCATAAAACCCATACCGAATGGCGCGAACAAGGATGGAATGTCGCTCTCCCACAGCATCAATTCAGTCCGGCTTTTATCTATAATCAAATTAATGGTGGCTCTGATGGGGGGGCTTATTTTAGTGATGCATTTAAATGTCTTACCGACTTAGGTTGTGCGCCTATGGCGTTAATGCCCTACAGCAGTTCAAACTATACTTCATGGCCGTCGGAAACAAGCTACGTTGCTGCAATTCCGTATCGTGGGGAGAGTTATTACTATATTAATACAAGTAATGATGCGGGACTTGATTTAATTAAAACCCAACTCAACAATGGCTATACCGTAGTCCTAGCAATATTTGTGTACTCAAACTTCGATTATATTCATAACTACAACTATACGTACTGCGCAAGTGAACGTTCAGGCAGTAATCGTGGCGGTCATGCTGTTACGATCGTTGGATATGACGATTCCCGTATCACCAGCGATGGTGTCGGAGCGTTTAAACTGGTTAATTCGTGGGGAACCGGTTGGGGACTTTCGGGATATTTCTGGATGTCGTATCAGGCAGTAAAAGACCAATATTTATCACAGCGAGCGGCTTTTTATATTACTGACCGTATTAATTACACTCCGACTATTATGGTTCGTACAAAGATTACACATAATGCTAGGACGAGAGTCGGTTTACAGTTTGGTTTTGGACCACCTTCATCACCACGTGGAACAAAAGATTTCCTGAACTTTGCCAGAGGGACTCTGTCAAATCGTCCTTTCCCGAACAATCGGATGGTCTTTGATATGAGTGATAATGTTGCTTCACTCAGTCCTGATTATCTGATGTTTGAACGTTGTATTGATCATGCAAGTGATGGTATTACGGGAACAATCGACTCATTTTCCGTTGATGTAGTTGGATCATTTTCTAAGATTTCCACCGATCCGCCTGTATCGATACCTGATTATAATAGCGCAGTTTATGCGACTGCGTTAATGATAATTCCACCAACAGTAACGACAAACTCAGCAACAGATATTACTACTTCATCGGCGACATTAAATGGGACAGTTAATCCGAATAATTCAAGCACGACAGTCAGGTTTATATACGGAACAACTCCCGGCGACTATACCGATAGCATTAATGCAAACCAAAATCCTGTGAATGGAATGGATGTAATCGCGGTGAATTCAGATTTATCAAATTTACTAGCCGGAGAGACATATTATTATAGAGTGGCTGCATCTAATTCTGCTGGCTATGCACGGGGCGATGAAATGAGTTTTACCACAATTCCTGTATATACCATTAATGCAACTGCAAACGGTGGTGGAACAATTTCACCATCAGGATTAATTGAAGTCCAATATGGTCAGGATCAAACATTCATTATTACACCTGATGTAGGACATCACCTTGTCGGTTTGTATGTTGATAGTGTACCTGTAGATTCAACGACAAGTTATACATTTTACAATGTTACCGCTAATCATACAATACATGCAGAATTTGGGGTTAACACATATACAATTACAGCAAGTTCAAGCGGAGGTGGAACGGTAAATCCATCAGGTGATGTGCTGGTTGATTATGGATCAGACCAGAAGTTTACCATAACACCAAATGTTGGATATCATTTTGTAGATTTACTTGTTGATGGAATACCTGTAGATTCAATAACTAGTTATACATTTTATAATGTAACATCCAATCATACTATTCACGCAGAATTTGCGATCGACAAATACATAATTACAGCAAGCGCAAGCGGAGGTGGAACGATAAATCCATCAGGTGATGTGCTGGTTGATTATGGATCAGACCAGAAGTTTACTATAACACCAAATGTCGGATATCATTTTGTAGATTTATTAGTTGATGGAGTGCATGTCGATTCAACGACGAGTTACACATTTTATAATGTTACTACTAATCACACAATATATGCAGAATTTGCGATCGACAAGTACACAATTACAGCAAGTTCAAGCGGAGGTGGAACGGTAAATCCGTCAGGTGAGGTATTGGTTGATTATGGATCAGACCAGAAGTTTACCATAACACCAAATGTTGGATATCATTTTGTAGATTTATTAGTTGATGGAGTGCATGTCGATTCAACGACGAGTTACACATTTTATAATGTTACTACTAATCACACAATATATGCAGAATTTGCAATCGACAAATACACCATCACGGCAATTGCAAGTGTAGGTGGGACAATAATTCCATCAGGTTCGATTACTATAAATTACGGAGAATCACAGCGATTCCTGATTACTGCTAACACAGGATATCATCTTGACACATTACTTGTAGATGGAGTACGTGTGGATTCGATAGCTAGTTATACGTTCTATAATGTGACGACAGATCACACGATTATAGCAAAATTTACAATAAATACTCTTGTTATAACTGCTACAGCGGGTCCAAATGGGAGTATAAATCCTTCGGGGGATATAGTTGTTAATTACGGGTCCGATCAATTATTCCAATTTGTTCCAGATTCAGGGTATACTATTGACAGTATATTAATAGATGGGTCATATGTTGGTTTTGATACGAGTTATACATTTTACAATGTTACAGATAATCACACAATACATGTATTATTTAAATTGTGGGTCGGTGTTAGTGACATTGAGGAGATACCAACTGAGTATGCTTTGCAGCAGAACTATCCGAATCCGTTCAATCCGGTCACAAAGATAGAGTATCAATTGCCGGTGGAGAGTAAAGTGTCATTAAGGATATACAACTTATTGGGTCAGGTTGTAGTCACATTATGTGAAGATATTCAGTCATGCGGTTATAGATCTATTGAATGGCAGGCAGAGGGCATAGCGAGCGGTGTGTATTTATACAGGATTGAAGCGGTGAGCGTTTCCGAGCCGGGCAGAATTTTTACACAAGTCAAAAAATTGATTCTATTACGCTGAATATTAGTCCTATGTGGTTTTATTTGTCATAATTTCATCAAGGCCTGTATAAGGTTGCGGCTCCCGCTTTGAAATCGTGGCCCTCATACATGGTTTCACCGCCGGGCGCACATATGTTTTAAAGAGCAAAGATTTAATGATTTAAGATAGTTGAATACATAATGAATGTTCCAATATGACCGCCCAAATATCTGACAGATTCCTGTTTAACAACGAATATTATTATCTTATCGGAATAAAAGGTGGAAATCTACCCACTCCTAAATCTTTCGGCATGGTATCCGAGATGATGAGTACTGCCTGTTACCGAGGATACTATGCTTTATATGAACTTACGGAGAAAGAATTAATACTTCGGGAGTTTACACTGAATGAAAGCAATAAAAACTATTTGCCGATAGCTGGTAAAAGAGCTGTTGTTAAG
>Ga0101944_10005646_pt1 | contig 13978 bp, 11 predicted proteins | sample DewCreD2012metaG_FD_75245 | JGI IMG/M metagenome (GOLD analysis project Ga0101944, IMG submission 75245) | Hot spring sediment bacterial and archeal communities from British Columbia, Canada, to study Microbial Dark Matter (Phase II) - Dewar... ... | reverse complement strand
TCGGCCTGGTGATGTCCAACGGCGAATGCGACGTGGTCCCCTTTGGCGGCCGCGAGAAGTTCTGCGGCACCGATCCCATTAGCGTCTGTGTGCCCGCCGACAAGCAGCCGTGGTTCTGCATGGACATGGCAACCAGCGAAGTCGCCTTCGGCAAGGTCCGCGCCGCCGCCGAGGCCGGCAAGACCATCCCACCGAACTGGGCCGTCGACAAGCAGGGCAACCCGGTTACCGACGCCAAACAGGCTTATGCCGTCGTGCCGATGAGCGGCGCCAAGGGCTATGCCCTGGGTATCATGATCGAAATCCTTTCGAGCCAGCTAACCGGCATGCCGTTCGGCCCGCACATCGTCCGCAAGTTCGACGACTGGAACAACAAGAGCTTCCTCGGCCACTTCGTCCAGGCGATCGACATCTCCGCGTTCTGCGATCCGGCCGAGTTCCGCAAGCGGATCGACAGAATGTTCGCCGAACTCAAGCAGATCCCCACGGCCCCCGGCTTCACTGAAATCATGATCCCCGGCGAACCCGAAGAGCGCAAGAAGGCCGAGCGCGCCAAGGCCGGCTGCCCCATCCGCGCCGAGGACGTCGCCTTGCTGACGAAACTGGGCGAGGACCTGGGCGTACCTTTCCCGGCATAGGTGCTTTCTGTAACCGCAGCGACCGTACGGGCCCAGCGCAGCATGGCAATGACTGCCAGAATCGCTTTATACGGTTCACAGTTGAATCTCGTGCGTGAGCCAGGGGGTCTGGCAGATGCTCCGCAGGCGGCTTTCCTCCAGGGCATTCCAGGCCCTGGTGCCGACCTCCAGCAGGTGGTCGTAGTCTCGGTAGACACGATTGCTCAGGTAGTGACTGCGCAGGTACGCCCGGATCCGCTCCACGGGGTTGAGTTCCGGCGAGTACGGCGGCAGGTGGTACAAGGTGATGTTCGCGGGGACCTGCAAATCCTTGGCCACATGCCAGCCCGCCTGGTCCAACACCAGGATCACCTGCACGTCGGGGCCGGCCTCGCGGCTGATGAACCGCAGGTGCTCGTTCATGTAGGCCGTGTTGACCGTGGGCGCCAGCATCGCCGAGGACCGCCCCGTCAACGGATGGACCGCCGCGTACAGGTAGATCCATTCATATTCGGTCTGCTTGCCGGCCGTCGGCCGGCTGCCCCGCTCGGCCCAGACGCTCGTCAGCGTGCCCTGCTGGCCGAAGCGGGCTTCATCCTGGACCCAGACCTCGACCCGCTTGTGCGGGTGCTCCGCCTGGACCTTCTGGACAAAAGGGGGGTGGCCGCCACCCAGGCGGCCATGGCCGCCGGATCGTTCTTGGGGTGCCGGGGACGCGGCCGCAGGCACGAGAGTTTCAGGCGGTGCAACAGTTGGTAGGCGCCGGCCAGGCTGAAGGGCTGGCCGAACTCCTGGGCCGGGATCCGCTGGGCATCCCGCCCCCGCAGCGTACACAGATCGCCATCGGTGGCGGTGGGACCGGCCAGGAACCGCCGGCGGAACTGCTGCTGTTGCTCGGCGGACAGTTTGGGCGTCCGTCCGCCGCGCGGCTTGGCCCGCAGCGCCTCGATGCCGCCGTCGCGGTAGGCATAGGCCCAGCGTTGGACGAAGCCGCGGCTGCGGGTCAGGGCCTGCCGGATCGCCTGGGTTTCCTGCCCCTGGATCGCCAGCAACGCCACGCGGTACCGGTCCGCCTGTTCGGTCTGGCGTTCGCGGCGGATGCATTTCTGCAGGCGCTGGACGTCCGCGGGATCTCGCATCGGAATCTGCACGGTCGGCCTCCTTGTCTGTTCGACCGGCAGTTTCCTGCATCCCACCGAACCGCGCAACCATAACAGGCCCCAAACGCGCACGAGTTCCAAGTGGAAACGGTATTAGTCGTTGATCTCAACCTTCTTGTCGTTCACTCTGATCTCAGTGCGATTGGTCTTGGCGCTATGCTGGTAGCTGTCGCCGCTGCGGTCGTCGGATTGCCTGTAATCCTTGGACCAGTCGCGGTCGCAACGGTTACCTGTCTTGCCGCTGCTGCCGCCCTGGCCGTAGCTGCCCAAGCCATCGCCCGAGTCGCTGACCCGGTCCCGATCACCGGCAAAACCGCCGCTGTCACCCACATACATCCTCATCCACACCTCGTCGCCGACCAGACGAACGGCGCGGCGATCGGCTGCCTCGCGAAAAATGGCAAACCCTACGCCCAAGCCGTCACTATCACTCACAAGTCTCCCTGATGCGCCGCCCGGATTGCGCGGCGAGATGTCGATCGCTAGCCCGGGGCCGACACTGGAACGTTGTAGGTCGGAGTTCGGCGAAACGTCGATGGACCAGCCTGGGCTCCTGTCGAAGTCGTTGCTCGGCAGAATCTGGTTGTTGCGAGGGTTCTGGTTAGCTCCAGCTGTGACCGTGCCGCCGGCGCCAGCGCTACCGCTACTGCCGCCCTGCGCCCAAGCCGGTGCGCCGAGCGCTGTGGCTGCCAGCACCGCAAAGGATACTCCAAACCACTTCATGCTTATTCCTCCGTCCGCAGCCTGCCCGTCTGGCACAGGCTGCACCAGTGTTCCTCTCCAAAGTGCTGGGGGGATCCCGCGGCCGAACGGTGCCTGCCGGCCTGTTGCCGTTGGTCATTCTTAGGCGACGGGATCCCCGAACCTTGGGATACATGTAACAACTACGCTCTGAAGTGGTGTCGTGAAGTGTGCCTCCTTCCTGGATGATTGCCCCAGCGCCGGACGCAACGGACCGAGGCCCTGTTTCCTAAGGTGCTGTTACTGCTTGGTGGGTTAGTCATCTGGCAACCGCATCCGACATCGACTGCGGGATCATTATCTCGTAGTCATTACCCCGTCTGCTCATATGGACAGTCACGGACCGGTCTTCTCAGCCGGGCAACGGGCTGCGTGCCAAGCCTGTGACAATCCCTGCGAACAGCACATTTCATGTGCTGCAGAACACCCAAGTCAAGTTCCAACGAAGGCTTAAGCACCTCAAGGCCTTGCGATGTCGTATCACCACGTGCAGCGCACGCACGCGATTTCCACAGCAAAATTCCCCCGCATGGCCACCGGGTGTCACTACAACTATGTGTCATGCAACCGCGGCTGATGTTGACCGGCGACAACATCCGGCGGTCTCTGGGGCACAGCGGTATTATCTCAGGCTGTGCACAGGAACTAATGACGAACGCTGCGCAAAAGTGAAGCCCCAGGCCGGGGGGAAACCTGGGGCTCAGGAGAACCACACTGACAGTTTTCCGGCTTTGATCGTTAGGCACAAGGCCGTCGCCGACCATCACCGTCTCGCCTTTGGAAGCAAGGCTGGATTAGGGGGAGAACCTGTGCTTCCGCTCTTCCTGTTAGGCAACTTCCGTGCCAATACATGGTGAGAAAAGACGGTCCCTGTTGGCGAATAGTCGTAAGTCACGTGCCTGCAAATGCTTCTCGATTTCACTGCCACGCAGGATCGTCCCGGCTGCTTGGTCCGCAGACTAAAGCGACGTTGATTTCCGGCAACATCCTGTATTTCCGGTAAGTCCGGCCGTATCGAGAACCTGCCGCAATACAATGAGTTACAACAACATGCAGGAAAATCAACACGGCCGCGGACCTGGACGTACGCCACCACGGGAACAACCTCTCGCCGTACAGGTGGACATCTGGCGTTGCCGATGCCAAGCTCCGAATGGAAACATTCGGGGACTTCGGATACAAGAACCGCAACACAGTGAACCATGCACAAAGCCAGCATGTGCCTGACCCAGACACTGTAGAGGATCTGCCAATGACCGGCCGGCAGAAAATCGAAGTCGCCCTGTGCCCCGCCGGCACGCCGGCTATGCCGGCCGTGATCTGCTACGAAGGTATCTTCATACGCGACCACTGGCGCGACCTGACTGCCTGCCCCTGGTGGTACGCCCACTCCCCGGAGGTCGAGCACCAGCTGGCCTGGCTGCGCGACGTGATCCGCGCGATCGGCCAGGACTGGTTCATCCTGCCGCTCGGTCATTCCGCGCAAGAGCGGCAGGATCTCATCATCTCCGTGGAGGACGTCGGTGTCTTCCGCGTGAACCGCGCCACGGGCATGCGCGAACCGCTCGCCCCGCCGCGCGTCAGCGGCCTGGACCACAACACGCGCTCGGTGCGTCCGGAGAACCCTCCCCTTTCCGCAGCGCAGGTCGATGCTGCCATTCCGATCCCCAGCGACCCGGGTCCCAATGCGGTTCTGGCGGACGGCCGGGCCGATCTGCCTCGCCACATGCTGCAGGAGTTCGGGCGAGACCTGTGGCCCTTCTGCCACGTGATCTCGCCACTGTGGGGCTGCTATCGCCTCTGGGGCTTCGAAGGCATGATGACGCTCATCGCCGATGACCCCCACCTAGTCATGCACGCCTGCCGGCGGTTCCTGGAGCTGACCGAACGGCGGATCCGCGAGGCCGCCGCCATCGGCAGCGCCGGTGTCTGGATCGAGGAGTGCTTCACCGACATGATCAGCCCGCGCATCTTCGAACGGATCAACCTGCCGCTCGTGCAGCGCATGGTCCACGTGATCCGCCAGGCGGGCATGAAGAGCATCTACTACTACTGCGGCAACCCCGCCGACCGCTGGGACCTGCTGCTGGCAGCGGGCGCCGATGCGCTATCGTTGGAAGAGAGCAAGAAGACCTTCACGATCGACATCGAGGATATCGTCGCCCACGCGCAAGGTCGCTGCGCAATCCTGGGCAACCTCGACGCGGTCGGCGTGCTCCAGGATGGCAGCGAGGACGACCTGCGTCGCGAGATCGCCCGCCAGATCGCCGCCGGCCGGCGCAACGCCAACCGCTTCATCATGAGCCTCGGCTCGCCGGTCACGCCGGCCACGCCAGTCGAGCGGGTGCGGCGCTACTGTGACGCCGTTCATGCCCTGTGACGCAACCACAAGGCAGATAGGGGGTACGGGAAAAAGCGTGAACCTGGTGAACCTTACCCCCTCCGCACGCGTAAGATGAATGTGAAGTGACCCTAAGCGCGTTGTGCGAACCCTGTACACAGGCGCTGCTAGAGCTTGGTCAGGCCCCTTGCATCCTCCCAAGGGGCCTGACCTTTTTGGTTAGGCCTACACCGTGTGCACCACAATCGTGTTGATGCACCCGGGTTTGCCGAGCGGTCGGCCCGACATCACCACGATCTTCTGGCCCTTCTTCGCCCACTTCAGCGCGCGGATCCGCTGGGCCGCCAGCCCCAGTACCTCGCGGGTATGACGCGGGGTCTCGGCCTGCTCCGCCTGCACGCCGTAGAACAGGCAGGCCAGCTGCATCGTCTTGACGCTCGGCGTCAGCGCGAGGACTGGCACCTCCAGGCGCATCTTGGCGAGCAGCTGCGCCGTCCGCCCCGTCACCGTGAATACCGCGACCGCCTTGATTTCGTCGGTGTGGATCATCTGATGCACGGCCTTGATCATCGCGCTGTCGGTGCCGGTCAGCTGTAGTTCACTGCGTTGCAGGCAGTCACCGCGGCCGTCGCCCACGTAGCGCTCCGCGCGCTGGCAGACGGCGTTCATCATCGTCACCGCCTGCACCGGGTACTTGCCCACCGCGGTCTCGCCCGAGAGCATCACCGCGTCGGCGCCGTCGAATACGGCGTTGGCCACGTCGGACACCTCCGCGCGCGTCGGCGTGGGGTGCTCGATCATGCTCTCGAGCATCTGCGTGGCGACAATGCAGTGCTTGCCCGCCCGCTGGCAGAGCCGAACGAGTTGCTTCTGCACAATCGGAACTTCGGGCAGGTCCATCTCCACGCCTAGGTCGCCGCGCGCCACCAGGACGGCATCGGTTGCCTCGATGATAGAGTCAATATTCTTGAGCGCCTGCGGCTTCTCGATCTTGGCGACGATCCGCGCCTCGCTGCCGGCGGCGGTCAGAATGTCGCGCAACTGCTCGACGTCCCGGCTGCGCTGCACGAACGACAGCGCCACGTAGTCGATGTCCTGCCGGGCGATCCAATCCGCGTCGCCCCGGTCCTTCTCGGTCAGCGCCGGCAGTGACAGGTCCGTGTCGGGCAGGTTCACGCCCTTGGAACTCTTCAGCTCGCCGCCCGTGATCACTCGACAGATGATCTCCCTGGGCGCCTTCGTACGCACCACCTCCAGATGGATCCGCCCATCGTTGAAGCTCAGACGATCGCCCTTTTTCACTTCGTCGATCAGTTCCGGCAACGTCGTGCTGATGCGCTTGGCGGTTCCTTCCATCGGTTCCCGTTGGATAATCAGTTCGGCACCGTCTTCCAGCACGGCCGTGCCGTCGGCGATGCGGCCGACCCGGATCTTCGGCCCGCACAAATCCGCCAGCACCGCCAGCGGCCGGCCGAGCTGCCGGCTGGCAGCCCGCACGTTCGCCAGCGACTGCGCGTGCTGTTCGATCGTGCCGTGCGAGAAGTTCAGGCGGAACACGTCCACCCCGGCCTGTGCCAGGGCCGCCACCTGCGGCGGGTCCCAGCTGGCCGGTCCGAGCGTCGCAACGATCTTGGTCTTGATCAACATGGCTGCTCCCGGCGAAGGCATAACCGTACGGGTATCCCTGCATACTCGTTTGTGCCCCAACGGTCAACCGGACCCGCACGGTTCGGCCGAAGATCACACGTTCTTCGGGCAACCACGTCGACCGCAGCGGACAGGCATCCACGGTGCTGTCATGCCGCCCGGCAGCGCCTCTTGTCAGGCGAGGCCTTCTGGATATGCTTATCGCGATCGACCGAAATGACGCGGGCTGGCTGTCCTGGACGATGACCCGGCCCGGCCTGCCCCCGAGGATCCGGGCCGATGCCGGCGTCCCGGCCTTTTCCGCCGCATCCGGCGCGGGTTCAGGGGTAGAGGCACCAACTTCGGCCGTACGATCCATGGGTCCCGGACAATGGCTTGGCAGACTGTAACCCGGACTGAATCGCCTGCAGCGGCATCCGCCCAGCGACGGCGCCGGCTGCCCGTATCCGTCGGCGCAGCCTCGCTGCGCCGAGACGGTTGGCGCATCCTGCCGGACGGGCTGCAACTGCACCCGCTTACCATTTCTGCTCTCATCGTGCTGGCGGTGGTCCTGTACTACGTCCGCGCCTGGGGGGACGTTCTCGGGTACCTCAACGCGCTGGGTGGACCCGAACCGGTCAGCGATTACACCGCGTTCTACTACCCGGCCGGCCGGGAAGTCCTCGAGCGGTGGCGACCCGCCGAGGGCTATCTCTACTCGATGTTTTCGGCCTTCTGCCTGGCACCCGTTTCCTACTTCTCGCTGTACACCGCGATATGGATCTGGTCTGTAGTGCAGGTCGTGTTTCTGGGGTTGCTTCTGGCCCTGCCGGCGCGGGAGTTCCTGCGCGCAAACAGGAGGGCGTTCTACCTCTACCTGCTGATCTTCCTATGCTCCTACCCGGCGTTGGACTGCCTGAAGTGGGGCCAGGCGAGCACGATGCTGCTGGCCTGCATCCTGGGATGTTTCTACCTGTATCGCAGCGGGTACATCCGCCTGGCGGCGGCGGTGCTTGCCTTCGCCGTGTCCATCAAGTTCTACCCAGTACTGTTCCTGGCGTACTTCCTGATCCGGCGGGACTATCGCTTCGTCGTCATTTGCTTCATGTTTACCGCCCTGTTCGCGGTGGCCATTCCCATCTGGCTGAGCAGCACGGGCGCCTGGATCGGCTACCACCACGACGTCTACGGCTACCTCAATACGATGCGTTACAACTTCCGGAATATGGCCAACGCGCATTACGTCCCGTACCGGGTGTTCCACTTGTACGGGGGAACCATCCACGACATGTCGCAGGTCGAGTTCCTGCGCAGGCTCAGCCTGGGCGTCGCCGCCATCAATTTGCTTATCATCAACCGGCTGTGCCGGCTGCCCGCCCAGCAGGGGATGCCCTGGGCTTTTGTCCTGCTGTTCTGCAGCATGCCGTTTGTGATTGAGTCGTGCTGGCCGCATTACCTGGCGTATCTGCCGTTCTGCCAGACCTTCCTGGCCCTCAGCTTTGGTGACGGCAGACCCTCGGCCGGCGACCTCGCCAAGGGGCTGTTGCTGCTTGCGCCGTCGATCCTGCTGTCGAGTCTGTTCATGCTCAACTGGCTCGGCGATTGGCAACCCGTGGCGCGTTACTGCCTGCTGTTGGTGGCCAACGCCCAGGTGATGATCTTGACGTGGCTACAGATGCCGTCGATCCGCGGCACGCATCTTGCGCCGGCTCCGGGCAGGAACGAGCCGGCCGCCGCGATCGCCGCGCATGCATAGCACGTCGCGCGAGCGTGCCTGCGTGGTTAATGCCATGGGTCGCCGCGAGTTGGCTCTGCCCGGCAAAACGGGCACACCGGGGCGTGCCGGCGGCCGGGTGGATCGTTGACGCTCCTGTGCGGGAGATCTATCCTCTGCTCGAGCGTCCGGCTGCCAGCGGCCGCGCGAGGATCGCGAATGTCGACAGGCCCCGACACTACGCAGCGCCATGGAACCTGCCGCCGCTTTCTGCACTCGGGCGCCGGCATGCTCGTGGTCAGCCTGGCGCTGCTGGTCCTGGTTTTCGCCTATTATGCCGCAACCTACAAGACCGTGTCCCGCTTCGTCCGCATCTGGGACGGCGAAAGGATACTGTACTGCGACTTTACGCGCCACTACTACGCGACCGGTCGGGAGATCCTGGCCAGGGGCCTGCCGGCTGAGGGCTTTTACTACTCTGCCTTCTTCGCCTTGTGCCTGGTGCCGATCAGCCGGCTCGCATTGCCCCAGGCCACGCACGTCTGGACCGGTCTTCAGCTGGCGGCCAGTGCGCTGCTGGTCGTGCTGCCGGGACTGCACCTCGGCCGGCAAGGGCGGCGCGATTACTACCTGTATCTGGTGTTGGCGCTGCTCAGCGCGCCGATGGTGCACAACTTCCGCTGGGGCCAGGTGAGCGCGGCGCTGACGGTGTGCATCCTGGGGGCACTGCTGCTTTACCTGCGCGGCTGGAAGACATCGGCCGGGGCGCTGCTGGCACTGGCGACGTCCATAAAGTTCTATCCTGGACTGCTGGCCGTGTATTTCCTTGTGAAGCGCGAGTTCCGGCTGCTGGCGGCGTTCGTTGTGCTGACCGCAGCGCTGCTGGTGGCCGTGCCGATAGCGACCTTGGGCGGCCACGGTTTCGTGCGATTCCAGCGCGCCGTGGTCGAGGCATTGCAGGAGGCACGGCCGGATATCGAGATCAACGTCAACTCGCAGTATTTTCCTGCCGTGATGCTCCGGTACCGGAATATGGCCCACGCCCTGCGCACGCCCGCGCCGAAGGACGGCAAGTACCGACCCACCATGCGGGAGGAGCGTCGTTACAGGGATCTGATTGCACGGCACGAGACGGTCATTGCCCGCCGCGATTGGGACCTCGGTCCCCTGCGCATAGCCGGCCTGGGCATCTTCGCCGTCAACCTGGTGCTTGCGCATGCCCTGGTGCGGGCCAAGTGCGAGGATTGCGACCTGGCGGCATTCGCCCTGCTGCTGCTTTCGTTGCCGTTTGTCGTCGAGACGATGTGGCCGCACTACTTTGTGTACCTGCCGTTTTGCCAGGTGGTGTGCTACCGCCTGTTGCGCGACGACTCATCCTGCCGCGCGCGTCGGCGCATCAGCATGGCGTTATTCTGCCTGTCCGCGCTGCTGGCCAGCACGGTGTTGTTCAACCTGCTGGGCAACTGGATCGCCTACAGCTGGTCGGGCTGCCTGTTCTGGTCGAACACGTTGTTGCTGCTGGGGCTGCATCTGCAAGGGATCCCCCGGATCCTGGCAGCGAGACGCCGGCAACGCGGGGCGGGCAACGTGCCGCAACCGGCTGATTCCATCGGACAGGCGGCGCCGCAGCGGGCGGGCGATTGAGGGGAAGGGCAGGTCGCCCGGCGCGGGGGAAAAACGGCCCGCGGCGTACCCGGGGGCGGGGAGGGACCCGGAAGGTGCGATTATAACAGGCGGATCTATCGGCACTTATGAAGGTTCCCCCGGGTTGACCTGGACCGCCGCGCAAGATCGAGGCCAGCGCAGAACGGTCGAGGCGGGGGTTGGCGGGCGGGGCAGATCCGGTGCCGGGGCCGGAGGCACAACAAGGAGTATTACATTATAATATAGCACAACCGTCGTTCTACAACCGCTCATCCGGCGCGGTCCGGCGGGTGATGCGGATCGCCTTGTTCTGCTTGAAGCGGCCCAGGCGGCCGGCGAACTTGGTTTTGCCTTCGACGAGGATCTTCAGTTCCTCGGCGGCCGGCTTTTCCGTCATCAGCAGGTCGCCGGGCTGGAGGCTCATCAGGTCGCGGAGGGCGATGGTCGTCTCGGCCAGGTAGGCCCGCATTTCGACCGTGGCGGCAGCGACATTGTGTTGCAGCTTGTCGAGTTGCTCGCCGCTGACGCCCTTGCGTTTGTAGCTGAGCCAGCTCTGGGCGGCGAGTTTGCCCATGACGGGCTCGACGACGTTGAAGGGGATGCACAGGCTCATCGTACCGGCCCGCGGGCCCATCTTGAGTTCGAAGCCGATGACGACCACGACCTCATTCGGCGCGACGATCTGCACGAGGTGGGGGTTGGACTCGGTCTCGGGCACCTCGAAGTCCACGTCGACGAGGTTGCTCCAGGCCTCGGTCAGGCTCTGAAGCGCGCGGTCGGTGATCTTGCCGACCAGGCGCCACTCGATGCTGGTCAGCGGGCGCTGGGGGATGAACAGGTCGTTGTTGCTGCCGCCGAGCAGCCGGTCGATCACCGGGTAGATAATCAGGGGGCTGATCTCCAGGCACATCTGGCCTTCGAGGGGCTGGGCCGAAAGGAGGTTGAAGCAGGTGGGGTTGGGCAGCGAGTGGATGAACTCGCTGTAGGTCAGCTGTTCGACGGTCGCGACGCGGACCTCGATGATGGTCCGCAGGAAGGCGGAGAGGGCCGCGCCGAAGTTGCGGGCGAAGCCTTCGTGGATGGCCTCGAGCGCGCGGATCTGGTCCTTGCTGACCCGCTCGGGGCGCTTGAAGTCGTACAGGCGGACGTCCTTGACGGCCCCTTTGCGCGCGCCGGATGGACCGATCACTTCGGCCGTCTGCTGGTCAATCTGACCGGAGTCGACCGCAGCCAACAGGGCATCCACTTCGGCTTGATCGAGCACTTCCGCCATCCGCTGGTCTCCTTGGGCAGCACCTCCCGGGACCTGGCGCGTACGACATGCGCAACAGGCTGTCCACTTCGGAGTTATCGGAATGCCCGCGCAGGAAGCTTTAAAGCTCCTAACAAGACAGGCGTGCAGGTCACGATTGAGGCACGGAGAGACGCGGGAAAGCAGAGACAGGAGACCTTTCTGGCGAGCCACAGTTCATTCTGTTAGAGGCTCTCAGATCACCCGCCCCCAATCCACGTCAATGCGCACCGCGTTGCGTGGTCCGATCAGCAGCCGGGCTCGTCTGCCGATGGGGAATGCGGCGGCGGGCCAGAAGTGGCCGAAGTTGCAGCCAGCGACGATCGGCACGTTGGGACCCACATGCTCGCGGAGCAGTTGTGCGACCGCGAGGCTCATGTTCTGACCCTCGGTGTGGAAGCCGCCTGCCAGCACTCCCGCGAGGCCTTCCAGCATGCCAGCCAGGCGCATCTGGGCGAACTTGCGGTCGATGCTGCCGATGCTCTCGTTCACGTCCTCGATGGCCAGCCACCGTCGGCGGGCTTGGGCTGCTGGCTGGAATTTCGTACCGGCCAAGGAGGAGATGAGAGTGAGGTTGCCGCCAGTGAGTTGGATGACACGGTTCTTCAGAGCGTGCCCTGTAATGAGCCGGCCGTGAAGGGCCGGCTTGGGGCTTCGTCCGGCCAGGATGGCTCGGATGCTTGCCCATACCTGCCGCCACCGTTGCTGCTTCTGCTGTTGGGACAATGGCTTATGGGGGTCCGCGGAAAGCATGTACAGAGGCACGCCGTGGTGAACGCAGATCGCCGAGGGATACTGCGCGGCCAGCAAAGACAGGCAGGTCCACTCGCTGTAGCCGAAGAGGTAGACGGGATTCCGTCTGCCAGCGAGGGTACCGAAGTCGATCCGGTCGAGGATTCTCAGCAGCCACGCCCCACCCCGAAGGGGGACAATCGCCCGCACCCGTTCATTCGCCAAGGCTGCTTGCAGGTCAGCTGCGCGGGCGGCATCGTCGCTCCGGCCGGCACAGTGCGGTTGATACGGGGCCCATATCAACTCGGGCCGGCCGGTCAGCTGCCAGTGCGGCCCGATGGCCTTTTGGACGGCCCGTTTCAGATCGTCCCAGGTGTGCAGGCCAAAGGCGTCGAGGTCCTCGCCAGCTGGGGAGGCCGGCGAGCAGATATGGAGGATGGGGGTGTCCGAATTTGTGCTACGTTTCATGATTGGGGAGGATACCGGTCCGTGCCGGTGAGGGCCAGAGGGCGCGGTCGCTGACGGCGGTCCGTGGTGCGTTGTCCGTGGTCCGTTGGAGCGGCCGCAGCCACGGTTACCTGGTGGTACGGAAGCACGAGGTCAGAAGTCAGAGGTGGAGCCGTGGACCGGCAAGCGTGCTACATGGCGGTTGCCTGCCAGTTGGGTTCGTCGAGTTTCAGGAGGTTCTGCGCGTTCTGCCAGAGGATGCGTTTTTTGACGTTGGGGTCGAGGTCGGAGTCGATGATCAGGGATGAGGGCGTGCCCTCCCAGCCGTAGAGCACTTTGGCGGGGCCGGCGAACTCCACCGCGCGTTTGACGAGGTCGAGCGGGGCGACCTTGGGCAGCATCCGCCGGCAGAAGAAGTGCAGGTAGGCGGTGTCGAGGTAGACGTTAGGGTTCTTCTCGGCGATGACCACGGCCTCGTTGTGGTACTGGCCGCCCATGTGGGCGATGATGATCTTGAGGTCACCGAAGGTCTCGGCCACCTCGTCGACGGGCAGGGGGCTGGCGAAGTCGGCCCAGTGGTTTTTGAAGGCGACGACGCCGGTGTGGAAGAGGACGGGGATGCCGAGTTTCTGGGCGCGCTGGTAGACCGGCCAGATGCGGCGCTCGTTCATGCGGAAGCGCTGGGTGAGCGGCTGGAACTTGATACCCTTGTGGCCGCGGGCCACCGCCGCCTCCAACAAGTCCGGCGCGGCGTCGAGCCTGTCGAAGTCGATCCAGTAGAACGGTATGAACATGCCGGGCCACTTGCGCGACCATTCCAGGACGGAGTCGTTGCCGCCGGGTCCGGGCAGCAGCACGGTCTGCCGGATGTTCTGCTGCTGCATGATCTCGTGCACGCCCGGATACGGATGCTGGTGAATGTCGATAATCCATGCCATGAGACACCTCCTGGAATGTCGTACGGTCTTCGAACGAGCCCGAAGCGTCAGCGAAGGTATCGGTCGTTGCGAGGTCCGCGAATACTCTGCTCGCCAGGCTCATTGTACCTGTCTTGCAGCCAATCGCACGCTACGGCTTCGGGCTCGTTCGTTCCGGGTGTGGATGTGCTACTTGTCCGCGGGGAACAGCAGACGCGCGGCTCCCACAGCGACATCGATAAGCTGCTCCGCGGACCCGTCTCGCAGGAAGCAGCACGTGTCCTCGTAGCCACCGGTGCCGTACTGGCTGGCCGGGCTGACGTAGTTGGCGTACGCGCCGCACAGTTCGGTGACGGTTGCCGCTTCGGCCAGTCGTTCCTGCTCGATTCGCGTGCGCAGGGCGGCACCGGTTTCGGCGAAGATCTCGCCGGGCAGGCCGACGAGCAGGTGGCCGTTGAACCGCAGCGCCTTGACCTCGATGGGCCAGATGAGCGACTGGCGCGCGTGCGGCGGGATGATCGTCGGCCGGTCGTGTTCGTGGAAGTGGACCCACCGCAGGACCTGTCGCCGGCGGATCAGGCGCAGGCGATCGCGGGGATCGCCGGCCGCCTCGATCTGCGCGTCGACCCGGGCGCGTTCAGCGGCGAGCGCATCGGCCGGCCAGGCATACTCGGGGCGGAGGGAGAGGTTGGCCCGTTCCGTGGCCGCGGCGCACTGTACCAGTTGTTTGTAACGAAGACTGCCCACG
>Ga0101944_10005645_pt1 | contig 13979 bp, 9 predicted proteins | sample DewCreD2012metaG_FD_75245 | JGI IMG/M metagenome (GOLD analysis project Ga0101944, IMG submission 75245) | Hot spring sediment bacterial and archeal communities from British Columbia, Canada, to study Microbial Dark Matter (Phase II) - Dewar... ... | reverse complement strand
CGACAGTCCGTAATTCCGCCAGTCGGGCGCGCCCTTCTGCGACCGAAGTTCGATGGTGCGGGGAGCGTCAGCCTTCGCCCAGAAGCTAAGTTCGTAAGTTACGCCTTTTATGAGCGAACGGTCACGCTGGTTCAGGTCCACGTGCCACCCGGCGCCCGAACCTGCATGGGTGATGGTGACGAGGGCGGAATAGGCGCCTTCGGCGGCGTCGCTGTCGCGGGTAAGCGCCGCCGCCGCGCCGTTCGCCGTGACCACGCTGAGATTCCACGTGCCTGCGAGCGGGGCTTCGAAACCTGGATTCGCCAGCAAGTTCGAGGGCGTTCGCGAGGAAAGCGGAACGAGTTCCGCCGGACCCAGCGGATAACCGAGTTTGAAGCCGTACTCGTCGTACCACCAGTCGATACCGTGATGAATGTCGCCAAAGTCGTGCCAGTAGTAGCCGTCGTTCATCAGGGACATCGCCAAGCCGAAGCGCATATAGCGGTAATCCGTGCGGGCGAATTCCTGCGTCGCCTTGGGCATGTCGGTCAGCAGGTTGTAGCCGTAGCCGTAGGCAAGCTGATTGGGCGGCGAGGACTCGATGGAGGTGATCACCGGCTTGCGCCCCACCTCCCACCAGCGGTGGTAGGCTTCCCATAACGAAGAGAAGCCCTCCTTGCCCTCGATCACGTTCGTGCTGGAAAACAAGATGCTGTTGCCGTTGAAAATTTCGCCGATTTCGGGAGTCAGCGGGCGGGAGAGGTGGCCGGTGGCCAAGGCGTGCGGCATCAGACTGCGCCACACGGCGAGTTCGTGGAAGACACCCTTGCGCCATTCCCGGTCCAGCCAGGCGGGGTCGTCGGGTTGCCCGTCGCCATCGGCGTCCAACTGCACCGGCGTGCCGTGAATATCGGCTTTGAGCCAGGACTGGGAGGTGAAGAAGTTGTCGAAGAAGCAGCCATCGTACATCAGGTTGCTGTCGAGCAGTTTCTGGTACGCGTAGCGCGCCTGATACTCCGCCACGTAGGGTTTGGTGAGATTGAGCCGGTACGTTCCGGGCCAGACCTCGATGCGCCTGCCTTGCGTGTCGTGGAGGTAGTAGTCTTCCGGCAGCCCGCTGTTTTCGACGGTGTTAATGGACGTAAGGACGATGATCTCGGGATGGATCTCGCGCAGGCGGCGAACAAAGCTCGGAGACAACTCCGCCCCGAAGTAGCCGTCTATGCGAGCGGCGTATTCCGGTCCTTTCGGCGCGAAGTTTTGCGAGCCCCATAAATTGCCGATGCGCGGAAACTCCGGATTGACCCGTCCCAGGCTGCGGTAAATGAGGCGCAGCGCGTAGCCGGGGTCCGATGCGCAGCGGACGAAGACCTCGTTGACGGTGTTCGGATCCGGATCGAGACCGCTGAGCCGGGCGCGGTGGATTTGGCCCACGCCCTCGAAGGGAGTCATCTTCTCGTAAGGCAGGTTGGAATGGACCGAATAGGCGCACGAAGTGGGAACCGATGAGCGGACAGTCAGATCCAATTCCGTGGTCCCCGGCGGCAGTAACGTGCTGGGAGGCTGCGGGTCGGCGACCGGCGCTCCCTGGTAGAGGAAAGGCGCCGTGGCGCAGCCTGCCGATTCGAAGACGACCGAATCGCCGGGCGCCAGTTCGGCCGCCGCGAGCCAGACTTCTCCGTTGCCGGGAGGCTCGGCTCGCGCGGCGCTCGCCCTGATCTCCTCGTCCGTCATGGCGCGCGCGGAGATCCGAATCTCGTCGAGCAAGAAGACCGCGTTGCCAAAGGTGAAACGGTCGCCGGCGGCCGATGGCGGCCAGTAATGCTTCTCGTTGGTGTCAGCCGTTTTGACTCCGTCGACGTAAAACCGCATGAAGTTGCCCCCGGCGGAATAAGTGGCGGCGATGTGATGCCACGAGCCGGCGGTCCAGCTCCACATCGATGCCCGGGCGCTGTAAGCGCTTTGCCACTGCCCGCGCGAACTGCCGCCCAGATACAGAGTGCCGTCCCGTCCGGCTTGCGAGATCTGGAGATATTCGCCGTTTGGGGCTGCATAGCGCCAGAGTACGTTGTCGCGCTTATAAGCCGAGGAATCGCCGTCCTCCCGCACGGCAATCCACATTTCGATGGTCCCTTCCTCCAGCGGGAGAGCCGGCTGCCGGGGGTAGGCCAGTTGGCCGCCGGGCTCGACGAATAACGCCGCGCCCCACCTGCCCGGCACGAACTCCACGCCCCGCGCCGCCAGGGGCGTCACGCCCTCCACGCTGGTGAGGCTCTCGCCTCCCCGCATGAGGAAGGTCTGCTGCGCGGCGCCTCGTTTCCACACAGCGCCGTTGCGCAGCCATTGGAATTCGGCGGCCGGCAGGCCATCGGGCAGGGAAGCGATGAGGTAGCGGTAATCCGGAGACGGAAAGATGCGTGCGTCCGCGCAAGCGGACCACACGGGCGCTGCCGATAGGCAGAGCGCGATCGCCAACTGAAGCATTTTCCAATTGAAGGATGAGCATGAAATCGGCTCCGCCCGGCCGGAGGGAGAGCGGACAGGGGGATGAGGAGGCCGCGAGGCGGCCGACTTCCTTTCTTTGGTTTTTGTTCTCTGAGAGACAAGAGTCGTCGTCGTGAGCGGCGGTGGGAAAGTGGGAAACCTGCTTTTGGTTTTCCACTTTCCCATGGCCGCGAAGCGGGGCGGTGGAAATGTGGGAATCTCGCGCCGTTTGCGAGATTTCCAAGGGGCGGTGGGAAGAGTGGGAAAGCTGCTGTTGCTTTTCCACTCTTTCCACGGGCCCGGCATTTCCACGGCCCTCCGGTCCCGCTATCGGATCCGCAGCGGCAGCGGAGACTGCACTTTGCATTGTCCCAGCAGCCGCCACTTGGCCGCATTCATCCGGCGGGCACACTCGGTGTCGCTCTCGGCCAGAGCCTCGCGTTCCAGTTCCGCCAGGCTCAGCCCCGGCTTGAGATACCGCTCGGCCCCCTCCAGCGACTTCAGCTTCTCGAACGGCGTCCGGTAGTCTTCGGCCTTGTACTGGCGCCGCCGCTTGCCGCGCTCGTCCAGGCTCACCGTGGCAAACCCGCAGGGCCGGTGGAAATTCAGGTACCGGTTCAAGTGCTCCGCATAGAACTGCTCGATCGCTTCGGCGTGCTGACCCGCGATGTGCCCGTAGCCGATGAGCTTGCGGATCACCGCGCCGTTCTTGCCTTCCACCAGCGCGTTGTCCTGACTGCGGCAGGCTCGGCTCTTGGTGAACTCCGCCTGCAGCTTGCCCAACATCTTCGCCACCCGGTGATTGATGTACTCTGAGCCGTTGTCGGCGTGAAACCCCAGAATGACAAAGGGGAACTGCGCCAGCATCGCCTCCAGCACCGGCAGCCGATAGGCTTCGCTGATCTTGCTGGCGCAGCCCACCACTTGCCACTGCGTCACTGTATCGACCGCGTTGATGTGATACACGCCCTTGGCCCCGTCGCAGTCGCCCTGATGCACTGTGTCCACCCGCAGGAATCCCGGGCGGCCCTGCGGTTCCGGCCGGCGCCGCTCGCCGATGGCCTCCGCCGAGGACCGTGTCGGCTCGAACACTGCCGCTTGGTTGCGGTAGCGCGCCGTGGCCCGCAGGTTGTACAGATGGGACACGCTGATCTTCGCCAGACGCGCGTACGCCGGATTCCCATACTGCTCGTACTCGCGCTGCAGAATGCGGCGCGTGGCCGGCCCGCTCAGCCGCTCGTGCGCCCGGTCGACCTCCGCCAGCAGCGCAATATCTTCGGCGGTGTATCGGGTGCGGAAGCGGTGGCGTTGGTAGGCCGTGGCGCCCACCGTTCCGTGATCCAGAAACGCCCGGATCAGTCGCGTCGTCTGCGCCGGGCCCAGCCCGGTCATCTTCCCCACGTAGGCCCGCACCAGGCCGCGCTCCCGCTTGCGCAGTTGCCCGTAGTGGTGCGCCCGCAGCACCCGCTCCACCCAGGCGTACTTCTCCTCCCGACCGCACCCGGCAAACTCGATCCCTTCGCTCCAGTTGAGAAACTCCCGGATCGCTTTCTGGCTGAGGCTCTCGGCATTCCGCATATGCACTTGCATCCGGCCGGGCCACGCCTACCCCATTCTTCCCCATTTCATGCTCATCTTGCATTGGAAACCACCCCCGGCTTGGCGCCCGTTTCATGCTCATCTTGCATTGGACAATTCTCTGAAACGCCTGACTGTGCATTCGAGGTCTCATGATAAATATACTTGGTAACAGCCATGACCGAGACCAGACGTGGATTCCTCTCAAAAGCTGCCGTTCTTGCGGGGATGCCGGCGGCTGCGGCGCCGCCGCCCAACATCTTGCTGCTGTTTCCGGACCAATGGCGATTCGACTGGACCGGAGCCAACCCGGCGCTGGATGTCCGCACGCCGCACCTGGATGCGCTGGCGCGGCGCGGCGTTCGGTTTACTCGCGCGATCGTCCCCTCGCCGGTGTGCGCACCCTCGCGCGCGTGTTTGGCCTCGGGCAAGGAATATGAGGGTTGCGGAGTGCCCAACAACAGCTACGACTACCCGCTCGACCAGCCGACGTTCTATCAGGCGCTGCGCGCCCGGGGCTACGCCGTGCTCGGCTGCGGGAAGTTCGACCTCCACAAGAAAACGGAAGATTGGGGGCTCGACGGCAAGCGTCTGTTGAAAGAGTGGGGTTTTACGGACGGCATAGACAACGCAGGCAAGCACGATGCCATTCGCAGCGGAGCGGAGACGCCGAAAGATCCTTACATGGCATACCTGCACCGGCGCGGGCTCGCAGCCGCGCACGTGGAGGATTTCCGCAAGCGCAAGGGAAAAGAGTTCGGCGCAACATTCCCTACGCCGCTCGACGAAGAAGCTTACTGTGACAACTGGCTGGCGCAGAACGGACTGAATCTGCTCAGAGCGGTTCCGAAAGGAAAGCCGTGGTTTCTCCAGGTCAACTTCACCGGTCCCCACTCACCGATGGACATTACCGCACGCATGGAAAAGCTGGTCCGGGGGAGGAGTTATCCCCAACCCAACCGGAACACGCAGTTCCCGCCGGAAGTCCACGTCGCCATCCGCCAGAATTACACCGCCATGTGCGAGAATATCGACCGCTGGGTGGGGCTCTATCTCAAGGAGATTGAATCCCGGGGCGAGACTTCGAATACCCTGGTGGTGTTTTCGAGCGACCACGGTGAGATGCTCGGCGATCACGACCGGTGGGGCAAGTCGGTTCCCTACCAGCCATCGATCGGAGTCCCGCTTTATGCCGCCGGACCGGCAGTGAAGAGCGGCCAGGTGAGCGACGCGCTGGTGAGCATCATGGACTTGGCGGCGACATTCCTCGACTATGCCGGCGCCACGCCGCTCAAACCTTCCGGCAGCAGGTCCCTTCGCCCCCTGCTCGAAGGCCGGACGCGCAAGCACCGCGACTTCCTGCGGTCTGGCCTAAACGCATGGCGGCTTGTTTGGGACGGCCGTTACAAATTGATCACCGGTTTCGACCCCGGCCAAGGGCAAAAGGGCCGGGCGGAGGCGCCTCCACTCCTGTTCGACTTGGAAGCCGACCCCCTCGAAAATACCAACCTTGCATCCCGCGACCCCGCCCGCGTGAAGAGACTCCGTGAGCTGTTGCTCAGTGGCCGTCAGGTTTGAGTTCGCCGGCTTCGATGCGGACGGCAAGGCGGTTTTGCGGGGGTGGGAGCGGACAGGTGGCGTAGGGGGTAAAGGCGCACGGGGGGTTCACGGCGCGGTTGAAATCCAGGATCACCTTTCCGTTCTGCGCCGGTCCGGCGTAGAGAAAGCGGCCGGCTCCGTAGGTCTCCTTTCCGGCTGTCAGGTCGCGGAAAACAAAAAAGTAGCTGTCCCCGGATACGGTCGGTTCCAGCCGGCAGGTCTTGCCGTGGAGAGTGAATTCCGCCGCCCCAGGGCATTTTTCTTCGGTCTTGTCGCCCAAGACGTTCGGCACGATGAGGGTTTTCGGAGGCTGATAAGGAATCCAGCGGGCCTCGATCCGGTATTCTTCCTTCACTGGAAACCACTTCCGTCCAGTGAAATCCCGGCGCAACGCGCTCTCTTTGTCCCGCAAGCGGATGCCGAGACGCTCCCCGCGGCGGATCACCAGGACGGACTTTGCGCCGCGTGGAATCACTGTCGGAGCGCCTTCCGAATCGGGCCTCATCTCCTGCGGCGCGCCACCCTCGGGAGCGTGGTAAAACACCCTGTCACCCCGGCGTTCGAACCAACCGGGAAATTCCAACTCGTTCCTGCCTTCTTTCAGCCATGTGAGACCCACCACCGTGAGCCATCCGGTGTCCGACTTCAAGTTGGCCTCCTGGCGCGCTCGCCACTCTTCGGTGGTCTTGCGATAGTCGTTGGGAGCGGCAGCCGCCTTGGCGAGCGCTTGTCCGCCCCATGTGATTCCCAGAAATCCTCGCCGGTTCATAGGCTTACCCTCCATTATTCCACGGCGGCGGCGTTTCTTTAGAATGGAGAAATGAGCACTTCCATTGCATCTGCCGGCGTTGAGGATCCCGCCTCTCAGATTCGTGAGCTTGAACGGGAATACCTGGTCCAGAATTACGCCCGCTACCCGCTGGTCCTGCGCCGCGGCAAAGGTTGCTGGCTGTGGGACACCGCTGGGAAGAAGTATCTGGATTGGATATCCGGCATCGGCGTCAATGCCTTAGGACATGCCCATCCCCGCATTGTGCGGGCGGTCCGCGAGCAGGCGGCGCTCCTCGTCCATTGCTCGAACCTGTACTACCACGAGTATCAAGGACCCTTAGCCAGGCGAATTGCGCAAACCAGCGGGCTGCAACGATGCTTCTTTTGCAACTCCGGCACGGAAGCAATGGAAGGCGCTTTGAAAATGGTCAAGGCTTACGGCAAGCGTTTTTCGCCCGCCAAGATCGAAGTCATTTCACTTGATAACTCCTTCCACGGGCGGACCTTGGGAGCGCTGGCGCTCACCGGGCAGGCAAAGTACCGGCAGGATTTCGAGCCGCTGATGCCGGGAGTCCGTTTCCTGCCGGCAAACGACGAGGGCGCGCTCGAGGCTGCCGTGAACGAAAACACGGCGGGGATCGTGCTGGAAGGCATTCAGGGGGAAGGCGGCATCTATCCCTTGACAGAATCCTACATCCGTAAGGCGAGGGCGCTGGCTGATAGGGTGAACGCCTTGCTCGTGTTTGACGAAATTCAATGCGGAGTCGGGCGTCCGGGCGTCTACTATTCCTACCAACTGCTCGAGCCGCAGGTTCTGCCGGACATCATGGTGGCGGCGAAGCCGCTGGCTTGCGGCTTGCCGCTGGGAGTGGTCGCCGCCAATGAGAAGGCTGCCGCCGCTATCGGGGTGGGCATGCACGGCACGACGTTCGGCGGCGGCGCGCTGGCTTGCCGCGTGGCGCTGGAATTCTTCGATATTCTGGACGAGATTCTGCCCTCCATCAGGCAGGTGGGAGGATACTTCAAGTCGCGCCTGGAGGAACTGGCGGAGCAGTTCGGCTTCGTCAAGGAGGTTCGCGGGCGGGGGCTGATGCTGGGCATGGAATTGACCCTTCCGGGCAAGGACATCGTGCTGGATGCGATGGCGGAAGGGCTGCTCATCAATTGCACCCACGGCAACGTGCTGCGTTTGCTTCCGGCGCTGACTCTCACCGACGAACTTGCCCATCAGGGTTGCGATATTATTGCCGACGTTCTGCGCCGCTATGCGGCAAACGGCTGACGCCTGCGGGTCCGCCGCCCGAGTCAGGCTCGCACCTGGGAGGACTACAATCGTGCCACGTCATTTGCTTTCCCTAGCCGACCTCAACACGGCCGATGTGAACCGTCTGTTCGAAATCGCCGCGGATCTGAAGTCGAAGCTGGCCGACGGTGTGCGCCCGCCCTTATTGGCCGGCCGAGTCATGGCGATGGTCTTCGAGAAGCCGTCGCTAAGAACGCGGGTGAGCTTCGAGGCCGGCATGGGACAACTGGGCGGAAGCACGTTGTTTCTCGGTCCCGACGCCGGATTCCGTAAACGCGAGTCGATCGAAGACTTCGGCCGGGTGTTGAGCGAGTACGTCGATGTCATCGTCGTCCGCTGTTATGCCCACGATACGCTCGCCACCCTGGCCCGATGCGCCTCGTGCTCGGTCATCAACGGACTGAGCGACTTCAGCCATCCCTGCCAGGCCCTGGCCGATCTGTTCACCCTGCGCGAACTGCGCGGCAGGCTCGCCGGTTTGACGCTGGCGTGGATCGGCGATTGCAACAATGTGGCCCGCAGCTTAGCCCTCGGTTGCGGCCGCACGGGCATAAAGATGCTCGCCGCCTGTCCAGCGCAGTACCGATTCTCCGACGAGGAACTGGCCTGGATCCGCCGTCACGCGCCGGACTTGGAGTTCGCCTTCGTCGATGATCCGCACGACGCCGTCGCCCGGGCGGACGCGGTGTATACCGATGTTTGGGTGAGCATGGGCCAGGAGAGAGAACGCGAAGAACGCATCGCCGTCTTCTCGCCCTATCAAGTCAACGGCCGGTTGATGGCCGCCGCGCCAAACCATGCCGTATTCATGCATTGCCTGCCCGCACATCGCGGCGAAGAAGTAACCGACGAAGTGATCGACGGCCCGAACAGCGTAGTCGTCCGCCAAGCAGGAAACCGCATGCACGTGCAGAAAGCGATTCTCGTTTGGCTGCTCGGCGCGGCGGCCGCCGCGGAGTAATCCCGCGGTTTTCCGCAGCGCTCGCTGTCTCGGCAGCGTCGGGCGCATCAGCAGCGGATGGGCGATTCGAACGCGACTGACAGATCGACAGCACGGGCTCGCTCGCTTTCGCTCTCACCGCCCGACAAAAGGCCCGTCGGCCTTGCGCGCAGGCATCGAAATCCGCGAGAATGACGCCGCCGGGCTCTTGCGCGACCGACGTTTTCAAGAGTCCGCAAACGCGGTGATGAATTGGTCCCGTCGCGTTCCTTTCCTCGCGGTTTCATTAGGTTGCTTTGAATCGCTGGGCGAGGAGAATCGTCGGCATCAGCAAAGCCAGGATCACCACGGCCGCCCAGATGTCGCGCACCGCGAAGGCCGCCGCGGCGTCGAGAACCACCAACGTCATGATGGCGTAGGCCACAGTAATCTGCACGAGCATCGGCCGCGGGTCGCCGACCGTCCGCAGGCACCGCCACAAAATCATCGCGGCAAGAATCGCCATCAGCACGACCCACCGCCCAGGCTCGGCGGCCAAAGTGGGAATCAACGGCGCGTCGGTCAGCGGAAGGCATGCCAGCAGCCCAGGGCCGGCCGACATGATTGCGGCGGCCGCCAGCAGCGACCGCCGCCGGCTGATGGTTTCTTCGGTTCGCGCAAAGAGCGTGATTCCCGCTGTATAAACCCCGACGGCCGCGGCGACCAGCAAAACGGCCGCCGGTGCAGTGTGCGCGGCTGTGCTCACTCCAAGCAATACGTTCAGCGCCCGGCAACTTCCCATTGCCGCCGGCCCGAGGAACGTGCGTTTCAGCCCGGCACTGTAGGCCGCGATGGCCGCAATCAGCCCAAGCGCCGTGATTCCGGGCCAAAGGCTGCCGGCAAAGAAGGCCGCAAACCATGCCGCGGTCGATCCCAACAACAATAGCTCAACGCCGACCAAACGAGCCATGGGCAGCGACACGCGGCGAGACGGGATCGGACGGTTCGGCCGGCGTCGGGCGTCTTCGGCAACGTCGAACACATCGCCCAATGCCACCCCGCCGGCATAAAGCAGGGCGGAAGCCGCAGCCACCAGCGCCACGGCCGGCCATCCGCCCGTCGATCGATCCGTCGAGACGAATAAAGCCCCCATTATCGAGTCGGCCATCGCCGTCGGCAAATTCGGCACGCGCACCAGCTCGGCCAGCGCATGCCAATCAGCGCGGTCGCGGCGAAAAAGGGCCATGAATTCCCCCTGACTGAAACTGCGGGCAACGGAACACCTTCGAAGCGGGCACAACACGCCCGACGACGCTTCGCTGCGTCAACGGCTGCTTTTATGACGGTGTGGAGCTATTGAGCGACCGTCGGCCGGCGGCAATGTTGTGGATCGAGAAGGCTCGACCGCATCAACCTCCACGATCTTCGGGCCAGATGCGTTCAATATACTGTTTCGCCTCGAAGCCCGCTTGGTCGGGATCGGCAATGTACGGGTAGAGTTCAACCGTTACCCACCCCTGGTAATCGGTTTCGCCAATCGCCCGCAACACAGCGGCAAGGTCGATCGCGCCGCGGCCGGGAATCAGATGTTCATGCCGCCGCGTCGCGGCAATGTCTTCCAAGTGGTAGTGCCGGGTGTGCGCGGCCATTCGGGGCACCCAAAGCTCCGGCTCTTGCCCCGCGCAAAAGGCGTGGCCGATGTCGAAGTTCAGCCCGAGACTCGGCGAATCGATGCGGTCGGCGAACTCCAAGTATTGCTCGAAGGTTTCGATCATCAATCCCGGCTCCGGTTCGATCAGCAGCGCCACGCCGACCTTCTCGGCCACTTCGATGCACGGCATGATCTCTTCGTAGAAGAGATCGGCGGCCGCCTTCCACGACTGATCCGAGTCGAGCGGCCCACCCGGCTCGGTCTGCACCGACGGCGATCCCAGCTCGGCCGCCAGCCGGAGCGCTCTTTTCGTGTGTTCCCGCCGAATCGCCCGATAGTGCGGATCAGGCTCGATCCAAGAGGGATGCCAGTAGGGCTGACGAACATCGGCCACCGCATTCATCATAAAGCCGTTCACATTCGCTACGGCAAGGCCGCGCTCGTGCAAGCGGCGACGAATCGACTGTTTGCGTTCTTCGAGCAGGCCCGCCGGCCAAGCATGTGGAACGTCGGCCAGCAACTCCAGCCCTTGATAACCCAACCGCGCGATGCGATCGATTGTCTCCTCGATCGAGTAACGCATGTAGGCGTTGGAACTGTACGCCAATCGCATGGATCAACCGCCTTTCTCAAGGTCGTATGGAAACAGCGGCGGCGCGATGCCGGCGCAGTCGATATTCGTCCTCGCCCCGAACGCCGCCGCCCGCGGGCCGCCGCAACCCGCTTGATGCTAACTCCCCGAGCTGCGATACGACCGCAGCGCTGCTTGGAAGACCATCCGCGAGGCGACGAGGCTTGCCACCGCCGCCGCCGCGGCGAACGCCGCCAAAAACCAGTCGCTTGCGGTTGAAGGCCGCACCGACTGCACAAGCAATCGCGCAGGAACGTTCACGACCACCAGCACCGGAATGACCCATGTAAACACCGCCCTCAACGGCGCGCCGAATCGTCCTTGGTAGATTTCCATCGGATAGCGGGCGAACGTCGTGATATAGAACCAAAAATCCAACAACGAAAGGTTTCTGCCGAGCCAGACGCTCGAGGCCGCCAGCGCGATCATCAGGCTATAGTAAATCGCCACTCCGCAAACGAGAAAGAAGATGTACAGCAGGCACTCCGCAACGCCGGGCACATAATTCATGCGAACGAGGGCCGTTCCCAGCAGAACCACCCCCACGCAGAAATTGCCCAATGCCGACCAATCGATCCGCGTCAGAGAAACCACGAACTGGGTGTCAATCGGCCGGAGCAGAACGAAATCGAGATTGCCCGTGCGAATCAACTCGCTCAGCTCATCGGCATTGACCATAAACAAGGCATGTACAGCGCTATTGATCAATAATCCCGTTGCCAAGAATGCAAAAAACGGCCATTGCTCCCAGCCGGTGTGGGCGCCGATCGAAGGCGCAAAGCGAAAGACCAACAGGTAGAAGCCCAGATTCATCAGCACCCACGAGATCGACGACGCGACATTGATCAAGAAGTTGACGCGAAACGTCATGTCCCGAATGAGACTGTTGCGGGCGAAGGTGGCCAACACGCGGAGGTAGCGAAGCGGAACGTGCAGACCGCTCGGCCCGCCGCTTGATATCGCCTTCTCGGCCGATCGTGGAATGCCCGTGCCCATCGTGCCCGCCGCCCTCGTCGCCGCGATTCAGCCGCCGTAGCCGCCGTAGCGGCGCACTCCCCGCGAAAATGCAATCCGTCCGGCCACAGCGAAAAACACAATCCACGCTGCCTCGACGGCCAGCGACTGCCAAAGCTGCGGTCCGCTTACCTTGCCCAAGAACACGGCTGCGGGAAAATACGCCAAATATTGCAAAGGCAACAGGCGAACGACGGCCGCGATTCCGGCGGGCAACATGTCGATCGGGAACATGTGTCCGGAAATGAAAAAAGCGAACAGCATATAGATGAACAAAAGCGAGTTCACCTCCAAAAACCAGAAACCGATCATGCCCAGCGTGCTTTCCAAGAAGAACCCCAAGAGAAAGGCCATGATCAGCGACACCGCAAAGGCAGCCGTCGTTGCGGCATCGGGCCAGCCGGGAAAGAATCCGCGGCAAAGCCAGAACACCAACGCAAACGGTCCAATCGCCACCGAGTAATATACCAGCTTGTGCGCAATGCGGTGCAGAAGGAGATATTGCAGCATATCGACCGGCTGTATCAGGTACTTGTTGACCGCACCAGTTCGGATGTCGCGGGCAATGCCCGACGCCAATCCCGGCATGCTGGAGAACGCGCGGGCCACCATCGTCAGAAGGTAGTAGGCGATCATCTCGTGATAGGAGAAACCGGCCACTTCGGCCGGGCGTCCCGCGGCGTCGAGAGCCGAAAACACGGCCGCCCACAAAAACACCTGGGTGACGATGGGCAAGAATCGCATCAACGTGCTCAGCGCGAAATCGCCGCGATAGACCAATCGCTCGGCGATGCTGATTCGGATGATCGTCCATGCGGCCGCCGGCGACATCGCTATGCCTTTCCCTCGCCACGTTCACCGTCGCCCGACGGCGCCGCGGCCTCAGCCGACCGGTCCGCCGAGAACCAAGCGGCCACAATTTCTTCCAACGGCGGATCTTCCACGCTCAGATCGAGCACCTGGCCGGAGGCCAAGATTCGCTGCAACACGGCGGGCACATCGGCCCTGCCGACGCGCAGGCGGGCTCGCGGCGGCTCGAACGAGAGCAATTCCCCCAATCCCCGCAACAAATCCGGCGACCACGACCCGTTGACATGCAAGGTAATGATCTTGTGCCCTCCGAAGCGCTCGACAATCCCGTCGAGTGCCCCGTCGTACACGATTCGCCCTTGCCCGATCATCACCACCCGGCGGCAAAGGGCCGCCACATCGTTCATGTAATGGCTCGTCAGCACGATCGTCACCCCGCGGCGCTGCTGATAATCGCGAAGAAATGCGCGAATGTTATGCTGGGCGACCACATCGAGGCCGATCGTCGGTTCATCGAGGAAAAGCACCTCCGGCGAGTGAAGCAGCGCAGCGATCAGCTCCATCTTCATTCGCTCGCCGAGCGACAGCTCGCGGGTGTCCGCGAAGCGGTAGGGCGAGGTGGCAAGGCCCAGCTCCTCGGCGCGGTCTGCCATCAGCACTCCCGCGCCGCCCGACTGCGTGGCGATGGCAATGCCGCGTCCTTCCGGGAGCGCGCAATGGGCGAATACCTGCGCCAGGTCCAGCATGTGCTCTTCGTTCCTGGCGCGCACGATGCCGAGCTGCCGGGCGACGCCGTCGAACACCGCGTCCTCGCCGGCCAGCGACCCGGTGTGGGACGCCGCGGCCCGGGCGCCTGCCGTCATGCGGCCCACCTTGGTCAGCACCAGTGGTTTGCCCAGCTCCAGCGCTTGGCGCGCGAGGCGCACGAGGCGTTCTCGAGCATGGTCGGGGAAATCCAGGCCGTGGTGCGAGAGATCGAGGAAATCGACGCCGCCGCAAGTCGCCAGCAATCCTCCTCGTCCGAGGTAGTCGATGAAATCACCTCGCTGTCCGAAACTTCGGCGAACAACACCAAGACCGCCCATCAGGCGGTGGATGTCGTCAGCCAGCTCAACGCGGTGGTAACCGCCCAGTTGCGGGCAATCGAGCAGTTCGCGGTGCCGCACAAGGTGCTCCATCTGGCGAAGTGCGACCATCTGATGTGGACCCGTCGCCTGCACCAGATGTTGCTCGGCCGCGA
>Ga0101944_10005644_pt1 | contig 13980 bp, 11 predicted proteins | sample DewCreD2012metaG_FD_75245 | JGI IMG/M metagenome (GOLD analysis project Ga0101944, IMG submission 75245) | Hot spring sediment bacterial and archeal communities from British Columbia, Canada, to study Microbial Dark Matter (Phase II) - Dewar... ... | reverse complement strand
ACCGTCCACCTCCGCAGCCGCGTCGCGCTCTGGTTCGACGCGGGTGCGCGGCTCATCGGCACGACGAACCTCGCCGAGTACCGCCAGCCGGCGCCGCCGGCCTTCATGCCCGAGGCGCGTTGGGGCAAGTGGCATCGCGGCCTGCTGGTGGGCGAGGACCTCGAGGACGTGACCCTGGCCGGGCCGGGGGTGATTGACGGCAACAAGGTCTTCGACCCCACCGGCGAGGAGCGGATGCGCGGCCCGCATACGCTGGTGCTGGTCAACTGCCGCCGCGTGCTCGTGCGCGACCTCACCTTCCTGGACGCGGCCAACTACGCGGTCTTCTTCATGGTTTGCGACGACGTCGAGTTCCGCGGCGCGACCTTCATCGGCGGCTGGGACGGCGTGCACTGGCGCGGCGCGCCCGAGCGCTGGTGCCGCAGCGTGCGGATCACCGACTGCGCGTTTTACACCGGGGACGACGCCATCGCCGGCCGGTATTGGGACAATACCCTCATCGCCCGCTGCGTGATCAACTCCTCGTGCAACGGCATCCGCCTCATCGGCCCGGCCACGCGGCTAACTATCGCGCAAAACCTCTTTCGCGGCCCGGGTGAGCAGCCGCACCGCACCTCCGGCGAGCGCCGGCGCACGAACATGCTCTCGGGCATCATCCTCCAGCCCGGCGCCTGGGACGCCACGCGCGGGCTGCTCGACGAGGTGTACGTCGCGGACAACACGATGGAAAACGTAGCCTCGCCGGTCACGCTCTGGACCAAGCCCGGCAACCCGGTGGGCCGGGTCACTATCAGCGGCCTTAACGCCACCGGCATCTATCGCGCCGCGCTCTCGGTCGAGAGCTGGGCCGAGGCGCCCATCACCAACGTGGTGGTGCGCGGGGCGCGGCTCGAATTTACCGGCGGCGGCACGGCCGAACAGGCGCGGCTGCCGGTCCAGGGCCCCGGCGTGGACGCGCGGCCGTTGCCCGCTTGGGGCGTGTACGCCCGCCATGTCGAGCACTTGGTGCTCGAAGACGTGCGGCTGAGCCTGGCCCGGGACGATCTTCGCCCCGCGCTTTATGCTGAAACGGTCGGCCGGCTCGTGCTCGACCAGGTACGTTACCCGGCCGTCGCGGGGGTTGAAACGCCGCTGGTGCTCAGCAACGTCACCCGCGTGGTCAGCCCCGTCACGCGGCTGCGCGCGCCGGACCACGCGGACCCTCTCCGACCTTGAACCCGCTCTCGCCCGAGCAAACCCCGCCACCGCTTTGGCAGGCCGTGCTGTTTCCCGCCCTGGCCGGCGGGATGGGCTGGGGCATCCGCGGCCAGTATGGCCACGAGACCGGCGCGATGATCGCCGGGTTGCTGGTGAGCCTCACCCTGGCCCTGCTCTGGGTGCGCGCGGCGCCGTTCCAGCCGGTGGCGCGCGCCGTGGCCTGGGGTACGCTGGCGATGGGCTTGGGCGGCTCGATGACCTACGGCCAGACCATCGGCCTGACCCAAAACGCCCCCTTGATCGGCCACTGGCCTGCCCTGGGCTGGGGGATGCTCGGCCTGGCGCTCAAGGGCGGAGTGTGGATCGGCCTGGCCGGCGCCTTTCTGGGCATGGGTCTGGGCGGGCGGCGGTATCGGACCCGGGAAATGATCGGGCTGCTCCTCGGTCTGGGCGGGTTGTGCGCGCTGGGCATTCAACTGGTGAACGAGCCGTTTGACCCCGCCCGCCGTGTGCTGCCGCGCGTGTACTTTTCCGCCGACTGGCGCTGGTACCCGGAGGCGACCGACCTGCAACCGCGCCGCGAGGTGTGGGGCGGGTTGTGGCTGGCCTGGCTCGGCCTGGTGGCGTGGCTGCACCGGGTCAAGCGCGACCGCCTGGCGGTGTGCCTGGCCGGCTGGGGCGTGCTCGGCGGCGCGGTGGGTTTTCCCCTGGGCCAGTGCCTGCAAGGGTTCCATGCCTGGAATCCCGACCTGTTTCAAACCGGGCCCTGGGTGTGGCTGGCTCCGCGCCTGAATTGGTGGAACTGGATGGAAACCACCTTTGGCGCGGTCATGGGCGCGGCGCTCGGACTGGGCCTGTGGCGACACCGCACCCGGCTCGGACCCGCCCCCGCTGAGACCGCGCCACCGTTGCCGGGCGCCGTGGAAGCCGCGTTGCTCGGCCTGCACGCGGTCCTGTTGACCGGCGCGGAGCTGCTGAAGTTGCCGGCGCTCGAGCGAGCCTACGATTTTGGCCTGGTCATGGCCGCGCTGCCCCTGGTGGCCGTTACGCGCGGGCGCCTCGCGCCGTGGCTGGTGCTGGGGCCGGTCACGCTGCTGCCCATCGCGGGCAAAACCGCTCTGCGCGCGCTGCAGGATTGGCCCGCGGCGCCGCCCGCACTGATGTGGACGCTGCTGGTGGCATTACCGCTGGCGGGGACTCTGGCGGTCGCAGGGCGGTGGGCGCGGCGGGCCGAAGCGGGCAATGAGCCCGCCGGGGCGTGGTTGCCAACGGCGCTGGCGGGCGCGGCCTGGCTGTACCTCGCTTTGAACTGGCTGGTGTTCCAGTTTCCATGGCCGTGGGCCCCGTGGACCGCGCGCACGCCCAACGCGCTGGCCTTCCTGGCATGTGCTGCGGGACTGACCTGGCTGGCCTGGTGCCTCCGCAGGCCCGCAGTGCCCGCGGCAAGTCCCGCTTCCGTCAACTCGCGCGGTTGAGAGCCTCGCCCCGGACACAAGGACATGCTGCGGGCTTGCCGCGGACCGGTTCTGGCTTCATGTTGCGCCGCATGAACATTCAACGACGAGGATGAACCATGGGCACTGAACGCATTCCCGACACGGTAAGCAAAGAATTGAACCGGCAATTCAATCAAGAGCTCATGGCCGCGCACCAATACGAGGCGCTGGCCTGGTGGTGCGCGCATCAGACGCTGCCCGGGTTCGCGCGCTTCTTCCGCAAACAGGCCGCGGAAGAGCGTGAACATGCGGGGCGGATCGGGCGCCACTTGGTGGACCGCGGCGTGTGCCCGGCGGTGGAGGCCGTGCCGGCGCCGCGCACCGACTTTGCCGTCTTGCTGGACGTGGCACGGCAGGCGCAAGCCATGGAGCAGAACAACAGCCGCGGCATCCACGCCGCTTACGAGGCGGCCCTAGCGGCGAAAGATTATCCGGCGCAGGTCCTGTGGCACTGGTTCATCCAGGAGCAGGTGGAAGAGGAGGCCTGGACCGCGGAAATGGTCGCGCGGGTCGAGGCGGCGAGCTGCGCGGGGGCCTTGCTGGATATGGACCGGCACATCGAACGGTTGTTGGAGGCGAAAGAAGCTCCGAAGGGTTGAGGCCGCCGGCCTCGCCCGGTTTTTGGGCCGTGTCGGCTGCGACCGCTTGCGCCGCCAGACCAGCCCGGCCGGCGTGCCGGTTCCGCGCCCGCATCGCCGAAGGCGAGTCCCGCTGCCGGCGCCCCGCACTTGAGCGTCCGGACCGGGCATGAGGAGCGCTTCACTCGACCGAGTCCACGTCCGGGCCGGTGCGAGTGGGGCGGCGGGGCGGGGCGTTGGGGCGAAGCATGCGTTTCTGGCGCTCGCGTTCGCCGGCGTAGCGGACCACGGGGATGGGTTGCTCGGTGTTGATGTCCAGCCCGGTCACGTACATGGCGGCGGCGGCGGTCATCGGCAGGGGGATGAAGTCCTGGACCTGTTGGAGATTCCAGCCTTCCTTTTTGAGAAATTGCTCGACCACGCTCATCTCCTTCTCGGTGCAGCCGGGAAAGCTCGAGATGAAGTACGGCACCAGGTACTGCTCCTTGCCGGCGGCCTCGCTCAGCTCGAAAAACTTTTGCATGAACCCTTGGAAGTCGCCGGCCGGCTTGCGCATCCGGCGCAGGACCTCGGGATGGAGGTGCTCGGGGGCGACCTTCAGGTGGCCGGAAACGTGGTTTTGGACCAGTTCCTTGAGGTAGGTGGGCGTGCGCAGGGCCACGTCCATGCGGATGCCAGACTGGACGAAGACGTGTTTGACGCCGGGCTGCTGGCGGGCCTGGCGCAACAGGTCCAGTTGGGCCTGCTCATCAATGCTGAAGTGAGGACAGATGGTGGGCCAAAGGCAACTGGGCCGGTGGCAGTGTTTGCAGGCGTCCACGTGGCCGTTTTCGCAGCCGTAGAGGTTGGCCGTGGGACCGCCCAGGTCGGACACCGTGCCGCGGAAGGTTTCGCTCTCGGTCATCCGGCGGATTTCTTTGAGCACCGAGTCCACGCTGCGGCTGGACAGGAACTTGCCCTGGTGAAAGCCCAAGCCGCAGAAGGTGCAGCCGCCGGCGCACCCGCGCGAGACGATGATCGAGTCCTTGATCGTGGCAAAGCCGGGGATGCGGCCGCGGTACACCGGATGCGGCCGGCGCATGAAGGGCAGTTCGTACAACGCGTCCAGGTCGCGGCCCTGGAGGGGGAAGGCGGGCGGCTCCTGCAGCACCGCGCGCGCGCCGTGCCGCTGCACCAGGCGCTTGCCGCAGTACGGCGTTTGTTGGGCCTCGACCACCTTCGTGAGGCGCAGCAGCAACTTCTTGTCCTGCTGAATTTCCTCCCAGCTTGGCAGGAGAGTGGCGTCGGAAAAATCCGCCGCCGCGGTGGCCTTCGCACCCAGGAAAAGGGCGGTGCCGCGGATGCCGCCGAGGTCCGTGCGGCCCGCGCGCAACCGGGCGGCGATTTCGCGCACGGCCGTTTCGCCCATGCCATAGACCAAGATGTCGGGCTTGGCGTCGGCGAGGATCGAGGGCCGCAGTTTGTCCTCCCAGTAATCGTAGTGGACCACGCGCCGCATACTGGCCTCCATGCCGCCGAGCACCACCGGCAGGCCGGGGAACGCGCGGCGGCACATCTGGGTGTACACGATCGCGGCGTGGTTGGGACGTTTGCCGGGGCGGCCGTCCTCGCTGTACACGTCCTCCTTCCGCTTGTGCCGGGCGGCGGTGTAGTTCGAGAGCATCGAGTCGAGGTTGCCAGCGGTCACGCCGACAAACAGCCGCGGCCGGCCCATGACCTGGATCGAGCGGATGTCCCGCCAGTCAGGCTGGGCCACAATGCCCACGCGCAGCCCCTCGGCCTCGAGCACGCGCCCGATCATCGCCGCGCCAAACGAGGGATGGTCCACATAGGCGTCGCCCGTGATCAAGAGCACGTCCAGCTCCTCCCAGCCGCGGAGGGCCATCTCTGCGCGTGTCATCGGCAGGAACCCCTGCGCGTCGGAGGGTTGGTAATGGGGCGCATTCATCATGCCGGGGGAAAGTGCGGCATTGCCCGCCCTTGCGCAACCTCGCGCCGGGCCGGAGGCGGGGCAAAGCAGTTTGTTCAATCGCCCAGAAGCCGACGCAGGGCCGCGCGCGCGGCGTCCGTCCGGTCGGACCCCGGTCGCGGCGTGAAGACCCGCTCGGCGAAGGCGAACCACTCGCAGAAATTGGCGCGGTCCTTGTCGAACACCGGCTCCGCGCGGGGCTCACGGCACTGGCGGGCGGCGCGCTCGTCGTAACGGGCGCAGTTGAGGCACACGCGCAGGTCGGCGCGGCATTGCGGACAGGTGTCGTTGCGTCCGGGGGCGTCCCGGTAGGGCCACACCCAGCCGCATTGATGGCAGTGGCGCGTCACGCGGCCAGTTTAGTCGGGCGAAGCCGGGGTTGGAAAGCCCGGCCCGGAAGCCATCGCGGGGCGTGGGAGCTGGCCGGTTGGCGCGGTTCGGGCCGTTCAGGCGCGGGCCGCCAGGTAACCGCTGAGCGCGGCGGCCATGATTTGGTCCTCGCTCCACTCCCCGCGCGTGAACGTGGCGGCAATGCGGCCGGCGGACATGACGGCGATGCGGTCGCACAGGGCCAGGAGCTCGGGCAGGTCGGAGGAGACCACCAGCAGGGCCTTGCCGCGGCCGGCCAGTTCGTCCAGCCACTGGTAGATCTCGAACCGGGCGCCCACATCAATGCCGCGGGTGGGTTCGTCGAAGATCAGCACGTCGCAGTCGCGCAGGAGCCAGCGGGCGATGACCACCTTTTGCTGGTTGCCGCCGCTGAGGTCGGCCGCGCGTTGCTCGGCGTCGCGGCAGCGGATGCGCAGGGTCTCAATCCATCGGCCGGCGGCGTCGGCCTCGGCACGACGGCGCAGCCAGCCGGCAGGAGAGGCGAAGCGCCACAGCGCGGGCAGGGTGATGTTGGCCCGCACGGGCAGGGGCAGCAGCAGGCCCTGCTCTATGCGGTTCTCGGTCAGCAGCGCCAGGCCCTGCCGGACCGCGTCTCGCGGCGTGCGGATACGGACCGGTTCCGCGGCCCCGTGGAGCCGGATTTCGCCGGCGTCGGGCCTATCCGCGCCAAAGATGGCGCGCACGGTCTCGGTGCGCCCGGAGCCCATCAGGCCGGCCAGGCCGAGAATCTCGCCGCGGTGCAGGGTGAGGTTCACGTCCCGGACCGCGGGCGCCCTGCTCAGGCCGCGGACTTCGAGCGCCACGGGGCCGCGCGGATGCGGCCGGCGCGCAAAGGCGTGGCCCAGCTCGCGCCCCACCATCAGGCGCATGATTTCATCGAGCGGGAACTCCGCGGCGGGGCGCGTGGCGACGCGGCGGCCGTCGCGCAGGACGGTGACGCGGTCGGCGATGCGTCGGATTTCCTCGAGGCGGTGCGAGATGTAGAGGACGGCAGTGCCCGCGGCCTTGAGCGCGGCGATTTGGGCGAAAAGGTGCTCGGTCTCCGCGCCGGTCAGGGCGGCGGTGGGTTCGTCCAGGATAAGCACGTCGCACCGGCGCGCCAGGCCGGCGGCGATTTCCACCAGTTGCTGGCGGCCCACGCCCAGTTCGCGGATCGGGCGGGCAGGGTCAAGGTCGCTCAGGCCCACGCGAGCCAGCGCGGCGCGGGCGCGGCTCGCGAGTTCGGCCCGGTCAATCCAGCCCCAGCGGTGCGGGAGGTCTTCGAGGCAGAGGCTTTCGGCGACGGTGAGGTTGCCGATGAGGTTCAGTTCTTGGAGCACCATGCGCACGCCGTGTTGGGCGGCGTCGCGGCGGTCGCGCGGGCGGTAGGGCCGGCCGTGGAGCGTGAGCGTGCCCGCATCGGGCGGGGTGAGGCCGGCCAGGATGCGGCAGAGGGTGCTTTTGCCGGCGCCGTTTTCCCCAACGAGGGCGTGGACCTCGCCCCGGCGCAAGTCCAAGTCCACGTCGCTCAACACGCGCACCGGACCGTAGGATTTGCCGAGGCCGGTCGCGGCAAGGACGCAGTCCGGAGGAGGCGTCATTGCGCCGCGAGGGTCTCGCGGGTGATGAGGTCCACCGGCGTCTCGCGGTCGGCGGGGGCGGCGCGGGTGCGGAGCATCTCGAGGGCGTACTCGATGCCGAAGACGGCGAGGCGGTCGGCGTGCTGGTCGGCGGTGGCCAGGACGCGGCCTTCGCGGAGGAGCTGCTGGACGGCGGCGATGTTGTCGTAGCCGACCACAAGCACCTGGTCGAGTTTGCCGGCGGCGCGCAGGGCGGCCACGGCGCCCAGGGCCATACTGTCGTTGGCGCAGAGGAAGGCGCGCAGGTCCGGATGCGCGGTGAGGATGGCGGCGGCGACCTGGTTGGCCTTGTCGGTCTCCCAGAACCCGGACTGCGAACTGACAATCTGCGCGCCGGCCGCCTTCATGGCGTCCTCGAAGCCCAGCTTGCGCTGGATGGCGTTGAAGGCGTTGGGGGCGCCTTCGATGATGGCCACCTTGTCTCCGGGCTTCAACTGCCGGGCCAGGTACTCGCCCACGGCACGGGCGCCCTTGCGGTTGTCGGGGCCGACGAAGGGGAACTTCACACCGGCCTGGGCGAGCACGGCGTCGTCGAACTTGTTGTCAATGTTCACCACCACGATGCCGGCCTGTTGGGCTTTTTTGCAGACGGGCACCAGGGCCTTCGAGTCAGCGGGGGCGATGACGATGGCGTCCACCCTCTGCGCGATCATCTGCTCGACCAGTTCGACCTGGCGGCCCACGTCCAGCTCGTCCTTGATGCCGTTGGCCAGCAGGTCGTACTGGTCGGCGTGCATCTTTTGGTGGGCCTTGGCGCCGTTTTCCATGGTCAGGAAGAACTCGTTGGCGAGCGACTTCATGACCAGCGCGATGCGGGGCTTGGCTGCGGCGCCCGAAGGTGGGGTCGTCGGCTTGCAACCAATCGTCAGGGTTGCAGCCAGGATCAAAACCAATGGGTTCAGCCGGAGGCGGAGAGGTGTGTGCATAACGACGGAGTTCAGCGATTGGGGAATGTCCGCTGGCCCGCTTGCAGGGGGCGGAAGCGGCGCTTGGGAGCGGGCTCGATGAGTTATGGGGTGCGCAAAATCTTCTCCATGGGTTTCCCCTTGGCCAACTCATCAATCAGTTTGTCCAGATAGCGCACTTCGCGCATCGTCGGCTCGCGGACTTCTTCCACCCGGACGCCGCAAACAACTCCTTTGATCAAGGTTCGGGCAGGGTTCGGTTTGGGCGCCTCCCGGAAGAAGGTCTCCACGTCCGTCTGCTGTTTCAGTTGTTTTTCCAATTGCTGCCGCCGGTAACCGGTAAGCCAGCAAATGATCGTATCAACTTCAGCCTTGATGCGTCCCTTCCTCTCCGCTTTGGCCACATAGTAAGGATAGACCTTTGCAAAGGGCATGGTGAGAATCCGGTGTTTGGTGGACATGGGAGGCTAAGCGTGCTGCTGGCCACGGCTGCTGGTTATCGGGCGGCGCGGTACACACACGCCTCGCGGATGGCCACCTGGCGGCCCTGGGAGCGGGGGTCGGCGGTGCCGGTGGTCACGATGCGCAGGGTGTGCGGGCCGGGTTTAAGGCCGTAGATTTGCCAGAGCACGTTGTCGTGGGTGTTGGGCACGATGTAGGCGTCCAGCATCAAGTCCTGCTTTTTGCCGTTCAGATAGACCTCCGCGCGGCCGCCGAGCTGGTTCAACGTGCCGATGACGGCCACGGCCACGCCCTCGAAATGGAGCACGGCCTCGTTGCCCGCGCCCTCGCTGAGCTTCGTCCCGCGGTCGTCGCGCCAGGCACCGGACCAGGTCCAGGCGGGGTCGCTCACAGGCAGGCGGCGGTCGGGGATGCCGGGGGACCACTGCTCGAGTTTCGGCGCTTTCGGCTTCTGAGTCTTGATCACCACCTCGGTGTCGGTGACGCGGCCGCCGGTGCGGCGGATCAATTCGAGCGCGCGGGCCTCGGTGGAGCGGACGATGTCGTTGAACGAGTAGTCGGTGAAGCTGAACTTGCGATTTTCGAGCTTGGGCATCTCGGTCTTGAACTTGGCCGGTAGGCGCTCGTAGCCGAGCATCACGCCCAGCACCCCGGCGGCGCTCGAGGGGTTGCAGTCCGAGTCCTGACCGCAGCGGGTGCTGATCTCCATGGTCCGCTCGAAGTCGCCGCCGCCATAGAGCAGGCCCATGGCGATGTAAGCGCCGTTGAGCTTGGCATCAATGTTGAACGGGACGTTGAAGCCGTCCGGGCAGGGATCGTCCCGGTTCCACTTGTCCTCGATGAGCTGCCAGACCTTGCGCCAGTCTTGGGGATGCTCGGCGTGCCAGCGGAGCACATCGGCGATGAGCCGGCCGTACTCGCTTTTGGCGGGGATGCACCGAAGCCCGGCTTCGACCACCCGGCGCGGGTCGCTCTCGAAGTAGGCGACGGCGTACATGCCGCACACGAACATGCCGCCGTAGAGGCCGTCGCCGTAGTTCATGACCCGGCCGACGCGGTCGCAGTATTTGTTGGACTCGCGGGGCAGGCCGGGGCTCATGAGGCCGATGAAGTCGGCCTCGATCTGGAAGTCAATGTCGTTGGCGTGGAAGTTGTACTTCGGGTGACCGGACCACGGCGCGGCGATGCCCTGGTTGAGCGCGCGGCGGGCGCCGGCGTTGGCGTGCCAGAGGTGATACTTCGAGACCTTGAACGCCTCGCCGAACTGCTGCGTGGTGGCGTCCAGGCCCAGGTCATCCATCACCTTGGCGAAGGTCATTTCGACGTAGAGGTCGTCCTGGTGGATGGTGTTTTCGAGCATCCCGTCCTTCCAGGTCAGGTCCCACTCGCCGATCTTGCCGTTGGACTTGAACTCGGTGGGCGCGCCGTAGGCGACGCCGATCATCTGGCCCGCCCAACCGCCGCGGATTTTGTCGAGCAGGGCGGCGCGGGAGAGCGTGCGGGTTTGGGCCTGAGTGGCCGGGAGCCCGAGCAGACAGGCGGCGGCCAGGGCCAGCGGGTAGCAGAAGCGGGTGACGTGGATCATGGCCCGAAGGGTGAGCCTTCCGGCCCTGGCTGGTCAATGCGCTTTCGCAGCCAGCACGGCCAGCGGGGCACCCCTTGCTTGCCAACGCCGGGGCACGCCCGCTTTAATCCGGTCGTGGTGCAACAGCAAACCCTGCGCGAAGCCGTCAGCTTCGCCGGCATCGGCCTCCACAGCGGCCAGCGGGTAAACCTTACGTTCCTCCCGGCCCCGGCGGGTTCCGGCCTGCGCTTTCAGCGCGTGGACCTTGAGGGCCGCCCCGAAATCCCCGCCCGGCTCGAGTACGTGGCGGAGACCACCCGCTCGACCACGCTGGCCAACGGCGCGGTCAAGGTGCAGACCGTCGAGCACGTCCTGGCCGCGCTGGCCGGCTGCGGGGTGGACAACGCGGTGATCGAACTGGACGCGAGCGAGCCGCCCATCGGCGACGGCAGCGCGCGCGAGTTCACGCGCCTGATCGAAAAGGCCGGGCTGGTGCCGCAGGGCGAGCCGCGGGACCCGCTGGTGGTCAGCGCGCCCATACAATTCCAGGCCGGCGAGTCGTTCATGAGCGTGTTCCCGCACGACCGGCTCAAGATCACCTGCACCAGCGCGGACAAGGCCGGGCGGTTCACCCAGTTCCACAGCCTGGAAATCACGCCCGAGACCTGGCGGCGGGAACTGGCGCCGGCGCGCACCTTCTGCTTTTTCGAGGAGATCGAGTACCTCATCAAAAACGGCTTGATCAAGGGCGGCAGCCTGGAAAACGCGGTGGTCATCCGCGACGACGCCGTGCTGACCACCGAACCGTTGCGCTACCCGGATGAGTTCGTGCGGCACAAGATTCTCGACCTCCTGGGCGACCTGACCCTGCTGGGCCGGCCGCTGCTGGGGCATGTCGTGGCCCTGTTGCCCGGCCACGCTGCCAACGTCGAGCTGGCCCGCCAGATTGCCGCCCAACACCGCCGCACCACGCAGGTGCTCGAGGCCTTCGCCCCGCCGCCCCCACCCCGCCCGGCCACCGCCCTGACGGGGGCGGGCGAGACCCCGGTGGTGGACGGCGCGGAGCTGGACGCCGACCAGGTGCTGCGGATGCTGCCGCATCGGTACCCGTTTTTGATGGTGGACCGGGTCACACGCATCAGCGGCAACCAGATTTCCGTGCTCAAAAACGTCAGCATCAACGAGCCGTACTTCCAGGGGCATTTCCCCGGACACCCGATCATGCCCGGGGTGCTGCAACTGGAGGCCGTGGCCCAGGCCGCCGGCATCCTCATGCTCCGGCAGGCCGAAAACGCCGGGAAGCTCGCGTACTTCATGTCCGCCGAGTCCGTCAAATGGCGCAAACCGGTCCGGCCCGGCGACACGCTGGTGATTGACATCGAGCTGACCAAGACCCGCGGCAAGATCGGCAAGGCCCGCGGCGTCTGCTCCGTGGCCGGTGAGGTGGTCAGCGAGGCCGAGGTCACGTTCATGCTGGTGGACCGCCCGTGAACCCGCCGCCCCGGCTCCCTGGCCGCCCCCTGGCCGGACGACCGCCCCGCCCCGCCTTGGAACAGCGGGGCGGGCGTCCCCGAACACCATGATTCATCCCACTGCCATCGTTCACCCGGACGCGCAACTGGGCGCCGACTGCGACATCGGCCCGTACTGCATCCTCGGCCCGCACGTGGTGCTGGGTCCCCGCTGCCGGCTTCACAGCCACGTGGTCATTGACGGCCACACTCGCTTGGGCGAGGGCAACGAGATTTTTCCTTTCGCCAGCCTCGGCTTGCGCAGCCAAGACCTCAAATGGAAGGGCGGCGTCACTTACACCGAGATCGGCGACTTCAACACCTTCCGCGAGGGCGTCACCGTGCACAGCGCCACCGGCGAGGGCGACACCACCCGCATCGGGTCGCACAACCATTTTCTGGCCTACGCCCACATCGCTCACGATTGCCAAGTGGGCAACCACGTCGTCATGTCCAACTTCGCCGGCCTGGCCGGGCACGTGGTGATCGAGGACTACGCGGTGCTGGGCGGTTACGTGGCGGTGCACCAGTTCTGCCGCATCGGCACCCTGGCCATGCTCGGCGGCTGCACCAAGGTCCGACAAGACGTTGTTCCCTACATGCTGGTGGACGGCGACCCCGGCGAGACCCGCGCCCTCAACAAGGTGGGGCTTGAGCGGCGGGGCGTCTCGCCCGAGGCACAGGCCGCGCTCAAGCAGGCCCATCGCCTTTTGTTCCGCGAGGGACTGGCCATCCCCAACGCCCTGAGCCGCATCGAGCAGGAACTGCCGCCGTTGCCCGAAATCCAGCACTTGGTGCGCTTTGTGCGTGCCAGCCAGCGGGGCGTTTGCTGAAGCCAGCACCGGCCCGCCCCGGCGGCGGGCGGATTTTCTCCCGATGACTCCACGCGCCCGCCACCTCGAGGCCGTGGCCATGCTGGTGCTGGCCACGGCGTGTTGGTCCCTGAGTTTCCCGGTCATGAAGACGATGACGCTGGCGCAGCAGGACCTGCTGCCGGGCGTCAGCACGTGGTTTCTCTCCGCGTTGTGCGTGTTGTACCGCTTCGCCCTGGCGGCGGCGGGCATGGCGGTGCTGGCCGCGCCGGTGCTGCGGGGCCTGACGCGGAGCGAAATCGCGCAAGGCGTAGGGCTGGGGCTGTTTGGCAGCGGCGGGCTGCTCTTTCAGCTGGACGGGCTGGCCTACACCAGCGCCTCGACCTCGGCGTTTCTGACCCAGTTTTACTGCCTGCTCATCCCGCTGTGGCTGGCGGTGCGCCACCGGCGGTTGCCGGCACCGCGCGTCTGGTGGTGCAGCGCGGCGGTGCTGGCCGGCGTGGCGGTATTGGCGGGCTTTGATTGGCGCCGCTTCCGGCTGGGACGCGGGGAAATCGAGACCCTCATCGGCTCGGTGCTGTTCACCGGCCAAATTCTCTGGCTGCAGCGGCCCCGCTACACGGGCAACGACGTGCGGCGGTTCAGCCTGGTGATGTTTGCCGTCATGGCCCTGAGCATGGTGCCGGCGGCGGTGCTGACCACCCGAAGCGCCGGGGACTGGTGGACCGCGTACAGCACCGGGCCGTTGCTGGCGCTGCTGGGGGTGTTGGTCGGGGTATGCACCTTCGGCGGGTATCTCTTGATGAATCGCTGGCAGCCGGTGGTCTCCGCCACGCAGGCCGGGTTGATCTACTGTGCCGAGCCGGTGTTTGTGAGCCTGCTGGTGTTGTTCCTGCCCGAGTGGTTGGCCGGCTTTGCGGGGGTGGCTTACCCGAACGAGTCCCTCACCTGGCGGCTGCTCCTGGGCGGGGGCCTGATCACCGCCGCCAACGTCGCGCTCACCCTGGCCCCGCCGCCGCCGGAACACGTCGCGCCCGCGCCGCCCGCGCCGGTCCGGGTCGCGACCGAGGCGTCGGCGGGCGATGCGGCGCGGGGTTGAGACGCGCTTGCCGCGGGGCGGGCAAACGTGTTTGGTTGTCTGTGCAAACCACGGTTCCCATGTATTTGACCGGCATTGGCGATGAAGCGGGCGCGTCGCTGGACGCGCAAATCCGGGCCACGCAGGCCCTGGGCTGGACCACCCTCGAGGCCCGGGTGGTGGAGGTGCCCGGTTTCCCCCGGGCCAACCTGCACGACCTGCCCGAGGCGGCCTTCGAACAGGTGGTCGAGCGCCTGGGCGCGGCCGGGCTGAGCGTGTGCTGCTTCGGGTCCACCATCATGAACTGGGCCAAAACGGTGGACACGCCCTTCGAGGTCACCTTGGCCGAGGTGCGCCGCGCCATCCCGCGGATGCAACGGCTGGGCATGCGTCTGGTGC
>Ga0101944_10005640_pt1 | contig 13994 bp, 9 predicted proteins | sample DewCreD2012metaG_FD_75245 | JGI IMG/M metagenome (GOLD analysis project Ga0101944, IMG submission 75245) | Hot spring sediment bacterial and archeal communities from British Columbia, Canada, to study Microbial Dark Matter (Phase II) - Dewar... ... | reverse complement strand
TGGTGGCGGATTGATGGACCTGAACGAAAAACAACGGCAGGCGCTGGACCTGGACCGGCACATATCCCTGACCGCGGGCGCGGGCACGGGCAAGACGCGCGTGCTCGTAGAGCGGTATCTGCGCGCGCTGCGCGAGGGCCGCGCCGGAATCAACGGCATTCTGGCCCTCACCTTCACCGAAAAAGCGGCCGCGGAAATGAAGATCCGCTTGCGCCAGTCATTCGCGGAGATCATCGCGGCGGCGCGCCCAATATACTCCGCGTCGATGGCGCTCACAAAACCCGCGCGGGGGGTGGCGACTTCGCGCACGCCGGTGGCGTTTGGCAACAGCTCAAAACGGTCCAGCACCTTCGGGTCTCCCCCCTGCGCCTGAATCACTTCTTTGAGCTTGCGGTAGGCCGAGCCGTCCACGAGCTTGCGCTCGGCGATGATCCGGGCGTCCTCGAGCGAGTTCGCTTTCTTGCCCATCCAGATCATTCGCGCCGCCAGTTCCACGGAGATTTCAGCCAGATCCGCCGGTCCGGCGTTCTGCAACGTTTGAGAAACCTCCATGACCTCAAGGGCGTTCCCGATGGCGAAACCCAACGGCTGGTTCATGTCGGTGATCAGCGCCTGAACCCGCTTGTCGAGGCGCCGTCCGATGCCCACCATCATCTGCGCGAGCCGCCTGGCGTCGACTTGCTTCTTGATGAAAGCGCCCGAGCCGACCTTGACGTCGAGGACCAACGCGTCCAAGCCGACGGCGATCTTCTTCGACATAATCGAGGAGGCGATGAGCGGGATCGATTCGACCGTCGCCGTAGCGTCGCGCAAAGCATACAGCTTCCCGTCCGCCGGCGCAAGCTCAGCGGTTTGACCGACAAAGCACAAGCCAATTCGGGCCACCTGCTCCTTGAACTCCTCCACCGAAAGGTCGGTGCGGAACCCTGGGATGGATTCCAGCTTGTCGAGCGTGCCGCCGGTGTGGCCGAGGGCGCGTCCGGAGATCATGGGCACCACCACGCCCGCACTCGCGGCAATCGGGGCGGCGATGAGGCTGGTCTTGTCGCCCACCCCGCCGGTGGAATGCTTGTCCACTTTGACGCCGGGGATCGGCGACAAGTCCAAAATCTGACCCGAGCGGACCATAAGATCGGTCAGAGCGCTAACCTCGCGGTCCGTCATGCCCGAGAAGAATGTCGCCATCAGAAAGGCCGACATCTGATAATCCGGGATGGCGCCGGAGGTATAGCCCTCCACCAAATAACGGATCTCTTCGGTGGAAAGCTCGTCTCCGTCCCGTTTCCGCTGGATAAGGTCGACAGTACGCATTTTTAGATTTTCAGCGTAGCACGTTATATAACTGAAAGTAAAGGAAAAGATTCACAAGCGGCGGAATGTCGCGGCAGGCAGGCCCCAGGGCGGCGAGGCGCCGGGCGGCACGGGGAAGGGGGTGGGAACGCTGTGGCCTTCCGATTACAATAGAAAAACTACCTATGCGGCACGAAGGTTTCGGGGGGAGCGAAGCGATGGTCCCGGACGGGGAGTGGCTCAGGCTGTGGAGGCTGTTCGAGAAAATCGGGATCGGATTGGTCTGGATCGCCGCGGATGGGCGCATCGGTGCGGCGAACCCCTTTGCGCAGAAACTTCTCGGGCTAAGCAGCGACGGCATCGTTGGCCAGAGGGCGGGCGAAACGCCGGTCGCGGCTTTCTCAGTAGATGGGGCGCCGATCCCGGCGCAGTCGCTGCCTTGCTTGGAAGCGCTGGGGTCGGGGCGAGAGATTCGTGGGCGGGTGATGGGACTCTCCGGGGTTGGGCGCGGCGAGCTGGTATGGGTTAACCTCGAGGTCATCCCTGTCCTTCACCCGGATTCCTGCGCCGTGCTTGGCGCCTGGGCGGTACTGGAAGACATCACCGAAAGAAAGCGCGTCGAGGACAGTTTGCGGCGGAGCATCGCCGAGAACCGGACGCTGGTCGAGAACGTCCCTGGCGCGGTGTTCCGGTGCGAGCTCGCCCCGCCGTGGAGAGTTTCCTTCTTGAGCGCAGGCGCCCTCTCTGTGACTGGGTATCCCCCGGAAGACTTCACTTCGGGCAAGCGGGCATGGGCGGACATCATGGCGCCGGAGGAAGTCGAACGGGTGGCTGGCATCGTTCAGCAGGCAAGGGAGGAGAGAAGACCGTACGAAGTCGAGTACCGCATCAGGCATGCCGACGGTTCTGAGCGATGGGTTCAAGAGCGGGGGCAGGCGGTTTTCTCAGCCGAAGGCGAACCGCTCTGGCTGGACGGCGTGGTGATCGACGTGACCGCCCGGAAGCAGGCCGACCGGGCGTTACGGGAGAGCGAGGCGTGGCTCCGGGAATCTCAGCGGATTTCGCGGATCGGGAGTTACTCGCTCGATGTGAAAACCGGCCTGTGGAAAGGTTCCGAAGCCCTGGATGAGATCTTCGGCATCGGACCCGACTATAAGCGGGACGTCGCCGGCTGGTCCGAACTGGTTCACCCCGATCACCGCGAACAGATGCTGGAGTACTTCCAGAAAGAAGTTCTGGAGAAGCGCAAACCGTTCGACCGGGAATACATGATCGTCCGCCGCTCAGACGGGCAGCGCCGTTGGGTGCTGGGGCGCGGGTCGCTGACTCTCAACGAAGCGGGCGAACCGGTGGCGATGACCGGCACGATCCAGGACGTCACCGAACGCCGCGTGATGGAAGAGCAATTGGCGGCGGCGCAGCGCATGGAGGCTGTGGGCAGGCTGGCGGGAGGGATCGCCCACGACTTCAATAACATCCTCACGGTGATCAACGGCTATGCCGATTTCACCTTGCGGCTTTTGCCGCCGGACAGTCCGTTCCGCGCGAGCCTGGCGGAAATCCGGAACGCCGGCGAGCGGGCGGCGTCGCTTACGCGGCAACTCCTGGCTTTCAGCCGCCGCCAGATGGTCACGCCGGAACGGCTCAACCTCAACGCGCTAATCCGTGAAGCGGTTTCGCTTTTGGCGCGGCTGCTTGGGGAAAAGGTCCGCTTGGAGACCGACCTGGCCGAAGACCTGGGCTGGGTGCAGGCAGATCCGAGTCAGATGCATCAGATCTTGCTGAACTTTTCGGCCAACGCTCGAGACGCCATGCCGGAGGGCGGTGTTCTCACCATCCAAACCGCGAATGCCGAGATCAGCGAGGCGGAGGCGGCGCTCCATCCGGAAGCACGTCCGGGTTCGTTCATACGGCTTTCGGTCGCCGACACCGGCACGGGCATGGACGCCGAGACTTTGGAGCATCTCTTCGAACCGTTCTTCACCACCAAGCCGCACGGGCAAGGAACGGGGCTAGGCTTGGCCACCGTGTACGGGATCGTCAAGCAGAGCGGCGGCTGGATTGAAGTGCAAAGCGCTCCCGGGGCGGGCTCGACCTTTGCCGTATTCCTCCCGCGCGCGGAAGCGCCCGTTGCGGAAACGGGCGGAGCCGGGGAGACGGCGGTCCGCCTGGCGGCTCGCGTGGTTCTGGTGGTCGACGACCAGCCGGACGTACGGCATTTCGCGGCTACGGTGCTGCGTTCCGCGGGCTACGAAGTATTGGAAGCGGCAAGCGGAGAGCAAGCTCTGGCGCTTTGCGGGGGCTACGGCGGAAGGATCGACGCCGTGCTGACGGACATTGTGATGCCCGGCATGAGCGGCAGAGACCTCGCTTTGCTTTTAGCCGCTAATCATCCCGAAATCAAAGTTGTCTATATGTCGGGGCACGCCGGCGATCCGCAGGTGCGCCAAAGCCTGATGGCCTCCGGTGACTTGTTCCTATTGAAGCCTTTCGGCCCCGCGGACCTTGTGGCCAAGCTCCGTCAGGCGACGGGAGGTTTCCGCCGCGGCGCCTAACCTTCAAGCCGAACGCATCATCTCGTCCCAGGTGACTTCACGTTTTGTCTCCATCGCCATGCGGCCCAGGATGGCGGTAAGAGTGCTGTCGCAGGAACTCCGGGTCATATCGATGGGCCTGCCCGCAAGAATCGCCTCGAAGAAGAACTTTACCGCCTGACCGGTGATGTCGCCGGGCGACTCTTCTTTCTCCATGAGGCTCGTATCGCGCAGGTCGTCGGCGCTCTTGAAGCGGACGTCCGGGGTCATGCCGTGCAGCTTGAAATACTTGCGCGAGGTTTCGAGCATGCCTTTGGAGCCATAGAACTGCTCTTTCACATCCCGGTATCCGGCGGTGTGCTTGATGGAGATCAGCCAGCCTTCGACGCCGTTCGGGTATTGATAAATGATGTTGTGGTGATCCGAATTCCAGTCGCCGTAAGCCAACGGATAACGTAAGCCGCCGCGTCCCACCGCGCTGGTGGGATGCGCGTCGTCGACGAACCAGTTGATGGTGTCGAGCCCGTGGCAGTCCTGCTCGACGATCGGACCGCCCGAGTACTTCATCCAAGCGCCCCACCGCCGGATCTTCTCTTCCTCGGTCTCCTGCTTTGCCGGTCCTTTCGGCGGAGTGGGGGGCAAGTAGCCGAGCACCCAATAGCTCATCATGAGCTTCATCTCGCCGATCTTGCCGGACTTGCAGTAGGAGTGCGCCTTCAGATACTGCGCGCTAAAGCGCTGCTGAAATCCGAACTGGATGCACTTGGTCTTATCGCGCTTCGCCCATGCGGCGAGCATGCGCTTGACGCCCGCGACATCGGCGGCGGCGGGCTTTTCGCAGTAAACGTGCTTGCGGGCCAGCACCGCCGCCTCGTAGTGTTCCGGATGGAGGAACACCGGCGTGGCGATGAGAACCGCGTCCACGTTCTTGTCGTTGAGCAAGTCGCGATAGTCCTTGTAAGCGGGTACTTTGTCCGCTCCCGCCAACTGCGTCTTTGCAAGGTCGATACGGTCGGCGTGCTTGTCGCAAATGGCCGTGAGCCGCCCGTTAGGGTCCTTGATCATGATGTCCCCGACGTAACGCCCGCGCCCTCCGGTACCGATGATGCCGAAGCGCACGGCGGAGTTCGCCTGGGAGCCAAATGCCGTTCTTGAACTGACCAGCAGCGGAGCAGCCGCTACCATCTTGCGTCTGGAGATCTGTTTCATACAATGACAGTCCGCCTTTCATTCATGATGCCGCCCAGTTTACACCTTGGGCGGCAGCGCGGCCTTGTAACCGCTCCGTAACAATTTCTGTAATTCGGACCGGATGGCTTTCACTTTGTCCGTTTGCGGACGGGTGGGCCAAGCGATGTTGGTCCATTCGTTGGGGTCCATCTCGTGGTCGTAGCACTCGATGCTGTGGTTCTCGTCGTCCCATTCGGTGTAACGGTAGCGCTCTGTCCGGACGCTTCTTCCGAACCGGTTCTTGCCGCGCGCCACCATGGTGAACGCGGCTCTCTTCCACGGGCGCTGCGGGTTGTCCAACAGCGGGACGAAGCTCGTGCCCTCCATGCCCGGCGCCTGCGGAAGCCCGCATAGTTCAGTCAGGGTGGGGAAGAGATCCACGAACTCTACCAGCCGCGGGCATCCGACGCCCCGCTGCCTTCCTGGAGCGCAAAAGATCAGCGGCGCCCGCGCGGCTTGCTCGAACACTGTCATCTTGCGCCACAACTGCAAGTGGTCGAACAAGTGCCAGCCGTGATCGCCGAAAAGGAAAATGACCGTGTTCTCCCACAGCTTCAAGCGGTCGACGGCATCAAGCACCACACCCACTTGCGCGTCCATAAACGACGTGGCGGCGTGATAAGCCAGGATCGCCTCCTTCCGTTGCGTGTCGGTCATCTTGTCTTCGCCCTCACGGAAAGTAAGAGCGATGGGTGGGATGTCTTCCCTGTCGTCGGGAGGCGTATTCGGCAACTTGATTTGGTTGATCGAATACATGTCGAAGTACTTCTTCGGCGCCACCCAAGGCAGATGCGGTTTGTGGAAACCGCAACCGATGAAGAAAGGATCCTTTTTCTGCTTTTCCAAAATTTCCACGATGCGCCGCGCCGTCGCTCCGTCAGGCTCCTCGGCGTCCGAGCGGTCCGTTCTCCTCCATTCCAGCGCGCCGGACTCGCGCCCCCGCTCCTGCTTCGCCTGGCGGCGCTTCTGGGCGAGTTGATTGTCTTCGTCGGTGAGCCTGGTCCGTTGGGTGATGGGCGTTCCCGCCCGGCTTTCGGAAATGTCCCACTGAATCTGGTGTTCGAACAAGCCGTGGGCAATCTTGCCCACGCGCGCCGTGAAGTAACCGTGCGCTTTGAAGTACTCCGGCATGAATTGTATGTCGCCCAGATGGGTGCGAGGAGGGGTGTTGTTGTCGTAAACCTTGGTGGTTTCGGGGCGCTTCCCGCTTAACAACGACGTCCGGGTAGGGTTGCAGAGCGGATAGTTGCAGTAGGAGCGGTCAAACCGCACGCCTCGCCGGGCCAGACCGTCGATATGCGGTGTTTTGACCACCGGATCGCCGTAACACCCGATGCGGTTGTTCAGGTCGTCGACGGCGATCATCAAAACGTTGAGCTTTCGGGACTGTGCGGCTCTGGCGAGGCTAGCCGCCGCCGGCGCCCACAGAAAATCGCGGCGAGTGAGGGTCATGCTTGGATCTCCTTTCGCAGTTTTTCGAGTTCAGCTTGCATTTCTTTCAGAATTCCCTTGGCTGCGGGGTCCTGCGCCAGGTTCTTCATTTCGTAAGGATCTTTGTCGAGGTCGTATAATTCATCGGCGCCCTCCATGCTGGCATAGCGAGTCAGCTTGTAGCGCTCCGTGCGGACTCCGTCCCAGGTGGCGATGCGCGGGAATTGCTTCTCCTCGTAGTACTCTCCGAGAAACGACTTGCGCCAGGTCTTCGCCTGACCAGCCATCACCGGGCGCAGAGAGCGTCCTTGCATCCCAGACGGAACCTTCGCCCCGGCCAAATCCAGAAACGTCGGCGCGATGTCGATGTTCAGCGCCATTTCCTTCGTGCGGCTGCCCGCGCGAATGAGTTTCGGGTAACGGGCAACCATGGGGATGCGAATGGATTCTTCATAGAACGCCCGCTTGTCGCCCAACCCGTGCTCGCCCCAGAGGTAGCCGTTATCCGAGGTGAAGACGATCAACGTATTGTCGAGCTGTCCTGTCGCCTTGAGCGCTTCGTAAATCAAGCCGACGCCGTCATCGATGGAGGAGAGGCAGCGAAGCTGATTGAGGATCGTTTCGTCGCTTGGACCGCTGTGCGCCGGCGCAGCGTTCTTCTTCCGCACCACTTGGGCTTCGGCGGCGAGCCCCTTTTTCAGCGCCGGCTTGCCTTCCAGCGTATCCTTGGCGCTCGGTCTTCGCTCTATTTTCGCGCCTTCATAGAGGCTCTTGTGGCGTTCTGCGGGAGTAAAGGGACCGTGCACGGCTTTGTGCGCCAGATACAAACAGAACGGCTTGGAATGAGGCTTGCGAATGAACTCGACGGCGTGGTTGTTCAAAAGGTCGGTCATGTAGCCCTGCGCCTGTATGGCGTTGCCGTCGATGTTCATCCTGGGGTCGGTGTACTGCCCCTGCCCGGGGAAGCTCACCCACTTGTCAAAACCGGGGCGCGGCGTGGCGTCGTTGCCCATGTGCCACTTGCCCACATACGCCGTTTCATAGCCGGCGTCGCGCAGAAGTTTGGGAAAGGTCACCAGCTTGTGGCTCGCTTCCGACCGGTTGCTGTTGTCCATGATGCCGTGCGTGCGCACGTACTGTCCGGTGAGAAAACTGCCGCGCGCCGGCGAACACAGCGGCGTGGTGACGAACGCGTTAGTGAAGTTCATTCCCTCCCGCGCCAGCCGGTCCACGTTCGGCGACTTTACAAACGGATGCCCCGTGCAGCCCAGGGCGTCGTAGCGGAGGTCGTCCACCAGGATGAAGACGAAGTTGGGGCGCGGCGCAGCCCCGGCGGCAGCCAGCGCGGCGGCGCTGCCGCCCAGCATGAGTTCTCTGCGGGTCAAATTCATGTGCTTACCTCTTTACCAGCGTCCTCAAGGGACGCACATAGATGTTTCGAAATGCAACCGGACCGTGGTCGCCCTGCAACATGATGGGGTTGGTCGCCGCCTCGAGGATGTTCATGTGGGCGCGCGTAGGTCCGTCGAGCTCAACGCCGTCGTGGATAGGGATTCCGTTGTGGAGCACCCGGAGGAAGCGGGCGTTTTCCGTCTTCTTTCCGGAGGCGTCAAAGCGCGGCGCGCGGAACCAGATCCAGAACGATTGCCATTCCCCCGGTCTGCGGCTGGCGTTGATCTTCGGCGCCGCTCCGCCTACCCCGCGGTTGTCAATCCAGCGCCAGTAAACGCCGCCGCAATCGGAACTGGTGGGCGAAACGACCCCGAAGCTGTCGAAGATCTGGATTTCATACAGCCCGTGCAGGTAGACGCCGGAGTTAGATCCTGCCGGCACCATGAATTCGAGATACAACTCGATGTCGCCGAATTTCTCTTCGGTCACCAGGTTGACGGTGCGCCCGGCAGGACCGTTCAAGATCGTGCCGCCGGGCATTTTGCGGGCGGACAGATCTTTGGGGCGGTAAAAGCGGTTCCAGACGATGCCGCGCGCAGTGAACCACTCATTCGCCTTGGCCGCGTCCTGCCCCTTCCAGCCTGCGAGGTCAGTTCCGTTGAGCAGCGCACGCCAGCCGTCTTCGGTGAGATAGGGAGCGTCGCCGTGCATGTATCCGTCGGACTCCGCCGCCGGTTGCTGAGCGAGCGCCGCCGCGCCCGCCAGCGCCAACCACCCAATCCATCGCATGAGAGGTAAGGATATCAAAGTGCGCGGCCAATGCGATGCCGGTGCGGAACTAAAGCGATCCTCCGGCGGGCGCTGAGTTCGTTGGCGGCAAGCGGCGCGTGGGCAGCCGTCCTCAGCCCGGCTTGGCTGGCAGTACCGGTACTAAAGGCCTGTTCCTCTCCATTGATATGCCGCTGCGGGCGGGGTACAATCCGGCTGACCCGTCGTGTCTCCAGCGTGGATTGGGGGATGATTTGGGGGCCGGATCTTGGGGAGGAAGCCGGAACAAGGAATGCGGAGGAAACGAGAATGCGGATTCTGATAGTTGTGGCGGCCGTTGCCGTCTTGAGCGCCGGGCTGGCGCAAGCCCAAAAATGCACCGTCACGGTGACGGCGCCCGATTCGATCCAAAATGCTGTGAATGCGGCGAAGACAGGAGCGGTGATCTGTCTGGACGGAACTTTTTACCAGTCCGTCTCGATCAACAAGTCCCACCTGACTCTTCGAGCCGCGCCGGGGAAAGCAGCCGTGCTCGACGGGACGGGAGCCGCTCCGGATGCCATCATCCTCGGCAACAACGTCAGTCAGGTGACGATCGAGGGGCTCGAGATCCGAAATTACGGGATGGGCCAGTGGTGCTGCGGATACGGCAACGCCATCGTGGCATGGGATGTCAGCACCAGTTCGATCGCGGTTCGCAAGAATCACCTGCACGACAACAACTGGAACGGCGTGCTGGTGGGAAGCGAAGGCGCTCAGATCCATAAGGGATGGACGATCGAGCAGAACATTGTGGCCAAGAACGGATATGCCCAAATCGAGATCACGAACTGCGATTCGTGCTCGATTCAGGACAACACCGTTGTGGGAAACACTTCTACCTACACCGATCCGTTTTGGTATCCCACGACTCTGGGCATTCTGGTCCAAGCCCGCAACATGGTTCCGGGCGCGCCCCCGGTGGAGATTCAAGCCGCTAAAGTTCAAGGCAACCAGATATCGGGCTGCGAGGGAGGCGGCTGGTTTGATGTATGCCTCTATCTGTATGCTCAGGGCCTATCGGAGGGCCCCCAAGTCAGCCGAGCCATCCTGAAGCCCGTTTCCGTGGTTCAGAACAAGATTGCGGGCAGGCGGGGCGTGTACGTTTTGGGGGTTGCCGTGGATGGCGCCGGGTTTGAAGTCTCCGGTGTCACGGCGGGACAGGTAGTCAACGCCTCGGTGGTGAACAACGCCATCCAATGCGCCGGATCTCCTCCTTTGCCCTCCGCTGCCGTTGTAGCCGACATCAACGCCGTTAACACAAAGATCGTGAACAACGCGATCGCTCCCGGGTGTACTTACAACGTGGCCGATTTCGGTCAGAAGACCAAGATCCCCCGTGCGCGGTCGAAGCGCTGAAGCTGGTTTTTCCACCCCTAGAAATCGCTTGCGGCAAGAATATCCGAGGGTTTCTTGCCGAAGGCGCGGGCTATGGCCAGGAGGCTCTCCATGCTGGGCAGATTGGCCCCGCGCTCGATCGAGCTAATGAGCGAAATGCTCAGGCGCGTGGCGGCTGCCAGGTCCTTCAGCGACCAGTCCCTTTCCACCCGCAGCATTTTGATGCGCTGGCCCAACTTGGCGCGTAGCAGATCTTGCTCCGTGCGCCCGAATCCGTATGTCTGAACCGCGTTCTCCAGCGTCTGGCGGAGTTGCGCCAGCGAGAACGGCTTGGCCAGGTAATCGAAGACCTTCATGCGGAACGTTACGCGCATGTCTTCGAGAGACGGGTAGCCGGTGACGATGACGACGCACAGGTTAGGCCAGCGCGCCAGCAGTTGTTCGAGCACCTTGTCGCCGCGCGCCTCCCCCATCTTCATGTCCAGCAGGACTATGTCGGGCAGCCGCTGCTCGGCGCCGCGGAAAAGCTCTTCCGGGTGGGCGAACGCCCGCACGGCGTACTGTCCTTCGTCGGCCAGGAAGTCTTCCAGGTAGGTCCGGAAGTCCGGGTCGTCGTCCAGGATCGCGATATCCACCAAGGGTTGAGGCAAAGAGTCGTCCGGCATCGGCGCGTGGCTTCTTTCTACTGGGATTGGAAGCGCGGGAGGCGCACTTCGATGCAAGCGCCTCCTTGCGGGCGGTTGGATGCGCTGATGGTCCCTCCATGCTGGACCACAATTCCCTCCGCTACGGTCAGGCCCAACCCCGTGCCGCGTGCGTCCAGCCGGGTGGTCACAAAGGCTTCAAAGATGTTCGGCAGGATTTCAGGAGGAATGCCGGGTCCGTCGTCTTCCACCGCCACCGCCGCCATTCCCCCGGCCGAGACCCGCGAACGCACAGCGATGGATCCGTGCTTGCCCACCGCTTCCAACGCGTTGCGCAGCAGGTTCAGAAAGACCTGAACCAGGCGCCCCGGGACACCCCGCACCATCAGGCTCTCGTCTACAGCATTTTCAAAGTGGACGGCGGCAGCCTTCTCGTCCACAGCCAGCAACCCCCAAGCCTCGTCCACCACCCGGCGCACATGCACCGGTCCCATTTCCTCCTTCTTCGCCCGGGCGAACTCAACCAACCCTTGACTAATGTCTCTCAGCCTCCCTGTGACGCGGAGCATGCGCTCCAGCCGTTCCCGGGTTCGCGGCGCGGTTTCCTTCTCGAGCAGCTTTTCGATGGAACCCTGAAGAACCGCCAGCGGGGTATTGAACTCGTGCGCCACGCTGGCGGAAAGGAGTCCAAGACTGGCCAGCCGGTCCTGCCGCTCGAGCATCTCGTTCTTGCGCAGCAGTTCTTCTTCGTGCCGGTGCAGTTCCCGGATGGTGGCGTTGCGGGAACGCATGATCTGCCCTAGCTCGTCACCCGGAATTTCGTTTTCGTCGATGTACTCCCGGCTGCGATCCCCGGCTTGGGTGGCTTGGTCGGCTTCGAGCAGCCGGCGTATGGGGCCATATACGTAGCGGGGCAGAATCAACAGCTCCAGAGCTCCCACAGCCAACCAGTAGACCGCCGCCAGAGCGATGATAAGGTTCCGCTGCGCGCTGGCCGGCATTTGCCCGATTTGCTCCATCAGAGCTATGTACACCGCCAGCCCCAGGACAAGAAAGAACAGGTTGTGTAGAATCATGAGCTTCAGGCGGACCTTCAGGTCCCTGAAGCGGAGGGGAAAAATGGTTGAACCTTTTGTTTTCACTGTCTCATCCAAAAGTTTGCAGTAGCACTGGAAATTATGCGCTCTCTGCGGAATTCCTCCAACTGTGTTAGAACTAATAGACATAGGGGTTGGGAATCCGCCGGGGGTTCCGCCATACTGGGATGAACGCAATCTTTCCGAAGTCTGCCGATCGTATTGTTCGCCTCGCCCTTGCTGGTATTGTAGTCGCTGCCGGCGCGGGCGCCGGACTGTACGCCTACTTTTCCCATCCGAAAGTTCTCGACACCGGTTACACGCCTGTGCAGCCGGTGGCTTACAGCCATAAGCTGCACGCCGGCAACTTGGGCATGGACTGCCGGTACTGCCACTTCAGCGTCGAAAAGTCGGCCTTCGCGGCGATTCCGCCCACTGAGGTGTGCATGAACTGCCACGTCCGCGTCAAGCCTCAAAGCCCGCAGTTGCAGCCAGTTCGCGACAGCTATGCGCGTGGCGAGCCCATCCCGTGGGTAAAGGTCCACCGGCTTCCGGATTTCGTGTATTTCAACCATCAGGCGCATGTGACGGCGGGCGTGAGTTGCGTAAGCTGCCACGGGCGTGTGGACCAGATGATCGAAGTGAAGCAGGTGGAACCGCTCAGCATGGCTTGGTGCCTGGACTGCCACCGCAACCCGGCGCCGAAAATCCGCCCGGTGGAACTGGTGACCAAACTCGACTGGCAACCTGACCGGGATGCGGCGGAAATCGGAAGGGAAATCATCCGGGCGAAAGGCATTGAACCGCCCTTGAATTGTTCGGGGTGCCACCGATGACCACAGGCAAGAGATACTGGCGAAGCCTCGGCGAACTGGCGGATACGCCGCAGTTCCGCGAGTGGCTTCATCGCGAGTTCCCGGAGAACGCATCCGAGTGGACCAGCAAGTCCGGACGCCGGCAGATGCTCAAACTCATGGCGGCGAGCTTCGGCTTGGCGGGCTTGGCCGCCTGCCGCCGTCCGGTGGAAAAGATCTTGCCGGCGGCGAAGGGAGTCGAGGACTACATCCCTGGAAACCCGTTGCATTACGCGACGGTTTTCACCTTGGGGAGCGCGGCTTTCGGCTTGCAGGTGGAGACGCACGACGGGCGCCCGACGAAAATCGAGGGCAATCCGAACCATCCGGCGAGCCGCGGCGCGGCGGGCGGTTTCGCCCAGGCTTCGATCCTCGGCCTGTATGATCCCGACCGGACCAAGTGGGTGCGCCACAATGGCCAACGCTCCCACTGGGAAGAGTTCGAGAAATTCGCGGCGGAGAGGTTCGGGGGTCAAGGCGAAGGCGTCCGGTTCTTGAGCGGCGAAATCGTCTCGCCTTCGCTCGAAGCGGTAAGGAAGCATGCCTTGGACCGGTTTCCCAAAGCCCGTTGGGTGGAGTTCGAGCCGGTTTCGAACGATGAAGTGTTGGCCGGCGCTCAACTGGCGTTCGGGCAGCCCGTCCGCTCGCACTACCACTTCGAGAAGGCGGACGTGATTCTGGCGTTGGATTGCGACTTCCTGTCGCTCGACGCCCCGTCGCTTTCCTACGCCCGGGACTTCGCCCGCCGGAGGAAAATCGGCACGCCGAAGGACCAGATGAACCGCCTCTACGCGGTGGAAGCGAACTACTCGCTCACCGGCGCGGCGGCCGATCACCGCATGCGCTTGAGGGCGTCTGAGATTCCGGCGTTGATCGCGGAACTGGCGGCCGAACTGGGCGCCGGAGCAGAGAGGCTCCGCGTTCTGGCGCCTCCCAAGGATGCAAGGGGCAAGTGGCTGGCTGCCGTGGCGCGGGATCTGGCGGGGCATAAAGGCCGCTCACTCGTGATTGCCGGTCCCCGGCAGCCCGCCGTGGTTCACGCATGGGCGCATCTCATCAATCAGTTTCTGGGCAACGCGGGCTCCACGGTGACCTACACCGCCGCCGGATGGAAACCTCAGGTGGAAGCGCTCAAAGATCTGGCCGGAGAAATGGCCGCCGGAAAGGTGAAGACGCTCGTCGTGCTGGGCGGCAACCCGGTTTACAACGCGCCCGCCGACGCCGATCTCGCCGCCAATCTGAAGAAAGTCGAGTGCGTCATCCGGCTGGGGCTTGAAGACGACGAAACGGCGGCGCTTGCGCAGTGGTCGCTGCCTGAGGCGCACTACCTCGAGACCTGGGGCGACGCCCGGGCGTGGGACGGCGCGTGTTCGATTCAGCAGCCCATGGTGGCGCCTC
>Ga0101944_10005635_pt1 | contig 14001 bp, 13 predicted proteins | sample DewCreD2012metaG_FD_75245 | JGI IMG/M metagenome (GOLD analysis project Ga0101944, IMG submission 75245) | Hot spring sediment bacterial and archeal communities from British Columbia, Canada, to study Microbial Dark Matter (Phase II) - Dewar... ... | reverse complement strand
GTAATGGTTTTTGCATTAATAAAGATATTATATATATTAATGAAAAAAGACTTGCTTATATCAAAATACAACATAGGATTTTCAATTATGGCATTTATTCTTTTAGGATTTATCTATGGAATCAGAAGTTATCACAAAAAAACCGTAAACAGCAAACTTTTCAAAATTAATTGGATAAATTTATGGATGACGCTGCTGGTCGCCCTGTCATTCTCTTTGGGCGCGTACTTGATACTGCGTGAAGGATTCAACAATGACATAGGCATAAAAAGTATGATTGGAATGACTATAATTCTTGCATTCTTAATGTATCCATTCTGCGCATTATTATCAACTTATTTTATACTTAAGCATTTTAAAAAGAAAACCAAGAGAACCATATTGACATTTATATTCAATCCGGTATTCGTTATGATATATTTCTGGCTTTTCATCATAGTAGTTTATAATTCATTATATGTTCCTTGTGGGGTTTCAATAGTAGGCGTAGATAACAATAAATATACTTTAAGCACAAAGAATCTGGGCATACAATTCGGGGAACGTCTATTAAAAATAGATAACACAAACATTAACAGCTTGAATGATGTAAGAAGTTACATCAATAGTCTAGATACTACTAAAGAAGTCGTCGTAGAAACCGAAAACAATGTATATTATATTAAGACTTACAGTGATGGCAACAAAAAATATATGGGACTTTTGCTCTCGCAAGCATATTGTGAGAGAAAATATTGAGTAGATAGTAAGTTTTTTATATTAATCAATTCTTCAGCATATTATGAAAGAGATAGACCTGCAACCAGTATATGAATATATTGAAAAAGAGAGAGTACAATTAATAGAAATTAAAATAAAAAAAATTAACCAGTTGTTTAATTCCTTTGATCCCAGTCCATTTCTGGAAAAGGATCTTGATGATGATGCATTTGAATATATTGTAAGTTCAGTAGAAGAACATTCATTAAAAACTAAACAAAAAATAGTGATACATTTGCCAAAAAAAGAGCTGAAAAAAATTTCTGAACAGGAAATAAGAAATGCGATACATCACCATTTCAATTACAGAAAAAAATTAGCTGAAAAAAACATCAGGCATAAAATAAGAGAGGGACAATTAAGTTTTATAATAGGAATAACATTTCTTACCTCCTGCTTAATAATTAGTAGATTGATATCTAAAAATTATGACACATTGTTGTCTAATATACTTGTTGAAGGTTTAATAATAAGTGGATGGGTTGCAATGTGGAAGCCAATAAGTAACGTATTGTATGATTGGTGGCCTATAAGTAAGCAAAAAAAGATTTACGAAAAAATTTCAAACATGGAAATTACTTTTAAAGAATATTAATTTTTAAAACCATATTAAATTCAAATCATCAATTCTTTCAAAAAAGACTCATATTTTTCCCACTAATTCTTTTCCTGGCTTTAATGTTTTTTCCCCTGGCTTCCAATTCATAGGACATACTTCGCCATTATGCTCTTCAACAAATTTTGCAGCCTGTATCTTTCTCAATAATTCATCAACACTTCTCCCTATGCTATTATCGTGGAATTCATATGCTTTTAGTATTCCTTCAGGATCTATTATAAAAGTTGCTCTTAAAGATAATCCTTCATCTGGCTTGCCATTTTCTATTAAAGTGCCATATGCTGTGCATACTCTTTTTGTCGGGTCTGCAAGCATCGGAAACTTGACTTTTTTTATTGTTTCTGAAGTATCATGCCATGCCTTGTGCACAAACCATGTATCTGTAGATACAGATATTATTTCTACACCTAATTTTTTAAATTCATCATAATGTTTTGCCAATTCCCCTAATTCTGTTGGACATACAAATGTAAAATCTGCAGGATAAAAAAACAAAACAACCCATTTTCCCTTATAATCTTTTAAACTTATTTTCTTTACATCATTGTTTATGTAAGCATCTTCCGTAAATTCCGGTGCTTTCTCGTTTATTTTTATCATTTTTCCTCCAATACCATTTTATTTTTAACAATTTTTCCATCATATAAAACTTTATTAAAATCAACATCATATATTTTCATATACATTGTGTTTCTATTATAATCTATTATGATTTTATGACCATCATAAATTCCCGGAACTTTAAAACTAAAAAGCATCTCTTGCTCTAATGATCCTTTTGTCAATAATGTAACTAATGTGTGTGTATTTTCATCTAAATCATCAATATATTTTGTTTTTAAAACTCTCCCTGTTATGTTAATGTTTGAGTTCATCTTGAGCTTAAATAGTCATAAGCACCTAATGCAGCAGTACAGCCATCACTTGCAGAAATTACTAATTGTTTATACGGATTGTTAACAACATCTCCTGCAGCAAAAAATCCTGGAACATGAGTCATTTTTTTAGCATCTACAGAAACATATCCCGATGGATCTAAATGTACTAGATTTTTTATTGGTTCTGTTATAGGTGTGTAACCTACATTAACTATTACTCCTTGTAAATTTATGTTTTTTTCTCCTTCAGGAGTTATTATTGTTATACCTGTTACTAGTTTTTCACCACGTATTTCTTTTATTCTTGCATTATGTATTATCTCTACTTTTTTATTATTTATCAGTTTTTCTGCAAGTATTGCATCTCCTTTTATTATCGGGTTTTTATTTATTAAGTAGACTTTTTCCGCTATTTCTGACATGTATATTGCTGATGTTAATCCGTTGTTTCCTGCACCCACTACCGCAACAGTTTTTCCTTTAAATAATGGTCCATCACATGTTGAACAATATGTTACTCCTCTTCCCTTGAATTTTTCTTCTCCGGGAACTTTTAATTCCCTATACTTTGAACCTGTTGCCCAGATTACTGTTTTGGATTCAAAAGTTTTTTCATATGTTTTTACTACGAATTTTTCTCCCTCTTTTTTTATTTCTGTTACTATATCTTCTACAATGTTTACGTTTAAACTTTTCATGTGTTCAAAATATTTTTGTGCTAACTCCATTCCGCCTATGTGTTTTTCTCCTGGCCAGTTTTCAACATAAGGAGTATTAGCTATTTCTCCGCCAAATTCTGGACTTATGATTATGAAATTCATTTCTTTTCTTGCAGCATATATCGCTGCAGTTATTCCTGCTAGACCGCCTCCAACAATTATTAAATCATACATAATTTCACCTTAAAAGTTTTATTTATACATAAGAGTGTTATTTACATAAATTAATCTCATATTTACCGTATATTGTTTATTTTTAATTATATTGTTTATTTTATATTTAATAAGTCTTTTATTCTTTCTTTATCAAAACCTATTATTATCTCTCCGTTTATATCTATTACCGGAACACCCATTTGTCCTGATTTTTCTATCATTTCCATTGCTCCTGCTCTGTCTCTGCTAACATCTACGTCTTTAAATGTTATGTTGTTTTGTTTTAAAAATTCTTTTGTTCTGAAACACCATGGACATGTCGGTGTCGAATAAACTGTTATCATTTTTACCTCCTGTACAAAATAAGTAAATGTGCTATTTCTTACACTAGTGTAGAAATAGACACACATTTATAAATATAATGAAGGAGTGAAAAAAACAAAAAAGAAAATCACAACACCTTGAGATATTCACACTTCTCACACTAGACATCTATCCATAGCATATTTAAATAATTCTTAATCAAATTTAAATATGTCAAAAACATCCTCTTTTATATTCAATCAAATATTCAAGCGAAGCGACTGGGATAAGAATATTTTTACTCACGATCAAAAATCGGCAGGTGATTTTTGACATGACAGAATCTTCCACGGTAATTACTCTTAATGATTATTCCATAAAGGAACCGGAGCATAAGATGTATTTAAAAAATTTTGAACCTCGATTATATCAACAGTCAATATTCAACACTTGCACCAGAAACAATACTTTAGTTGTTCTCCCTACAGGCATAGGTAAAACAGCAATATTCCTTATGATGGCAGCATATAGACTTAATTTATATCCTAAATCGAAAATTCTTCTTCTAGGGCCCACCAGGCCTTTGATTGAACAATACTTCTCTGTTTTTAAGAAACATTTCAATATTGATGAAAATAAAATGACAATATTTACTGGCTTTGTAAGTCCTGAGAAAAGACAGGAATTGTGGAAGGATTCACAGATTGTTTTTTCTACACCACAGGGTTTAGAGAACGATATAATGTCTGGAAGAATATCGCTGAGCGACGTTTCACTAATAGGATTCGATGAATGTCATAGAAGTATTGGCGATTATAGTTATAATTTCATCGCTAAACAATATATGAAAAAATCCCTTTATCCTAGGATAATAGGTTTAACAGCAAGTCCTGGTTCTGATAATGAAAAAATACAGGAGGTTATGAATAATTTATTCATTGAAAAAATAGAAGTAAGAAGCAATAAAGACGAAGATGTTGCACCATACATTCAGGAAGTGGATATTGAAAAAAGATTTGTCGAACTGCCAGACATATTTAAGGAAATAAAAAAATATTTTGATGCAGCGATAAAATCTAAAATAAGGGAGTTAAAAAATTATGGTTTTGTAACTGATTCAATAAATTATTCCAAAAAAAATCTTCTAGGAGTTCAAGCATCACTGCATGCAAAAATTGCTCATGGAGAAAAAGATTTTGAAATCTTGAAGAGCCTAAGTCTTATTGCTGAAATAATAAAAATAAGCCATGCCATAGAATTGCTTGAAACGCAGGGTCTTGAACCTTTAAAATTATATATGGATAAACTGCATCAAGAAGCAAGCTCTGGGAAGACTAAAGCTTCACAAAACGTAGTTAAAGACATAAATTTCAGATCTGCATATATAAAATTACAGCAGATTAAAGAAATTGAGCATCCGAAAATAATGGAATTAAAAAGCATAATTGAGACGGAACTTGATAAATCGTTTCCACAAAATTTAAGCAAAAAAATTATTATATTTTCTCAATACCGTGATTCAGGTACAAAGATTACCAATATGATTAATGATTTGGGTTTTAAGGCAAAACTTTTTGTTGGACAACAAAAAAAGAAAGACACGGGATTATCACAGAAGAAGCAGAAAGAAATACTTGACCAATTTAGCAATTCAGAATTTAATGTTTTGGTCTCAAGCTCTGTTGGAGAGGAAGGATTAGATATCCCTCAGGTAGATTTGGTAATATTTTATGAGCCAGTACCTAGTGCGATAAGAAAGATCCAGAGAAGTGGAAGAACAGGAAGACTTGAGAAAGGAAGAATAATAATGCTCATAACTAAAGACACTATGGATGAAATTTATTATCATGTTGCAAGGAACAAAGAGAAAAGAATGTATAAAGCAATTAATACAATAAAAAATAATGCGCAGTTGAACAACTCAAATACCCCTGGAATAACGTTAAACGAACAGACAGATAGAAACAACACGTCAAAGCTTATGACTCTTAATGATTATTCAGGGAATACTCCTGAACAGAATCATTCTGAAAATGACAAAAACAGATTTAAAATTATTGCAGATTACAGGGAAAAAGGGTCAAATGTTTTAAAAGAAATAATAGACAAAGATGCAACACTACAATTAGAAAAACTCTCAATAGGAGATTTCTTGTTAAGCAGTAAAGTTGTTGTAGAGTATAAAACAGTTCCTGATTTTGTTGATTCAATAATAGACGGCAGATTGCTTTCACAATTGAAAGAATTAAAAAAATATGAAAAACCATTAATAATTATAGAAGGAACAGAAGATATTTATGCAATGAGAAAAATACATCCTAATGCAATAAGAGGAATGCTTATAACCATCACAATTTCTTACGGAATCCCCTTAATCCAAACAAGAAATTATAAAGAAACAGCAGAATTATTATTGCTGATAGCAAAAAAAGAACAATTAGAAGAAAAATCAGATATAACATATCATTTTGCTAAGCCTTTAACATTAAAAGAACAGCAAGAATACTTCATATCTGCACTACCAAACATTGGAATAGGGGGTGCAAGACCATTATTAAGACATTTCAAAACAGTTAAAAACATAGTAAATGCCTCTGAAAAAGAATTACAGGAAGTAGACTTAATCGGTCCAAAAAAAGCAAAAACATTAAAAGAAGTATTTGATAATGAATGGAAAGACTAGTTAACAAAAAATAATTCTTATTCAGAAATAATTCATTTTAAATTTTTATTAATTACATTTTATTAACTACTTTTCTATATATTTCATTCACATCCCTATATATTTTAGAATTTTCTTTTGGTCCTTTTATTTCTTCATCGTTGTTTATTAAAAAATCTGCTTGCACTAAGCACATTCCTACCTGTTGACCGTTTAATGGTTCTCCAAATCCCCTGTCTCTTGCATCGTCTATAACAAACCTGTCATGATTTAATAAATCAGGATCCCTATTTCTTTTTTTAACTCTTTCCCATCTTATCTCTAAAGGTGCATCTATTCCTATCAAATAAAATTTTGAGTTTTCTTTAAGATATTTTATCTCGTCAAGATTTCTTATACCATTTATTACTAAAGGTGCAGTGTATGACTGGAATTTTTTTAATGCTCTTTCCGCAAGTATCTGTCCGCCAAACTCTTTTCTTAACTCATTGCCTAAATCTTGCTGGTTTTGTCTTGTCAAAGGCAGACCTTTTTTAGATAATTCCTCTCTTATTATCTCTCCTAAACTTATCACTTGAAAACCTTTTTCTTTAAAGAAACCGGCAACTAAATCCTTTCCGGATGCGATTGTTCCTGTTATTCCAATAACTATTTTTTTATCTATCATTTTAATTTTTATATCTTGTTGATACCTTGCTTTAATGCTAACCGTATATCTTCTGCTTTTATCGTTTTTCTGCCTGCATGAATTGCCAGTTTTGATGCGGTTCTCGCAATCTCCTCACCATATTCTTCAAGAGCAATTCTTAATTCATCTTTTGCCGGCTCGCTAACTCTTATCTCTGAGTCTGCTTTTTTTAATATACGCTCCATTGCAGCTAAAGGCAATATTTTATCAGTCATAAAATCACCCGATAAAAAGCATGACAGGAACGTATTTAAAGTTTATGGAAAAACGACATACCACCCTATAAAAAATATATCCGAAATATTTTCAAAATTTTCACAAACAGCATTATTTGATATTATAAAGATAAAGCACATATTTATTCTATGTCTCTCTTATATAATCCTACATATTCTGCCTTCTCTATGATGTGCCCTTGCATTGCCTGTTCGACGTCTTTCTTTGTTGCAGTATCATCAAGTTCTAGCAGTATGTCCAATGCATATAATTTGAAAAAATATCTGTGCATTCCTGATGGAGGACACGGTCCACCATAATTATTCTTAGACCAACTGTTCAATCCTTGAATCGCATTATCGGGAACAGCATCTTCTGGAATGTCCGTAACATTTTTAGGAATATTGAACAACACCCAGTGCACCCACGTGCCCGTTGGAGCGTCTGGATCATCAATTATAAGAACTAACGACTCTGTTCCTTCAGGAATATCTTCAAACAGCAATCGAGGATTTATGTCCATTCCATCACACGTAAATTTTTTAGGAATGAAAGAATTATCTTTGAACTCCGGACTATATATCTTCATAACAGACACCCCTCTTTTTATGGTTTGAAAATTATTAACACACCCAGATACGAACATTACAATAAACATGATAATAAAAATAATAAAATCGATTCCGCGCATATCAATTAAAAGATGTAATAGTTTATTTATTTTATCATTCACATCATAATTTACATCCTGTTGTTTTTATAAAAGATATACTTCTAAAAAAAGTGCGATATACGAAAATTGATTATGCCTACGTTTTTCTACGTTTTCCATAAAACATATAAATTAAACTACTTGTGTAAGGGCGTATTAATTGATAGAAAAGGTGATGTGTATGGTAAAGGCACAGTTTGCAGGACAATTTTATGCTGATAACGAATTCGATTTAGACAAACAGATAACATCGTGTTTTGAAGACAAAAACGGCCCCGGAGATTTACCCCTGAATAAAAGAGAAAATAAGATTAAAGCAATTATTGCACCACATGCAGGATATCAATATTCTGGACCTGCTGCAGCATGGGCATACAAGGAAATTGCTGAGGCGGAATTTGCCGATGTATACATAATAATAGGGCCAAGTCACAGCGACAGCGTGAATGTGATAAGTACAAAGGGATATGAAACACCTTTTGGACTTGCAAGAACAGATCAAGAATTTGCAAGAGCGCTACTTGAAAAAAATGATGAATTAAAAGATGATGATAGGGGGTTCTTAAATGAACATTCTGTAGAAGTACAAATTCCGTTTCTACAATTCGCAACCAAGGACAAAATGCATCAGTTGAAAATACTTCCGATGCTTGTAAGTTCAAGCATAGACATATCTAAGCTCGCACTTGACTTAAAAGATACAATAATAGAATCTGGAAAGAATGTTATTTTAATAATAAGTTCCGATTTTACTCATTATGGAAGAAATTATCATCACATACCATTCAGTACTGATGTGAAGAAAAAAATTTATGAGACCGACAGAAAAGCCATAGAGTTTATAGAAAATTTCGATGTTGAAGGGTGGATGTCTTATGTGCAAGATAATCTTATGACGATCTGCGGGTTTATTCCAATTGCGATTCTTCTTAAAACTATAAAACCATGCAAGGTTAGACTTGAACATTATTATACTTCAGCAGATCTTGATCCTGACTCCGACTACAAGAATTCCGTGAGTTATGCGGCAATAATATTTGAATAAAAATATTGTAAAATAATATTATGAATTAAAGTTATAATTTATTAAAAGAAACATATATTAAATATTAAAAGATAATAAATAGTATAATAAAACTAATGTAATAAAATGATTGATTACATAATTGGGTTTACATTTCTTCCAATAAGTCTAATATTATTTATGAATATATTCGGATGGACGAATATTGATACTATAATAGAATTCCGTTTATTTTAATTGCTGCAGTTGGATTAATAATAGTGCAGATATCAAACATACTCAGTGCACATATAAACAAGCAGTAGATAACATTATCATGGATATTATGTGCTATTATGATGTGGCCTGCACTAATATATTTTATGTCGGAAGTATTCTCTTTTCCTGAAACACTAATAAATTCTTTGCCGACAATAATTGCAAGCTTCTTGTTTGTTGAAGGAATATATAGTTTCTATATAGATATATAGATATAGAGCAAAAATAATATAACAAATGCTCTTAATATATTTTAAAAAATCAAATAATTTATTTTCAATACTTTTTTAAACGTTTATATTTATAACGAGTTTATGCAAAAAGCCAAGTTGTCAAAAACAGATGTAGAAAAGACAAAAAAATGTTCTATTAAAGATGGCGCTGCATGGAGTGTAATGTATGGTTTTGGGGAGCAGTATGTTATTCCGTTTGCCTTAAGATTAGGTGCTACTGCTTCACAAATTGGAATATTAAGTTCTGTACCTGCATTTATTGGATCAGCATTCCAGCTGCTTGGTGCAAAACTTACAGATAAATATCAAAATAGAAAAAAGATTGTATCTTTATTTGTGTTTATGCAGGCGTTGCTAATGATTCCTCTTTTTTTATTGCCGTTCATAACTAAAAATATTCTTTTACTTACAGTACTATTCATATTATATCATATTTTTGCCAATATAATAGGTCCTTCATGGTCTTCATGGATTTCTGATGTTGTTCCGGAAAAGGAAAGGGCAATGTATTTTGGCAAACGTAACAAATATGTAACAATAAGTATGATGACCAGTGTGTTGATTGCCGGTCTGATACTTTATTTTTTGGAAAACATAAATATTTGGATTGGTTTTGGAATATTATTTACAATATCATTCATTGGAAGAATAATATCGTGGCATTATCTTAAAAAACAGCTTGAGCCAGAATATAAATATAATCCTAATAGTTATTTCTCTTTCAAGGATTTTTTGAAACGAATGCCTCACACTAATTTTGGTAATTTTGTAATATTCAGATCTTTGATGGCTTTTGCAGTAATGATCGCGGGTCCGTTCTTTACAGTCTATATGCTTAAAGATTTAGGTTTTAATTATTTACAGTATACCTTATTGGTTCTGGTGCCTATGTGCGCGAAGGCTTTAACTATGACCTATTGGGGTAAATATTCCGAAAAATTTGGTACTAGGAATATACTTATAATTTCTGGATTGTGGGTTGCAATCATACCCATATGGTGGTTTGTTGTAGGGTATTTTTATCAAGGGATTGCCGCTTTTTATATATTAATAATTGTAGAAATAATGACGGGCTTTGCATGGGCAGGATTCGAATTAACAACATTTAACTATGTTCTTGAAACAGTAAGTCCTGAGAAACGTGCAAGAGGATTTGCTTATTTTAATATGGTATTCGGAATAGCTGTGCTTGCAGGAGGATTATTAGGATCATTTCTGGTTAAGACGATTCCTGGATTTCTGGGTTTTTCTACATTATTGATTATTTTCATAATCTCCGCAGTGATGCGGCTTTTGGTGGTATTATTCTTTGCCCGAAGAATAAAAGAGGTGAAAGTTTCAAAAAGAATAAATGAAAATAAATTGTTCTTCGAACTAATACTTGCTAAGCCAGTCAATAATGCCCTGCATCATACTGCTACAAGCTTTCTCAATACTGATCGTGATGTAAAAAATTTTATTTACAAAACCACAGATGCAATAGAAGAACTCGCCAAACCCGTTGTTAAAATTGTAGATAATGGACTTGAAAAAATTGAGCCGATCAGAAAAAACATTATTCCTAAAACCTTAAAGAATCATAATAGAGAAACATATAAACATTTAGTCAATTCTAAAATCAACAAAACATTAAGCAAATATTATTCTAAAAAAAGAAATTCAAGAAAAAATAATTCAAAAAAATAAAATTGAAAAGTATCATTAGAAAAGAATATTAAAAACAACAAGATTAAAACCCCTCTCTCTACTATTCGTTATATTGTGTATTTATTACGTGTGTTTATTATTTTTTCCTTTTCTTCTTTTCTATCTTGGAATGTGATTTTGAACGAATTTTTGAACGAATTATTTCGTGGACCTTCTTTTCACGAACATTATGAGTTAGAACCTTAGTAGCATGCACTGTTTCATGAGTGGATGCTTCTGATGAAAAATGCATAATCCTGAATAGTTCTGTTATGTTTAACTCTATTACTGATACTGGCATGTCTAATGTCCAATTCATTAAAACTTGAGGATGTATTTCTCCTATTAATGCAATCTTTTCTTCATTAATCTTTACCCTGGCAACTCTTCCCTTAATGAATGAGGAGTGCTCTGTTTCAGTAAGCACGTATTTAATATCTAATGCCTCCATTAATAAATCTAGGGCTTGTTTTGTTTTTGTGAAATTAGCATCATTTCCACAGAATGCTATTGCCAGTCTATCATTCTCCTTGACTTTTGTTTCGAAAGCATCGTTTATTCTGAACACAACGCCTATTTCGAAAATGTTCTGCGGATATTCATAATGTTTGTTATTCCTTAATATTTCTAGTAATCCGGGTATCATCCAATATCTAAGCACAGTATAATCTTGTGTAACGGAATTTTCCAACTCAACAAGTTCTGCAGAATAATTCATTAGCTTGCATTGTGCATCTGTGTTCGTCAAATGATAGTTCTTTACTTCGATAAGCCCCATTCCGATTAATACTTCACGTATCTTATTAATAAAAATTTCAATCGGCCTTTCTGCTGCCGTTGTTGCTATATTGGATAATTTGCTCTCGAATCGCTCATAACCGTAAGCTATAGCAATATCTTCAACTAAATCTATTTGATGAAGTATATCTGACCTATATCCAGGTATTAATGCTTTTTTGTTTCTATAACCTATTCCCATTTTTTCAAGAAGAATCTTTATATCTGAATCTTTCAGTTCCAGACCGAGTATTTTATTTACATAATTAACGTCTATCTTCATTTCTTTTCCAGAAAGTTCCGGGGTAATTCTTTTCTTATCAGGATATTTTACCTCTACGCTATATATCTCTCCACCCATATCTGCCAATGCAGCAACAATTATGTTTAAACAAGTGTGTAAATAATTGAAGTCAAATCCTGAGCATTCTATAAATACTTCTTTTGTCTGTAAAGTTACTTTTCCTACATTGTTGCTGTTTATTATTGGCGGCATACTCATTATGTTCATTTTACTATCCATAAACACTGGAAATTTATCTAATCCTTCGAGCAGATAACCATATTCCCTGCCTGTAGGATGTATGGCTAATACTTGTGATCCTGTTAAGTCTTTATTCATATCTAATGGTTTGAATCGTATCTCTTCAGGATATAATGCCTTATAATATATCGGAGGTCTTATATGTTCTAAAGGATATATTCCTATTGCCGCTTTTTTTCTGTTTCTTCCATAAGTAACATGTAATTTTTCCTGAATCTGTATCATCGCCTTTATCTTTTCGTCATTCAACTTAAGATTCTTAACTACTGCGCATGCAGTGTAAGGTCTTACATTCTTAACAGATTTATCAACAATAACTTTTACATTGGATTTCTTTACATGATATTGTCTGAATCCGGGCTTTATGCCCATGAATGTTTTTAATGCTCTTGCCAAACCTTGTTCTGATAGCATATCTGGCCTGTTAGGAAATATCTCTATGGACAATTCATCTCCTTCTATCCCTTCAACATTTGCTCCAAGAAAATTTATCCTGTCAATTAGTTGTTCATCATTGATCTTCCGTCCTAAGAGCTCTAATAACATTGCTTTGCTAAATTTTACAGTCGGCATTTTTTGTATCACCAATATTTTTTTATATGAAACGGTTCATTTCGCATGAATTTATTTTTTTATAACTCCTTAATTTTCTTTGATATCAATTTCATCTTCTGGTCTATTGTCATTATCCCTATTGCGCCCGTTATTATAAGCACTATGCTAATAATAAACAATGCAAAATCGTACTTGTATATGTTGTATATATATAATATGAGTCCTAATAACGCGATAATTATTACTCCTGCAATGAATATCACTTGTTTTTGATAGGCAAGCTTCAACCGTGTCAGTTCGTAAACTTTGCGATCATCCATATGAATACTCCTTGAGTACGTTATCTTAATATTTTTTTATTTTATAAGAGGTTTTATCTTGGTAACAACAACCATTTTTTCATTGAACGCAGCTGTTTGATATCATTCCTGTTAAAATCCCTCAAATCTTCTATTTTATAGTAGGGTACTGCCACTCTTCCCAGACCTAGACCCCATGCCAATACGGGACATTCAAAACCCATTAACGTTTTTGTTACTTCTGGTCTGAACATTCCTGCTCCACCAAGCTCTACCCATTCTTTTCTTTCTTGATTATATACCACTATTTCTGCTGATGGTTCAGTGTAAGGAAAATGCGATGGTCTGATCATTATTTTCGTATAGCCCATTTTTTTAAAGAATTCTTCCAAATATCCTTTTAGATTTTCGAATGTTGCATTAGGATCAACTACTATTCCTTCTACTTGGTAAAATTCAAATAAATGTTTCCAATCTACTGCTTCATTCCTGAACACTTTTCCCACTGAGAAAAATTTTAATGGCAAATCTTCTTTTTTTAATTTAGAGATTGTTTGTGCAGACAACACAGTTGTGTGTGTTCTAAGCAATAATTCTGCTGCTTTCTCTTCATTCCAAGGAGTTCTCCATCCTGTGCTCCCTGTATCTCCTCCATTTTCATGCACTTGTTTTACTTTCTTCTTTAAATCTTCGGGAAGTTTTCCCATCTTCGGATTTTTTAAATAGAACGTATCTTGCATCTCTCTTGCAGGATGATCTTGTGGAACAAATAAAGAATCTAAATCCCAAAAAGCGGTTTGCACCATGTCTCCGTGCATCTCCTTAAATCCAAGATTGAGCCATATTGTTTTTATGTATTCTATTGCTTCATTCTCGAAATGTTTCTTACCATAATTCATTCTAGGCACTTGTG
>Ga0101944_10005633_pt1 | contig 14007 bp, 9 predicted proteins | sample DewCreD2012metaG_FD_75245 | JGI IMG/M metagenome (GOLD analysis project Ga0101944, IMG submission 75245) | Hot spring sediment bacterial and archeal communities from British Columbia, Canada, to study Microbial Dark Matter (Phase II) - Dewar... ... | reverse complement strand
ATCAGCGGGGACGGGCACCTCACCTCCATCGGCGGGAATCATCTCATCCACGCGGCACGGCGGGATATCGATATGACCGTGATCTGCGCCAACAACATGATCTACGGCATGACCGGCGGCCAGGTGGCTTCCACCACGCCCCTGGGAGCCTCAACAGCTACCAGTGTCGAGGGAAACATCTACCGGCCCTTTGATCTTTGCAAACTCGTGCAAGCCGCAGGAGCTTCCTACGTGGCCCGGTATTCCGTGACCCAGGTGGTTTCTTTGAAGGAGGCCGTCAAAAAAGCCATGAGCACCAGGGGGTTCACCTTTGTGGAAGTGCTCTCTCCCTGCCCGACCCAGTTCGGGAGAAGAAACCGATACGATGCGCCCGCGGACATGCTGAGGACCCTCATGGAGTCCTGCGTTGCCGTGGAAGAGGTGGAGCGCCTAAGCGCAGAGGCCGTGAAGGATAAGATCATCACGGGGGAATTCACCCATGGCTGAGCTGAAGCAGGTGCGGATCAGCGGGTTCGGCGGGCAGGGGGTGGTGCTGGCCGGCACGATCCTGGGACATGCCGCGACCAAAGACGGGAAATGGGTGGCCGGTGCAAGCTCTTACGGCGCCCAGGCCAGGGGAGGTTCCGCGCGTTCGGATGTGGTGATTTCCGACGGGCCCATCGTCTACCCCCATGTGATCGAAGCGGATGTGCTCGTCGCCATGGCGCAGACGGCTTACAACAAGTACGTAGAAGAGCTGGCGGACGGGGCGCTCATCATCTATGACGATGAAATGGTTGCACCTCGCGTCATAGAGAAAACGATGCAAATCGCCGTCCCGGCCACCTCACAGGCGATCAAGGAATTGAATCAGAAGCAATCGGCGAACATCGTGATCTTGGGGGCCTCGGCAGCGATCACAGGGATGGTCACGAAACAGGCATTGATCGCTGCGATTGCGGAAAATGTGTCCAGCCGGTTCAGGGAGCTGAATTTGAAGGCGCTGGAACTGGGATTTCGATTGGGGGAATCAGTAATCAGTAAACAGTGAGCAGTGAACAGTAGAAAAGCGAAGGCGGAAGGATGGAATGTTGGAAAGCTGGAATGATGGGGAAAAACAAAAAGTGTAAGAAACAGACTGCAAAGTCGACCGTCTTCCTTGCCCCTCATTATTCCACTGATCTCGGAGTGCTGAGAAGTGGCTGTCGAAGGAAGAACCCACAAACCTGTTGTTGATTACAATCGCTGCGAGACGTGCGGCGTGTGCCTCAGGGCTTGTCCGGCCGAGGCGATCCCCGATTTCCGGCAGGAGAAGGAGAGCCTCAGGGGCAAGCTCTATGACCCTTCGGATGCGGAGCCGAGGATCAATGTCACAAAGACCTTTGACCTTCCCCATTGCCAGGCCGCCTGCCCGATCGGCCAGGATGTTCGCGGGTATATGCGGCTCATTGCAGAAGGGCGATACGGGGAAGCCCTCCAACTGATCCGCGAGTCCAACCCGCTTCCTTCGGTCTGCGGGTATGTATGCCATCATCCCTGTGAGAGCGTTTGCACCAGGGCCCAAGTCGATGATCCTTTGTCGATCAGGTCATTGAAACGGTTTGTCACGGACTATGATGACGGCCGGCTCAACCCGCCCGGCGTGGGTCAACCCAGAGGGAAAAAGGTGGTGATCGTCGGGTCCGGGCCTGCCGGCCTGGCCGCCGGCCATGAGCTTGCCCGCATGGGCTACCAGGTGGAGATTCTAGAATCCTACCGGGAAGCGGGAGGATTCCTGGCATGGGCCATTCCGTCCTTTAGGCTGCCGAGGGAGATTTTGAAAAGAGACATCGACTACATCAGAAAGATGGGGGTCACGATCAGGACCGGTATTCATTTCGGCTTTGATGCGAAGATCTCCGAAATTCGAAAAAGCGGCGCCCAGGCGGTGATTGTCGCAACCGGAACCCAGAGAAGCCTGAGGCTCAATATCGAAAACGAGGACCGCCACCAGGGCTGCCTGGACTGCCTCGAATTCCTGAAAGCTTGCAGCGACGGTCGGGATTTGGGTCTGGGAAAACAGGTGCTGGTGATCGGGGGCGGAAATGCCGCAGTGGACACGGCCCGCTCCGCTCTTCGAAAAGGCGGGGCCAAGGTGACCATTCTTTACAGGCGAAGCCTTGAAGAGATGCCTGCCGACCGGGAGGAGATCAGCGAGGCACTCCTGGAGGGAGTCCGGATAGAGTATCTCACCGCCCCAAAAAAGATGCTGGTCTCGGGAGGCCGGGTGGAGGGCCTTGAATGTCTCAAAACAGAGCTTCGGGAGGCGGATCAATCGGGCCGGAAAAGGCCTGTGCCGGTGGAGGTATCGGAGTTCGTAATCGAAGCCGATACGGTCATTTCCGCTGTGGGCCAGGAACCGGACTATGAACCTGTTGGGCGTGGTCTTACGGCAGGCGGACAAACCCTGACTATTGACCGTGAGACGCTCCAGGCGAATGGGGACGGCGTTTTTGCCGCAGGAGATTTCGTCCATGGAGCGAGCACGGTGGTCCAAGCCATGGCGAGCGGAAAGAAAGCCGCCCAGGCCGTGGCCCGTTACCTGGAAAGAAAAGACGAATGATTCACCACGGAGGCACAGAGAGCACGGAGAGTTTGTCTCCTGCCGATCGGGAGATGCCGATCGGCAGGAGCGAATCCCTGCCCTTCGGGCGGCAGACACGAAGTCTCGGGTTTCAGTCGCGGAGGACCGTCGTGGAAAAGGATCTTGCAAATGGAACACAGGAACATTTTCATTGGGCGGTATCTCCCGCCCAATGAAAAATATTTGCTCAATGTCTTCTGTGCCTCTGTGGTGAGACAAAGGAAGTGGGAATGGCTGAACCTTGTGAATTGAAAATCAGGCGCAGGCCCCAAGAGCCGCACGCTGAGGACCTCAACCAGGTCAAACCGGGGCTGGACGAAGAGGCTGCGGTCATGGAGGCGAGCCGGTGCCTTGGGAACAATTTCTGCCGGAGCTGCGATCTCTGCCGCTATTTTTGCCCTGATCTCTGCATCACCCGGAACGAAAAAACCGGCCACATCGAAATCGATTACGATTTCTGCAAAGGCTGCGGAATCTGCGCCTTCATCTGTCCCAAAGGAGCCATCACCATGGCCCGCGAAGAATAGCGGAAGGGTCATTTTGAGTTGTCTTGAACCGGTTGACTTTTTCTTTTGCAGAAGAGTATAAAAATCTCAAGAGAATCCATTGGAGAATTCCGCTTTTAGGGATCTTTCTTCTAACTTCTAACAGGGAGGTGGCTTATGAAGAAGTGGGGATTTAGGGTGCTGATCGGGGTATTGTTTGTCACGCTGGCTTTTGGAGGAACGGCCATGGCACAGACAACCAAACAGGCCAAGGAACCGGCGAAGGCGGCAGCCAAGAAGGCGATGGACATGGCGGTCATCGTGGTGGATCTCCAGGCGGATTTTACCAAGGCCAAGAAGGGTTCGCTGGCCGTCGAGGGAACCGACGACGCTTATGTCAAAGAGGTGGCGGAGGCCACAGCCAAGCTGAAAGCAGCCGGGTTTCCCATTTATGCAACCCAGGACTGGCATCCCGCCAACCATGCCTCTTTTGCCGCCAATCACCCGGGCAAAAAGCCTTTTGATGTGATCAAACTCCATGGAAAAGACCAGGTTCTGTGGCCGAACCACTGCGTGCAAAACACGCCGGGAGCGGAGATCTTGCTCGACAAGAAGCTTTTTAAAGCTGTGGTGAAGAAGGGGATGGATGCCCAGTTTGACAGCTATTCCGGTTTCCAGGATGACGGCGGGAAAAAGACCGAGATGGACAAGATCCTGAAGAAGGCCGGCATCAAGAAGGTATTGGTTTACGGGATTGCCACGGATTACTGCGTCAAGGCGACAGCCATAGACGCAGCAGCTGCGGGCTACAAGGTGGTCATGGTCAAGAACTTGAGCCGAGGGGTGGCACCGGAGACTTCCGCAAAGGCTCTGGATGAAATGAAGGCCAAGGGAATCACGGTGATCGAAAGCCTGGACATTGCCAAGCTGAAAGGGATGTAAATGTAATCTTAGGGACAAAGGGACAAAGGCACAGAGGCACAAAGCAGAAAAGAAAAAAAGGGACAAAGATGCAAAGGCACAAAGGGACAAAGGGGCTAATGCGTTCTTGCTTTAGCCTGCCTTCATAGAACTCTCTTTCTTTGTTGATAAACCCTTTGTGACTTTGTCCCTCTGTGCCTTTGTACCTGTCTTTCATCCTTTACTTTGCCAGTCGCTTGACGCGCTCTGCGATCGCGGGGGAGCTCAGATCGATTTCGACGCGAAACGCTTTGAGCCCCTGCACGCCGGGAAGCTCTTGCACATCGAGTGCTTCTGTGTCTCCTTTGATGAAGCCTTGGGATCGAAGAAAGTCAATGTACCGTCGGATTTCCCTGCCTTCTTGAGGCTGGGTGTAGATCACCGCGATTTTTCCCGGCTGGGTCAGGCGCTCTGCGCGGCCCTTCACCATGGCTTTGTCAATCCGTGATTTGATGATTTCCTGCCTGACGTCATAAGCGCCGTCCACGTCAAAACGTTTTTCATCAAATCGAAAGCGAATGGACAGGGGTGTGTGATTGACCAGAATGAGGTGAGCCATTTCAAGCGGTACTTTAAGTTCGTCATTCAATTGCTCTGTATGCCATGCGATACCGCAGCAGACCATGAGTTGCCAGAGTCTCAGATTCTCAAGATATAATTCATTGAACGCCCCCTTTTCGCTGAGGCTGGCCCCTACGTAGATGAGATAGTCCACCCCATCGGTCTGATGCTTCTCAAAGTAGTGGGGAAAAACGGCCTGGGCTTCAGCCTGTTCCCGGTCCAGGTATGTAGAGACACGCTTGTTGAGAAGCGACATGCTTTCCTCGAATTCCCTGCGCCTGCGATAGACGGTTCCCAGCCTTCCGTCGAGAGCGGCTTGATAGCTTTCAATAGCATGTCGGACTTGGGGGCTGAAATCCTTAAAGGGGACAAAAAGAGGTTCCACATCGGTCTTGAGCATTTTGACGATCGCCGCTTCATCTCCTGAACTCAGCCCTGCTCCCAGACGCTCCAACTGCCTCCCAAGACGCTGGGAGAGTTCTTCGAGAATCGGCATGGGCCTTGCGTTTTTTGCCAGGCGGATCACCTCGAGAGCCAAGGTCAGCTGGTCTTCCAAATCCTTTTGCACGGCCCGGTTTCGCGCCTCGGAAGATCCCCGGATGTCCGAAACAGCATACAGAGGGTAAACATCCCTGAACACGATCGGTTCAAAATCCGAGACCTGTCCCATTCTGATTCTGTCCAGGTAGGCAAAGGCCGCCTGATGAAAGCGCCACTCCACGGCTGGATGCAAGGCCGTGCATTTCTGCTTGATGACGCTCTCGATCTGATGGTCCGTTTCATCCAGGGCCCTTTTGACGGCCAATACGAAGAGAGGCATGATTTGGGTCATCAACATCATGTCTTCGGGGCCGAATTCCCCGGGGTTGGAGGAAGCGATGTCAAGGGTTCCGATCATGTTCCCCCGGTAGGTCAGGGGCGCAATGAGAAGGGATCGAGCGCCGGCCTGGAAAGCGGCCTCCTCAGCTTTGGTGCGGCGCGTTTCCTCCCTAAGATCACGGATGTTGATGATCCTGTTCTCCGTGAATGCCCTTTCATAGAAGGACCCTTCAAACTCACTGAGGGGCAGGTGCAGAGACCCTGAAAAGACAGAGCTGGTGGAAAGATCGCATCCCACGTTCAGGAGCATGACCTGATCGTCCTTGATCGCAGCAAGCCCGGCGACCAGGTCCGGGGAACGGAACAGGGTTCGGAGCTTTTGCTGGAGCAGCTGAAAACCGCTTTTAGAAAAGATGGATTCCTGATCAATGAGGCTTCTTTCCAGAGCGGAGATGATTTCAGACTGGGTGACATCAAACACATAAAGAGCACCGAATCCCCTGAATTCGAAGTTCTCGGGCGGCAGAATCTCCCTGAGCACGGTCAGGTTCGTAAGGTTTTCGATAATCGTTTCACGCTCTTCTTTGGAGAGTTCCTTGAGCTTGCCCCGTGGGTGCACCTCGACAAACCGCAAGTTGGGTTTTATTCTCAGGTAAAGATCCAGTCCCGTATCCGGATCCGGAACCACATGGATGATCGGGTAGTCTATGTCCCGACGAATGCCGTAGTACTTTTCCAGGATCAGGAAATAAGCCCTCAGAATCCGACCCGTGAGGTAGGTCTCTTCTCCCATGAGAGGCCTGCTTTTAAAGGAACCGTCTTCATTCAGAAGGAGACGCTTGAAGGAGGTAGAGGTGTAAACCGGCTGAAGGTTGAAAGGCACAAAGGCCCCCACCAGATCCGTCTGCCAGAAGGCTGGAGGGAAAACCAGGCTCATCAGGGTCTTGAGCAGATTCTGGTGCCTCTGCAGAACAGAGAGATCTTCCATAGGCTCCAGGAGTTCCGGTGCGTTCTGAAGTTTTGCCTCGATGCCCTCAGTCAGGGACCTCCCATACTCGGGATTCGCGGCTATATTCCGACGCCAGAACTCGATGAGCGGTCTCAGGCTGAACACGCAATGGAACGGATAGTCTTCAAGAACGTTACCCATGTCTCCGGGCTCCTTGAAAGCGGGTTTTCGATAATCCTTGGATCGCTGGCATGATACCATACCACAAGCAGGCCGGAAAAGCGTTTCAAACTCCTCTTCTCCCTTAACGGCCTGATATAAGTTCATTCTTGACACGACCCTAATAATTTCCTAATAAGAGAACCCAGAGATTCCCTAACGGTGCACTCAGCTGAGCGCTCGGGTCAAACTGCTCGTTCAAGAGGTGGATATGGCTCTATTTGACAAGATGGCGTTTGAGGATCTGGGCATCGGGGAAGACAGCGAACCATCGGACCCCCCTTTACTGAAGAAAGCAAGAAATTTTACCAAGAGCAGGGAAATCCAGGCCATGGGTCTGTATCCCTATTTCAGGCCCATTTCTTCCGCCCAGGACACGGAGGTGATGATCCGGGGGCAGAAGGTTCTGATGCTGGGTTCCAACAGCTACCTGGGCTTAACCAATCACCCGGAAATCAAAAAAGCCGTGCATGCCGCCGTGGACAAGTACGGGTCCGGCTGCGCCGGATCGCGCTTCCTGAACGGCACGCTGGACATCCACCTGGAGCTGGAGGAGGCTCTGGCCCGGCTCGTGGGCAAGGAATCGGTACTCCTTTTTTCCACCGGCTTTCAGGCCAACTTCGGCACCATCAGCACCATGGTGGGCCGCGGGGAATACGTCATCGGCGACAAGGAAGACCATGCCAGCATTCTGGACGGATGCCTGCTGTCCCTGGGCACGTTCATGCGCTACAACCACAATGACATGGCCAGCCTGGAAAACTGCCTGAGAAGAATCGACCCTGAGGCCGGCAAGCTCATTGTCGTGGACGGAGTGTTCAGCATGTCCGGCGACATCGCACCGCTCAAGGAGATTGTCAGGCTTGCAGAGACCTACCATGCCTCCGTCATGGTGGATGACGCTCACGGCATCGGCGTGATGGGGAAAAACGGGCGCGGAACGTGCGATCACTTCGGGCTTACCGATCGTGTCCACATCATCATGGGAACCTTCAGCAAATCGCTTGCGTCCCTCGGCGGATTCATCGCCTCGGATGCGGACACCATCGAGTACCTGAAACACCATGCCCGCAGCCTCATTTTCAGCGCCAGCATGACGCCGGCCAATGCCGCAGCCGCGCTCACGGCGCTCAAGATCATGAAACGGGAGCCCGAACGGATCGAACGCCTTTGGCGCAACACGCGCTTGATGAGAGAGGGGCTGCTGGGACTCGGATTTGATCTGGGAGCCAGTCAAACCCCCGTCCTGCCTGTGTTCTGCTATGAAGACGAGAGGACCTTGCGCATGGCCATGCGGCTTCACGAGGAGGGTGTTTTCGTCAATTCTGTTCTGCCTCCGGGCGTACCCCCCAACAAGTGCCTCATCCGTATCAGCCTGATGGCCACCCACACGGAGACGCAGATAGGGATGGCGCTCGAAAAAATGAAAAAAGTCGGAAAAGAACTCGGGCTGATCTAGCAGGTTGCTGAAAAACGCCCATCTACGGCGTTGTCCTTATCCCTCGCCCTGTTAAATTCCCGCTGCGCGGGACGGCGAAGCCGATTTAACAGGGCGAGTCGTTGCGACGTACCGGACTGTACGTCGCATTCCTCGGAATTTCGGACGCCTTGTATCTGAGCGTTTTGAGCAACCTGCAAGCAGGGTGCTATTGAACAACCTGAGAGATCGTACCTCGTTCAAGTCTACGAAGGGGCCTTCTATGACTGAGATTGTGGTCACTCCGGCTTCATCCGGACGGGACCTGCGCGATTTCATTCGTTTTCCGCTGAAGCACTATGCCCAAGACCCTTTGTTTGTGCCGCACCTGATCTACGAAAGAAAGAAATTTTTCAGCCCTTCCAACCCCATTTTTCAGTTCACCGACGTCGTCTATTTTCTCGCACGCAATGAACAGGGCCGGGTTTTAGGCCGCGTCACCGCGCACATCAACGAGCGCCACAACCGCCACGCAGGGGAGAAAACGGGGTTCTTCGGATTCTTCGAATGTACGGACGACGAAGCGGTTGCCTCAGCCCTGATGACGGCCGCCGAAAAGAGCCTGCGGGAGCGAGGCATGACCCTGATCCGGGGTCCCTTCAATTTCTCCACCAATGAGGAATGCGGTTTTCTCGTGCAGGGGTTTGACCGGCCGCCCTTTCTCATGATGCCTTACACCAAGGCCTATTACCCGGATCTCATGACCCGGCTGGGCTATGAGAAGGTCAAGGATCTCCTCGCCTATGAGTACCAGTATCAGGGAAGCATCCCGGACCACCTCGTGCAGTTCAGCCGGCGCATCCGGGAGCGCAAACAAATCGTCATCCGTCCCATCAACATGAAGCGCTTCGTGGAGGACGTGGAAACCATCTTCAGGCTCTATAATTCCGCCTGGTCCAAAAACTGGGGGTTCGTGCCGGTCACGGAAGAGGAATTCCGGGCCGCGGCCAAGGATCTCAAGCCCATTGTGGACCCCTCGATCGTCCTCATTGCAGAGAAGGACGGCAAGCCCGTGGGTTTCTCCGTGACCTTGCCCGACTACAACGTGCTGCTGAAAAAGATGAACGGCAGGCTGTTTCCTTTCGGGTTCCTTCACATGCTCTTCGGCCGGAGATCCATCAAGCGAGTGAGGACCCTGCTCATGGGGGTGGTGCCCGAATACCGGCTCAGTGGAATAGACGCCTTGCTGGTATACGATACCTTTGAAAGGGGACTCGCCAGGGGTTACCGCTCCGGAGAGATGTCCTGGGTCCTGGAAGACAATGTGCTCATGCGAAGGCCTCTTGAACGCATGGGGGCGCAGATCGGGAAGATCTACCGCATCTACGAGAAAGTCTTATGAGGATCTTTCTCACGGGAGCCAGCGGGTTCGTGGGCAGCCATGTGCTGGACTCGCTTCTTGACGCCGGTCACGAGGTCGCCGTCCTCCTCCGCCGCACAAGCAACACCCGCTTCATTTCCCGCCACCTGGCCCAGGTGAGTGTCCATTACGGCTCGCTGGGGGACCAGAAGGTGCTGAAGACGGCCATGACCGGATGCGATGCGGCCGTCCACTGCGCCGGCCTCATCAAAGCCCTGGATGCCACGGAGTTTTTCCGGGTCAACCAATCAGGGACCCGCTGCGTCGTCCTGGCGGCCAATGCCAGCCGGGATTCCTTGAGGCACCTGATTTACATTTCCAGCCTGGCGGTGAGCGGACCGGGCGTTCCGGGCCGCCCTGCCGAAGAAGACCCTGAGCCGCGGCCGGTCACCGTTTACGGGGAGAGCAAGCGGCTCGGCGAAATCGAGATCCGCCAGGGCAGCCGCGTGCCCTGGACCATCCTGCGACCCGCAGCCGTTTACGGACCAAGAGACCAGGAGTTCTTGCCGGTCTTTCAGAATATCAAAAGGCGTTTCATGCCGCTTCTTTCCGGTGCCAAGCGCCGCCTCAACATGATTTACGGGCCGGATGTGGCCGCTGCCGTGCTCTGCTCCCTGGCGGCTGACCAAGCCGCGGGAAAAACCTATCACCTTGCGGCCCAACCACCATGCACGGACGAGGAGTTCATGGAGGAAATCGCCCGTTCCTTGGACGTCCGGCCTTTCAGAGTTCGCATCCCTCGTGCCGGGCTGTATCTTGCTTGTGCGATTCAGGAATTCAAATCCACTCTGACAGGAAGGCCGAGCCTCCTGTGCCGACAGAAGATGCCGGAGCTCCTGGCACCCGGCTGGGTTTGCGACACGGACAAGATCCTCAGGGAACTGGGTTTTGCAGCCCCCACCTCTTTGAAGGAGGGCGTTGCTCGAACGGCGAAGTGGTACCAACGGGAAGGGTGGCTTTAGATATGTCGGGCATCCCTCGGGGCTACCGGTTCGTTGACTACGCCACTCAGGGGTACCTGTTGTTGGTCGCGGTGCTCATCCTTTTCGGTCACCAGGGCCGGGTTCCCCACTTCCACCTGTTCCTATCGGCTCATGTTGCAGGAATCTTGGCCATTCATGTCTTTGTGGCCGGGAGTGCACGCCGGCCGGGGAACCGGTTTCTCTCCTTTTTCCGTCACTTCTACCCGCTCATGCTGTATGCGTTCCTGTATCGTGAATCCGAGCTGCTCAATCTCATGTTCGTGGACAGGTACCTGGACCCGGCCTTCATCGCCCTGGAGGAGCGGATCTTCGGTTTCCAGCCGGCAATCGCGTTCATGAACGCCGTCCCCCACCCGCTGATCAGCGAATTCTTTTACATGAGCTATTTTTCCTATTATGTGATGATCGCAGGGGTGGGGCTGACGCTTTACTTCAAGAGAAGAGAACAATTCTGGCACTTCCTCGCGGTGCTGTCTTTCTTGTTCTATGGGTGTTTTCTTCTCTTCATTTTCCTTCCCGTGGCCGGACCCCCGGCCTTTTTCATGGAGATCCCAAGGTACCTGGACCAACAGCAGCTTCCTTACTACCCCCTGGAATTCCCGCCTTCGGTGACGTCGGGTCCTTTCTTTCACATCATGAAGTTCCTCTATGCCACCTTTGAGTCAGGAGGAGGTGCTTTCCCGAGCAGTCACGTAGCAGCGGCTCTTTGCGTATTGTTTCTGTCATGGCGAAACCTGCCCCTTGCCCGGTATTTCATCCTTGCAGCGACCGTTGCCCTCAGTTTCGCCACGGTCTATTGCAGATACCATTATGCAGTGGACGTGGTCGCCGGTGCGGTGACGGCGGGGATACTCATTCCTCTGGGAGAGTGGCTGTACCGGCGGTATTAAACGAGTTTAGACTTTGGACTGGAATTTTTTAGGCATAACATTTTGTTATAGACCCCAGGTGTTACAAAAAATCGCTTGCATTCCTCTGCTCAAAAAACTATTGTATCCCCTCAGTAAAAGAAGATCGCTCGCATAGATAGGTACCAATCCAACCAACAGAATCAACCTCTTAGCTCTCTTTCCGGAACTTGACCTGTCAACCCTTTCTGAGGGGTAATGCCATGCAAGAACTTATTGGTACAGTGATCGCAAATCACTACCGATTAGACCAATTCTTGGGCGAAGGCGGGACGAGTTTTGTATACAAATGCACGGATCTTTATACAGATCAGCCTGCTGCCATCAAACTGCTGAAAAAAGCAACCACCAGCACCCATATAGAAGATGTGTTCCGATTCCGTCGGGAGGCGACGATTGTCTCGGAGCTGCGTCATCCTAATCTGGTGCGCATCTATGAAGTGGGTCAACACGACTCTCTTCACTACATAGCCATGGAGTTGATCGACGGGGTCACTCTGGATGAGTACTGTGGGCGGAAACAAGGGGCGATGGAGTCCGGAGAGGCAGTATCCATCATCATGCAAATCGCCGGTACCTTGGGATATGTGCATTCTCTGGGGATCATTCACCGGGATATCAAGCCGGGAAATATCATGATCCTCCGTGAACAGACGTTTTCCGGCCTGCCCCCAGGACCGGCTGCCGCGGAAAAGGGCATTGTGCAGGAACAGGGCGTTCGGGTCAAGGTGCTTGATTTCGGTCTTTCCCAGGTCACCCTTTTTGATCGCCTGAGCCTCAGGGAAGAGGTCTTGGGGACCTTTCGGTACATGTCTCCGGAACAGATGGGCATCTTGATGAAGCCCGTGGACGAACGCAGTGATCTCTATTCTCTTGGAATCCTCTTTTACGAAATCCTCACCGGAGTGGTCCCTTTTTCGGGTGATGACGCAGGCGCGATTGCCCATCGGCAGATTGCGCAGAAGCCTGTGCCGCCCACCCGGTTTCGCAGAGACCTTCCTCCCGCACTGGAAAAGATCGTTCTAAAGCTCATCGCCAAAGACCCCAATGACCGTTACCAAAGCGCTTCAGGCTTGGTCCAGGATCTCAAGAGGATATCGGCAGGTGAATCACTCGTGGTTCTGGGAAAAGAGGATCGGTTGTCGGCTCTCACTTACCGTACCCGCTTCATCGGCCGGGAGAGGGAGTTGAGAAAGCTCGATGACCTTTTCCAGGAGGCAGCCAAGGGAAGGGGCGCAGCATGCCTCATCAGCGGGGAAGCAGGCCAAGGCAAAAGCCGGCTGGTGAATGAACTGAGAACTCGGGTCTACGAGCAGGGCGGCATGTTGATTGCCGGGAAGTGTTTCCGCCAGCAGAACAAAACGCCCTATCAGCCTTTCTCGGAGGCGCTCACAGACTACCTGGATCAAATGCGCCGCCTCCATGGAGGGGAAACCCTTGAGGAAATCCGGCGACTTCGGGAAGCGCTGGGTGACCAGGTCGAGATGATCTGCCGGCTCAACCCCGAGCTCCGCGAACTTCTTGGAGAGGGGCCTTCTCCGGTTCCCCTGGACCCTGAACGGGAGAAGCGACGGTTCATCATGGTCTGTGCGGGGTTTTTTCTGAACCTGGGACGTCAGGGAAGCCCCCTCGTCCTATGGCTGGATGACCTCCAGTGGTCTGATGAAGGGACCCTGACTCTGTTTGAAGAAATCCTGGAAGAGCTCAAGGAGGCGCCCCTCTTGCTGCTGGGGACTTATCGGGAACGGGAAGAGGGTCAAGAGGACCGCATGGACCGCATCGCGCGGATGTCAGGATCGGCCGATCGGCCGTTGCACCTCCTCAGGCTGGAAGGTTTCAGGGAGTCGGAAGTGAGGGAGTTTGTCGCCCAACTCCTCGTCAGAGATACGGACAAGCTCGGAGACATCGGCGATTTTATCTTTCAAAGAACCAAGGGCAATGTGCTTTATGTCCTTGAAATCACGAGACAGCTGGTGGAAGAAAAGGTTCTGGAATACAGGAATGGAGAATGGGTTTTCCACCGCGACCGCATCCACCGGATTCCCCTGCCTCTGAACACGCTCGATGCCGTGCAAAAACGGATCAAGGGCCTTGACGCAGAGCATGCCGGGCTGCTCGATGCGGCTTCTGTGCTGGGCATGCGTTTCAAAATGGATGCGCTTTATGCCCTCATGGATGTTCCCCAGGAAAGGGTGATTCAGTGGGTGGATGACGCCATCGCGCTTCAACTCCTGGACAAATCCGCGCTCAGGGGAGAGGTGATTTTTGTCCACGACCAGATCCGCGAAGCTTTTTACAGGCCTTTGGACCCTGAGAGGCGACGTCTGTTGCACGCCAGAGCCGCTCAGGCCCTGGAAGCGAGGAACGACCGGGACGTGAGGGTGGCTTGTTTTGATCTGGCTCACCACTTCTTTGAAGCCGGAGACATGGAAAAAAGCCTGGAGTATGCCCTTCCCGCAGGAGATGAAGCACGGCGCAATCACGCGAACGAGGAGGCTGCCGGCTATTATTCCATGGCGTTGCGAATCCTGGAAGAACGAGGGGAGGCGGCCGGCCCTCTTTGGATTCGAGCCAAAGAAGGACTCGTGGAGTGTTATTCGACGCTGGGCAGAAATGACGAGGCCGTCGGGATCGCTGAGGAGCTTCTCTCGATTCCCGCATCCCCCGGTGAGCAGGCGCGCCGG
>Ga0101944_10005632_pt1 | contig 14008 bp, 9 predicted proteins | sample DewCreD2012metaG_FD_75245 | JGI IMG/M metagenome (GOLD analysis project Ga0101944, IMG submission 75245) | Hot spring sediment bacterial and archeal communities from British Columbia, Canada, to study Microbial Dark Matter (Phase II) - Dewar... ... | reverse complement strand
AGCGCGCTGACGAGTTTTTGGTCTCCATCGGGTATCTTCAGGCCGAGCCGAAGGTCGATTTGCCTTCAGGCGGTCCCGACGTGAAAACCATGCCCAAAGAGGAACAGCCCGGCAGGTGACCCACCGCCCGGCCGGACGGCCCTCCCCGACGGCCATGCCTCATGCCCGCCTTGCGTTCGGCCACAAAAGGGAATGTGTCATGATGACTCCCAAGGAAAACTACCTCGCTGCCATTCGCTTCCGGGGGCCCGAATACGTCCCCATGGGCAATGAGGGCATCCTCCATGCCTTTCAGTTCGCGGGCAATTTCCGTTGCGAAACCTGGACCGACGGTTGGGGCGTCCACTGGGAACAGGGCCTGGCCGGAACGGTTCCCTTCCCCAAGGGCAATCCCCTGCCCAGCCTGGATCGGCTGGCGGACTATCGTTTTCCTGATCCCGGCGCCCTCGAATATACAAGCGAAATCCAGGCCGGTCTCGCCGTGGTGGATCGCGGGGAAAAACTCATAATCGGAAACCTCACCTATCTACTGTTCGAACGCGCCTGGGCCATCATGGGCATGGAAAACTTCCTCATGGCCCTCGTCACGCATCCCGCCGAGGCCCACGCCTTTCTTCATGGCATCGCCGGCTATGCGCGCGGCGTCTTTGAACGGTATCTTGAACTGGGCGTTGATGGCGTCGGATTCAGTGAGGACCTCGGGACCCAGCGCGCCCTCATGATCTCGCCCGACATGTTCCGCGAGTTCATCCTTCCCGAATACCGTTTCATCTTCGAGAACGTATTGCGCGCCGGAAAAATCATCAACTTCCACTCGTGCGGCTGCGTGCAGGACATCGCCGCCGACCTCGCCGGCATCGGCGTCACGATCCTGAATCCCATCCAGCACCGCGCCAACGACCTGCACACGATCAAGCAGGCTGCGATGGGCGGGGCCTTTCGCGGCAACGCGTCACACGACAACCCGTCAAATGCCCACATGCCAAAAGCCCACGCCCAAGCGGCACGCGGCAACTCGCAACACGCCCAAGCGGCACGCGGCAACGCGGCACATGCCCACGAGGCGCGCGGCACAGAGTTGAGAGGCCGCATGGCCCTGCAAGGCGCCATCGACACGGCCGTTCTCGCGATGGGAACCCCGGCCGACGTCCGCGCCGAAGTCGAGTCGGTTATGGCCGTCCTCAAGCCCGGCGGCGGCTACATCTGCCAGCCTGACCAGGGCATCCCCGGCATCCCGCCCGAAAACACCGAGGCCCTGTGGGAGGCCGCGCGCGATCTCGGGCGCTACTGATCACCCAGCCTCAGCGTGGCGTCGCACGCCCTCAGATTGCCGACGCGCTTGCGTCGAACAGATCGCCGCCGGGCGGGCGCGTAGGGGGTGGTTTGCGCAGTTCGTCGGGGACCGGTGGCAGTTCGTCGGCGTGGAAGCATTCGCTCCCAACGACGGCCTCCAGCAGGGCTGCTTGTTTGGGATAGCCCTCAACCGTGGCTTCCAGCACCCAGAGCAGTTCGAGCAATTCGGTCGTGAACTGGCTGGTCCAATGCTCGGGGCGAATGTCGTCAAGGGGAGACGACTTTTTTCCGGCGCCCTTTTTCATGCGGTATTTCAGCCATGACTGGACGACCTTCAGGCCCGACACCTCGAACGCGAAAACTTCGGGGCTGACGGGGGCGAACTCGCCCTCGCCAACGCGTAGCGTGCGGGTGTTCTCGTTGTAGTCAAAATCCTCGGGGTAGCCGTCGGCATGGCCGGGGACGGTTTTCTCGCATCGGGCCGCGCCGCGAGGAACCTGTCCGCGCTTCTTTCCCTTGGGGACGAAGCTCTCGCCGTAGGTATGGAGCCATAGCAGCCGCGCCCCGACGTCGCGAACCTTCTCGAACAGCGCGGCGTCCTTTGTGAGGGGCACGCGCAACTCGCGCGTCTCCAGTTCCCTGTGAAAGCGCGCCGTGAAAGCAGGCTGCGCCAGCGCGCCATAGACATAGGCCAGAAAATCTTCCGGCGTCATCTGCTTGCGCTTGCCGTAGGTCGAGGAAAGCAACTCAAGCAGACCGGGTAGGATGTTCGCTTCCGAAGCGTTAGCGGTGCGGTAGAGGGGGATTGCCGCTTTGGCGCCGTAGGAGCCGCGAAAGTGGTCAAGATCCGGGATCAAGACGGAAGAAGTCAGCGCGGGACCGGTACCAAGGGCTTGCGAGAACAGACTTGTCAGATACACCTGCCGTTCGCTGTGCAGCCCCCAGAGAACCGGCCGGAGAAAGTCGCCGAGCCGGTTGTCGGCAAAGACCCATTGGCGGTCAAATGAGCGATAGGCATACCGCACGATCGACGGTTCTTGCGAGTCTCGGCGCAGTGCCTTGAGCGACTTCTCCCCGTTTCCGTTGGGCGCTGCTTGCGGGCATGGCGACGTTACCTTGCGATCCCGGGTTTCTTTGAAGGCGTGCGCCATGTCCTCCGAACCCAGCAATGCCTTCCACCTTTTCTTCAGGGTTTCCCTGTCCGGACAGATCGGCCAAGTTCGCTTGAATTGCGCTCCCGAATGCTGCCACGGCATGAGATCAGTCAGGAGCGGCCAGGCGAAATAGTCGCCCTTGCCCGCCGGGCGGAAGGGCGCCTGCCAGTCGTTGGGGCAGTCCTGCCATTTAACTTTTTTGAAATCGGCGATGGCATCGAGCGTGGCAAGTTTGGCGTCGCGCTCACCCTCGATGCGGGCGTAATGGACCTTCGCGGGCTTGTCCGCCTTCGCCTTCTTCGCGCGGACGGCAACGGCGATGGCGACGGGCGTCTGGATGGCGAACACATTGTCGTCCCGGCGTGTGCCGCGTCCCTCGCCGCCGAGATCGAGAATCCAGACCTCGTCGCAAAGGCGGCGCATGTGCTCGCGCATTCCGCAGAAGGCGTCCCCGTCGAGATAACTCGACGCGCTGATGAAACTGACGATGCCGGGCCCGTGGGCGGTCGGGCGCTCGAAGACCTTCCACAGCGCCCAGCGCCAGAAATAGACGTAGAGGTTGTAGAGATTCTTGACGTGAACGCCGTGCCCGGCGGCGACGGCGGGGTCAAGGAAGTCGTGGAAGATGGCATCCGCGCCTTTGTCCGTATCGCCCCAACGGACCCAGCCGCCGGTGCGGGCCTTATTGTCGATGGTCGCGGCCTCGTGGCGGTCGTAGGGCGGATTGCCCAGGCAGACGATGACGGGGACGTTGCTCTTGACTCGAAGCGCCTTGGCATGTTGTTCGGCGATGGACTCGAGGAACAACGGCAAGACAGGGGGCGCCGCGTTGGGGCTTTCAAGGGTATCGGTCAAATAAATGTGTGCGCCTTCAGAGGGCAAGGTGGCAAGCCGGTCGCGCAACGCGCGGCTCACCCGTAATTCGGCCACGGCGTAGGGGCCGACCATCAGTTCAAAGCCATAGAGGTTGTCCGCAAGGGTGGTAGCCTGACCCGCGACGGCGCCTATCCCCTGTCCGGCCTCGACGCGGTGGAGAGCGTGTTCGATGACCGCGAGCAGGTAGGTCCCTGTGCCTACAGCAGGATCGAGCGTGATGACGCCCGGATCTGCGAAGCCGAGCGGCTTGCTCAGGCGGTTGACCAGCAGGTCGTCAATCAGGCGCACCTGGCAACGTACGACCTCGACGGGCGTGTAGTAGGCTCCGGCGTCCTTGCGGAGTTTGGGATCGTAGGCGGCGAGGAAATCCTCGTAGAAGTGCAGCCATGGATTCTCTGGGCGCGTGAGCGTCGTTTCTGGCACGACCGCAATTACGCGCAGGAGCAGGTCCAACGATGTCGACATCTCAGAACGCACCCTATGATCGGTGAGCACTTGCAGGGCACGAGAGAGAAGACTGTGTTTGGCCAAGAGGGCGCCTTCTGCGTTTTCGAGCGTGAGGGGGTCAGCACCCTCGCTCCGGCCCAACAACAAGGCGAATGTGACAGTCTGGGCGTAGGCGTCGGCAAATTGCTCATCGGGAGCGCCGGGAAAAAGCAACTGCCGCCAGTCGCCGGCAAGTCGGACGAGCGGGGAACTGGGGTCGTTGAGACAGTCCGTCACATCTCCACGCAGCATCCAGCAAAGGGGCGCCAGAATGGCCGCGAATCGTTTCAGGTCGAACCTGCCCCTGCGGTCAACAGGGATAAACGGCGCCCACAGAAAGAAGTTGCGCAAGAGGCATTCAATCTGGTAAGCGTCCTGAGGTCCGACAGCCTTCCTGCCATCGGAAGCCACATCGCCCGAGAGACGGACGATCTTGTCCACGATTTCGCCATTGCGGTAGAGCGCCCATTCGTTGCCGTCAGTGTAAAGAAGGTTCGGAATCGCCGAGAAGCGTTTGAACTGATCGCGATTGTGTCCTTTGAAGCGGGTCGCCGTCGCGCCGACGCCAGGCGCCTTGAGCTCCACGTATCCGGCAAGCAACTGGTTGAGATGAACGGCAAAGTCGGGACGGCCGAGGCGATCAGGAAGCGGCGTTTCACCCGTGCAGACCAGATTCCATCCGAGAGCGGCGGCGACGGCAGCCATGAGGTTCTCGAAAGGGCCACGGACTTGATCTTCCAGTTCACCCGCCGTGATCTGTGTGGCCTTCGCGGTAACCGCGGCGCCGAATTCCTGAAGCGCTATATGGATGGTCTGCTCTCTTCCCATAGCTAACCTTGGTCATTGGCAGGGCGCTCACGGCTTGTCCGCAGCGCTTGCCATGTCCGCTGCGACCTCGTGCAGATTCGCAGCGCGATCATACGAACAACGGCACTTTGATCTGCCCCCCGGCGCCCCGTCAAGGGCGCTTTCGTTATCTCCCTGCCCCGTCCTCGCTCTCGCGCCCCCCCGTCATCTCGGGAACGAGCCCGACTGTCACAAAGGCCGGGATTCGATCATCAGGCTGCGCGGGCCGGACACGATGACCGACGCTTGGATCGAGACGATCTGTGGCGGATGGATTCGAATCGTCACGAAGCCGGCCGCCCGCGCGGGGTCGTCGGATTTCAGCCCGGCCGAGCCGGGATTCACGCAGGTCAGCGGGGAACCGGCCACGGGGCGCAGAACCCAGCGGTTGTGTTTGTGGCCGTGCAGATACAGCGAGGCGCCGGCCCCGGCGATGGCGGCCAGCAGCTGCTCCCTGCGCGGCAGCGCGTGCTGCCACTTCGCCGGAATCCCCGGCGGATAGGCCAGCGGATAGTGTCCCAACGCGATGACAAACGGCGTTATTTCGCGCTGCGCGCGGATGAGCGCGGCGAAGTGTTCGATCTGCGCTGGCGTGACGCGGCCGCGCGAGGTCAGCGGACGATAGACGGACACGTCGAGGGCGGCCAGTCCAATGGCGCCGGGGACGAGCGTCCGCGCATAGGGCAGAGCCGGGGCGCCGGCATCGGAGAGAAACTGCTCGAACAGGGCGGCGCGGGTGGCGCGGCGCGTATAGCGGTCGTGGTTGCCGGGGATGGCGATGAAGCGGTCGCCCCATCGGGCGCGCAACGGGGCGAACAGCCGCCGCGCCTCCTCGAACTCCGAGCGCAGGGCGGCCGAGGTGGCGTCGCCGCTGAAGACGACGAAGTCGGCCTCGGAGGCGAGGATGGCTTCGAGGACTTTGTGTCCCCATTCGGGCGGATACTGCCGGGCGCGGCGCAGCCACAGGTTGAGGCGGCCCAGGACGCGCTTGATGGCCCAGTCGCCATCCATGCCGCGCGCGCGCCAGACGTGATAATCCGAGAAGTGAAGAATGCGGAACATGCGTGTGCGCTCGTTACCGTTCACGCTTCAGCGTGTGTTTGTGGTTCACTCCAAGGCGGCTCATGGCCGCAACCAAAGTCTCCAACCTGGGAACGAAAACGTATGAAGGGAATGTCAAATATCGAACAAGGAACTCCCACTTCCCAGGTCCCTCTTCCTTGAACGTTCCTTGTGCGATATTCGACATTCCTTTGATACTTCATGATTCTCGTCCGGCGCCAACTCGCAAATCATCTCCGCAAAACGCGCAGAAGTTTTGGACAGAGGGTATAGCTTGCGATATCCGTGACTGGTTGAAGCTCCAGAGCGTTAACTGCAAACTCAAGCCTTTCGTCGGCTTCGGCCCTGCCGTCAATCTACTGCGGGCCATCGGGAATCGGCCCGCGCGTCCCGAAACACAATTCACGGAACGCGCAACGCAGGCACTTGCGGCGATCGTCGGTCATCGGAAACGATTCGGGCAGCGCCGTGTTTTCATCCGGCCCCGACAGCAGAGCCCGCATGTTTTGGATGGACAATCTGATCGCCTCGCGATGCTCGATCAATTGCGCCGCTTCGGGGCGGATCACCTGTTCGACGCCGTCGCGCAGATAGACGAACCGCGCCTCGATCTGGCCGGGCGCCACGGCCCACTGCTTCATCGCATACAGCGCATACGTCAGCGCCTGCTCGGCGTCATCGTCGCCGCGCTGACCGGATTTCCAGTCGAACAGCGCGACAGCCTCGCCCTCGCGGATGGCGACGTCAATCTTGATCCACACCGGACAACCCATCAGGTCAAACTGTTCGAGATTTTCGAGGGCCAGCCACTGGCCCGGTCCGGCCGCGACAATGCGCGCCCGCGCGGGCGAGACGGCGAAGCGCTCGACACACGTGAAGACGCGCTCGCGCAGCGTGACCCGGTCTTCCTTTGAGATGCCCGCGCCGTAGTAGTGTTCGAAGAGGTTGCGGTTATTCTTGGGGTCGCGCTCCCAGTCCTTGTTGATGGACTGGGCCCATTCCTGATTGAGCCAGCGGCGCGCCTGTTCGCGCAGGGCTTCGGGAGCCGGACGCTGACCCGCGCGCCACGCGCGCAGATAGCCCTCGATGACGCGGTGCGTAATGTCCCCCGCCCAGGCCGCCGCATGGGTGATCTGCTTGAGCCGGTAGGCCAGCCGCGCCTCGGACGGGGCGACGGCCCGCCAGCCGTTCCAGGAGCCGTAGTAGTGCCAATAATAACGGCGCAGGCATTCGCGAAACGTCACGGCGCGCGAGTGCGACCAGGAGAAGGTGTTTTGCAGTTCGGCCATTGGGCGTGGCTCGTGGTTCGTGGTTCGTGGCTCGTGGTTCGTGGTTCGTGAGGCGTGGGATGTGAGGCGAGGCGAGGGCTGTCTTGCGCTTTCATTACCAGTTCATGGTCTTCAACCACTCATGCGCCAGCAGCAGATGCCCGCTGGGATTGGGATGGACCGGCTCGGCGCCGAACTCATCGGGGCGATGATGACGGAACTGGCGCTGGAACATGTCGTGCGTCCGCACGAGTTTCGTCCCATAGCGCTTCGACATCTTCTCGACCACTTTGATATAATCGGGAAGCGTTTTCATGACCAGTCCGCGCCAGCCGTCGGCCTCGGTCGGACGCGCGGTGGACATGTAGAACGGCGTCATGAGGATGACTTTCGCCTTGGTTTCCGTTTTCACGCGGCCCAGAATCGTGTCGTAAAGCCGCTCGTATTCCTCGACCGGAACGGCGTCGGGGCTGTTGGCCAGCGTGCGGGAAATGTCGTTGATGCCGACCATGATGGACAGCCAGTGGGGCTGGACGCGGACGCAATCATCGGTCCAGCGATCAAACAGTTTGCGGACGGTGTCGCCGCCGACGCCGGTGTTGACGAAGCGGCAATCGTGCCCGGGATAGCGCGCGCGGATCAGATCAACAATCATGCGGACGTATCCCTGACCGAAGGGACGGTGTTCGCCACGCCGGCCGCAATCGGTGATCGAGTCGCCGGTGAACAGGACGGTCTGCTTGGGACGAATCTCAAAAGGCATGGGCGCCATTCTCCGTGGTATGTGGATTCCCGGGCTCTCTGGATGACGGACCGTGTTCTCAAAACCGGCCGCGTCGATTGTGGTCCACGCTTTGCCGTCCGCGCAAACACGAATCTTCGCCCCAATCCCAATGGCCGCTGAGGGCAAGCGGTGACGAAGTCTGCTTGCTCGTCCAACTCTGAGGAGTAAGCCTGGATAGTCATCCTGGCTTTTCTGGAAAAAGTCTTGCAAATCTGCGAGACGCGCCCGGAGAGCCGTGTTCCCCGCTTGACGGGATGAAGGGGCAAATCTACGGTCTTTCGCACACGCCCGCGTGGCGCGGCACGACACGATGACCGATTCGTATTCCCACTCGCATGGCGGCAACGGACGCCACTCCAATGGCCGATTGAACGCTTTGCCGCGCCGCGGGCCCGAGCCGTTCACGCCCCGCCTGGCCGCCTGGCGCGCGCTGAACGAAACCGATCCGCGCCATCCCGACGCCGCCGAAAATCTGCGCCCGCGCATCGACCGCCCACAGGCCTCCGACGCCGACCGGCGCCTCGCCACCCAACTGGTCATGGGCACACTGCGCCATCGCGCCCGCCTCGACCACTGTCTCGCCCAGGTCCTCGACAAACCCCTGAACAAGCAGCGCGAGCCGATCCTCAACCTCCTGCGTCTCGGCGCGTTCCAGATTTTGTATCTCGAACACCCCACCGACTACGCCATCGTCAACGAAACGGTCGAAGCGGCGCGCCTGAGCGAGATGCGCGACGCCGCCCCGCTGGTCAACGCCGTCCTGCGCAACTTCCTGCGGCGGCGCGAGGAGCTGGCCGCGCCCGTCGCCACCGGCGACGTCAATCGCGACTTTGCCATCGAGCATTCGTGCCCTGAGTGGGCGCGCGACATGCTCGACGCCGGCCTGTCGCCCGCCAAATGGCGCCCGTGGTGGATCGCCGCCCAGCAGACGCCCGACCTGCACCTGCGCGTCAACACGCTGCGTATTCATCGCGACGCGCTCGTCGCGGAGCTGCGCGCCGCCGGCTTCGAGGCTGATGCCGCGCCCGCGCCCGATGGCGTCGTCGTTCGCGGCGTCCAGCGGCCCGGCGATCTGGCCTGTTTCGAGGAAGGCCGCGCCACCGTTCAGGACGCCGCCGCGACGCTGGTTGGGTGGCTCCTGGCGCCGCGCGAGGGCGAACGCATCGTGGACTTCTGCGCGGCGCCCGGCGGCAAGACAACGCACATCGCCGCGCTGACGAACAACCGCGCCGACATCCTGGCCTCCGACGCCTCGAAGCCCCGCTTGCAGGAGGCCATCGTCGCCGCCCGCCGGATGGGCGCCACGCGCGTCCGCTTCGAGGTCGCCAGCCAGCTGCTTCTGGCGCAATACGGCGGCTGGGCCGACGCCGTGCTGGTGGACGCCCCGTGCACGGGCATGGGGACGATTCGCCGGCATCCCGAAATCCGCTGGCTGCGCGATCGCGAAGCCGTCATCCAGTCCTCGCTCAAGCAGCTGACGATCCTGGGCCTGGCGCAGCAACTGGTTCGCCCGGGGGGGCGGTTGCTGTATTCGACGTGCACACTGTTCCATGAGGAAAACCAGCGCCTCATCGAAACCTTTCTTTATCAATATCGCCACTTCCGTCTGGAAGACCTGCGCCCCACGGCGCCCGAGTTCGTCCGGCCCTGGCTCGACGCCGATGGAACGCTCCTGACCAGCCTCCACACGTCGTTTGCCCAGGACGGCTTCTTCGCCGCCCTGCTGCGCCGCAGCGGGGGATGAGAGGCCCTGGCTGGATTTCAGGCTTGCGCCGACGCCCGCAGCCGCAGAATATATGCAGTAGCAACATAATGTCGCTGCTGCATATATTTCTCATGCCACAGGAGACGCGGCCATGAATCTGCCTTTTCTGGACCGGCGGGAGGAACTCCGGAGGCTTCGAACGGCGCTGGGGGCGCCGCAGGGCCACCTGGTGTGTCTTTATGGAAGGAGGCGTTGCGGCAAATCCCGACTGCTTCAGGAGGCGCTGGGAAGGCGCCCGGCCGTTTATTTCGTCTGCGACGAGCGCGAAAGCGCGTTGCAGCGCGACGGACTGGCGTCGGCGATCGCCGGATTGATTCCCGGTTTCGACGGGGTTCGCTATCCGGACTGGGAGGCGTTGCTGGAGCGCTGGGTTCAGGCGGCGCCGGCCGGCGCGGTCCTGGCGCTGGATGAATTCCCTTCTCTGGTCAGCAGCGCCTCGGAATTGCCCAGTCTTCTGCAGAAGCGCATCGACCGGCCCCGAAGCGAGCCGCTGCATTGGGCGCTGTGCGGCTCGTCGCAGCGCATGATGCACGGGCTTGTTCTTGACGCGTCGGCGCCGCTGTATGGCCGGGCACGCGAGATTCTCAACGTGCGGCCGCTGCCCGCCGGATGGATATCGCAGGCGTTGAGACTGCGCGGCGCGCGCGGCCCCCTCGAAGCGTTCAGCGTCTGGGGGGGCGTGCCCCGCTATTGGGAGCTGGCGGCGGACTACCGCGATACATGGGCCGCGCTGCGCGATCTGGTTCTTGACCCGCTGGGGCCGCTGCATGGCGAACCCGTCCGTCTGCTTCGAGATGAGATGCGGGAGATTACACAGGTGGCTTCGGTGATGGCGCTGGTCGGGCGGGGCTGCCATCGGGCGTCTGAGTTGGCCCGGCGCCTGGAGAAGCCGTTGACCGCTCTGTCGCGACCCTTGGAGCGGTTGGTGGACCTGGGTTTCCTGAAGCGGGAGATGCCCTTTGGCGTTTCTGCGCGCGATACTACGCGAACCCTCTATCGGATTGCGGATCCGTTCCTTCGGTTCTGGTTTCGGTTTGTCGAGCCGAACCGTTCGCTGTTGGAGGCGCGCCGGATTGACGTTGTGGAACGGCAGGTTCGGGCGGGATTTCCAAACCACGAAGGGGAAATCTGGGAGGACCTGGCGCGCGCCGGATTGCCATACCTGGAAATTGCCGGGCGGCGATGGGGGCCGGCGGCGCGCTGGTGGGGCGCCGGCGCCGACCGGCGCCCGTTGGAGATTGATATTGTTGCAGAGTCACACGACGGACGCGCGCTGCTGATTGGCGAGGCGAAACTGCGCGTCCCGCCGCGGGAGCGCTCAAAAAGTCTGGCCGGGCTACGCGACAAGGTGGGGCGTTTTGAACTGGCCCGCGGCCGGGAGGTGGTGGCGTGCCTCTTCGATGCGACGGGGCGCGCGCGGGAAGATTCTCCAGCGGTGATCAACGCCGGACAGGTCCTGGCCGCTCTTCGTTGAGCCGCATTCATTTGAAGCGAAGTCCGCTCAAGATGGGGATTGCGTCCCGGGAAAAACTTGGAGTAACAGTAGAGGTAAGCCCGGAGGCCATGCGCCAGCGATTTGGAGTGTGGAGGCGAGCGACAGTTGGCGAGCCTCCACCTTGTGGCGATGGCAAAGTGGCGTTGAATTCAAGGATCAGGGTTGTGACAGACCGAAGATTCAGGAGGACTTGAAGCAATGGATGCGGATCGGCGAGATGACGAAATCAGATTTGTCAGCCCGGGACCGGACCGGTAATACGATTTCACGCTGCCCGTTCTCGAAGAGGTCCATGACCATCGCATCGCGCATCTGTCGCTGAAATGGATCGTCGGCTATGCCTACGACCCCACCAATGGACCGAAAGCAGGGGCGATGTCTATCGGGTGAGCCAGTTGCAGAATGCGGAGGGCGAGGGGAGCGCGAGCGTCCCGCCCGCTGATTTCCCTTGCATTGACTTTCACGGGCGGGACGCCCGCGCTCCCCTATTATGCAACTGGCTCCATAATTTGGAAAAAGCAGCTGCGGGCGCCGGTGTGGCACATCGGCCCCTGGCCGCGGGCGCGGATCAGGATCGCGTCGCCGTCGCAATCGGCGCGGACCTCGATGGCTTCGAAGGTGTTGCCCGACGTCAGGCCTTTGATCCACAACTCGCGCCGCGACGTGGACCACAGGGTCACCTGCCGGCTCTGGAGCATGTGGCGGACCGCCTCAAGCGTGGCGTGTCCGACCATCAGCACCTCGCCGTTGTCGGCGTCCTGAACAATGGCCGTGACGCATGCGGGCGCGTCTTGGGCCTGAAAGGTCTTGCGGACTTTTTCCCAGTTGAGTTCTTCGGCTTTCATTGCGCCTCTCTCCACAAGGTTGGATTTGCTTCGTTCAATCCCCCAGCATCCGTCCCGATTCGAATCCGCGTTCAAGTTCTTCGGCAATCCCTTCGATGACCGTGATCGTGTCGCCCTGCTTAAACGGCTGCGTCCGGACGCGGCCGGCCGGCGCGTCGAGGATCGGGCCGGAAGCGTGGATATGCTCGATGGCCTGCGTATGGGCGCGCGCGATTTCGGGGAGGCATATCCATACCGCGGGGTTGTGAAGGCGGCGGATCAGGGCGTCAAACATGACCGTTCGAAAGCCTTTCCGCAAGACGGCGACGGCGAAATCCTCGATCCGTCCGTCGGCCAGCTCGAGGCGGCAGACCTTGCCGGCCAGGGCCCAGATGAGGCGGCCCTTCTCTCCCTGAATTCGGATTTCAACCTCGCGCGTTTCAAGCGCGGCGTGGGTCATATAGACGCCAACCTCGACGCCCTCGTTGGTGGACAGGCGCGCCGTGATCGTGTCGAACGACTCGATGGCGTTGGCGCGCCACAGCCGGGCCTCGGCGGCCGAGACGGTCAGCGAACGATCCAGGGCGGCGCCGGCGAAAAACAGGCCGAGGTTGAGGTAGTGGGACATGGCGTTGTTGGCGGGCGAATCACGCACCCAGGCGCCCCGGCCGTCGCGCAGCCTTCCGGCCCAGGCGTTGCGCCGGTAGTAGCTGTGGGGCCGGGGCCAGACGCCGATGACGCGGACCGAATGGATTGCGCCGACGGCCCCGTCGAGCAGGCGCCGCTTGATGTTCAGGTGTTGGGGGTCGTAGATATCCTGAAAGCCGACGGCGACAAAGCGTCCGGCGCGATCGCGGGCGGCGAGGATGCGGTCCACGTCTTCGAGGGAACCGGCCAGGGGTTTTTCGACGAAGACATGGGCGCCCGCGTCGAGCGCGTCGCACGTCATGGGCGCGTGCCAGGCGATGCCGGTCGGGATGCAACACAGGTCCAGCCGTCCGCGCAGGGCGTCCAGCATCGCGCGATAATCATCGAACACCTGCGCGCCGAGCTCGCGCAGCGTCGCGCAGGCTTCGGCCGCCTCAGCGGGATTGATCACCGTGGCGGCGGCAAGCCGGGCGCGGCCTTCGCGATGCAGGCGGACCAGTTGCGCGAAGTGCGTCGTTCCGAAGCCGGTCACGCCGATGATGGCGGTTTGGATGTCCATGGGTTTGATCCTTTTGCCTGTGCCTGCGCGAAAAAACTCAGTCTAATACGGCCGCGGATTGCGCCGCAAGCCCCGGCAACGCCGCAAACGCAAACGATCACTTTTCCGATGTGAGTCTGTCATTCCGGGCGTCCATTGCGGCCTGGTTGATGCGCTTGACTTGATGATTCGCGAGGCCCGCCCTGTTTCTTGATACCCGGTTTTTTGCCGTTGACAGCCCCGAAAGCCCCCCCCACCATTCCGCGCAAGATGAGAGCCGCACACAGCGCAATGAATTGTAACCGGACTGCGGCCAGATTGGCGGCGGGAATCGTGGCGTGCGCGCTGCTGGCAATGAGCCGCAGCGGCGCGGCGCAGACGCCGGCGACGTCGCGTCCTTTGGACGCGGATGGGCGTCCAATGTCGGCGTTTTTGATGAGCGCCGGCCTGTTGAAGAACCGCATCCTGGTGGGCGAGCCGGTTTATGTGGTGATCTATGCGCGCAACGTGACGGCGCGGGCCAATGAGCTGACGATATCGCCTTATTTTTCGGAGGGCGTCCGGGTCCGGATTCAGATGGCCGACCAATTGCCGCTGGACTACCATGGCGCCCGTCCCATCGGCCGGCTGCCGGAGATGCGCTTTCCCTTCGGTCCGGGGGAGACGCGCGAGATTCGCGTCATGGACAACGCCATCTGCTACAAGCTCGCGGACGATCACTCCGGCGAACGATTCGTCTTCGACCGTCCGGGCCGGGCGCGGATCGAAATCGAGCTGACCTACAAGGAGAAGGACGCGGGCCGTTCGCTGCGTCCGGCTCCGATCGATATAGACGTGCTCGCGCCGCAGACGCCCGACGATGCGGCCATCTGGGGGTCCATTTCGCAGGACCGCCGACTGGCGATGGCGCTGCAATCGGGCGGGTGCGCGTCCGAGGCCATCGAGCCGCTCCGGCGTCTGCTTCAGGCG
>Ga0101944_10005629_pt1 | contig 14013 bp, 14 predicted proteins | sample DewCreD2012metaG_FD_75245 | JGI IMG/M metagenome (GOLD analysis project Ga0101944, IMG submission 75245) | Hot spring sediment bacterial and archeal communities from British Columbia, Canada, to study Microbial Dark Matter (Phase II) - Dewar... ... | reverse complement strand
TAGGATATAATAACTATCCCTTCGGGGCAACTTACGACACCTGGTCCGTCAGCTACGAACGGGACGGCATCGATCAGCTCGGGACGGGTAGTTACGACCTGCAAACGAATGGCGTAGATGATAATGGGGACGGCGTGGTCGATGACGTGAGCGAGCGGGAGACGGTGCCGCCCTATTCCCAGCCTCTGCGCGGACTGAGGGTGCGTATCCGCATGTACGAACCCAGCAGCCGGCAGATTCGCCAGGCCACCGTGGAAACCGACTTCCTCCGCGAGTAGCCAGCCGCCACGCTCAGGCAAGCAGCACCTTGGCAGCCGCGCCAGGCAGCTCGCGCACATAGCGCGGCACCAGATACCCGGGCAGCGTCCGCCGCAGCTCGGCGATCAACCGGCGCCCGCGCGCAGGTGGAACCTCGAAATGGGCCGCCCCGGCCACCCGGTCGAGCTGGTGCAGGTAGTACGGCAGCACCCCCGCCTCGATCAGCCGGCAAGACAGCTCGGCCAGCGTCTGGACGTGGTCGTTGATCCCGGCCAGCAGCACCGCCTGGTTCAGCAGCGGCAGCCCGGCCGCCGCCAACTTGCGGAACGCTGCCGCCGTCGGCGCGTCGACCTCCTGAGGATGGTTGACATGCACGACCACCACACTCGTCAGCCGCGTGCCGCGCAGCCAGCCGATCAGCTCCTCCGTGACCCGTTGCGGAATGACCACCGGCAGCCGGGTATGCACCCTCAGCCGCCGCAAATGCCCGATCGCATCTAGCCGTTCGACCAGTCCCGCCAGCACGTGATCTGGCAACACGAGCGGATCGCCACCTGAAAGTATCGCTTCTTCAATCGAGGAGTCGCCAGAAATGGCTTCCAGGGCGGCATCCCACGTCGACGGCCCGGCCGCCTCGCTGTAAGGAAAATGCCGCCGGAAACAGTACCGGCAATGGATGGCACACGCCCCGGTGACCACCAGCAAGGCCCGGCCATGGTACTTGTGCAGTAGTCCCGGGGCCTGGCGGGCTGCCAGGTCGCCCACAGGGTCGAGGACGTAGCCCGGCGGTCGGTTGCGCTCGTCCGCGACAGGCAAGACCTGCCGCAGAAGGGGGTCGTGAGGGTCGCCTGGCCGCATCTTGCGAATGAACGGCCAGGGAGCGAAGAGGGAGAACTCATCGGGGGGCGGATCGGGCAGCCCAGGGAAGTCTTTAGTCGCAAGTCCAAGTGCTGAAAGCAGTTGCGGCGTTTCACGCACGGCTAGCCGCAGCTCGTCGGCCCAGGTGCGGCAAGCCGTCCCCGCCGCCGGGAAAGGCTCCGTGGCCGCATCGTCTGGGCCGGCCGGGCAAGGCGAGGCGTCTTGCGGGCCAGTCCCCCCGACAGGATCGCGACTCGAGGTTACAATTTCCATGCCAAAAGGATATCTGTCTTCCAGAACCATTCGTAGTAGGGACCTTGGCCGTGGCGACGTATCGGACCAGCGACTTCCGCAAAGGATTGAAGGTGCAGATCGACGGGGAACCGTACCTGATGGTGGAAATGAACTTCCGCAAGCCAGGCAAGGGGAACGCGATCTACGAATGCACGCTGAAGAACCTGATTCGCGGGACGACGCTGAAGCGTGTCTATCGCGGGGGGGACGAACTGGAAGCGGCGGACGTGGAAGAGGTCCCCGCGCAGTACCTCTACCGGCAGGGGGACACCTTCGTCTTCATGAACAACAAGACGTACGACCAGTACGAGCTGACGGCGGAGCAGGTAGGAGACGCCTGGAAATACCTCAAGGAGGGAATGCCGGTGCAGATCCTGCTGTTCAACAATCAGCCGATCAGCATGACCCCGCCGCCGCATGTGGAGCTGAAGGTGGAGTATTGCGAGCCGGGTGCCCGGGGCGATACGGCCACGAACGTGACCAAACCGGTGCGCTTGGAGACGGGGGCGGAGATTCTGGCTCCGCTGTTCATCCAGATCGGGAATGTGGTGAAGATCGACACCCGCACGGGCGAATATATCGAGCGCGTCTCGACCTGACGCCTGGTCGGTCTGGCCGGCATCGCCACGGCAGGTGGACGCCGGCATCCGCGCGTCGGCACGCCCATCTACCTGATCGGCGATCGGGCATCGATGCGGCCGCGCAAGGCCGCTTGCGAACTGGAGGAACATGTCACGGCAATACATTTTCACGATCCGGCAACTCACCAAGCGGCACGGCCAGCGCGAGGTGCTGAAGGACATCTGGCTCGCGTTCTATCCCGGGGCCAAGATCGGCGTCCTGGGCCGCAATGGGGCGGGCAAAAGCACGCTGCTGCGGATCATGGCCGGGCTGGATACGGAATTCGACGGCGAAGCGGAGCTGACGGAGGGTTTCACCCGCGGTTACCTGCCGCAAGAGCCGCAGCTTGCTCCCGGAACGGTCTGGGACAACCTGCAAGAGGCGATCGCTCCTCGTCGGGCGGAACTGGACCGCTACCACCAGATCACCGCCGAACTGGCCGAGCCGATGGATGAGGAGCGGATGCAGCGGCTGTGCGACGAGCTGGCCCAGCTCCAGGACCGGATCGAAGCCACCGGCGCTTGGGAACTGGATCGGGAGCTGGAGATCGCGATGGATGCGATGAACCTGCCCCCGAAAGAAGCCGCGGTAGAAATGCTCTCGGGCGGCGAACGGCGGCGCGTGGCGCTGTGCAAGCTCTTGCTCGAGAAGCCCGACCTGCTGCTGCTCGACGAACCGACCAACCATCTGGATGCCGAGGCGGTGCAGTGGCTCGAGCGGCACCTGGCCGAGTATCCCGGGACGGTCGTGGCGGTGACGCACGACCGCTACTTCCTCGACAACGTAGCGCAGTGGATTCTGGAACTCGACCGCGGCGTGGGCTATCCGTTCGAGGGGAACTATTCGGCCTGGCTGGAGCAGAAACAAGCCCGCCTGGAGCGTGAGGAGAAGCAGAACCTGGCCCGGCAAAAGACGCTCCAGCGCGAACTGGAATGGATCCGCATGTCCCCCCGCGCCCGCCAGGCCAAAAGCAAAGCCCGCATCCGGGCCTACGAAGAGCTGTCGAATCAGCGATTCGAAGACCGGCCGGACGAGCTGGAGATCCAGATTCCGCCTGGCAAACACCTGGGCGACCTGGTGGTGGAGGCGGTCGATCTCACGAAAAGCTATGGAGAGCGGGTACTCATCGACGGTCTGAATTTCCGCCTGCCGCCGGGTGGGGTGGTGGGCGTGATCGGACCCAACGGCTCGGGCAAAACGACGCTCTTGCGGATGATCGTGGGTCAGGAACGGCCCGACCGCGGCGAGTTGCGGATCGGTCCCACGGTGGAGCTGGGCTATGTGGACCAGAACCGCGATGCCCTGGACCCCAACAAAACCGTCTATGAAGAGATCTCCGGCGGGCACGACATCCTGGAGATGGGTGGACGCAAGGTGAATGCCCGCGCGTACGTCAGCCGGTTCAACTTCCGCGGTCCGGACCAGGAGAAGAAGGTCGGCACGCTGTCCGGCGGCGAGCGGAACCGGGTGCACCTGGCGAAGCTGCTGCGGCGCGGCAGCAACGTGCTGCTGTTGGACGAGCCGACGAACGACCTGGACGTCGATACGTTGCGGGCTTTGGAAGAGGCGATCCTGAACTACGCAGGGTGCGCGGTGGTCATCAGCCACGATCGTTGGTTTTTGGATCGAATCGCCACGCACATTTTGGCATTTGAGGGGGATGGCTACGTCCACTGGTGTGAAGGGAACTTCCAGACGTACGAGGAGCAGCGGCGGCAGCGACTGGGCCAGGCCGCCGAGCAGCCGCGGCGGTTTCGCTATAAACGTTTATCTCGGTAGCACTTGCGGCGAAAGGCGTTCGCCGGCGACGAGGGCACTGCGCGTGGTTCGATGGTCCGGTGAACGCCTGTCCTTGACACCCCGGAGGGAGGTTGATAGCCTTCAGAACCTGGCTGCGACAGCCGTACAAGCGCCGCCCTGAGGGCTTAGGAACGACCGATTGGAGCATCGCGGGCACCAGCGGGGACGCATTGGCGATCCGCGGCTCCTCGCAGGTGCTGGCCGCAACGCTGCCGCTTTGTGTGAGCGGTTGTCGTATCCCTCGACCAGGTAAAAGTTTAGGGTCGGCGCTCTGTTTGGGAGCAGACGACGTGGCAGGCTGGACAAGTGAGCATCGCGGCCCTGAGGTGGCGGGGGCAGAGGTGTAATTTTTGAAATTTGTTGATTGCACCCGGGGGGCAGACGCCGGCACACTTCGTACCCGAGGATTAGCTGCATCGGGGGATTAGCTCAGTTGGGAGAGCGCTTGCATGGCATGCAAGAGGTCAGGGGTTCAAGTCCCCTATCCTCCACTTTTTTCAAGTTCCGCTTTTGAAGCGGGTGGGTAGGTAGGCAGTTCTAACGGACTAACGACGGAACGAAGTCCGTAGTCCCAGCCCGCGAAACCGCCCTGGCTCAATTGTCGAGGCTATCTGAGAATTCAAACGCGTGCACAACGGGTTGTGGTAGCATCCGCCAGCAATCACCACAGTTAGGTGCCTCGCCGAGTTGGCGGATAGCCTCTCAGAAGGCCCCACAATTCGAGGGGTTGGCCAGAGAGGCACGCCACGTGATTTTGACGTGGCAGGCCGGTGCCACCTGGTGACGGCGGGGGTGCCGAGAGCGGCTGGCCCCAATCGACGCTGGGCAGGTAGCCGACGTTGCGCCATTCGAGTTCGGCATGGTTAGCCCGCTTCGCCGAAAGGCCCGCCTGGCGGATCACCTTGCGGAGCAGGCGCTGGGTCTTGACGCCGTTGCGGTCGTCGTAACCGGGAAGGATCACCGGCATTCCAGTTGTCCAGGTTGCGGCGTCTAGAACGTATTGCTGAGCGACCCCATCGGCGGCAGGAACGAGGGAGCGAAGGGTCGCACCGAGCCCAGGACGCCGCCACCCCCTCGGCAGCATCGTCTGGCACCTACAGGCGGTAGCCCAGGGCGGCGATCTCTCCGCCATGGCCAGTTGAGGCGGGATGATCTGCGAGTCCACGCTGGGCCAATGGATTCTTCGGATCGCCTTCAGTCTTTTGCTGGTCATCCTCGCTAAAGACCCCAGAACCGCGTCGTCGACGGGCGGAATGCAGGCGGCCGAGCGGGTGCGCCTCTTGACGTCGAAGGCGCAGATGGTGGATGCCACAAGGCACGGTACCTTGGCTTGGTTGTCCCAAGAGTCCCAGACACCAAAAGACCAGGGACGTAAGGGCAATCTTGGCGAGCGGCTCGAAGTCGCCTCGGGGTAACCGTTGGAACGCTTCCTTGCGGGCGTCTTGCAGGGCCGAGCAGCGCGCCATGGCATCGCGCGCGGTGCCAGCTTCGCAATCGCTCATTTTTTATTTGACGCGGGGACGAGGACGTGCTACGCTGGGGGTCGATCGGCGGCTTTGCACTGAGGACGGGCCATGGTCGGGCAGACGAGCGCCTGGGGCGTAAGGGTGGCCGGTGGACTGGCGATGCTGGCCCTGTTGCTGGGTTGCGGCAGCGACCCGTCGGGCCGGCAGCCTGTGCGGGGCACGGTCAAAGTCAATGGCACGCCGCTGGAGCAGGGCAACATCAGCTTTCAGCCCCTGGAAGGTCAAGCGACCGCCAGCGGCGCTCCGATCCGGGCTGGCGAGTACGCCATTCCCCGCGAGCAGGGCCTGGCGCCAGGCAAGTACCGTGTGGTCCTGCATGCACCGGTTCCGGGCACCGGCGGCCAGGTCGATCCCAACGCCCTGCCCGGCGAATCGGTGCCTCCGCCGCGGGAACTCTTTCCGCCGGAGTGGAACGAACGCAGCCAACAGACGGTGGAAGTGCAGCCTGGCAAGCCGGCTCAGTTCGACTTCGATGTGCCGATCAGCCGCAGATAGTCCGCTCTTGGGTCGTCCCAAGGTAATCGCGTACAGACCGTCGCGATGGCGCACGGCATGCTGGTCGCAGTTCATTCCCTGGCCACACGGTTTCCCCGACCATACCGTTCGTCGCCCCGACAGAGGTTCGTCGCCCCAACGGAGAAAGGATGGATGCCATGTCCACGAGGTTGCGTCGCGCGTTCACGCTGGTTGAACTGTTGGTCGTGATCGCCATTATCGGCGTTCTGGTGGCGCTGCTGTTGCCTGCCGTGCAGTCGGCTCGCGAGTCTGCCCGCCGCAGCCAGTGCACGAACAACCTCAAACAGATCACGCTGGCGGTGCAGAACTACGCCGATGTGTGGCGCGGGGCGCTGCCCGTGGGCGAATATTCCTGCTGCTGGGGCACGTGGCTGGTGGGCCTCTTGCCCTACATCGAGCAGCAGACGCTGTTCGAGAAGTACCAGTATTTCGGGTCGGTGCAGAATGCGGCGGGCAACAACTACGCGCAGACCGACGGCAACACGCGCTACGGCGGAGCGCTGAACCGCCCAGTGTCGACCAACCAGATCAAAACCTACACGTGCCCGAGTGACACGAAATCGGCCACGGCCGGCATTTACAATGGCGTGACGTTCCACAACTACGTGGCCAATCACGGCAACACGACGCTCCACCGGACTGCCAGCTTCGGCACGACCAGCACAGGGCAGCCGAACTTGTTCGGCGGGGCGCCGTTCATTTTCGTTGGGTCGACCACCTCGGTACCGCAGGTCGTCCGTTTGGCCGAGATCGTGGATGGCCAGAGCAATACCCTGGCGTTTTCTGAAACGGTGCAGGGTAAGCAAGGGGATCTGCGCGGCTTTGCGTGGTGGAACGGAGGCGCCCATTTTTCGACCTACCTGACCCCTAACTCCGCGCAGAAAGACGTGCTGGAGAACATCATCTATTGCGTGCCGACACTCCGCATCAATCCTCCCTGCACCGGCCCGACGAGCACCAGTCCCTCCACGATCGCCGCCCGCAGCCGGCATCCCAACGGCGTGCTGGCCTCGATGTGCGACGGGTCGGTGCGGTTCGTCTCGAACAACGTGTTCCTCGACACCTGGCGCGGCCTGAGCACCAATAACGGGGGCGAAAAGCTGACCGATTTCTGACGCCACCGCCTGAGAGAGCCGCCCGGGAAACGTGTGGCGGGGGCCGATGTGGAGCGTGCCGCGGCGGGGGTCCCCCTGCGCGGGACGGATGTGCCCGAGGGAGGGAACCGCACAGGAGCCGCTCTTGCAGTGGCCTGTGGCGGCAGTAGAATCGAAGAAGGGTGGCCCGGCCGGCCTGCCGCTAGGTGGCCATGTTCAGGGCCGGTCTCTCACCTTACGTGGGCGGATGCACCCCGAGGGTGAGCGCGGGCCGACCGTCTGGCACGTGGTGAGGAGTCTGCTTTGCTTACCGAAGCCGAGGTCCAGCGTAGTTTTCGCAATCTCTTCAAGTCCAAGCATTTCACGCCGGAGGTGTTCGAGAAGGCGGAGGCGTTGCTGGAGGAACTACGGGCCGAAAGCCCGCTCCGGCACCGTCTCAGCCAGGAACTCGAAGAGATTCGCAAACTGCATACCCCTAAGGTCGCCAAGGTGAGCTGATCGCCAGCGGCAACCTCCGGTTCGACTCGACGACGCGCCCTGGGCGGGTGGAGACGCGTGGCGGCTGCCGGGCCAGGGCAGGAGATCGGCATTACCGAGCCTGCGCCCGCATTAGCAACGTCGGCCGAAAAACGGCGGCGCGGGGCTTGTTCGACCGTCGCAGTGCCGCAATCGGTGGCTGCATTTGGCGCGGCGAGCGAGGCCGAAAAGCGTCCGCTGGTAAGCGGCAGGACGGATGGTAGCTCGCTTCCGCCATCCTAAAGCGCACCCATCGAAGTGCGGTTCGCGTCGATCGGTTGAGGCCCAGCCGTCGCGTCAGCGGTTGACCGTGAATCCGAAGGTCACGCCCGCCATCTGAATGGCCTGGTTGTTCGTCTGGATATTGTTGCCGCGGCCGATTCCCTGCCCCAGGTCCAGGAAGACGAAGCCCACCCGCAGGTTGATGTCGCGGGTCAGTTCGTAGGCCGCTTCGCCGCGCACCTCGCCACCCCACACGAACTCGCTGGCCCGCTGGTAGGCCACCGACCGGTTCACATCACCTCCAGCACCCAGAGGAGCGACGAGGCTGGCGTTCCCCTCGTCCGGGTTCGGCAGGAAGCTGCGTTCCGAGATGCTGCGGAGGCTCTGGAAATTGGCCAGGGCGAAGAACTTCACCTCGGCCGACAGCAGCCAGTGACCGCGCTGGCGGAACAGTCGCCCGCCGAGCTGCCCGCCGTGCATCTGGTTCTCGAACGTCGAGCGGAAGCTCGTGATGTCGAAAAACTCGTCGGTGGCGGCGGTGTTGGCACGAAGCGTGACGCCCGGCGGCGGCACCCTTTCCTGCAGCGACTCGCGCTGGTAGAAGTCGCGGACGTTCATGTACCGATAGCCCAACAGCGGCTCGAGCACCGCCCCGTTGTGGAACTCCTTCCGCCGCCAGACCTTGTTCAGCTCGAACGACGACATCTTCAGCACGTTCAGCGAGTCGAACGTCTGAGGGATCACGAAACTCAATGTGTCGGTGTTCGCGACATCCTGAAGCACAGTGATCGATTCACCGTTGGCGAACTTTTCGTTGGGGCCGTTCACGTGCCACAGGACACCCTGCCAGCCGGTTTTGTCCTCGGTCATGTAGCCGACCTCGAACCGGTTGCCCCAGGTGAAATCCCCCTCATGCTGCGAGCCGAACGAAAAGGCGTCGCGCGGCCGGGTCACGTTGACGTACGTCCGGTCGTAAGTGACATACAGGCCGGTGTTAGGCGGTTCGCCACCGCTGAAGTCGCCCACCTGGGCCGGTGCAAAATACTGGAAATCGGGCTGAAAATAGCCCGGATCAATGAACGGTTGCAATTGCTGGGCTTGGCTGCCTCCTGACAGGACCACGACCGCGACCAGAGGCAGCCAGGCAACAGATCGGTTCATCGACATGGCTTGTCTTCCACGAGAATGCTGTCCAGGCGGGTAGCACCCCCAGAACTCTCCCGTCCGGGGCTGCCGGTAGTACCGCTTCTGCCACGTTGGACTGTTGTATCGGACGCGCCTGGCGTACAAGTTGAGTAAGAAAGGCAAGCCGTTCGGAGAAATCCGAATGTAGGAGGCAACACCAGGCCTGACGATTGCTCCTCCCAGGCCAGCAGCATATAGTGAACATGGCCCAAGCCGCGACGCGGTCGCCGACGAACGACCCTAGCCAGGCCGCTGCCGTGCCACGCATCCCTCCCTACAGCCAGGAGTCTCCCCCATGCCAGGGCGCGCCGTGCTAGCATGGCTGCTTTCGCTCGGGATCGGACTGTGCGGTCTGTTACGCGGGGCCGAACCGGAAACCCGCCAACCCACGGTCGATCAACCCACGGCTCGTGCGCAGTCCGGCCGGTTCGTGCGGCTGCGGCGCGACGAGCAGCAGGCTCCGCTTGCACTCGAAACGGCCGTCGTGCGGTACACCTCCCCGCAGCGGCCCGGCCTGGAAGTGGACCTGGTGGCCGCCATCCACGTGGGCGACAAAAGCTATTATGACGCCCTGAACCGGCTGTTCGAGGATTACGAAGTCGTCCTCTATGAATTAGTGGCCCCGGAAGGAACGCGCATCCCCAAAGGCGGCCGGCAAGGCACCAGCACCCATCCGGTGGGGTTGCTTCAGGATGGCCTTTCCTCCCTGCTCGGTCTGGAGCACCAGCTTCGCTGCGTCGATTACACCCGGCCGAATTTCATGCACGCCGACATGTCGCCCGAGGACTTCGCGCGGGCGATGCAGAATCGAAAAGAAAGTTTTTCCAAGATGTTTTTGCGACTCCTCGGTGCCGGGATCGCCCAAACAGAGTCGGGCGATGTTCCTTCGGACGTGGAACTACTAGCGGCTCTGTTTGCCAAGGATCGTGCGGTTCGTTTGAAAAAGATTGTGGCACAGCAGCTTCCGTCGATGGACGGCGCGCTAGCCGTGCTCGATGGTCCCGAAGGATCCGCCATCCTCACCGACCGCAATACCCGCTGCCTTGAGGTTTTTTCACGCCAGGTCGCAGACGGCAAACGTCGGATTGCCATCTTTTACGGGGCCGCCCACTTGCCTGATATGGAACGACGTTTGGCCGCCGAATATGGACTAACGGCAACGACGACGCGCTGGCTGACCGCCTGGCAACTTGCTCCGCCGAAGGCAGACAGTGCTGCGGAGCCGTCGCCATAGCCGGGCTCATGGCAGCCCGGCAGGGGCCACACAAGTCGGCGCTGCCTCCTTCCCTTGGGAGCAGGTTCCCTGATTGGTAGGCCAGGCGCGGCCGCTGAACGTGCCGGCCAACCCCTACATTGCCCATTTTGCCGCGTCGGCAGCATCCTTGCTGCTGCGAGGAGCTGGCTCTGGTCAATGATTGGTAAAACTGCCCACTCCAACGCCCCACACTGCTGCCTGGCATGCGGCAAGGAATGGGACGTCACCCAGTTCGGGCTGACTCCCGACCGATGCCCGTCCTGCGGAGTCGATCTGGCACGGCTGGAGCGAATCGCTACTTACCTCGAGCAGGTCGCGCGGCGATTCCCTGCCGTTGAAATTGGAGAAATTCGTGCAGACAGTCCCTGGCCTCCGGGGGGAGATTCGCTTTCCGCCGTCGAACTGGTGCTGGCGATGGAGAAGGAGTTCGGCGTGACGATTAGCGCCCGGGACGCCGAGCAGCTTGATACGCTGGGTGCCGCACTACGGTACTTTGCGGAGCGGGTGCCGCAGCCGACAGCGGCCGACCCGCGTTAGCACCACCGCAGCACGGACTGGCGAGTGCGCAAGTCCGCACTTACCAACCGGGATGTAACAGCGAACCGACAGTCCCGGCTGGCGGCAGGGTTGCTCGTCCCGATGCCGGCTTCGGCACGGGGCGATCATTGTTCGGCCAGCGGCGTCTTCTTTTCGGTGATCACCGGGCACTGCGGAGCCATTTCGGCATTCAGCTCGATGAATGGCTTCCACTCTTCGGGGACGTTGTCCTGGTGGAAGATCGCTTCCACGGGGCATTCCGGCACGCAGGCTTCGCAGTCGATGCACTCATCCGGATGGATGTAGAGCATCTGCTCGCCTTCGTAGAAGCATTCCACCGGGCAAACCACCACGCAGTCCGTGTATTTGCAGCCAAAGCACGGCTGGCACACGACATGGGCCATAGGGTAGGTAACTCCTCACACGAGGTGCTGCGGCCGAAAGCGGCCAACTCCAACGGATCGCCAGACCACCCCCGGCGCGTCCACGCAGCCGGAACCTGGAACACCCTTTAAGATGGCCCGGATCGCCCCTAGCGGCAAGGGGCCAGCACGAGGCACGTTCGAGCTTTCGCAGCCAGGAATTTCCAAGGCATCGTAGTCCCGCCCCCCTAGGGTGTCAAGCGGCAAGGGATCACTCGCCAATCCGTGCCGGGGTGGGGAATTCGAGCGTAAACTGCGTGCCCACCCCGACTTCGCTGTGCACGCCGATCCGGCCGCCGTGGGCTTCGATGATCCGACGGGCCGTGGGCAGCCCCAACCCGCTGCCGCCACTTTTCGTCGTGAAAAATGGCTCGAACATGCGCATGGCGGTCCGCTCGTCCATCCCTACGCCCGTATCGATCAGGTCCAGAGCCACCCCTTGCCGCGTGATCCGGGTGCGCACGGTGAGCTGCCCGCCGTCTGGCATCGCCTCCAGGGCATTCTTCACCAGATTCACCAGGGCCGCTTGCAGCGTTTCCGCATTCAGCAGGATGCTCGGCAGATCCGGATCGAGGTACCGGACGATCTCGACCCCCGCTTCGGCGGCCTGCGCGGCGAACAGATCTAGGACGCGCTCGACCTGCTCATTGAGGCTCCCCAGCCGCAGGTCCAGCCGGTTGACCCGATTGAATCGCAAAAAGTCGTTGAGCAGGTTCTCCAGGCGGGTGCATTGCCGGCTGACCATTTCGATCTTGGTAAGGGCCCGCCGCTCCTTGGGCGTCTGCGGGTTGGCGAAATCCTCTGCCAAGAGGTCCATATTCATGCGGATGACCGACAGCGGATTCTTGATTTCGTGAGCCAGCGAACCGGCCAGCGCGGCCAGCTCCGCATACCGCTGACGGAGCTGTTCCAGCTCCTGTTCCGTGGAAAGATCGAGCGAGTCGCCCATACCGGCCCCGATGAGAGTTTCGCGATACTATTCTGCCATCCTCGAGGCCGGCGGGGCAGTGGGCGGCAGCGCTGCACCCTTGGGCGGCTGGCAGCCGTGCTCCGCAAACGGCGGCGGCGGTGGTATGCTGCAGGGCATGACGCCTTTATCGCCTGCCTTGGCCGCGGAAGTCCGCCGCCGCCTGGGGCTGGCTTTGGAAGCCGGCCGCCAGGCGGGACGCCGCACGCTGGACTTTTTTCAGCAGGATGCGTTCGCGGTCGAGCGCAAGGCGGACGACTCTCCGGTGACCATTGCCGACCGCACGGCCGAGCAACTGCTCCGTGAGCGGATCGCCCAGGCCTTCCCTGCCGACGGCGTCGTGGGCGAAGAGTTCGGCACCACGCCCGGCCGCTCCGACTTCACCTGGATCCTCGACCCCATCGACGGCACCAAGTCATTCATCCACGGCGTGCCCCTGTACGGCACGATGATCGGCATCACGTGCCAGGAGCGGGCGCTGGCCGGGTTCGTCTATTTTCCCGCGCTGGACGAGGCGATCCATGCCGCGGTCGGGGAAGGAGCCTGGCACGTCCGCGGCCAGCACCCACCCCGGCGGGCACGCGTCTCCGCCAAGGCACGCCTGGCCGAAGGCCTGTTCGTCACCTCCCAGGTCGATTCCTTCGCACGCCGCGGAGCCATAGCGGTGTACCATGCGCTGGAAGCAGCCGCCTGGGTCACACGCACGTGGGGCGACTGCTACGGCTATTTGCTGGTCGCGACGGGACGGGCGGAAGTGATGATCGACCCGATCCTCAACGTCTGGGATGCTGCGGCGGTCCAGCCGATTATCGAAGAGGCCGGGGGCAGCTTCACGGACTGGGCCGGCCGACCCACGATCCAAGCGGGTGAGGCAGTGGCCACCAACGGCGCCGTGCTGGCGGAAGTGCTGCGGATCACGGCGCCTTTTGCCGCGACGCCCCGCTAGTCGCCGCGGCGCGGAAAGGACGCACACCAGCGCAGGGCCAGTCGTTCAGCGGATCCGGCGAACCCGGTGATTGAGCGAATCGCCGACGTAGATCGTTCCCTCCGGCCCGACGCACACCCCGTGGGGACGATCCAGCAGGGCCTCGGTCGCTGGCCCGCCATCCCCGCCATAGCCGCGGTGTCGCGGCCCTCGGCCGGCCACGGTGCTGATCGTTCCTTGGGCGGGGTCGATCTTGCGGATCGCGTGATTCTCAGTGTCGGCCACGTACAGGCAGCGGTCGGGCCCCAGAGCGATTCCCTTCGGGCCGTCGAGCTGGGCTGCTTTGGCCGGGCCGCCGTCGCCGGAAAAGCCCCGCTGGCCGGTGCCGGCCACATGCGCGAGAATGCCGCTCGTCAGGTCCATCCGCCACACGGCGTGCCCTTCGCGCAGGGCGATCCACAAGACGTTCCCATCGACCACCAGGGCCCGCGGCCCCAACAGGGGTCGGTCGGCGGCCGGCTGTCCCTCGACCGGAAACTGCCGCTGGCCGTTGCCGGCGATGGTGGTGATGATGCCGGTGGCCGCGTCCACCCGGCGGATGCGATGATTGCCGATGTCGGCGATGTACAGGTTGCCGGCAGCGTCCAGAGCGATGCTGTGCGGGATGTTCAGCAGGGCGGCCGTGGCTGGCCCTCCGTCACCGCCGAACCCTTTCTCGCCTCTGCCGGCGACGGTATGCACCGTCTGGGCGCGGGCATCGAGCTTGCGCACCACATGGTTCTGCATCTCGACCCAGTACATGTTGCCTGCGGCGTCGAAGCGGACTTCATACGGCTCGTTGAGCTGGGCGGCGCGGGGCGGGCCTCCGTCGCCGGCATACCCTTTCTGGCCGCTGCCCACGACCGTCCGCACGGTGTTCGTGCTGAAGTCCAGTCGCAGGATGCGGTGGTTGCGGACTTCGCAGATGTACAAGCCGCCGTCCGGACCGAGTTCGACGCCGAACGGGTCCCCCAGGTT
>Ga0101944_10005627_pt1 | contig 14014 bp, 15 predicted proteins | sample DewCreD2012metaG_FD_75245 | JGI IMG/M metagenome (GOLD analysis project Ga0101944, IMG submission 75245) | Hot spring sediment bacterial and archeal communities from British Columbia, Canada, to study Microbial Dark Matter (Phase II) - Dewar... ... | reverse complement strand
CCATGCCATCGACGTACACCATTCCCACCCACCACCGTTCATTTTCCCAGCGCAGACGGATGGTGTAGGTACGCGGCTGGCGTGGGTCGATACCAATCAGCGGGCGAACAGTCTGCGGCCACCAGTTGACAGCCAGGTTTACAATCGCGCCGGAGTAGCCGCGCAGCGTACTGCCTTCGCCCAGGAAGGACACGCCAAAGAAAGTAAAGCGGCCATCTTGAAACGTTCCATCGGCGCGCAGCGTGCCGGACGGCTCGAAGATGCAGCCGGATGAGCCGAAGAACCGCTCGCCGACCGACATCTCGCATTCGAGCAGAAGGTCTTCTGTGGGCGTGGGCTGGTAGCCGTCGAAGCCGATGAGGGCGGCGTTGTTGTACTGCTTCCCGGAGTCCGGTCGCCCAAATCCGGCGTCCTGCTTCGATGCGAAATCGGGGTCGCGGGTTTGCCAGATTTCGAGTCCGCCGTCGGACAAGACAACTTCGGTGAAGCGGAAGCGCGGCATCTGCCCAATCTCGCCGTTCCCGTTCAAGACGGCATGTTTCCAGGCCGTCGAGAGCTGACCGCTGTCAAAGGTCTCCTCCTGGGCAGGCGGGTTGACGTGCTGGGAATCTGCGCCTGCTCGTTTCAGGCGGCTGGATTCGAGATAGCCCAGCGTTCCACCCATCAGGCTGGTGAAGTTGGTTGCTGCCAGGGTGACGACCACCCCGACCAGCACAAGCATTGCAATTGTTTCGCGGATATTCATGTTTCCTCCGTTGCGGGCCGCATGACCTTGAAGTACAGCCAGGCCAGGTAAGCGGCGATGTGAAGATTGAAAACGAAAATCGCCAGGTGTGGCATGCCCATAATCCTGCCGAATGGCGCAAACAGGGACAACCCGCCCCACAGGATGATGTTCAGCGCCAACAGGATGAAAACAGACCAAAATACCAGGTGTCTCATCGGTTCTCTCCAATTTTTCGGACGGACTCCGCCAGGCGGAACAAAGCGCGCGGCCTGGGGTCTGAAAGCGAGACGACGGCGAACGCCAGCAACAACCCGGCGATGGCCGAAAGATGCCACCAGCGCAAAACAATCCCTGGCAGGCCAGATTTGACGACGGCAACTGGGACCAACTCATCAATAACGACAGGAGCAGCCGCCTGCAAAGCCGTCGGGATGGCAGCAGGCCGGATTGCCGGAGGCTGGATAACGGCTTCGGGCGCGGGGGCTGGCGTCGAGGTCGGGATGTTCGGGGCGAAGAACGGCACGCGGATAAACCCGCTGGCCGAGTGGCAGCGACCCCAGGTGTCGCAAACGGTGGCTGTCACCGGATAATCACCGCTCTCGGCGGCATACGCCCCCTCCCCACAGCGCCGGTCCCACTGGATTTCAGACGGAAGCGTGTCGCCCGTATAGCGCAGGGTTACGTCCTGGTGATGGGGCGCGCAGGAAATCTGAATCGTGACAGCCTGGACGGGGATGTCACCGACGCGCACGCGCACGCGCCCGGCCTCCCATAACCACCAGGAATCTTGCAACTCAATCCGGGGCGGCGCGTTTGCTGCGATGACCTGCACGCGCGCGGTGTTTTCGCGGTTGCCCGCCCGGTCAACGGCGCGCGCGAGGATGGTGTATGTCCCGTCCCGCACCAGACGGGTGTCCCAGGCGTATGACCAATTGCCAGATGCCAGGGTTAGCGGCTGCCAGGTTGCCCCGTTGTCGAGTGAGATTTCAGCCAGGTCAAGACCGGATAAGGCATCGGCGGATGCGCCAGAGAAAGTGAATGCGCCGGAGATTTTGGTCGTGCTGCCTTCGGGCGGGTTGGAGAAGGCTGAGGTGGGCTTGGTCTGGTCGAGGCGGAATTGCATGGGCGCGCCAGTGACCTGGTTGCCCGCGTTATCGGCGGCGCGGAACTGGATGACATACTCCCCATCATCAGCAATCGTCACGGACGAACCAGGCTGCCATGCGCCAGTGTTGACCCTGTACTCCACCAGCGCAAGGCCGGATATCGAATCGCGGGCATTGGCGGATGCGGTCACGGATGATGTGTGCCAGCCGCTTGGGGCGGGCGCAGTAATCATCGGGGCCAGCGCGGGCGGCTGGGTATCCACGCGCACCATCTCCGAGATAGCCCAGGCGTTGCCCGCTATATCCTGCGCGCTGGCCGTCAGCGGGTGGACGCCGTCCGGCAAACTAGCAACAGTGTCCGCGCCGTATCCATCGAAAACCGCCCATGCAATTCCGCTGGTGGCGTCCGATGCGGCGAGCGTGATGGTTGGGCGGGTAACGTACCAGCCATTCGAGCCGTCCGGGCTGGTGGGAATCGAGATGGTCGGCGCGGTCTGGTCGAGGCGGATGGCTGCCGCCTGATTGCTTGCATTTCCTGCCACATCCCTGGCCTCGGTTTCGATGGAGTACACACCGTCCGACGTGATGGTGAACGATGTCCCCGCCTGCCATGCCCCGCTGTTAATGCGGTAGCGGTAGCCGGACGGGTCGATTCCACTCACGCTATCCGCGCCAGAAATGGATACAGACACGACAGACTTGTGCCAACCGTTCAGCCCGCCAGGAGCGGGAATGGAAGTTGTATTGGCGGGTAGGCCGATGTCCAGTTTCCAGGAGTACGACTGCATCAGGCTGGTGTCCCCGAAGGACGAAACCGCCCAGGCCGATTCGCTCAGCGATCCCTGCGAAGCGATGGCGCGGCTGCAAGTTACGCCTGCCGCATCCGCCGGGTCGCAGATTGTTCCGCTCGCCGCCTCGAAATAGCGCACGACGTAGCCCGGAATTGGCTCGCTGGCGGTAAAGGTTTGGGTCAGGCCGCCCCGGCACCAGCCCGCGCTGCCCGGAAGGCCGCACGTCATGGCGTTGGAAATAGCAACCGGGGCATAGGTGACGGTTGTTGTGTCAGAGGTCACATCCTGCGTCCAGCGTTCTTCGCCTTCGTTCCCCGCCGCGCAGGATTGCCCGGTCAGCTTCGGCCAGGCCAGCCAGGGCTTGGATTCGTTGGAGCAGGCCCAGTCGTTGCCGGTCTGCCGCCAGTTCCAGCCCTTACCGGCCTTCCAGGAACATTCGAGCACTAAGGCCTTGCAGGTCTCCACCGTCTGCGTGACCGTCCGGTTGCCCGGCCCGGTGTAGCCGAGCAGGATGGCGGCAATAGAAAGCAGCGAGAGCAGGGGCAAAAGACGCTTTGTCATGAGATTACCTTCGAGGCCGGGACTGGCATAGTGACCGCATTGAGATTGCCGGTCGATGACGCAATGCGGAACAACTGCCGCTCGACGACGTTTTCCAGGGCGGTACGCCCGAAGCGCAGGGATGCCGCGCTCCAGCAGGCATACAACCATTGCGCCTCATCCGCCGACAAAATGATGTCAACAGGAAGTTTGTGACCGCGCATCTCGGCGCATGCCTGGTGCCAGCCGTGAGATGATGCGTAGATATTCGCGCTCCACAAATCGCGCCGGAAGGCGAATACCAGTTGGCGGTGGCCGGAATCGTAATAGCCCAGGTAATCGGCCTTGAAAAAATGCGGCAACTGGCCTGCCTGGGGCGCATGGTTGGGGATGGAAAGCAGCGGATCAGTCATTTTGGATGTCCGCAGAAGCCTGGCTGGCGTTGCCCGCGCTGTCTGTGGCTCGAACCTGGACGCGGTTGAGACCAGGGAGTAGTTCGATATTCCAGGTGACGCTGGGGGTTTGTATTTTCGGATCCGCCCAGGGAATTGGGTAATCTTGCGCCTGCCAGGTTTTCCCGCCATCGAGTGAGACTTCCAGGCGGGCGGGCATTGATTCGGCGTCGTCTGCCGTCACGCCCAGGATGCCGGGCTGGACAACCTCCCAGGAGATGGACGGGGCGGCCTGGTCTGCGCCAGCCTGCGCCGGGGCGGGGAAAAATCCGGCCAGGACAACGAGAAGAAAAAAACGAAGAAAAACCATCTATTCCTCCTTTAGTTTTCCGATGGCGAAATCAATCCCACCATTTGGATTATCTTTGTAAAAAACAATGTACGAATCCACGCTGCCATCGGGACACCAAACATCCCACGTCTCACTCATGTCATCGAGCGGCGAAATGTAAACATCAACCGCTTTAGCGTCCGGGCAAGAAACTACGGTTTGCAAACTACGCCAGACATCGCGGCGCAGTTCTTCGCTTCCCAATCCGCCAGAAGGAATATCTTCGCCCCAGTCACTGGACGGAGTCTTTTCCTGACGAAACTCGGTAGCAAGTGGTTCTGGCTGTGGGGGCAAACGTGGGGGCAAACCTTGTCCGCAGGAGCCTGGAGCAAGGCACTGCGCCTGCATCCACAGAAAAAACCCAAGACAAATGCACAATAAAAAAACGGCAAACGCAGCAATCGCTGTTGCGATATGTTTTTTGGTTAGCGTGATTTCCATCAGACTTGCCTTTCTCCTAACGCAATGGCGCGCGCGTTCGCGCGGAACCAGGTGATTTCAGTAACCATCAAGCCATACTCCTTGTGCATGTCCTGTTCGGGCAGCCTATCCAGCCAGGGAGCGAGTTCATCGGGCAATCTGACCGCGCCCTGCGTATGCCGCCCCAGCCAGGCGAAAAACTCCCCACGCACCGCCTGTGGGATGGCCTCGGCCAGGGTCAATATCTGCCGGGCGAGATGATTTGACAACGACTGTGTTCCAGGGCAAGGCGTTGAGATAATGATTGACAGTGCGACCATAATGGATAAATTCGTTGCTTGGCGAAAGTGGGATGTTCCAATCGAGAGAGAGCGGTGCGTCTTCGTGGGCTGACCCGAACTGGCAGTAGGCCGAGTCCGCAGGCGCGCAAAGCGTCCAGTCCACCCGGTCAAGAAAGACGTGCGGGCCTTTGATGAAAACCTGCACCTGGTCGCCGACCTGCGCCTCGCCCAGGACAATGGCCTCGTCCGCGATTGCGCCCGGCTCGACCCGCAAGATAACCCAGGCCTGGCCGAAGTCCGCCTGCACCAGCGCGACGCGGGCTGGTGTATTGCCCACCAGGACGACCTCGCGCACCTCGGTCACGATGCCGGTAAAGGAGTGGACGAACAAAGCAAAAAACAAAGCCAGTTGCATTGTCGCATCTCCCTGGCGGAAAGGCCAACGCCCGTAAAGCATTGGCCTTTCCGTTGGCCGGAAATTTACTGACCTGCTCCGGGCGTGGGCGTCGGGTAGACCGGAACGACCACATTCTTGATGACGCGCTGATGCTTGCCAGTCTCGGGGTCGACATTCACGCGCACGGTATAAACGCCAGGAACCAACTTGGTGAAGGACAAGTCGCGGGTGAACTTGCTGCTGTTTTTGCAGTCGTTCCTCTTGTTCTTGACATCCCAGGCCTCGATGTAGATGGTCTTGCCATCGACGTAGCCGTTGTAGCGCACCTTGTCGCAGGTGTATGACCCCATCACGCGGACGGTGACGGTGCCCGGCCCAGTAGAGACGAGCTTGACTTTTGTAATTTCTGCGTGCTGCTGGTAGACCTCCTTCGCGCCATTGGCGGAAGCGGGCGCGGCGGCGGCAAAGGCGGAAACCAGGATTGCCAGCGCGCCGAGCATCAGGAAAAACTTGGAAAATTTGGACATGCGATACTCCTTATTGGGATTGGTTATTTGCGTTGCGGCTGCGCGTTGGCAGCCGAAATCACCGTAGTAAGGGGACGTGGGCTAAGCGCGCCTGCCTGGCCCGTGACGGTGCGCAAGGCCATTTTCTGGGCCAGTTCGCGCTCAGCCAGGCGCAGGGCGACGCCGCCCAGAACATGGCTATAGGAGCTGACTGTGTAATCTGTTCCGCCCAGGGTAACGACTGCAAGAAAATCTCCCTCTTGTGGCCGTTCGTTGTTTATCAGGCGCAAGTCTTTGCGGGAAGCCGAAACAGATTCGGGACTGGAAAACAGTTCCAGGAAATCGACGTAACGGGAAACAAGGTTGGCAGCCTGGCGCGCCTGGTGAATATTGACCGGCTCGCCGCGCGCGAACAAATCGAGAACGTTGAGCGCGATGTCGATGTCCATCTCAAAACACCCCCGGAATCAGCCGCCAACGGACGCCTGCCGCATAATCAGGGTAGCCTTCAATTATCCGCTCCTCGCGCAGGATACGCCAGATGGTCCCGGCAAACGAGACCAGGACAACCAGCCAGGAAAACAGGCTCGCGCCACCCAACAGGATTGCCAACAGGGAGAGCATCTGCCCGGCATACATCGGATGCCGCACCAGGCGATACGGTCCGCCAGTTACCAGTCCCCGATCCGCCGGGGCGATGGCGAAAGAACGCCACAGCGACAGGACGGACCAGATAGTGAACAAGACGCCTGCAATCGCCAGTGCCTGTGTCCAGGCAGACGCGGCTTCGTTGACCTTGACGAAAAACATCGGCAGGAGGGCAAAGCCCCAGGCGGCGGCCTGCTCAACGAGTGGCGCGTCTTGTTTCGCTGGCTTGCGAACCAGCAACGCGACCCCAACCACCAGCGCGTGCGCGGCCAGGGCCAGATTGAGCGGGTCATGCGAAGCCTGGACGCGCAGGACGCCAGTGGCGATGAACGCGGCGGGAGGAATAAGACTTGGGAGGGAATTGAAGGTCATGCAGCCTCAAAGTGAGTTAAAACAAAAAGCCCCGTCCATCGGACGGGGGCGAAAAACCAAAATTTGGTTAAATTAAATGCGCCGCGTCGTTTGGAAAGAGCCTTGGCGTAGGTCGTGCGCGATAATACGATTTATTCCCGATTGTGTCAAGGAAATTACACCTGACAAAAACGAAAGCCCGGATATGAGCCAATCCGGGCTTTCTCAAATGGAGGATGTTCCCCCTATCCAAACAACGAAAGAACGCCCATGAACAGCGGCACGAGCAGGGTCGCCAGCATGGGGATGAAAAAGTACATAGTGGTCGGGAAAAGCAATTGATTATCGAGATTGCTGGCATTCCGGGTCACTTCGCCGCGATAATCGCGCGCCAGGCCTTTGGCGACCGAGGACATCTGGCGGGGCGCGTCCGAGCCCCGCAGGGCGACCATATCGATTTGGGCAGCGAAGGCCGAGAGCTGTGGCACGCCCAGGGCGTCGCAGAAGGCGCGGAACATGCCAGGCGAACCGGCGTGCGCCAACAGCAACTGGTGGGATGTATCGGCGATGACTTTGGCCTGACCAATGATGCTGCCGATGACGCCTGGCAGGCGACTGGCGCGCCCCAGGGCTTCATCGACCGACACCCCGGCAGCCATCTCACCAGCGATGAACGCGGCGGCTTCGGGGAGGCCGCGCCGGGCTTCCGTGCGGGACTTTTCGGCTGCGCCGTTGAGCTGCATGGATGGGTAGAAAAACGCAGCGGCGCCAATCAGCAAGGCTAACGGGTTTTTGAGCAAGACGAAGGCCAGCAGCCCGGCCCCGCCCCCATACAGGATAGATAAGCCGAGAATGGACGCGGTGGACGCGCCCAGATATTCCCCGGCCAACTGCGCCCAGCGCAAGTTGACATCCCAGTTGCCCAGGTCGAGGCCCAGGCGGGACATGACCCCCTCCCCCACCCTATCCGATACAGACTTCCTGCCTTCTGAAAAGCGGGAAAGGCGGCCTTCGGCGGTCGAGGAGAAGGAGAGGTTGAGGCTCGCCAGCACGGAATACACGATGACAGCAATGACCAGCCCGGCGGCCATTGGAAGATATTGCAAAAGAGAACTCATACAGCCTCGTCAATCATTTTGGTAATCTGGGTTTGGCCGAACACGACCAGCATCAAGATGATGGCATATAGCAACTGGACAAAAGGCGACTGGATAATCTCGGCCATGCCCTCGTTGCGGCTGACGATAGCCATCATGCCAATCGTTGCCCCGACCAGCGTCCACATCACGCTGCGACCAGCATCGCCGGTGGCGCGGGCGTTGACGCGCGCATCGAGGACGGTTTCCAGGTTCTCGGACGCGGAGATAAAGGCCTGGGCATAGCCCTTGCCGCCGGTCTGCCACATGCGCCGGATGAGCTCGACCACGATTGACAGGCTGTGCGAATAGGCTGCGGCGGTCTTGGAAACTTCGTCCAGGCTGCCGATGCCCTCGGCCTCCATCGAGCGCAGGACATCGTCAAGCCACATCTGGAGCGGGCCGCCGCTGCGCAGGGTGTCGCGCACCATGCGAGTCGCTGAGATGACGTTGTCGGTGGTCTGGAGGGTGGTCGCCATGTTGTTGAGCAGGGCTGGGATTTCCGCCTCGACCTCCGAGCGGACAGTGTTCCACTTTTGGGTGATGAAGCCATTGACCACAATGTACCCGGCAGGGAAAGCCACGACGGCGGTTAGCGCGGGCAGGCCGATGATTTGCAGTCCGAAGAACAGGATGACTCCGGCGGCAACGCGCGCGCCCCACAGGAACATCGTTTCTGCGCCTGCCGCGTCCAGGCCGATGGAGGCGAATGCCACCCGCAGGCGGTGTTCCTCGCCGCCAAAGCGTACCTGCTGGGCAGCCTGGCGCTCCTGGCCTGCCTGGGCAAAGGCGTCCAGGCGTCCGGCCCTGCCCTGCCGGGCAAGAACATCGCCCAGGGGAAGCAAGGCTGAATAAACGGTTGCGGCCACCAGCCCTGCGCCCAGGATGGGCAGCAGGGTGTAGAGTATCCCGGCAATCGCCGGATATTGCTGCATAAGCGCAGCGTATTGGGAAAATAGAGCATCCATATCAATCACCTGCCATGACTGACGTATCCTGGTGGTGGGCGCGGAAGGCAGTACGCATTCGTTCCAGCAGGTCAAGCCTGCCCTCCTCGTCACCTGGCAGTCGATACAGTTCGTTGAAAACGATATTGCCCGCCCTGAGTTCCTTCTCGACCGTCCAGACGCCGATAATCTTGCGGCGGCGCTTCGCGCCGTCCGCGGTCGGGCGGAAACCCACTTGAATAATCATGTCGATGGCTTCGACAATCAACTCTTTGGCGGGCGCGGCCTGCACCCCGGCATCCGCCCACAGCATGGCGGTCATGCGCTTGACCATCGCCTCTGGCCCTTCGGCATGGAAAGTCGAGAGCCCGGGGTGGTCGGACATCTGGGCGCGGAACAGGGCATTGATAGCGTCCCCCCGCCGCATCTCCCCTACTATCAGCCAGCGCGGGGACATGCGCATTGCGTCGTCTACGCCGTTGGCGAGGGTATAAGGCGGCACGCTCGACCCGACTTGCGCGGGCCGGGCTTCGATGGAAACCACGTTCGGCTGGGCCAGCCAGATTTCTTCCGGGTCTTCGATTTTGACAATGCGCGCCTCCTGGGGAATGCCATTGGCCAAGGCCGATAACAGGGTTGTCTTTCCGGAGGCCGTTCCGCCAATAGTCACTACACGCAGTCCGACATGCACTGATTCGACCAGCAAATTCACCACCCACTGAGGAGCCATCTCCCATTCGAGGATTTTTTCGGGCGGCACCGGGTTGGGTTGGAACAGGCGGATATTGACGGACGGGTAATTGCCCGCCCCCGGCACGATGACCGGGTGCAGGATTTTCAGGCGCGCGCCGCCGGGTAGTTCGGGCGTGCGCTTCAGCTTGGCGTCCACTGACGGGCTGGCCTCAGAAACCGAGCGGCCCAGGTCGGACAGCAGGGCTTCGACGGCCCGCCAGGTGTCTTTTTCGGACGGGCGCAGCCCCAGGTCGCGGAAGTCCTGCTCGCCGCGCGGCACGGCCCAGACCGAACCGTCCGGGTTGAGGGCGATTTCGGAAAAGCCCGAATCCAGCCGCAAGAGCGGCTCCAAGAAGCCCAGGCCGCCCACCCGGGCCGCGATTTCGCGCGCCATGTCCTGGATTTCGTCCTGGCTGGCCTGTATCCCGATGCGGGGCAGGTCGGATTGGATGAGCGCAACGGCTTTCGGGATGACTACCTCGCGGTTACGCATGTCCGCGACACTGACATCTTTGAGCAAACCGCTAACCCTGGCGATGATTTCTGCGCGCTTATCGGGCGCAAGCGGTGGAATGATGACCTGCCACATACCCTAACTGCTCCTGATTTTGATGGGGCCCAACTTGAACACTTTCGCGTTGTCCACCGCCTTCGCCCCCTGCCCTACCACGCTCCCAAAGAGCGCATCCGCCAGGCGATTCATCTGGCGGGCGAACTCATCCGAGGCGTCCATTGCCGGGCGTCCGGCATCCTGGGCAGCGGGCAGTTCCGCGATGTGAGGAATAACGGCAGCCACCGGCGGGAAACCGGCCTGCGCCCCGGAGCCGCGGGCGGCCTGGTCCGCGGCCTTGTGCCACTCCCCGGCAGAGAGTTGTCCCTGGGTGCGCTGGTTCAGGACGATCATGATATTGGCCGGGTCGATGCGGAATTGCCCGGCAGCCTTCATCGTGACCATCCGGTAGGCATCGACTGCGTTCCAGGCGTCTGCCAGGGTCGGGCGGCAGACCATCACCCAGGTATTGGCGGCGGCAATTGCGCCCGGCGTGACCGTCTCGCTGTTGGCGGGCGTGTCCAGGATGATTGCGGCATACCCGCCCTTGAAGGCGGCCAGCTGCACCAGGTTCTGCACCAGCTCCTTGTTTCCCGCAGATTGCGCCTCGGCCAGCATGTCGGGAAAGCCAGGGATGATGTCCAGGTCGCCCGCGCGCTGGACGGAAGCGCGCAAGCCTACTTCGTTCGGGTTGGCGACGTAAGCCAGGATGTTGGGGTCAGGGTTGAGACCTTTCAGGTGGAGCGGAATGACATCCGGCGCGTCCAGACCCACAAGAAGGGTCTTAATGCCTTTGCGGGCGGAGGCCATTGCCAGGCCTGCGGCGACAGTTGAGCGGCCTGTGCCGCCGGAGCGGGACCAGACCGTGACGACCCGCGTGCCGGTCACGACCTGCTGGGCAGCGCGCGGCATTGCGCCGCCCTCCGGGCGTGGGTCGTCCCCGGAGAACATGGGCGGGGCCATGCGGCGCTTGGTGGTGGCGTCCGACCAGGCCCGGCTGACCCAGTCCTGCATGTTGGCGTCGCCGCGATAAATCGATTTGACGCACGGCAGGGCTTTGAGCGGAGAGACGGACTGTTCGTCGGCAGAATCCGGGACGAGCAGGTAGACCGAGCCGTCCAGCTTCGAAAGCGTTTGTTGCAATTCTGCCGGACCGGAAAAGACGCGCCCATCGACAAAATAGACCTCCGGCCCATTCTTTTCCCCTTTCAGAAAATCAATCATGGCTGCGGGAGTGGCGACGCGCGAGACGACTCGGAAGCGGGCATCGACAGAAAGCACCTGATACCAATGTCGCTCCTTGTCCTCGGCTCCAATGAGCATTATAGTAACGGGCGGCTCTGCGCCCATCGCGGAAGGGATGTTCCAGCCGCTCATGGTTGCGCTCCGTGAGGGAGGGCTGTCGGCGTGGGCGTGGGCTGGCCGAACTGCACCAGGTCAGGCAGCCACAGGCCGGGCGACGAGAATTGTTGCGCGTCCTTGCCGGAAGGCATCAGGTAGAGCGAGAATTTGACGCTGTCCATCGTGGAGAGGGCAGCCAGCAGCTCGATGGCATTCACCACCTGCTTCTGGCGCAGCCCGCCGGTAGCCGAGAAATCGTAGACGATGGTTTGCAGGCCAACCGGGACTGCCAGGATGACGCTGCCGGTCTCGGCGCGTTCGTTGGTCATGACCCCGCCAACGGGCAGGGCGTTTGCCTGCTGGGTAGATTGCGGCTGGATACTCTGCTGGGGCCGGATGGCGCTCCAGGCAGAATCGACATACAACACGCGCAATCCTTCGACGGCGGCCTTCGAGTACACGCCGCTTTGCGCCGCGCGCGGGTCAACCGGCATGGCCGTCCCGGAGGGCGAAATGCTGAACGAATAGGCGGCGGACGAGGCGGAGGCCTGCTGGTTGATGACCGCCACCACGCCGACCAGTTGGCCGGGCAGCAGCGTGCCACCCACGCCGGTCGCGTCAGACACTTTCAGGGCGATGGCGCGCTCGTTCGGTTCGAGCTGGGCGGTGGACGCGCCTAGCTGCGAGGCGCGCAGGATATCGCCCTGTCCACGGTCGATGCGCAGCGGCTGGCCCTCGGCCTCGGCCAGGGAAAGCAGCGCGTCCGGTGGGACGATGTTGGTGGGCATGGCCTGGACGATGATGTCCTGGCCGGTGATGACATAGCCTGCTTTCAGGTCTGCGGCGGCCACCACGACGTTGGCGGCGGGCGCCGGGCGCAGCAGCGCAGCGACGACAAAAAAGACGAGAACTGCGCCAATGATGGGTAGGATACGTTTCATGAAATGTGAACTCCTTGTTTTGCGTGATTTTTTATACTCGAATTGATAGACAGCCCAACGACAAATGTCTCGATTTGCGATGGGTCTGCCAGCATCCAATTGACAAGCCTCTCTCCGGCCTCGTCTTCCTTGATTTTCAGGATGATTCCGGTTGGCGGGAAACCTTCGAAGGCGACAGGAGCAGAGGGCAGATCTTGATAGTCCTGCGGAACGATTTTGTTCGGGTCAACCAGCCCCCAATGGGAGACAACTTCGCCATCGCTGGCTTTTTTGGTTTTCAGCAAGAGACCAATTCGGGGGGCAGTCCCAAGAATTCTTGCGGCGTTGGAAAGCGCGGTTCTCAAGGTCTGTGGAGCGTCGTTGCTGTCTGGCCCAGGGAAATTGATGGCGAGGAAGGTCATGGGCGGGGTGTCTCCTGCGTTGGCGTGATGTTGGCTTTTTTGCCGGGCATGGTTGGGACAACCGGTTTGTTTACGGGTGTTTCCCACCAGCCAGGGGTAACGGTGAGGGTCGGCGTGGACGCGCCTGCCTGGATGACCGGCTTCTGCCAGCCGCTGTCTGGCGTGTCGGAACCGGACTGCCAGGCGGCAAACGCCAGGCCGAGCAGGACAAGGACGAGAAGGGAGAGAAGGAAGATGTTTTTTTGTTTCATACGGCAGTTGCGAGCTTGACGCCCCCAAGCGCGCGCGCGATTTGGGCGTCAGTGGGTTCAGGAACGTCCAGCATGAGCGGGCGGAATAAGACCGGTCGCTGGAGTTCGCGGCGGGTGGTGTACGGGAAGCGGCCAATCGCCATCCCAATCGGGATGTCATCGACGAAGCGCCGCCATTCTTCATCGCGGAAGCCCTTTTCGGAGCGAGCTAAGGCAGACAGCACCAGGTCTTTGTCGCGCGGCTGCTTGATGAATCCGATGACCAGATTGTTGCAGGATGACATGATGTCCTGGGCAATCAGGCTGGGGGCTTGGGTAACGACATGCAGGCGGGCTTTGTACTTGCGCGCATCACGGAACATATCGGAAAAGCGTTGCGAGGCGGACATTCCGCCGCCATCCTCCCCTCCCCCACCGTCCTGGACAAAGATTTTGTTGGCCTCCTCGTAGAAGATTTGCAGGAGCGGTTCGCCGGTGTTGACCTCATGCACCCGCCGCGAAACCATATCCATGTAGAGATGCCAGCCGGTCCAGCCAAGCAGGAAGGCCTTGCCGAACTCGTCCAGGAACATGCCGCCTTCGAGAATAGTGATGCCCCAGGGCTTCGAGAAGTCCTCGACCGGCACGGTATCCGGGCCTGCCGCGAACTGGGTCGAGGCCGCGCCCTGCACCAACGGGTTCATGCGGAAAAGGATGCCATCGAGTACCCCGGAGAGCATAGTGTCCCTGGGCGGTACGGATTTGAGCTTGCTCTCAACCACCTCGTACAGGTCAGACAGCCCGACCTTGCTGGAACGGTAGACAGCCAGTTTCTGACGTTCCGGGCCTGGCAGCGTGGCAACCGGCGTCCCGGCGGATGCGCCGGTTAAGTTGGCCTCGTCCCCGGCCTGCACCAGACCCCAGCGCGCTGAACTGCGCACCTGTGGGTCGTCAACCAGGATGCCGTTGTCCAGGTACAGTCTGCGCAGGGCGTCGAGCATTTCCTGCTTCTGCCGTTTCACGCCCAATTGTGCCACTGCCCCGAACACGTCCGCGAAAGCCCGCCACTGGGTTTCAGGCGAGATGTGCCGCCCGATTTGGAGCGGGTTCCAGCGCATCGGGCGCACGGCGTCCGGCCAGAGTTGCAAGATATCGACATGCCCTTCCAGGCCGGGGGCGTTGAGCA
>Ga0101944_10005625_pt1 | contig 14019 bp, 12 predicted proteins | sample DewCreD2012metaG_FD_75245 | JGI IMG/M metagenome (GOLD analysis project Ga0101944, IMG submission 75245) | Hot spring sediment bacterial and archeal communities from British Columbia, Canada, to study Microbial Dark Matter (Phase II) - Dewar... ... | reverse complement strand
AGTTCGAGCGCGCCTTCGCCGCCTACGTCGAGGCGCCGCACTGCTGCGGCGTGGCCAATGGGCTCGACGCCCTGCATCTGGCCCTGCGCGCCTGCGGCGTCGGCGCGGGCGACGAGGTGCTCGTGCCGTCGAACACCTACATCGCCACCTGGCTGGCGGTGTCCCAGGTCGGCGCCGTGCCGGTGCCGGTCGAGCCCGATCCCGCCACCTGCAACCTCGATCCGCGGCGCATCGCCGCGGCGGTCACGCCGCGCACGCGCGCGGTCATGCCGGTGCACCTCTACGGCCAGCCGTGCGCCATGGACGCCATCCTGGCGGCGGCGCGCGCGCACGGCCTGCGCGTGATCGAGGACGCGGCGCAATGCCACGGCGCACGCTGGCGCGGCCGCCGTCCACGCCGATAATCTGCCCGGTGATCCAGTCGGCCTCATGAGAAAGCAGGAAAACCGTGAGCGCGGCAATATCCTCGGCCGTTCCCAACCGCTGCATGGCATGCATTCCGGCGACGGCTGCAGCCATTTGCTCGCTTGCCAGGATGCTCGCCGCCAGCGGCGTGCGCGTGAGGGAAGGGGCAATGGCATTAACGCGCACCTTCGGCGCGAGTTCGGCTGCCAGAGACAGGGTCAAACCGTTGACGGCGCCCTTTGCCATGCCGATCGAGGCATGAAGCGAGAAGCCCTGCAGGGCGGCAACGCTGGAAAAAAGGACCACCGAGGCCGCGCGTTTGCTTTTCTTGAGCGCCGGCAGGCTTGCCTGAACCGCGAGGGCCGCACCCAGGGCATTCACCTGAAAGTCCCTCATGAAATCCGCCTCGGTGAAGCGCTGAAGGCCGCGCAGATTGATGGTGCCCACCGCATAGACAAGGCCGTCCAGTGCTTCTCCGACCTCTTGGGCCACGCGGGCAAAAAGATTCCTGTCGGTGACATCCCCGACCGTGAAACGCGCCTGGATTTCCGCCGCGGCGGCGGATAGCTTGTCCTCGCTCCGCCCCACCAGGTGCAGATCACAGCCTCGAGCCCGCAGCGCTTTTGCGGTAGCAAACCCGATTCCGCCGGCGCCGCCATAGATGAGTATTTTCCCCGTCATCGAACCCTCCTATTTTAAAAAGGAAACTTGTTTCTACAGGATTCATTCTTCCTTCAACCGAACCGGCAGGACCCTGTGAGCGATGGTTTCGGCCAAGGCGCGTGAATCTCACTTGATCCGGCATGCTTTGTCGAGCGTCACCAGCGTGGGTGTCCATTTCACCCGGAATTCATCGGAGAGAGGCTTGTGATCATGGGGTAACTGCAAAGGGATCACATGCTGCGTGAAAAAGTCGATTACCAAGGACGTTTCCAATCGCTTTTCCCATTGGATCTCTTTTGCCATGGAGTATCTTCCTTCCGCAGCTAAAATGCGGGGTAAACCTTGACCTTGGACGGTGGCTACGTGTTTCCATAACCCCCAAGGGATCTATTGGTTGACAGGAGAAACCTCTGATGCGACTTCTGATTCCTTGCCAAAACCATGATGGATATTGTGTCACACGTCCAGGTCTGACCCCGTTACCTTCTCGTTACCTTCATTTTCCAAGGCATCGAGGGAACCCTCATCCCCTATTCCGTCTTCTAACGCAATGTCAACATCGCTCCACTCTCAATCCTCCCTCTTTCCCATTTCCATTATTTCCCCGCTCCTCCTTTCGAATCCACAGGAGACGTGTGATTTCGTTTTCTTGGACCAGGAAAACACGGTCTCCGTCCTTGGGATGAACCGCCTTGCTTCCCGTGAAAATCCCGAAATTTTGAATGGAAAGGGCGATAAGATCCGAAATCAGTTCGACAGAGCGCAGGAGATCAAAGTTTTTCAGGCTCGCAGAGACTAACTGCATTCTCTGCGACGCGGCCGCAGTTCTTGCACACGAATTTCGGATTCCTGACCAGCCGCTTGTACTCTTCAAGGTTTTTCGCAACATAGCCCACATTCTGCAAAAAGCAGAGATGCTGTTCATGCTTGGAATGAGGCATTTCAAAGCCTGGAATTTCAATGACGTAAGACATAGGGAAACCTCCTTTATCAAAGAATGATGTGTTCGTAGAAAGTCGAAAGTTCCGCACCTGTCATTTCGACCTTAGGGAGAAATCTGACTCGCCTTGGCGAGTCATCCTGAGCAAAGCGAAGGATCTGTTATTCATGGACAGATCCCTCTCTTTGTTCGGGACAACGCTCCGCGTTGGATTTCTCGCTTTGCTCGAAATGACATCAAAAAGAGACTTTTTACGAAGCCGTCAAACAATGTTATCAATCTATATATCCTTATGCTTCTGTTCAAGCTCCTTAGCCTTGACTTCTGCTCATTGTGTTAATAGATTCGAGGTATTCTGGCACCTTATTTCTGAAGGGGGATTTTGAGATGGATGACAAAGAGGCCCATCGCAAGAAGTATATTCGGCTCAAGGACAAGGCAGGCAGCGAGTTTCTTTGCCCTCTGGACGCTCTGAAAAGCATCAAAGACGCCACAGAGGAGGAGCTTGCGGAGTGTGTAGAGGGGGACGTGGTTGGAAGGTACGCCGGAGACATTGAAATTGTCAAGTGAGCGGCCGCAGTCTTTGTTGGAGGAATCCCGCTCCCGAGGAGCTCTCTACGGGCTTTTCATCGGCGACGCTCTGGCCATGCCGGTTCACTGGTATTACGATACCTCGGCTCTTCGAAGGGATTACGGGCTTGTGACCGATTACCTTGCTCCCAAGAACCCTCATCCGGACAGCATCCTTTGGCGCTCCTCCTATCGCCCGCTCAATGAAAAGGGAGACATCCTGCACGATCAGGCTCAGTACTGGGGCAAGAGGGGAATCCACTATCACCAGTTCCTCGAATCCGGAGAAAACACGCTCAACCTCAAGCTGTGCACCCTGCTGATCGAATCCCTGAACGCCAACAGGGGTTACTCGGCGGACGACTACCTGAAACGATACATCGCCTTCATGACAACGCCCGGGTCACACCGCGACACGTACGTGGAGGAATACCATCGCCATTTTTTCACCAACTATGCGGCGGGCAAAGACCCCCATCATTGCGGTGTTACGGAGAAGCACATCGGAGGTCTGGTGGGGTTGGTGCCCATCGTCGTTTTTTACAGGCATTCGCCCAACCGTGCGAGAGAGGCGGCGCTCGAACACCTCTCTCTCACCCATTTGGGCCAAAAGATGACCGCCGCTGCAGAGCTTCTCGTCCATCTCCTTCTGGAGGTGCTTTCCGGAAAGCCTCTTCGCGCGGTACTTCTTCAAGAGATCCAGGGCCAGAGAAATCCTCTCTACGGTTTCCCCTACGTGCAGTGGCTTGATGACCCTGACGAAGCGGTTGTAGGCCGGCGCCTCAGCACGGCCTGCTACGTGGAGGACTCGGTGCCGTCCGTGCTTTACCTTGCATTGAAATACCACAACCGGCCTGAGCAGGGATTGGTTGCGAATACCAATCTGGGCGGCGATAATGTGCATCGCGGCGCTGTGCTCGGAGCGCTCCTGGGTGCGGAAAACGGCCTGGAGGCTTTTCCTTCGCGCTGGGTCAAGGGCCTTCGCCATGCGCCTCCTGACCTCGATGTGAGGGGCACAGAGGAATGAGAGCTTCATTTCGTTCGTGGTTCGATACCCCTTCGACGTTGCTCAGGGCCCTGAGATTCTCGATGGGCCAAGTCGAACCGCTCACCACGAACGGAAGAATTAGGCTCCACCCGCAAAGCGGGCGGCTTCAGGTTCCCTCCTCAAAGGGGGCTCTTGATTGCTCAACTTACCGTAGCGCAAACAATACTTCCTCCCGCTTGATGGGGGAGGTAAGGTGGGGGTGCCCCCTCCCCTTGCCCCTTCCACCAGGGGAGGGGAATTTCTTGTATAAGCTTTCTTCTCCCCGGATCGGTAGAAGCTATCCGGGTCCTCCAACCAGAGGTGGAGGGTTTAGTCACAGCTAAACGATTGCGATTTCATAATCCGTTCACCCTGAGGTATCGAAGGGAGAACGGGACTTTTACGAGGACATCAAATATGTTTGAATGGAGGAAAACGAACGTGGCCTTGTTCCTGATTTTAATGAGCGCTGTCGCGTGTGCCGGCCATGCTCAGGAGAGCCGCAACAAGACGTCGGCCGATCTTCTGCCCTGCCCGGATTCGCCCAACTGTGTGTCCACAAAGAGCAAAGATGCCGGCCACGGCATGCCTCCGCTCCCGTATCTCAAGTCACGCGAGGAAAGCATGAACCGCCTGCTTGAGCTTGTGCGGGAGATGAAACGGGCCACTATCGTCTCTTCTACTCCGTCCTACCTCCATGTGGAATTCCGATCGGCCCTTTTCCGCTTTGTAGATGATGTGGAGTTTGCGCTCGATGATTCGGCCCGCGTTATTCATTTCCGGTCTGCCTCCAGAACAGGGTATTATGACTTCGGCGTGAACCGGAAACGGATGAAAGAGATCTCCGATCGCTACTTGCGCGCGGCTGAAAAAAGAAATTGAGGCAATAAGTTGCCACTTGCCTGTCCAAAATGGAATGATCACCACAGAGGCGCGGAGGGCACAGAGAAAATTTTTTGTTTGTCGGGAGATGCCGACAAACAAAAAGTTTCTGCCCAAAGGCCGCGGAGAATGGACGGGATGCATTCGTGGCACAAGAATTTTGGGGCTCTGGCTATCCGTCGAAAACCTTGCTTCGCGAATTCGTTCATTGAGAGGCCCTTTTCCTCTATCGGTATCTCCCGATAGAGGAAAAAAGAAGACTCCTTCTCTGTGGCCTCGGTGCCTCTGTGGTGAACCTGTTTTTTGAGGCATGGTGGCTGTGCTGAAATTGCAGTGATATCCAGCAGGCGCTTCAAAAAGCTATCCTATGCTGGACAGCAATGAGGTTGCCACGGCTTTGAATCGGGGGGTGTAGCCTATGAAGATCGCCATTGTCGGAACCGGCATTTCGGGGATGGTGACCGCTTACCTTCTGTCCGACTCCCACGACCTCACCGTATTCGAAAAGAATGACTACATCGGCGGGCACACCCACACCCACGATGTGGAGGCGCAGGGCAGGACTTTTGCCGTGGACACGGGCTTCATCGTCTTCAACGAAGTCACCTACCCCAATTTTGTCAAGCTGCTCCGCCGCCTCGACGTTCCCTGGAAGAACTCACAGATGAGCTTCAGCCTGCGATGCGAGCAAACAGGCCTGGAGTACTGCCCCAGCTCCCTGGATTCCCTTTTTGCACAACGCCGGAATCTGCTCAGGCCGGCTTTTTACCGCATGGTCCTGGACATCTTTCGGTTTCGAAAGCAAGCCTTGGAGCTCCTGGAAAAGCGCGATGACAGCGTGACTCTGGCCGAATACCTGGAGGGGAAAAAGTACTCCTCCCTGTTTATCGAGAAGTTCATTCTGCCCATGGGCGCTGCGGTGTGGTCGGCCGATCCGATCCGGTTTCGCCGGTTCCCTGCCCGCTACTTTGTGGAGTTCTTTCACAACCACGGTTTCCTGAAAGTGCGCAACCAGCCTCAGTGGCTGGTGGTCCGGGGAGGCTCCAGGAAGTACGTGGAAAAGCTGATTAAGCCTTTTGCCGACCGCATTCGCCTCAACTGCCCCGTGGAATCCATCACAAGAGGAAAAGATTACGTGGAGGTTCGATCCAAGGCCGGAGGGACGGAACGATTCGATGCCGTTGTGCTGGCCGTGCACAGCGACGAAGCTCTTTCCCTGCTCTCCGACCCCTCGGAGGCGGAGCAAGAGGTGCTTTCCGCGCTTCCTTACCAGGAAAACCTGACGGTCCTTCACACCGACGCAACCTTGCTGCCCCGGCATAGAAAGTGCTGGGCCGCATGGAACTACCATGTGCCCCGCGAAAGCCTGGGCCGCGTGGCCCTCACCTATGACATGAACATTCTCCAGGGGCTGGAGGCGCCTGTGGAGTTCTGCGTGACCCTGAACCGGCCGGAAGAGATCGATCCCGGAAAAACTCTTCGAAAACTCCTTTACAGCCATCCGGTCTACACCCCTGCGGGCAGAGCGGCGCAGGAAAGAAAAGAGGAAATCAGCGGTGTCCGGCGCACGTATTACTGCGGCGCCTATTGGAGCTACGGGTTTCACGAAGACGGGGTGAAAAGCGCTCTGGCTGTCTGCAAACGCTTTGGGAAGGGTCTTTGATCATGCACAGCGCCATCTACGAGGGGAAGGTGCGGCACCGTCGCTTCAGCCCGGTTCAGAACTCCTTTCAATACCGCCTCTTTCTCATGTACGTGGACCTCTCGGAACTCCCGGCCCTCTTTGAAGGCCGTTGGCTCTGGTCAAGCCGGAAAGTCAATCTGGCGTACCTGCGAAGAAGGGACCACCTCGGAGATCCGCGAATTCCCCTGGACCGCGCGGTGAGGGATCTGGTCGAGAAGGAGACAGGCTCAAGGCCCAGCGGTCCTGTAAGGCTTTTGACCCACTTCAGGTACTTCGGCCACTGCTTCAACCCCGTGAGCTTTTACTTCTGCTATGATCGGGAAGACCGCCGCGTGGAAACCATCGTGGCCGAGGTTCACAACACTCCCTGGGGTGAGGAACACTGCTACGTGTTGCATGACGCCTTGAACGAGCACCCGAGCCCGGAGTGGAGACGCTTTCGTTTTTCCAAGGCCTTTCACGTTTCTCCCTTCATGGAAATGGAGATCCACTATGACTGGAGGTTCAGGGTGCCGGGCAAAACCATTCAAGTGCACTTCATCAACAACACCCAAGAAGGGAAACGCCGATTCGACGCCACCCTGTCTCTCCGGCGAAGGGAGATATCGGGTGCTGCCTTGGCCCGCGTCCTTCTCCTCTACCCTCTGATGACGCTCAAGGTGGTGACCATGATTTACTGGCAGGCCCTTCGGCTCCTTCTCAAAGGCGCCCCCCTGCACACTCATCCTGCAAAAAGGAGGCAGAAATGACCGAGTCGATCCTCCCTGCGGAAAGGCCTTTGGCGCAATCTCTTGTGCTCACCAAGCTGGACGGATGGGCCAAGCGGATTCTCCTGTCGCTGCTCCGGAGAATCCGTCTCGGAGAGGTTTTGTTGAAGGACGGGGAAGAACAGCATGTCTTCGGCCAAAGGTCCCAGGAGTGCGACCTCCGTGCCTCGCTGACCGTCCTTCATCCGCGCTTTTACACCCAGGTCCTTTTCGGAGGCAGCATCGGCGCCGGAGAGGCGTACATGGCAGGCCACTGGTCCTCCGACGACCTGACCGTCCTCCTTAGGATCATCCTCCTCAACCAGAGCGTTTTCACGGACCTCGACAAGGGTCTGTCCAGATTGAAAGCGCCTCTTTACAAAGCCTATCATTTCCTTCACAAGGACTCCCGAAAAGGCAGCCGTATCAACATCGCCGCACACTATGACCTGGGCAACGACTTCTACGCCCTGTTCCTGGACGAAACCCTCACTTACTCATGCGCCATTTTCGAGCGGCCCGAAAGTTCGCTCCAGGAGGCCTCGGCGGCCAAATACGATCGCATCTGCAAAAAACTTCGCCTTTCCCCAAATGACCATGTGCTGGAGATCGGCACGGGGTGGGGAGGATTTGCCATTCATGCGTCAAGGCGTTACGGGTGCCGTGTGACGACCACCACCATCTCCAGGCAGCAGTACGATCTTGCAAAGGAAAGGATCCGCAGCGCAGGAGTGGAAGACAAGGTGCACCTTCTGCTCAAGGACTATCGTGATCTCGAAGGCCGATTCGACAAGCTCGTCTCCATCGAGATGATCGAAGCCGTGGGCCACCACTACTTGAATACCTTCTTCCGCTGCTGCAGCAACCTGCTCACGGAGCAGGGAACGATGCTCCTCCAGGCCATCACCATCGCGGATCAGGCCTTTGAGCGGCACAAGAAGGAAGTGGACTTCATCAAGCGCTACATTTTCCCGGGAAGCTGCATTCCCTCGGTCACGGCCATGGGCGACGCCGTTTCTAAGGCGACGGATCTGCGTCTTGTGCACCTGGAAGACATCACGCCCCATTATGCCCGGACGCTCAGAACCTGGCGGGAGCGCTTCTTTGAAAACATCCGGCAAGTGAAAGCCCTGGGCTATTCGGACACCTTTATTCGCATGTGGGAGTTCTACCTATGCTACTGCGAGGCAGGGTTTCAGGAACGCTATTTGGGCGACGTTCAGATGCTTTTCGCCAAGCCCCTCTGGAGGGGCCAGACTGTTTTGCCGCCTCTCTCCTGATGCAGGCGTGCAAAAGGTAAGCAGTAGGCAGTAAGGAGTATGCAGGCAAGATAAGTACATACGGCTTACTTCCTACTGCCTACTCAAACCTCTTCCTCAAACGATAGTGGGACACGAGCCACTCTTTGCCGCCCCGGAATCCCCATAGCTCTGCACAGGCCATAAAGAAGATGCGCCAACGCTGAAACCATCGCTGCGCCTCGGCAGGGCCATAGACGTCTTTGAAGAGCCGTATGATCTCCCTTGCCTGCGAATCCATCCTGAGCAGCCACGCCTCGGCCGTCTTCTGGTAATGGACGCCGCTCACCCGCCAGTGCTCCTCCAGAGCCACGTGGTTCTGAAAACAAAGCAGCAGGTCGTCTGAAGGCATGAGGCCCGCGGTGAAGAAATAGCGGCCCATCCAGTTGTCCGACCCGCCGGTTTCAAAAAGGTAAGAGAAGCGGCGGTGAGTGAAAATATGAATGAAAAGCTTGCCGTCTTTGTTCAGCCATCCGCTGATACGCTCAAGCAATCTTTCCCAGTTCCGCATGTGCTCAAACATCTCTACGGAAAGGATGCGGTCGAACCGGCGACCCGGGTCAAACCGGTTCATGTCTACGGTCATCACCTCCAGATTGGGGAGGGCGAGTTCGCGGGACCTGGCCCTGATGAACTCCCCCTGGGGAACGGAATTGGACACGGCCAGGACGCGGCTGTTGGGGTAATGCTCGGCTATCCAGAAGGAAAGGGACCCCCACCCGCACCCGAGATCAAGCACGTCCATGCCGTCCTGTACCTGCGCCCTTTCGCAGGTGAGCGCCAGCATCGCCTCCTCTGCCTCGTCCAGGCTCTTCACGGAAGGGGGCCAATAGCAGGAGCTGTACTTCATGCGTTTTCCCAGGACCTTCTGGAAAAAGGCCGGGGGAAGCTCATAGTGCTGCTCCTTGGGTTTTTCCACCTCCAGGGCAATGGGGCTTTCCCGCAGGTTCTGGATAAAACGGCACACCCCGTTTTCTCCGGCTTCGACCTCTTTGCGGGCCTCCTCAGCCAGCCTCTTTCGGTCCAAAGATCTTATGCCAAGACGGATGAAACGGTCCGGGATCAGACCCTTTTCCGCCAGATCAATAAGAAACTTCATGAATTCCTCCTTTTCGGAAACCACGGAATGAAGGCGCTCGTCCTTTCCTGGTACTCGCGGTACTCGGGCCTTGTTTCCACAATGGTGCGCTCAAGAAGGGTGACCCCGGAAACCCTCAGGAGCAGAAAGGTGATGGTGATGGGGCTGACGATGCTCCAGAAGGCACCGGGCGTTGCCAGAGTGACAAGGAAAATGCCCCACCACATGAGGCATTCCCCGAAGTAGTTGGGGTGCCGCGTGTAGCGCCAGAGGCCCTGGGACATCGCTTTACCCTTGTTGGCCGGATTTTTCTTAAAGGCTGCCAGCTGGTAGTCTCCCACCGCTTCAAAAAAGAACCCGACCGCCCAAAGCACAAGGCCGGCCCCGTCGAGCCCTATGAACCGGTCCGGCTTTGGGGACCACTGGCCCACCTGGGCGGCCAGGGAAATCACCCACAGGAGCAACCCCTGGAGCAGGAATACGGTGAAAAGGCTGACCCACCAGAACCGATCACCATACTGCTGCCGCCAGGCCTTGTAGCGGCGGTCCTCCCCCTTGCCCCAGCTCCGCGTGCCGATGTGCAGCGCCAGTCTCAGTCCCCATGCCGTGACCAAGAGGGTGATGAGCAGCCGGCGACCCAGGTAGCCATCGGCCCCCGCGAAGGTGATCCACGCCACAAGCATAAACCCCAGCCCCCAGAATGTGTCGGCAATGCTAGCGTTCTTGATCGCAACGCTCAATACCCACACCGCGGTCATGAAGCCCATGACCGCGACAAAGTTCCAAAAAAGCAAAGACCACTCTATTGCCATAGGATTTCCTCCTGATATAGGGGTATGGCTACAAACGGTTCATTGACCATTGAACATTGATCATTTCCCATTGATCATTGAAAATCCGTGTTCCCGTCTTGATGGCCCCGTAAAAAGTCCGAAAACACTCTTTTCTGTCATTCCGGCGGAAGCCGGAATCCAGTCCGCCTAGGCGGATCAAGGGCTTCTGGACCCCGGCTTTCGCCGGGGTGACGACTTAGAGGACTTTTTACGACTCCATCGTTTTGACTTAATGCTAAATGATCAATGATCAATGCTAAATGAAAAACTCCTATGCTTCCCGTGTCCCTTCCAGTATCTGTCCAGGCCTCAAGGGATCCCGCACTCCCTCCCCTGCCCTCCTCCTTTGGATGGCTGCCAGGATCTCCTCGTGGGTCTTCGAGTGAATCGGATAGAACAGCGCGATCGCCAGACCCAGCAGGTTGAACAGAGAGGGAACAAGCGCATACAGGACCCTGAGGGTCATTCTCACGGTTTCGCTCTGCTCCACGTTGGGAGCGTACCCTGCATAGGAGAGGATGCTCAGGGAAAGGCCCACGCCCAGGGCTGCGGCAAGCTTCTTCGAGATGGACCATAGGCCGATGTACTGGCCTTCCCTTCTCTCCCCGGTAAGGAGTTCATCGTAATCAATCACGTCCGCTTGCATGGCGGAAGGAAGGGCAATGGTGGCCCCCAGGCCGATGCCCGAAAAAAAGACCAGCACCCCATAGATGGCCGCATCGCCTGGGCCCAAGAAAAACACGCCCACAAACGAGCCTGTGTTGATAGCCATGGAAGCGATCCAGGCCCTTTTCTTGCCGATCCTTCGCGAGAGAAGGACCCAGGCAGGCAAAAACACGATGCCCGTGACAAAATAGAGCACCAAGAAAAGGTCTGCCTGTGCGCTTCCCAGCACATACTCCACGTAGTAGAGAATCAGGGTAGCCGGCAGATTGCTCCCAAAAGCGGCGATCGTGTAAGAGACCAGGAGCAGGAGAAACGGCTTGTTCTGTCCTACGGCGCGCAATCCCTGAAGCAAAGGCTGCCTGGCCGGGTGTTTGATGCCGGCTCTTTCCTGAATGGCCAGCACGCACCACCAGGAGCAAACGACAAGCCATGGGCCGTAGAGGGCCGCAATCCAGAAAAACTTGAGGCGCTCCCCCTCCGGGTCCTGCGAGAGGCCGAGCGCCTGGCTCACGATCAAGGGGGAGCTTGCCGCCAACAGGGTTCCGGCAAGCATCGCCCCGTCCCTCAAACCGAAAAGGCCGGTCCGCTCATGATAGTCGAAGGTGAGCTCCGGCCCCAGAGACTCGTAGGGGACCACCACGGTGGTCCAGAAAAGGAATAGGGAAAAAATGCAGATGCCGAACCACCAGGTCTCGAAGGTAGGGGAAGCCTTCACTGGTGGATTGAACAGGAGATAGAGGGTCACGGCAAGGGCCAGGGAGCCCAAGGCGATGTAGGGCCGCCGCCTTCCAAATGGGGTCCGGGTCTTGTCTGTCAGATACCCCAGCAGGGGATCGGTGACCGCATCGAAGAGACGCACCGCCAGAAGGATGAACCCCAGCATCCCGATGTGCACGCCGACCACATCGGTGTAGAACTTGGGGATATAGACATACACCGGAATGCCCACCACAGCGAGAGTGAAGGCCGGCGCAGCATAAGCAAGCTTTTTTCCAAAAGGGAGGCTCATGGTGTGACCAAGGGTATGATTAGCCCGTTTTCTTATTCATCTTTGCCCTGATTACCGAAAATAAGCACTCTATGAACTTCCGCAATCATCACACGCTATCACAGCTCTGAGCCTATGGCCTTTACACTGAAAGAACCAGTGCATATTATACTCTCTATATTTTTCGGAGGTTGAGACCCCTTGGACCCTTACCTTGAAAAAGACAAGAAATGGTATCAGCTGCCTGTTGGAGACGCCCTCCGTCGGTTAGGCTCTTCCCCTGAGGGTCTCACCTCCTCAGAAGCGGCTGTGCGCCTTGAAAAGTACGGACCCAATAAACTGGGAGAAGAACAACCCACAAGCCCCTTGAGGGTTTTCCTGAACCAGTTCAAGAACCCTCTCATCTACATCCTTCTCCTGGCCGCAGCAGCCACCGCCGGCATCGGGATGTTCAAGGACTCGGTGGTCATTCTCGTGGTGATCGTCATCAACTCCATCATCGGCTCCTGGCAGGAGCTTCGCGCGGAACAGAGCCTGCGGGCCCTTCAGAAGCTCTCTGTGCCCAAGGCGCGCGTCCTGAGGGACGGCCGTGAAATCGAGGTGGACAGCGCCTTGCTCGCGCCGGGGGATGTGGTTGTTCTTGCATCCGGAGACAAGGTTCCCGCCGACCTCCGTTTGATCGCAGCCAAGGAGCTCCGGGTTGAAGAGGCCACTCTGACCGGGGAGTCCCTGCCGGTGGCGAAGACCATTGATGCCCTTAAAGAAGAAGGCCTCACTCCGGGCGATCAGATCAACATGGCCTTCATGGGAACCGTGGTGGTGAACGGCAGGGGCCGGGGACTTGTGATTGCCACGGGCGTGCACACCCTTCTCGGCCAGATTGCGGAGAATGTTCGAGGCGTCTCCCTCGCCAAGACTCCGCTTCAGGAACGTTTCGAGAATTTCGCGAAGCGGCTAGGACTCGTCGTCCTGGGGATTTGCCTCCTCCTCTTTGTTGTAGGCTTCGCCCTGGGCATGGAGACGATCGAGCTGTTCATGACCGCCGTGGCCATGTCCGTGGCCATGATTCCTGAAGGCCTGCCGGTGGTGGTGACCATCACCCTGGCCATCGGGGTTTCCCGAATGGCCAAGAAGAACGCGATCATCCGGAAACTTCACGCTGTGGAGACCCTGGGATGCACCACGGTCATCTGTTCGGACAAGACCGGCACCCTCACGCGAAACGAAATGACGGTCAAGGCCATCTACGACGGCCACGATGATTATGAGGTGTCGGGGTCTGGATACGAGCCGGTGGGGGAAATACGCCATGGGGACTTGAACGCCGAGCTCGTGAAGATACGGCCCGGCTCCAACCTGGAAATGGCTCTTCGCATCGGCCTGCTCTGCAATGAATCGACCCTGGTGAAACAGAATGGATCTTACACCGTCAAGGGGGACCCCACGGAGGGAGCCCTGATCGTGGCGGCTCTCAAGGCAGGCCTTGATCTTGAAAAGGAAAAGCGGGAATACCCCCAGTTGTCCATCATCCCCTTCGAATCCGACCGGGGATACATGGCAAGCCTCCATGACCACAATGGGAAAAGACTCGTGTTTCTGAAAGGCTCGCCGGAAAAGCTTCTTTACATCTGCTCCCTGGAACGGTCCCCCGAGGAATGCCGCATGTCCGATCTGCTGCGGGCCTCGGAGGAGTATGGCCGCCGGGGCCTTCGAGTCCTGGCCCTTGGTTGGAAAGAGGTGCCCGCCCATCTTGCTCACCAAGAAGACTTGGACGAGGAGCTGACCCATGGGGTGATGTTTGCGGGACTGCAGGCCATCATCGACCCGCCCCGCTCTGAGGCCGTGCAGGCGGTAGCGGATCTTTCCGAAGCAGGGATACGCACCGTGATGATCACGGGAGATCACGCGATCACGGCCCTCGCGATTGCCGAAAATCTGGGAATCGGGGGCCGCGATCCCCGTGTCCTCACCGGACGTGAGATCGAAGAGTTCACCGATGATCAACTGAGGGACAAGGTCGCGACGACCAGCGTTTACGCCCGCGTCTCCCCGACTCACAAGCTGCGCATTGCCCGGCAGTTCATTCAAAGGGGAGAGATCGTTGCCATGACCGGAGACGGCGTAAACGACGCCCCTGCGCTCAAGGCCGCTCACATCGGTATCGCCATGGGCAAAACAGGAACGGACGTGGCCAAGGAAGCAGCGGATATGGTGCTCACGGACGACAACTTTGCGAGCA
>Ga0101944_10005624_pt1 | contig 14029 bp, 15 predicted proteins | sample DewCreD2012metaG_FD_75245 | JGI IMG/M metagenome (GOLD analysis project Ga0101944, IMG submission 75245) | Hot spring sediment bacterial and archeal communities from British Columbia, Canada, to study Microbial Dark Matter (Phase II) - Dewar... ... | reverse complement strand
CTTTCCCGGTAAAAGATTCCATGTATTATCCCATGGCTGTGTTTACCGGTAACAGCCTGGCCAGAGTGATAGATCTTTGTATAACCAACATGGAGTTCAACAAAAAAGAAAGATATCCGCACGAAGAGTATGTGCGGTTGCTGCTGCGCCGGCAATCCCTTCACCCGGCTCCTCCCCGGCCTATCCTTTTTATAGGCCATTCCATGCTGCGCTACTGGCACACTTTCGACGACGACATGGAAGGATTTCCTGCCATCAACAGGGCTTTTGGCGGTTCCCGTGCCGAACAAACCGTGTTCTGGTACGACAAACTTGTGAAACCTTATCATCCCCGTGCCATCGTATACTTTGAAGGAGCTAATGATTACAAAACAGGGGTGCCTGTGAAAATTTTCACTGCTCATGTGAAAACCTTCATTGAAAAAGCCCATGCTGATTTCCCTGACTGCAAAATTTTTATCATCAGTCCCGACATCCGGAGCGAAAAGCCTGAATACAATGCAGCGATCAAAAAAATGATTCAACAATACAAAAGTTTCGTTGAATACATTGACATGGAAGGCTACAAACAAAAAATGGGCGAGGAAAACTACCGGCAGCTGCTTTTGCCCGACCATACGCACTGGAACGCCGACGGCTACAAACGGTTTGCCCCTCTTATCAGGGAAAAATTAAAAGCCTTTAAAGATTTATGAGCACGCTGAAAAATATATGCGTCTTTTGTGCTTCAAGCACGCAGGTGCCTCAGTGTTACCTTGATGATGCCTCGCTCCTGGGGCAGCTGCTTGCTGCCGAAGGAATTGCCGTTACTTATGGCGGGGGATCGGTGGGACTGATGGGGGCACTGGCCGAAGCCGTGTTGCGCCAGCAAGGAACCCTCATCGGAGTAATCCCGAAATTTATGATGGAACTGGAATGGGGAAATCCAAACGCCACCCGCCTCATCGTTACCACCGACATGGCCGAACGCAAAAGAAAAATGATTGAACACGCCGATGCCATTGTTGTCCTGCCCGGAGGAACAGGAACTCTTGAAGAACTTGCCGAAGTCCTTTCAATGAAGAAACTTGGCCTTTTCCGTCACCCTGTGGTCCTTGTCAACACGGAAGGATTTTTTGATTTATTTGTGCAGTGGATAAAGCGAATGATAAAAGACAATTTCCTTCATCCCGCACATCTTGAAATGGTCTCTGTCGTGAATTCTCCCTCCGAAGTCATTGACGCCATCAAAAATGCTTTGCCATGGACAGACGATCATCTTAAATACGCCGCACTGTAAAAAATTTTTTGCCCTGATAATCAGTATTCAAATACTTTTTTTCTGAATTTATTTGGAATTTTGTTTTTTTGGTTGTAATATTGCCAAAAAAGAGAAGATGAAAACCATTAACCATATTTTACCCAACAAAGCAGGCTCCTCAATGATGAGCATGTGTACGTGTATGTGTTGTGCCACCAGAAGTATGGTGAAGGGAACGGACATGCGATAACTGAAGATATTTTTTATTTCAGGCCCTTCACCGCCGTGAAGGGCTTTTTTATTTTGTACCGATTAAATAAAAAACAATAACTTTAAAAAAATTATTTTATGAGCACACAGTATCGTTTTGAAACACTGCAGTTGCATGCAGGACAGGAACCTGATCCGGTAACAAAAGCGAGGGCTGTTCCTGTTTATCAAACCACCTCCTATCTTTTTAATGATTCGGAGCATGCAGCCCGTCTCTTTGGGCTGAAAGAATTCGGGAACATTTATACCCGTCTGATGAATCCCACCACCGATGTCTTTGAGAAGCGCATGGCAGCCCTTGAAGGAGGAGTTGGTGCACTGGCCGTGGCTTCGGGGCAGGCGGCACAATTCATTGCCCTGACCAATATTCTTGAAGCTGGAGATAACTTCGTGTCCACATCTTTTCTGTATGGAGGCACCTACAATCAGTTCAAGGTGCAGTTTAAACGCCTTGGCATTACCGTCCGTTTTGTGAACGGTGACGATCCAGCCGATTTTGAAAAACTGATTGACAAAAAAACCAAAGCCATTTATATCGAAACCATTGGCAATCCCCGTTTTAACATTCCGGATTTTGAAGTCCTTGCGGCCATTGCCCGAAAACATGAAATTCCTCTTATTGTAGATAACACCTTTGGTGCGGGGGGATATCTGTGCCAGCCCATCAAGTGGGGAGCCAACATTGTGGTAGAATCGGCCACCAAATGGATAGGAGGCCATGGCACAAGTCTCGGAGGAGTGATTGTGGATGCAGGAAATTTCAACTGGGGCAATGGAAAATTCCCTCAGTTTACCGAACCCTCGGAAGGATACCATGGACTAAAGTTCTGGGAAACCTTTGGAGATAAAAGTCCGTTCGGCAACATTGCCTTTATCATCCGTGCCCGTGTGGAAGGACTGCGTGATTGGGGACCTGCCATCAGTCCTTTTAATTCTTTTCTGCTTCTCCAGGGATTGGAAACCCTTTCCCTGCGGGTGCAGCGTCACGTGGACAATGCCCTTGAAATAGCCCGGTGGCTTTCGCAGCATCCAAAAGTAGAATCGGTGCTTTATCCGGGCCTTGAGAACAATCCTTATCATCATCTTGCCAAAAAATACCTCACCCATGGCTTTGGCGGAGTACTGATGTTTAAAGTAAAAGGCGGGACAAAAGCGGCCGATAAACTCATCAACAACCTCAAACTGATCAGTCACCTGGCCAATGTAGGAGATGCCAAAACCCTCATTATCCATCCGGCTTCCACCACCCATGAACAACTCAGTCCCGAAGAACAGAAGGCAGCAGGCGTGGAACCGGGCCAGTTGCGCTTGTCGGTAGGCATTGAACATGTGGATGACATCAAGGCCGATCTGGAACAGGCATTGAACCTTTTATAAAATACAATTGTTTATTGATGCATTAAAACATACGTGTATGAAAATAGCAAACGATATTGCGGAACTGGTTGGGAACACTCCCATGGTTCGGCTGAACAAAATTACCCGGGGAATTGAAGCAACGGTAGTGGTGAAACTGGAATTTTACAATCCGGCATCGTCGGTCAAAGACCGGCTGGCCTATGCCATGATTACCGACGCTGAAAAAAAGGGGTTGCTTAAAAAAGACACCTTAATTATTGAGCCCACCAGCGGGAATACGGGGGTGGGACTGGCCATGATGGCTGCGGTACGGGGATACAAATTGTTATGCACCATGCCCGAAAGCGTTAGCCTTGAACGGCGCAGTCTGTTGAAAGCCTTTGGAGCAGAAGTAATTCTCACCCCTGCAGAAAAAGGCATGAGAGGGGCGGTGGAAAAAGCCGAGGAACTGATGAAAGAACATCCCAACAGTTTCATGCCTCAGCAATTTAAAAATCCTGCCAATGTGGAGATGCACCGGCGTACCACCGCTGAAGAAATATGGAGAGACACGGAAGGGAAGGTGGATATCTTCGTGGCCGGAGTAGGTACCGGCGGAACCATCACAGGAGTAGGACAGGTGCTGAAAGAGAGGAAACCTTCGGTGAAAGTAATCGCTGTAGAACCTGCAGCATCGCCGGTGCTCTCGGGAGGGAAACCTGCCCCCCATCCTATTCAGGGCATAGGAGCAGGCTTTATCCCCGATGTGCTTGACACCTCGATATACGATGAAGTGATGCAATTGAACCGTGATGAATCTTTTGAAATGGCAAGACGGCTGGCTAAAGAAGAGGGTATTCTTTGCGGCATTTCTTCAGGAGCCATTGTTCATGCAGCCGTGGAAGCAGCCAAACGGCCGGAAAATAAAAACAAGCTGATCGTGGCCATGATATGCGACACCGGTGAACGTTATTTAAGTACTCCTTTATTTCAGGACAATGAAGACATTTGAAAAAATATGGACAGAATAAACAAAACCATTCAGCAGCTTTCTGATCCGGATTCTTACCGGCTGGTGTATCATAAAAGTCCCACCGGTGAGCCGATGATTTCCATTCAGGCCATCCGGCAGATCATGGACCTCATCAGGGAAATTCTTTTCCCCGGTTATTTCGGGAGCAACATTGTGAAACCTGATCTGATCAAATTTCAGACAGGGGTGAACATCAACAAACTGCAAAGCATGCTTGCCGTGCAGATCCGAAGCGGCAAATGCTTCAGCTGCCCCCAGTCGTCCGATGGGATATGCAAAGAATGTGACGACGATACGGAAGAGATTACCCAGGCATTTATTGAAACTCTTCCGCGCCTTCGTGAAATGCTGGCAAAAGATGCCCAGGCCATTCATAAATATGACCCCGCCTCAAAAGGACTGGAAGAAGTAATTTTTGCTTATCCGGGACTGAGGGCCGTTACCAATTACCGGGTAGCCCATGAATTGTTGAAATTGAATGTGCCCATCATCCCACGAATCATTACCGAGATGGCACACTCGGAAACCGGCATAGACATTCATCCGGGGGCAGTAATCGGAGAATATTTTACCATCGACCATGGCACTGGCGTGGTGATTGGCGAAACGTGCGTGATTGGCAACAATGTGAGAATTTATCAGGGAGTTACCCTCGGAGCCAAAAGTTTTCCTGTGGATGAAAAAGGCAATCCCCTGCGGGTGCCTCGTCATCCTGTGGTAGAAGACGATGTGGTTATTTATGCCGGAGCTACCATCCTCGGACGTGTAACCATCGGGAAAGGATCGGTCATCGGAGGAAATGTATGGGTTACTCATGATCTACCTCCCAATTCTGTTGTGGTGCAACGCCGTCCGCGCGAAGTGATGTTTGCCGAAGGAGCAGGAATATAAATTATGTGGCAGTAAAATCACCCTTCTTTTTTACTGCACATTAGTGAATTTTACCACAGCAGAACAGCTTTCAGTAAACACTTCAGGCATCACAATCCGGGCTGCAAATGCATATCGGCAGGGATGTTGTCATGAAGTCCGTTTCTTTAAAGATTTCGCAAGCACAATGGTTTCAAACAAAAGAAAGGTGATGTAGACAAGCAGGAAAGTCACTACATAACAACGCACATTCTCCTTGTTCATGAGCAAGCCTGTGAGTAGAACGATTAATAAACTGATAAATTTGAGGGTAAGAACAAGCATAAAACGGCGGATAAACCTCTTCTCGTCTTTCAGCGTAGCAACAAGCAACAGGTGAAAGAACATAAAAAGAAAAGGGACTCCTCCGGTAAGAATTTCAAATCCTCTGACAGGACAGATGAGCACATGGCGCTGTGTCATGAAACGAAGCAAAAGAAAGAGAAAAGCCGACAGGATGAACCAGAAGAACAGGTAAGAAAATGTTTTTTTCATATTTCAGACACTTCTAAACAGATGATTCATATAACAAGGTTTTCAGGGATCAGTGTTTCACCGGTTTTTTAAGAGCTTCCTTACAAGATAAAACACCGCTAAAGCCAGTCCTGTAATTGCTCCTGCCACAGTAAACACCTGTTTTTCCATATGCAGGTAATGATCCAGCTTGTATCCCCCGAAAGTAAAAAGAAGAATAATTCCCATCATTTCAAATGCAAGAGAGGAATATTGAAGATAGGTTCTGAAATTTTCCCCTGGTTTTTTATTTTCCGTTTCTTTCAAATTTTTCTTCCTGGCTGTTGATGTTTCCAATGTTATTCATGTCGCATGTGCCATTGAAAAGACATCCGGGCTCAATCGCCAGACGGTTTATTTTAATTTCACCGGTAATTACTGCAGTGGCTTTAAGAGAAAGCAGTTCGGTAACAAAAATTTTCCCTTCTACTTTTCCCAGAATGTCTGCATTTTTACAATGGATTTCGCCTTTTATTACCCCCGTTTCTCCAATGACAATTTTCCCTTTTGTGGTGATATTTCCATTGAGCATTCCATCAATACGAATATCTCCCGTTGAATTAATTTCACCGGTAATTACAGAACCGTTGCTGATGAGATTGATTGCTGAAAAATCTGCTGCTTCGTTGTTTTTTGCCATACCGGAAAATATTTTTTGATAAAGTTATAAAAAATACGACTGGAAAACAAGGTCAGGCATTGTAAGCCCACCGCAGATAGGTGGCGCCCCATGTAAAACCGCCTCCAAAAGCAGCAAGGATCACATTATCGCCCTTTTTCATTTTCTTTTCCCATTCCCACAGGCAAAGGGGAACTGTAGCTGCTGTGGTATTGCCGTATTTTTGAATGTTGATCATCACTTTTTCACGGCTCACCTCCATGCGTTTTGCCACCGCATCGATAATCCGCAGGTTGGCCTGATGAGGAACAAACCAGTGCAGCGTTTCGCCTGTAAGATGATTCCGCTTCATCAGTTCAACAGCCGTATCGGCCATGGAAGAAACAGCCCATTTAAAAACTGCCTGTCCTTCCTGATGAAGATAATGCCATCCGGCATCCACCGTCTCATGAGAAGCAGGATAAAGCGAACCGCCTGCTTTTAGATAAAGATACTTACGGCCTTCCCCATCGGAACCAAAAAGATAATCAATAATCCCTGTGTTGTCGTCGGGAGCAGGTTCAATCAAGACGGCCGTGGCTGCATCGCCAAACAAAGGACAGGTGGTACGGTCGGAATAATCGGTAATGGACGACATTTTATCGGCTGCTACCAGCAACACTTTTTTATGCCGCCCCGATTCGATAAATCCTGCTGCCACCTGCAACGCATACAGAAAACCCGAACAGGCAGCAGAAACATCAAGACAAAAAGCATTTTTAATTCCCATATTATCAGCCACGAGGCAGGCCGTGTTCGGAAAAACCATATCGGGGGTGATGGTAGCACATACTATCACTTCTATTTCTTTGGGTTTAACCCCTGTTTTTTTGAACAATTCCTTCACTGCTTCGGTGGCCATGTCGGAGGTTCCCTTCAGACCTTTCAGTATCCGGCGTTCTTTAATTCCTATCCGCTGCATGATCCACTCATCGGAAGTATCCACCATCCGGCTCAGCTCCTCATTGGTCAACACATACTCGGGGACATAGGCTCCGATGCCGGTAATTGCTGCACGTACGTTACTCATTGTTTATTTTTTAAATGACGAATTTATTTTTTCTATCAGATTGGACCGTGCCACCTGGTAGGTTTGTTTTATCATGTTTTTGATGGCCTTGGCGCTGGAGGCTCCATGGCCGATGATCACCACATCGTTAATTCCAAGCACCGGGGTACCCCCGATGTTTTCGTAATTAAATTTTTCAAGTTCTTCGTGCGACAGACCAAGTTTACGGGTAAAATGATAAAAAGCTTCGGCCGCTTTCAGCACGATGTTGCCGGTAAAACCATCACAAACAATCACATCGGCTGCATGTTTGTGAAAAAGATCCGTCCCTTCAATATTGCCGATAAAATTCAATTCTGAAGATTTAAGCATGGTGTATACCGCCTTGGAAACGAGATTGCCCTTCTCCTCTTCACTTCCGATGCTTAACAGGGCTACTGTTGGCTTTTCTATTCCATACACTGCCTGGGCATACAGGGTTCCGAGGAGGGCATATTGGTACAATACTTCAGGTTTGGCATCGGGATTCAGGCCTACATCCAGAAATATACTGTATCCTTCAATATTGGGAAAATTGGAACAAATCACGGGACGGATGATGCCGCGTACAGGCTTGGTTACCTGCATGGCCCCCACCATCATGGCACCTGTGCTGCCGGCACTGGCAAATCCCTGTATTTTCTTTTCAGCCAGAAGACGAAATCCCAGACTGATAGAAGAATTGGATTTTTGAAAAAAGCACTTGGCCGGATGGTCTCCCATTCCGATGCTTTCGGTAGTATGAACAATCTCAAACACGGATGGGTCGAATTGTTGCCGCGCACACAACTCACGGATTTTGTTTTCATCCCCTATCAACACCAGTTTTACTTCGCCGGGCAATTCCCGGTAAGCAAGAATAGAGCCTTCTACTGTTGTTTCAGGGGCAAAATCCCCCCCAAGAATGTCAATGCCTATTTTCATACCGCATACTATTTTACCGGGCTATGTTAAGAAACACGCCGGTAAACACTTTATGCAGAAGCTGTTTTCTTTTCAACAGCCAGTTTTCCACGGTAATAACCACACTCAGGACATACCCGGTGAGGCATCTTCACGGCACCGCAATTTGAACACGTGGTAAGAGCAGGAGCCGTTGCCTTGTAATGGGTACGGCGTTTGTTTTTCCTTTGTTTTGAATGTCTGTGTTTCGGATTTGGCATAGATAATTATTTTTTGATGTTTTTATATTTCAACAACTCTTCCCAGCGGGAATCTATTTTTTCTTCTTTTTTTTCTCCTGCATATTTTTGCAGCAAACCCAGCATTTCCTTATTGCACATGGAAACGCCTTCGCTGTTATTTCCATGAATGCGCTGCAAAGGCAGTTGCAATAAAATACTTTCGTACATAAAAAAACTTACATCCACCTCGCCGGCACCTTCTTCCACAGGAATTTCTTCCATCATCTGGTCGTCTTGTTCTTTCTCCTCATCCAAACCGGAACTTACAATGCCGGCCTTTCCTGAAAAATCAAGCGGATAAATAATCTCATCGAGGCAACGGTCACATTGTACCGACACCTGTCCTTTCATGACATAATCAAACCACACGGCTCCACCCAGCTTGTGCAAATCTATCCTTACCTGCATCTGCCCATCCCGGATGTCGGTGAGGTCAAAACTGTCAAAAAACGTCTTTTTCAATTCATAATCAAACACATGCTCCCCATCTTCCAGCCGGGCAAAAGGGATAATATAAGTCTCCGTTTGATTCACCTTCTTTTAAAAAAACGTCCCGCAAAAGTATAAAATTTATTTATAAACACAAACCCCCTTCTCCTGCAGGGCAATGACTTATTTTATCATAAAGGCTTTTTGCAGGCATTGGCGGACGGAACAAAGTTCTTTACGACAATTTATTTTTATAGTCATTGTAGGTAAACCTGCGCAAAAGGACAAAACGGTTATTTTTTGTCCATATTCCCAGGGAAGGATGGGTTACGCCGTTGAAAAACGTTGTTTTTACCATGGTATAATGGATCATATCTTCAAAAACAACACGGTCGCCCGGAACAAGTTCTTTATCAAACGACCAGTTGCCTACAAAATCGCCAGCCAGGCAGCTGTTTCCCCCCATGCGATACACATAAGGTCCGCCGTTCCCCATCTGTGCCCCTGCAATGCGTGGCTGATAGGGCATTTCAAGACAATCGGGCATATGGGCAGTAAAAGAAACATTCAAGATGGCGGTCTTTATGCCGTTGTTTTCAACAATGTCTTCCACGGTAGCCACCAGCACCCCTGTTTCCCATACAAAAGCTGCACCGGGTTCAAGAATCACATGAAGATGAGGATACCGCTTTTTAAAACTTCTTAAAAGGGTTTTCAGATGAGCAAGATCATATTCTTTGCGCGTAAGCAAATGGCCTCCTCCCATGTTAATCCATTTAATGGAAGAAAAGAAACGTCCAAATTTTTGTTCCACAGCTTCCAGAAGATTTTCGAGGTCATGTGAAGAGCTTTCACAAAGAGCATGAAAATGAAACCCTTCAATGCCTTCCGGTAAGGTGTCGCCAAGAGCACCGGCAACTACCCCCAGACGTGATCCCGGCGAACAGGGATTATACAAGGAAGTAGAAACAGGAGAATGTTCAGGATTGATACGCAAACCGGGTGATATTTTCCGTCTTGATTGACGAAGAATGGGAAGATACTTATGATATTGGGACAGGGAGTTAAACGTAATGTGACTGCTGTAACGGACAATGTCCTTAAATTCCTCTCCGGTATAGGCCGGTGAATACGTGTGGGCATAAGTTTTCATTTTTTCATACGCCAGACGGGCTTCCCACAATGAACTCGCAGCAGCTCCCCGCACATAGCGCCTTATCAAAGGGAAAACCTTCCATGCAGCAAATCCCTTAAAGGCAAGAATGACTTCCACACCGGTTTCTTTTGCCACCCCTTGAATTATTTCCAAGTTCCTGATTAACAACGATTCATCAATCACATAGCAGGGGGAAGGGATAAGATGATAATTCATTTTTATTTACTTTTATATACAAGTAACTGATTTTTTTTATATCTTTATTCAATCAATCCTCATAACTAATCCTGTTGTCCAAAAAGAACGGCCAAAAACATTCTGCCGTTCTTTTTTATTTGTTGTTTTTCTTGGAGCCGGTTATACGTTTTTTTAATATCCACGTTTTTTCAATATCCCAGTTCGACCGTACCGTAAGGGATTCTTCCATTAATTCTATTTCTTCCGGCTGTTGTTTCTTTTTAAGATTGCCAGTGTCCCATAATTTGTTGTGATTGTCATCATAAATTGCCTTGAAAGAATACGATGCCGGTTTGAGCATGGAAAAAACAAGGGTAGTATCGGAACTGATATACCGTTCGTCCACAAGATTCTTTTCGTACAGCTGAATAATTACCGGTGAAGTAAGATGGCCTCCCACATGTAAAATAATATTTCCATAAAATTCCTGTTTCTGGGCCAAAAAAGAAACTTCAAGTGAATCGTTGGTATAGCCCTGGCAGGTGGTAAGAAAACCCGGATACATATTCAACACGTAGCTGCCCTCAGGTTGCCATGAACAGGCCACATAGCACAGACGGGGATTGAGTGAATCGCGGTAAAAACGGAACGGGCGGGGACGACTTACTGAATCAAGGGTTTCGGTGAGAATGATTTTTGATGTATCGGTTTTACATACAGGCTTGCCGGCGGTGATTGCCAGAGGTGCAAAAAGATCCACAGTGCCTCCCCTTGAAGGACTCGTTTTCAATTGAAGGAATTCCTTTTGTTTTTTTCCGCCTGCATCAAAATAATTAAAGCGGACAGTATCTGTTTTCCGGCTTGAATCAGCGGGTGAAAAATAAGAAAAAATGAGGGTCAGGCTATCGGCAGCACACAGCAACGAATCGGTTATCCACAACGTGAGAGAATCACCTGAATGGTTCCGTTCGGCAATGAGTTTTTCATGAACATCAAACGACGGTGCATGGTACAGTATTTCGCCTTTTGGGGGGATATTCATTACGACTTCCAGTTTACAGGGTTCTTTCCGGTTTGTATTTTTAATGTATTGACGGGTATCGTTTTCTGTAAAAAAATAAAAGGGAGGCAATTCGACAGGAACCAGTTTCCCCGAGCTATCAGTGTTTATCTGATGTGGAGAAAGAGTGATTACCGAATCAATAAATGCCACCGGTTCAGTAAAAGGATCGTAGCGGAAATTGCTGTTGTTGTCCTTAATGGCATAAAAACGGTATTGCCCTTCGGCCATATTGTCTATGCGGTACTTCCCCGAGGCATTGGTGCGTCCTACATAAAGAGGGAGTTTTGCAGAAGGAGCCGTATCGGATAAATCGTTGTAAACAAGAATAAGAAATGATTCCTTCGGAGGCTTCAGGTCAAAAGCACTGATGACTGTTCCAGACACGCTCAGCGAATCAATGTAATCGCCGGTGGAAAAAACATAACGAAATCCTTCAAGCACATTGCCCTCATTATTATCGGTGATGGCATTTCCAAAATCCATCACATAGGTTGTACGGGCCTTAAGGGTATCGTTCAGCTCAAGCACAAAAGACTTTCCTTTAGGGGTTACCGATGGTTTTTTCTTCATGGGTGGAGAGATCATCAGCTGCTGGTTAATGTCCTTCAGCTGAAGGTATTCGTCGAACCAGCATTCAATTTTCCTGGCCGAAAAGTTGGTGGAATAATTAGGAGGGGAGGATCGTAAAAAACGGGGAGGGGTAACATCTCTGGGACCGCCCGTAGGAGTCCCTATCTTGGCACATCCGCCAAAAAGCATTGCACCCAGAAAAATTATTCCCCATTGTTTTTTCATTACGATGCGGTATTCCCGCAAAGATAAGCATCTTTAAAAAAGAATTTTAATGAATTGATTATCAATCATTCCTAAACTATGTGATAAAAACTTTGAAAAAACAGACAAGAGGCAATTTTCCGGAGATAAAGCATGTGTCATTCTTTAATGGATGAAAGACAAACGTGCATGGCAAGGAAAAAGATTATGGTGCAAACAACAAAAAATTATAAATTTGCATCCGGTTTGACACTGTCCTATGGTGTAATGGTAGCACAGCAGACTCTGGATCTGTTAGTCTGGGTTCAAATCCTAGTAGGACAACAAAAAAGAGGATGTGATGAAAAAACGCATCCTCTTTTTATTTTGTTTTCAGGTTTAAAAACTTCTGAATCCGATGAGGTGACGCACCTCTTTGAGTGTTTTTGAAGCGCTTTCACGGGCTTTGTCCCTTCCTTCCCTGATTACTTTTGCGATATAAGCTTCGTTGGCCATGTATTCCTGAATTTTACTTCGTATGGGAGCAATCACCTTGCAAATATCAGCAGCCAGTTGTTTTTTCAGTTCGCCATAACGGATAGTACAATCGGCATATTTGCTTTTAAAATACTCCACAGTATCGGGCGAAGACACCACTTCGAGAATGGTAAAAAGATTTTTAACAGGCTCAGACATCGGAGAATTTTTTTCCGTAGGGCCGGCATCCGTAACGGCGCTCATTACCTTTTTCTGAATGGTTTTATCATCATCGACCAGGTAGATGCCATTTCCTTCTGATTTTCCCATTTTCCCTGATCCGTCAAGGCCGGGGATTTTAATCAGGTCTTTCCCGAAATTAAAGGCTTCGGGTTCAGGGAAACATGCTGCCCCATACAGCTGATTAAACCGGCGGGCAATGCGGCGGGTTATTTCAAGATGCTGTTCCTGATCTTTGCCCACAGGCACTTTATTGGCTTTGTGAATGAGAATGTCGGCAGCCATCAGCACCGGATAGGTGAGCAATCCGGCATTCACGTTATCGGGTTGCTTGCGTACTTTTTCCTTAAATGTGGTGGTCCGCTCCAACTCGCCCACATAAGTAATCATGTTAAGCAGCAGGTAGAACTCGGGAATTTCGGGAATATCACTCTGAATGTATATGGTAGCCACTTCAGGATCCAGTCCGCTGGCCAGATATTCGCAAATAATCTGCCGTACTCCTTTTTGCCAGTCCACCGGTTTCGGGTATGTCGTCAGCGAATGAAAATCGGCAATGAAAAAGTAACACTGGTAATCGTACTGCATCCTGACAAAATTCCGCAAAGCTCCAAAATAATTGCCCAGATGCAGGTTGCCTGTCGACCGTATGCCGCTCAATACTCTTTCCATGGATGATTTCTTTCTGCAAAAGTAAAAATATATGAACGAAAAACATTATTTTTGTCCAATGTGTTCAAAGCAGTCGTCAATGCCCATGGAAGGATATTCCACACGCCAGCAGAAAGTATCCCGCCTGATTCAGAAAGAACTCAGTGCGCTCTTGCAGAAAGAATGCCGTGCCCTGTGCGAGGGAAAAATGGTTACCATTACGGTGGTAAGAGTGAGTCCCGACCTGTCGCTGGCCAAGGTGTACTTCAGCATTTATCCCCCTTCCAAATCAACAGAAACCCTTGCCCTGTTCAATGCCGGTAAAAAAGAAGTAAGGCTGGAACTGGGGAAAAAAATCCGCCACCAGCTGCGCATTGTTCCCGAGCTCGCTTTTTTCATTGACGACAGTCTCGACTACGTGGAAAAAATCGAACGCCTGCTGAAAAAATAAAAACAAAACCTCCATGGATGAGATTCCCTTTTTTTATATCACGCCGTTATCTTATTGCAAAAAAGAGTCACACTGCCATTAATGTCATCTCGGGGATTTCCATGGCAGGAGTGACCGTGGGAACCATGGCTCTGGTGATTGTGCTGTCAGTATTCAATGGCTTTGATTCCCTGGTTCAGTCTCTTTTCAATTCCTTTGATCCTGATTTAAAAATCACTCCCAAACAGGGAAAAGTTTTCGTTGCCGGTTCCTCTCTTAAACAAAAAATCCTCCAGGCAGGGGATGTGTTATACGTTTCGGAAGTCCTTGAAGAAAATGCTTTACTCAAATACCGTCAGCGTCAGAGTGTGGCCACCATCAAAGGAGTTGACGAAATGTATTTCAAGGTCACCGGCCTGGATTCCCTTATTGAGGAAGGACGGCTGGTGAAAGACAGCTC
>Ga0101944_10005622_pt1 | contig 14030 bp, 7 predicted proteins | sample DewCreD2012metaG_FD_75245 | JGI IMG/M metagenome (GOLD analysis project Ga0101944, IMG submission 75245) | Hot spring sediment bacterial and archeal communities from British Columbia, Canada, to study Microbial Dark Matter (Phase II) - Dewar... ... | reverse complement strand
CTTTTGCCAGGCCAGGCGCGCGAAAGCGCAGGCCAGCATCCAACGCCGGAACATGGTCATCGAGCGGCGGTTCTGCACGATCCGGATGCGGCGCGTCCCCGCCGCGACGGCCTGCGCGCTGTCGGTCGCGAAGGCGTCCGGCGCCTGTTCCAGCAGGCCGCGAACGAGCAGTGCGAAGTTCTGGGCGCTGCTTGTGGCCTTTTCGGAGCCGAGGAACTCGTACTTCAGATGCCGTTCGTCCAGCTCCAGGCATTCCACCTGTCCTGCGGGCAACCGGCCGCTCTCCACCAGGAGGTGGACCATCGCCGGATCCGGGATCTCGTCGGTCTGCGTGCCCGACGGACCCAACAGCAGGTTCGTGCCCACGGTGCCGCTGGCATTGACCAGCGCGGGACCGATCGGCGAAGGGTTGCTGTGATCCTGGTGGAGGGGGCCGAATACCGTGGTCACTTCGCGGACCATGGTGGCCACGCCAATGGCCTTCACGGCGCTCCACGAAACGGCCTCGATCTGGGTCCGCGCCGCCAGGTGGAAACGCAGACCGTCCGGACCCCAGCCGCACGGCACGACCGAGCGCACCGCGGCGGGCGCCGGAGCCACCGCCGACGGCACGACAAAGACGCGGTAACCGTTGTCGACGAAGAACTGGACCACCACCGGCACGCGCGCGCCGGGGCACTCGATCGCGATGCCATCCGCATGGTTGAGCAGCGGTCCCAACTCCGCGGGCCGCAGGCCGAGCACCGGGGCCAGCGCGGGAGCGACAAGCGGCACGCGAAGCCGCTCCCCCGTGGCCATGCAGATCAGATGAGGCGTTTCCGGATTCCTGACGATGCAGCTTTTGAAGCTCCCTTGGGGCGTGACGACGGCCTGGGAAACGATCCGGGTCGCCGAAACGGACGGGGACGGTACGGATGCCGGTATCCGGATGATCGCGCCGCATCCCGAACACCCGTCCGTCTTGCCGGCGTAGGACAACGGCACCCTGAACTTCTTCCCACAACCGGGACAGGCGACTTCCATATCCGCGGGCGTCATGTGCGCTCTCCACTACCTGTATACGCCGGAGTGCAAGAAAGAGACGGGACGGGACAACCGTCGGCTGCGGAGCGGTCAGTGCCCGATGACCACGATCTCCCCGTCCCCGATCCGGACCGACTGTTCGTTTTCGAGCGCCGCGATCGCCACGCCGTCGAGAGTGGGGATCTCGCCGATGAGCGCGCCCACCGCCACGATCGTGTCGCATTCGCTCATCACCAGCGCCGCCGGCGCGTTGCCGGCCTTCTTGAGACCGTAAAGGATATACGAACCCACCGTGCTGCCCTTGCCGCGCGGAAAGACCAGCACGCGATCCTTGATCGAGAGACCATCGAGCGGATGGCCCGCCTCCCGGTAAATGCCGGTCTCCGGATCCAAATGGCCGAAGAAGCCGAGCGGCACCTCGCTTTTCAGCACGCGGCCGGTGGCCGTGCCGTCGAAGATGATGCGGCCGGTCAGTCTTGCGGCTTGAGACTTGGGGGCCGCGGCTTGAGGCCTTCGCTCGTCAGTCATGCTTCACCTCTCGAGGACCGGATCGGTCCGGCCAAGACATGCGCCGATTCCTCGTACTGGGGGAAGGAAGTCGCTGCACGACAGGTGGCCGCCGCAAGTTCGAACGCTTTCGGTTGGCGGTGGTCGCGACTCATTCTGCCCCCTGCCGCTTTCAAGCCTCATTCCACCGCCCTGTCACCGCCGCCTCCACGCACTGCTCCGTCGTCCCGTAGTAGACGCCGATTCCGTGATGCGAAGGCAGGTAGAACGCGGCCTTTCCCGCATTGGTCGCCAGCGTGCGCAGGCCCATGTCCTTGAGCGGCGCGACGACCATGCACGTGTCCGCCACCAGCTCGACGCCGCAGGCAGAAAGCTTCGCGAGCAGACCCTGCGCCTCCGCCTGCTCGCGCACCGGCTGCGCCGCCGAGACCCAGAACGGGATCTTCGCGCGGCGGCCGTCGAGCAGCTCCACGACGCGGGCCAAATCCTCCAGGGAGGCGTGCGGGCAGCCCATCGTCACCAGTTCCACCGGGCCACGGCCCGTACCCAGCGCCGCATAGCCTTCGCGCAGCGACTCGATCGCGGTCTCCTGCGTCAGGCCGCGCACCAGGTCCGCGCCATGATCCTTCGCTTCGGGCGTGACGCCCTCCAGGTGATAGAGCCCCACCGAACCGGAGGCCGCCATGGCGGCCCCCAGCGATTTGAGCCAGCTCGTGCGCAGCGGGCCGTCGGGCGGCGTTACGCCCCGGATGAACGGGATGCCGCCGTTCCGGTCGCGCGCCAGCGCCTTGCCGATCAGGTACCCCAGCGCCCCGGCATCGGCCATGTGAGCCACGCCGCAGCGAACGGTGACGAAGCGGGTGGGCAGGCGCCCCTCGTCCGTATGCAACGTGTGCTTCGGCGTCCGGCCCGCGAGCGCGGCGGCGATCGCGGACGGACCGCCTTCGCGGTTCGTCCGCGCGCCCAGGACCGAGTTCGCATAGATCACGGCGGACGATTCGGCCCAGGCCACGTGCTCGCCGCAGGAGGGCGTGCACCCCGCGTGGTACGGCGTGCAACTGAGCAGCGGCGCGATGCCCAGCGCCTCCAGCGCCGCCTGGACCCGCTGCTGCCGCTCCACGAATTCGGCCGGAATGCCCAGCTGCGCCCAGCGCTGCCGGTCCGCCCCGCCCGGGTTCATGAAGGCCGGCACGACGGCCCGGCTGCCCATCGCGGCCCACTCTTCGAGGAAGGCGAGGCCGTACTTGCCGATATTTTTGTAGCTCACCCCGGAGACCTGCACGGAACCGACCGGGACCATCTCGGTCGCGTTCGCGATCCGCCCCAGCGCCTGGAGAATGCCCATGGCCTTCGCCGCACCGGCGCCGCGCTGGCCGTTCAGGATCGCCGTCTCTTCACCCGTCAACTTCATGGTCTCAGCCCTGAGTACCGCATCGCAGAAGTTCCAGACCCCTGGGGCAGCGTCTGCGGGCCCGGATCTTCGTCGCTCGCTCGTCGCCGATCTCCTTCGGATATGCTCCTCGCTCGCGCCTCGATCCGGGCCCGCATCCGCGGCGCACGGACGTAGGAACTCCTGCGGCGCGGTACGGAGACTTGAGCCGGCTTGAGTCGCAAAACGGAATCCGAAGTTTCCACTCCTTACAAATGGACGTAGGCTAAGGACAACTCATCGGTCTGCAATGTCGATTTTGCTTCGACATGAATCTTGTGGCGCAAGAAAGTCCCAGTAAACTCTGTTGGGGTGGCCGGTGGGGCCCGACTGGACAGCGTTCGGTCACTGGCGAACCCGCAGAACCGGGTTCGTCGCAGGGGTCGTTCGGCAACAGACAGAGGACATTCGATGGGCGCAATTGCAGACTCTATAATCGCCTATGCTCAGCCGCTGCTGGACGAAGCTGGCGATTCGCCGGAGAAAATGAAGAAAGCGCTTGATCTGGCGCAATTCTGCTGGAATCTCGCGATCCTACCGGAGGATGGGCGTGAGGAACTATTATCCAACTTGCAGACGTCGCTTCAAATGGGCGATGCCGAGTTCAGGGATTTCCGGGAAACCGTGATCTTTTCCATGATCCGCCGACATCATGAAATGTTCCCGAACATGCGGCCAAGGAAATCGACGGAGCATTCGAGTGGACCGTTGGCGCCCTCGGTCCGGCCTGTCCAGCCCATCGTTTCTTCCCACACCAGGAAGTATCCAGGGACCGCGCGTAATGCCCCATGCCCCTGCAACAGCGGCAGGAAGTACAAGAAGTGTTGCGGGGCATGAGCCAGAGCGCTGGTCGCCATTCCTGGCCGAACGGCGGGTCCAGCAGTCCGTTATAAAAGGGGCTTTTGCTTCCCCTCGCCCCTCTGCGGGAGAGGGCAGGGAAAGGGGTTTTTCGACAGGCTGCTGGCGACCGGTTGTGGCGTTCGGCGCTGCGCATTGCCGGATGCGCAGTGCGCCAATCCGAGACGCTCCCAAGGGTTCACGCCTTCACTTTCTCGAACAGACTCCGCTCCGCTCCCCACGGGATCGTGGCATCGAGGCCCATTTTCGCGCCGCGGCTCTTCTTGCCGTGCTCGTGACGGGCCGACGGATCCAGTGAACTCGACGGCTGGTCCGTCAGCACCATCAGTCCCGTGTCCGCCTGGAAACGCGTCGCCACGGCCCATTCGACGTCCGCCGGGTTTTGAAGGTCGATGTCCTCGTCCACCACCACGCAGTGCTTGAGCGAGCGGTGGGCCTTGAAGGCCGCCTCCAGCGCCCGCCGGCCGTCCTCGGGGCCGCGTTTGGCGATCTTGACCGCGCCGTGCAGCCAGCAGCAACCGCCCGGCGTGACCGCGACGTCCCTGCAGTCGCACACCCGGCCGATCTCGCGGTACATGTCCAGTTCCTTGGGGATGCCCATCAACGTCAGGTGATCGGCACTGGCCGGAACGACGGTGTAATGGATCGCGTCCCTACGGCCCGAAACGCGCGTGATCTCGAAGACCGGTTGCGTGCGCACGAAGTCGACCGTCCCGGTGATGTCCACAAAGGGCCCTTCCGTTCCGGTCTCGCCGGTGAAGCGACCCTCGATGACGAGTTCGCAGTCGGCGGGCACCTCCAGGTCCACGGTCTTGCAGCGGGCCAGTTCCACACGGCCGAAGCGGGCGGCCAGGTCCAGTTCGCTGACGTCCGGTCCGGGCGAGAGGGAACCGGCGAAGAGGACGTGGGCCGGAGCGCCGATGCAGATGGCCGCCTCCAGTTTTCCGCCGCTGTTCCGGATGGCCGTGTCCGTGCCGCGCCCCTCCACGACGCGCACCGTGCCGCGGTCGGGGGCGATCATCATCATGCGGTGGTACGAAAGATTCACGCCGTGCCGGGGATCGCGGACGATCCAGACGCCGGCGGTGAGGAACGGCCCGCCGTCGCCGCGATAATAGGTCAGGATGGGCAGCCGCTCGTATTCCGCCGGCGGGATCTCGACCTCGCCGTAGGTCCGTGTAGAACGGACAAGGCCCGCGTCCGGACGGGCCGCCTTTCCCTCGAGAATCTCCAGCAGCTCGGGCAAAAAGCGTGCCGGCGAAACGCCGAGGTGTTCGGCCAGCGCGCGCCGGTCGGCCAGGATATTGGCCAGCACGCGGTGACCGTCGACGTTTTCGAGCAGGACCGGGGCGGGCGCCGCCCGGTGGATGACGGCTGCCGCCTCCCAGCGTTTCGCCGCCGGCCTGGGGTGTACCTGGAGTTGGCCAGAGGCCTTGTACCGGTCCACGATCGAACGGATGTCCATGCGTTGCAGAATCTCCATTTACCGTGCCATCCCGCTCACGATGCACATCTTCGCGCCGGCCCGCTCGAGCGCGGTCTTGATGCGGCCGGCGTCTTCGGCATTCGCGGCCAGGGCGACCATGCAACCGCCGCGGCCTGCGCCGCTGAGCTTGGCGCCCAGCGCGCCGGCCTTTCGCGCGGCGACGATGAGCGCCTCCAGTTCCCCGCACGAAACGCCCATCCGCTCCAGCAGCGCCTGATTGCGATCCATCAGTTCGCCGAGTTGCTTCCAATCTCCCGTTTCGATGGCCTGGGCGCCCGCGCGCGAGCCTCGACCGACCTCGTCGAAGATCCGGTCGAAGGCGGCCCTGTCCGCTTCCCATGCCGCGCGCACATCGCCGACCACTTCGCGCGTGCGGTGCCGGATGCCGGAATAGCCCACCACCAGGAACGCGTCTGCCGCGGGCATCCGGAGCAGCTCGAGGTCCGCGCCGCGCTGGAAGACGACGGGCTGCTCGAGCGCGATCACCGTGTTGTCGATGCCGCTGGGCGTGCCGTGCAGGATCCGCTCGGTCTCGTAGACGCGCTCGGCGAGCTGTTGCGGCGTGAACGCGAGATCGAACGCCGCGTAGATCGCTCGAAAAGATGCGGCGCAAACCGCGGCGCTGCTGCCCAGCCCGCAGCCGATGGGAATGCGCGAACGCACCTGCAGGCGCCAGCCCTTGCGCGGAATCTGGCTTCCGGCCGTGGCCAGTTCCAGCAGGCGAATGAACGGGGCCGCCTCGGGCGAGGCGAGAAAGTCGGGCGAGACCATCTCGACGCCGGGCGGAATCCGGAAACTCGTCCCCCAGACTCCGGCGCCCGGCTGTTCGAGCATCTGGCCGGAATGGCGTTCGAAGTCTTCCAGCAGGACCGAGACCGGTTCGTCGCAGGCTGTGGGCGCGACCGTGGCTTCCGCACAGAGCCGCTTGAGCGGAACGGCGATCGCAGGCTGTCCGTAGACCACGGCGTGCTCGCCGAGCAGGATCAGCTTGGCCGGAGCGGTTTGGGTCGCCGATTTCATGCGGACCTCAGTACCGCGCCGCGGTACCCGGAAATCGTTCGCCACGGCGGCACGGAAACACGATGCATATCGTTCCCGATCTTTTCCCATTCGTTCCCATGGACTCGACCCTGCGGAAGGTACGCCGGGGACTATCGGCGCAGAACATGCCCGGAAACGAACAAGGGTCCGGGCCTTTCTCCAGGCCTCCGCGTCCTCGTGGCACATCGGTTCCTGCGGTCAGGCCTTCCGCAGTTCCTCGATGATCTGCTTCGCCCGGTCGAAGCCGACACGGCCTTCCTTTTCCATCTGCTCGGCCACCCGGACGGCCAGTTCGCCTTCGGCGCCCGCAAAGCAGGCGACGTTGCGCGCGTGCAGGCTCATGTGGCCCTTCTGGATGCCGGCCGTGACCAGCGCGCGCAGGGCGGCGAAGTTCTGCAGCAGACCGGCGCAGGCCACGACTTCGGCCAGTTCGCCGCGGCGCGTGACGCCCAGCAGTTTCAACGCGATCGCCGCGACCGGATGGAGCCGGGTGACGCCGCCGACCAGGCCCACGGCGATCGGCAACTCGATTTCGCCGATCAGCCGCTCGCCTTCGATGCGGTAACGGGTCAGCGAACGGTACCGACCGGTGCGCGCCGCGTAGGCGTGACAGCCGGCTTCCACCGCGCGCCAGTCGTTTCCGGTGGCGATCAGGATGCCGTCGATGCCGTTCATGATGCCTTTGTTGTGTGTCGTGGCGCGGTACGGGTCGGCGTCCGCGAAGTGATAGGCGCGGACCAACCGCTCGGCGACCTGCCGGCCGGTGAAGCGCTGCCACCGCAGGCAATCGACCGCCACCTCGAAGCGCGCGCGCGTGAGCGAGCGGTCGCAGTAGTTGGTGATGATCTGGAGGTGGAGGTCGCCTTGCGCCAGCTCCGCCAGGAGCGGGCCGAGCGTCTCGAGCATGGTGTTGACCGCGTTGGCGCCCATCGCATCCCGCACGTCGACGGCCAGATGGACGATCAGCATCGGACCGCTTTCGGTCTCGATCCGCCGACCGTACAGGTCGCGCGCGCCGCCGCCCAGACCGACCAGCATGCGGTCCTGCGCGTTGGCCAGCTCCAGCAGGCGCGCTTTGGATTCCGCGATCCGCCGAATGGCCTGCTCGATGTCGGCGACGTCCGTCAACTGGATCTGGCCTTCCATCACCGTGGCTTCGCACCGGGCCGTCAGGATGCCGTGTTCGCGGATCAACTGCGCGGAATTGGAAGCCGCCGCCACCACGGACGTCTCCTCGACGGCCATCGGCACCAGGCAGTCCCGGCCGTTGATCCTGAAATTGACCGCCAGGCCCAGCGGCAGGCCGAAGGTCCCGATGACGTTCTCGACCATCATGTCGGCCTTGTCGAGGGGCAGGCTCTGACCCAACAGCCGCGCCTTTTCCTCCGCGGACAGGGACAGCCAGCCCTCCAGCCGCTCCAGACGATCGGCGACCTTGAGTTTGTAGAAACCGGGTAGACGTGAGGAACGCTCGCCCTGCGCTATCGGTTCCTGCTTGGAATCTGCCATTCCCTGAGAACTCCTGTGATGATCGGCTTCTGCTTTTTCAACGAGCGGATGTCCCTGGCGCCCACCAGCAGCATGACGGATTTGAGGTCGGCGATCGTCTGCTGCAGGAAGGCGACCGCGCCGTCGTACCCGCCCGCACGATAGGCGCGAAGCACCGGCAGCGCCATGCCGACCAGATCGCACCCGAGCGCCAGGCACTTGGCCGCGTCGAGACCCGAGCGGATGCCGCCGGAACCGACCAGCGTGAAACCCAGGTCGCGTACCTGCAGGATCGAGGCGGCGGTGGGAATGCCCCATTCGTCGAGCCAGGAACGCTGCGTTTCGGGGATGCCTCGGCGCAGGCTCTCGACCCGCGGCCACGACGTGCCGCCAGCGCCAGCCGTGTCGAGCACCTCGATCCCGGCCTTTTTCAACTCGACCGCAACCGCCCTGGAAATCCCGCAGCCGGTTTCCTTGACCATCAGCCGGCCGGGAAGTCGACGCGCCAGCGACCGGAGCGCCTGCAGGCCGCCGGGAAAGGCCCGATCGCCTTCCTCCTGACGGATCTCGTGGGCCGGATTGAGATGGATGGCCAGTCCGTCGGCATCGATGCCGCTGACCAGCGCCACCACGTCTTCGGGCCGGGACGCCGCGGCCTGCTGGATGCCCAGGTTGCCGACGATCGGGATGTCGGGAGCATATTGGCGGACGGCATACGTTCCCTGCAGCTCCGGTTTTTCCAGCATGGGGCGCTGGCTGCCCAGGCAGAAGCCCACCCCGGTGGCCTGCGCCGCGCGGGCCAGGTTGCGGTTCAAATCCTCGGCCCCGGCCGTGCCGCCGCTCATCGCGCTGATGAACAGCGGTGCGCGAAGCCTGCGGCCCATGAACTCCGCCGACGTGTCGATCGCGTCGAGCGCAATGCCGCTCATGGCCCGATGGACCAAGTGCACCTCCTCCAGGAGGGTGCTCTTGTCGAATTCCACATCCATTTCGGCGCAGATGCGCAGGTGATCCGCTTTTCGGGCCTCGATCATGGCTGGCTTGGAAACCCTCTGGACCAGTGGGGCGACGAGACGAACGGTGGCGCTGTCCTGTCACGGCACAGCGCCGACCTTCCACGCACCGCCGCCTTTGCAGAAATCGACGAATCGGGGGGAGTGTATAGCCCCCCAAGGGTTGACTCAAATGGAGATCGACCGGGCGGGAGCGCTTCAGCGTTCGAAACGCACCCGGCCGAGTCGGGTCATTCGCTCGAAATCCGTTTGCGCCCATCGCATGACCTGGAGAATATGAAACCGATGCGGTTTTCCGGCGTCCAAGGCAGGAGCGAGCTTCTGCAAGGAGGAAAGATCATGCGTTGCGCGATGGGCGGTTTGCTGTGCCTGGTGGCGTTTTGCGCCGTATCCGCGGGGGAGACGGCAGAACCTCCGCCCGTACAAAAGGTCGTCCTCTACAAACACGGCATGGGTTACCTGGAACGCCAGGGCAAAGTGAAGGACAACGCGACCGTCTCGTTCGCCTTTCGCGCCGAGCAGATGAAGGATCTGCTGACCAGTTTCTATGCGGTCGATCTGGGCAACGGCAAGATCGCGTCGGTCCAGTACGAAACCCGCGACCCGCTCTCCAAGCAACTGCAGGACATCCAGATCAACGTGCCCGAGAACGCCGCGCTCAGCCAGTTCCTGGCGCAGCTCAAGGGCGCCCGGCTGAAGGCCAAGGCGGCGGGCGAGACCGTCGACGGCCGCATTTTGGGCGTCGAACCGATGGTCGAGACCGTCAACAACCAGGCCGTGACCAAGGGCTTTCGCCTGGTGCTCCTGACCGACAACGGCACGATCCGTTCGCTGGACCTCTATGCAATCACGGAATTCTCGCTTTCCGACGAGGCGCTGCAGCGCGACCTGCGCCGGCTGCTGGATATCACCCTCGACAGCAAGTACACGAATCGCAAAAAACTCACCGTCTCGTCCACGGGACAGGGGGAGCGCGAGCTGCGCGTCGGTTACCTGATCGAGATGCCCATCTGGAAATGCTCGTACCGCGTGATCTTCGACGAGGCGAAGAAGGACGCGCCTCCGCTGCTCCAGGGCTGGGCCCTGGCCGAGAACACGACCGAGGACGATTGGAAGGACATTTCCATCTCCTTCGTCGCCGGCAACCCCCTCTCCTACGTGATGGACCTCTACTCGCCCTTCTACGTCCAGCGGCCTCGGGTACCGATCCCCGGCCTGCAGAATCTGAACGTGGCTTGGGACGCGACGCCCGACGTGGACGCCGCGCCGGTGGCGCTGGCCGAGGCCCAGGAGGATGCCGCCCCCGCCATGGCGCGCCTGGAAAGCGCCAAACGCAAAGCGGATTTCGCCGGGCGCGCACGGCAGACGATGGACGAGGTTCGCGCGATGCCTGCCGCGCCCGGCGGCGCCCCGGCCGCCGCCAAGCCGATGGCCGACCTGCTCTCGCAGAGCGTCGCCTCGATGGCCAAGGGCGTCAAGGTGGGCGAACTCTTCAGTTACGAAGGCCAGGGCAAGGTCTCGATCCCCAAGGGCCAGGCGGCCATGGTCCCGATCCTCTCCCAGGCGATCCAGGGACAGCGGCTGGTGTACTACAAGGCCGCCTTCTCCCCCAAGCCGGCCAACGCCTTCGTGCTGCGCAACGACATGGACCTGACGCTGGAAGCCGGTGCGGTGACCTTTTTCGAAGGCGGAACCTCGCTGGGCGAGGGCATCCTGGCGCACACCCTCCCGCCCGGCAGCCAGGAGGTCGTCCCGTACGCCATCGACGCTTCGGTGGATGTCAACCCGCAGGTCCAGTCGCGGCGCGAACCGTTCTTCAAGGCGACACTGGTCGACGGCATCCTGACGCTCACCTGCACCGAGACGCTGGCCAACACCTGGAAGCTGGTCAACCGCGGCAAGACGCCCGTCACGCTCTGGATCGATCAGCCGAAGAACATGGCCTACCGGCTGAACAAGCCCGAGAAGCCGCTCAAAGAGGTGGACCATCACTATCGTTTCGAAATCCCGCTCAAGGCCGGCGAGACGATGGACTTCGCGGTCGAGGAGAAGCGGGACGTTTTCGAAACGGTGCACCTGGCCAACTGCCAGGAAGACCAGATCCGGTTCTACCTTGGACAGGCGTATCTGCGCAACGAGCAGAAAGCGTTCCTCAAAGAGGTCGCCGCCGCGATGGCGGAACGGGCCGAAGTGCAACGACAGGTGCAGGAATGGCAGCAGCAGTCGCAGCGCCTGCAGGAGGAGCAGCGCCGCCTCCGCGACAACATGAATTCCATGCGCGCGGATCGTCCGAAGGAGCAGGAGTTGCGCGCGAAGTGGGTCGAACAGCTCGGCCAGGCCGAAGACAAGCTGACCGCGCTGCGGGGCCAGATCGACGAGGCCGGCGCAAAGCAGCGGCAACTCGACGAGGAGCTGGCAAAGAAGATCCGGTCGTATCGGGACCAATAGCGCAATCCTCCGGACTGAGGCTAAAAGCTGCCAAGGCGCGGCGCTTGGAATGGCAGGGCATCGCGCCAGTTGGGGACAAGCGCCACGCCGCACGGTCGGATTGCGGCGCAAAGTCCAAGGGATTGCGCCAACCGCTTACGTATCGTTAAAATTATCGAGGGGAATCCGCTGCACACGTGTCTCTTGGAGTGTATGTAAAGACGGAAACTGTGTTTACGTGGCACAGTTCGACAACGAGGGTTTTATGCGTCCGTTCATCTGGCTCGCCTTTCTGATCGCCGTTCTGGCGCTTTGCGTCCTCCGGTTCGGCTGAAATCGCCGTTCGGGTCTCATCGAATCCTGAAAATTCTTTCGACACCGTCGCTTTTTCAGGGTAATAAGTAGCACGGGCTACTCAGGCTTGTCCGAATGCCTTGGAAAGCCGCCTTTAAGGTTGTAACGCATTCTGGAAGAACAGGTTGGGGGATTTCACCATGAGGTTCTACCGATACCCCTGGGTCCTGGCTGCAGCCTGGGGCGCTTGGTCGATACTGGCCGCTTCCGAAACGCTCGATCCCACTCAGCCCATGCCCACTGCCGGAAATCTGCTCCGCAATGGCAGCTTCGAAGGATCGCTGAAGTACTGGCTGCGCGGCCTCGACAATAAAGCGGAACTGGCGACGGATGCCACCACCGGCGCGCAATGTCTTTTCCTGCCGGCCGGCCACTATGTCTATTCCGCGCCCTTCGTCATCGAGCCTGGGGCGAAGGTCACCGTGAGCTGCGACCTGAAAGGCACCGCCGCGGACTCGGAGTTCCACTTCTTCCTGGTCCCCACCTGCCGCTCGGCCGGCAAGGAGCCGTTCAAACTCTTCTGGGGCAAGAGCGGGCACGGCACCAAGGTCGACTGGAAAGAATGGAAACGGATGTCCTGGGACATCGCCATACCGGACGCCAAGACGCTCGATTACCGCACCTGGTGGGACGGCCGGACGTGGATGGTGGTGCCCACCGGGAAGAACATCCGCATCGACAGCTTCTCGATCGTTCTGGGCGAGCAGCGGCAAGCCTTCGTGCCGTTCTCGCCCATCGAGGTCACCGAGCGGGCGACCAACCTGCCGCCGTGGAAGGAAGGCTGCCGCATCCTCGACCGGGGCTTCGAAGCGGAGCTGGAGACGTCCATCTTCAATCCGGCGGCTGCCCCGACGAACGCCCGGGTGGTCTGGCAACTGATCGACTTCACCGCCTCGCGCGTGCTGCGCGAGCTGGGTGCGCAGCCGGTGACGCTGGACCCCAATGCCACGCGGACGCTCAAACACAAATTCAGGCTCGACACGAACGGCACCGTTCTGGCACGCGCCAGCGTCCTGGATGCGGGCGGCAAGCTGCTGGGGCGTTCGGATCAGCCGCTGACCACGCTGCCGTTTCCGAAGAACGCTACGAAACCCGACTGGAACGAACGGTTCGGGGGCGGTGTGGCGGCGGGCAACCCCTACCCCACGCCGCTCCTGGGTGCCGCACAGAAGATCGGCTTCGGCTGGTCGCGCTGGTACCCTCACCTGAACTGGGAACGCTGCCAGCCCAAAAGCGGCGCGGGGTGGGACTGGCCGGACACGATCGTCGAGGCGACGCTCAACGCCGGCATCGCCATCAACGCCGTGCTCTACGCCAAGCCCAAGTGGGCCTTCGACGAAAAGAAGAACCGGCACCTGCCGACCGACATGGCCGACTGGGGACCGGACGACCGACGCTGGGATGACCTGGCCATCGTCACCTCGTGGGACCGCTACGTGACCGAAGTCGTCCGGCGATATGCCGGCAAGGCGATCGCCTGGGAAATCGTCAACGAACCCGAGTGGGACCATTGGGATCCGAAGGTCTACTTCCAGTTCGTCAAGCGTTCCTGCCGGCTGGTCAAGCAAGCCGACCCGAAGGCGGTGGCGATGATCGACGGATGCTACGGCATCGACGGTCTGCACCGCCGCTTCCTGGAACTGGGCGGTGCGAAGTTCTGCGATGTCTTCACGTTCCACAACTACAGTCTTGGAGATTTCTACTCGGGCGACGGCATTTCAGGCATCCGCCAGGCGCTCGATTTGGCGGGCGGCAGGCATGTCGAGATCTGGTTCAACGAAGGCTGGACGCACTTTCCTTCGTCCGAGGATTTCGCCTGCCAGACGCTCTGGGCCGATCGCACGCCCGGGAAGGTCGTGCACGGCATCCTCCGCACGACCGCCGAAACGTTCGCGGCCGGCATGGAGAAGTTCATCATGTTCCAGCTCGGCTACGACCACCAGGGGCGGAGCTGGTGGGACTGGGACGGCGACGGTCATCCCGACCTGTTCGTGATGCCGGGGGATTCGCAGTATTACCCGTCGCGCGCGAACCTCGGACGGATGGAATTCGCCGGACTGCTGCGCTGGTGGACTTCCCGGCTGGTGAACCCGACCGGCCAGCCTCCCCACTGGTTTCTACCGCGCGATCCGGAGGTCTGGGGACGGTTCGCCGCCGCCTTTCGCGCACTCCACGCGGCCGGCGGGGAACCGTTCTTTGCCGCCGCTCGCGCCGCATGCGCCGCCCGCGGGTTCGATCCCGGCCGGCTCGCGCTTGTCGAAAAAACCCCAGAGAACGAACGGCACGCCCTCGAGCTGGCGCGGTTGCACCCGGGCGCCCGCTTCATCCAGTTGATCCGACACCCCGCCGCCAACCTGCTCGCCGTGCATGGGATCGCCCGCACCCGTGGTTGGGGGGGTGGGGG
>Ga0101944_10005621_pt1 | contig 14031 bp, 9 predicted proteins | sample DewCreD2012metaG_FD_75245 | JGI IMG/M metagenome (GOLD analysis project Ga0101944, IMG submission 75245) | Hot spring sediment bacterial and archeal communities from British Columbia, Canada, to study Microbial Dark Matter (Phase II) - Dewar... ... | reverse complement strand
CGAGCCGGACCATTTCGAGGCGCGCCTGGCCCTGGGCCTGGCTTATTACCGGCTCGGCGACACCGCTCGTGCCATCGCCGAAGGCCTCAAGGCCGAACAATTGCAGCCCAACGAGCCGCGGGTGCACACCAACCTCTCGCTCTTTTACCTCAAGGCCGGCGACAAGGCCCGAGCCGAACACCACGGCGCCCGCGCCCGTGTCGCCTCCTGGCGCGACCAACTCCGCCAAACGCCGCCCGCCCCGACCACTCCCGGGTCCGTACCGAACGCGCCGCCATCAACGCCGTTGCCCGAGCATTTCCCTGAAATGCCGTGGAAGAAAAAGTCCCTGACCCCGCAAGCTCCCGCCGCTGGCACGCACCCAGCGCCTGCTTCGGCGCCGGGCCGGTCCGCGGCAACCAACTCCAATCCTTCCCCATGAAAACCGCCTACGAACTGGCCATGGAACGCCTGGCCAAACAGGAACCCATCGTCACCCTCACCCCCGAGCAAAAGCAGGAAATTGCCGAGCTGGAATCGCGCTACAAGGCGCGCCTGGCCGAGCGGGAAATCAGCGCGCGCGAGGCCATCGCCCGCGCCGAAGCGCAGGGGGATTTCGAGGCCGCGGAAAAGGCCCGCCAGGAATTCGCCGCCGAACGGCGCAAACTCCAGGAAGAACTCGAGCGCAAAAAGGAGGCCGTCCGGCAGCGGCAGACGTAAGCCTACCCCGCCCCGCCCTTTCCCGCCTTAACAGCCGCCAAACGCGCTCGGGGCGGCAACCACGACGTTGGCCATCGAGGCCGTTTGGCTTGGTCAACCGCACGGTCGCCGGCGGCCACCTGCCGCCCACCCGACTTGGGGAGCGCCCGCGCCCACGCGTGTTGTGATGCACGGCTCTTGCGTGCCGCCGTAGGCGCCCACATCCGCTCTCAGCTATCCGGCACACGACATCTGGCATCCGATATCCGGCATCCGGCATCCGACTTCTGGCCTCGCCCGACCGCGCCAGCTTGCCAGTCCTCCAGAGGCTGCGCGCCAACAGCCCCCGCATTGACCCGCCCCGGACGGGGCGTTAAGAATGCGCCGCCTTATGAAAAGCCACCTCCCCCGGCGTCGCGCCGCCCTGCTGTTTTCCCTGTGGCCATTGCTGACCCCGGCCCCGAGCCGGGCCGCCGAACTCAACGTGCCCCCGCCGGGCTTTGTCGCCCTGTTCAACGGACGCGACCTGACCGGCTGGCGCGGCGGGGACACCTACGACCACCGCAAGCTCTTGGCCCTGCCCGAGACCGAGCGCGCGGCGTTGATCCGCAAATGGACCGCCTCGATGACCGAGCGCAACCCCCAGACCGGCAAGCCGCACTGGTACGTCGAGAACGGCGAACTGGTTAACGACGGCTTCGGCGCCTACGCCACCACCGAGCGCGACTACGGCGACTTCGAGTTGCTGGTCGAATACAAGACCGTGCCCCGGGCCGACTCCGGCATCTACCTCCGCGGCGTGCCCCAGGTCCAAATCTGGGACTACACCGAGAAGGAAAAGTTCGGCCTCGGCGCCGACAAGGGTTCCGGCGGCTTATGGAACAACAGCCCCGGCGCGCCCGGCAAGGACCCGCTGGTGCGGGCGGACCAACCCTTCGGCGAGTGGAACCGCTTCCGCATCCTCATGGTTGGCGCGCGCGTCAGCGTCTGGCTCAACGACCAGCTCGTGGTGGACCACGCGTTGCTGGAGAATTACTACGACCGCAAAACCCCCGTCCCCAAACGCGGCCCCATCCAGCTCCAGACCCACGGCGGCGAAATCCGCTGGCGCAACATCTTCCTGCGCGAAATCCCGGGCGACGAGGCCAACCGCATCCTCGCCACCAAATGCACCGCCGGCTTCCGCCCCCTGTTCAACGGCCGCGACTTCACCGGCTGGTCCGGCGTGGTGGACAGCTATGAAGTCCGCGACGCCGCCATCGTCTGCCGGCCGGGCAAGGGCGGCACGCTCTATACGGCGGAGGAATTCGAGGACTTTGTCGTGCGCCTCGAATTCCAATTGCCCCGCGGCGGCAACAACGGCCTGGCCATCCGCTACCCCGGCCAGGGCGACACCGCCTACGTGGGCATGTGCGAACTCCAGGTGCTGGACGACGACTACGAAAAGGCCACCGGCGATGCGATTGATCCGCGCCAGGCCCACGGCTCGGTCTATGGCATGATCGCCGCGCACCGCGGCTACCAGCGGCCCATCGGGGAATGGAACTTCCAAGAAATCACCGTGCGTGGCTCGCGCATCACCGTCGAACTCAACGGCACGGTCATCCTCGAGGGCGACATGGCGCAGGTGAAGGAGTTCATGGGCAACACCCCGCACCCGGGCAAGGACCGCCGCCGTGGCCACTTCGGTTTCACCGGCCACAACGACCCGGTCGCCTTCCGCAGCGTCTGGATCAAGCCGTTGAACTAGCCGCGTCGCGCCGGCAAACGCCAGCCACGCTCGCACCGCGTCACCGCCATTCCGCTCAGGTGGCACGGCCTGCCCGGCCGCCGATCCCGAGCGCCGGCGCTCCCGTCAGCTTTTGGGCTCCGCGCCTGACCGAACACACCGCCGATACGGGCTTGCGACCGTCCTCGGCATCGGCACCATGAAGCGCGCGCCCCGCTCCCGGTCAGTCGGACTCAACCTCCGGAAAGCGCGATGACCCGTCTTGAAGACCTCCAGCCCGACGCCACCGTCCGCGGCATTCTGCCGGACGCTCAGGTCACGGTCGTCAACGTCACCTGGCACGGCCGCGACGCCGTGACCCTGGTGTATCGCGCTCCGGACGGCCGCGTGGCCGACGAAATCCTCTACCGCAACGACGAGGCCCGGCTGGAACTGGTGCGGGCCGGCCGGCCCTGGAGTATCGACGGCGATGGCGCGCTGTTCCGGCTCGCGGCCGAGGCCCACCGCATCCGGCTCGCCCACTTGTTTGACCCCCTGCTGGCCGTGCACACCTCGCTGGTCGAGCCGCTCCCGCACCAGATCACCGCGGTCTATGAGGCCATGCTGCCCCGTCAGCCGCTGCGTTTCCTACTGGCCGACGACCCCGGCGCGGGCAAGACCATCATGACCGGCCTGCTGCTCAAGGAACTGATCGTCCGCGGCGACGTGCGCCGCTGCCTCATTGTTTGCCCTGGCAACCTGGTCGAGCAATGGCAGGACGAACTGCACCAACGCTTTCACCTGCCCTTCGAAATCCTGACCAACGACAAGCTCGAAGCCGCCCGCACCGGCAACTGGTTTCTGGAAAACGACCTCATCATCGCCCGCCTCGACAAGCTCGCCCGCAACGAGGACGTGCAGCAAATACTCGCCGCGCCCGACGGCCGTTTCGACCTCATCGTCTGCGACGAGGCCCACAAGCTCTCGGCCACCTTCTTCGGCGGCGAGATCAAATACACCCGGCGCTACCGCCTGGGCCAGCGGCTCTCCGGCCTCACCCGCCATTTCCTGCTGCTCACCGCCACGCCCCACAACGGCAAGGAGGAGGACTTCCAGCTCTTCCTGGCGCTACTGGACGGCGACCGCTTCGAGGGCCGTTTTCGCGACGGCGTCCACCAGGTGGACGTCGCCGACCTCATGCGCCGCATGGTCAAGGAGCGCCTGCTCAAATTCGACGGCACACCGCTCTTCCCCGAGCGCATCGCCTACACCGTGCCCTACAAACTGTCCGACGCCGAGGCCCGCCTCTACAAGGAGGTCACCGAATACGTCCGCGAGGAATTCAACCGCGCCGAAGCGCTGCAAAACGACACCCGCGCCGGCACGGTCGGCTTTGCGCTCACCATCCTCCAACGCCGCCTGGCCTCCAGTCCCGAGGCCATTTACCAGTCCTTGCGCCGCCGCCGCGAGCGCCTGGAAAAACGCCTGCGCGAACTCGAGCTGTTCCAGCGCAGCGAACAAGCCGCCGAGAACGCAGCGTCCTGCGGGGGCGAGGTGTCCACCGCTGAAAACCCGGAGGCGCGCAACATTTTGCCCCAATCTCTCACGCCTCCGCGCCCCTCCGCGCCCTCTGCGGTGAATTGCTCCGCGGTAAATCCTCCCGCGGTGACCCCGCCGGCCCGGGAGTTGACCCCGGACGATCTGGAAGACCTCGAAGACGCGCCCGATGACGAACTGGCCGCCGCCGAGGAAGAGATTCTGGACCAGGCCACCGCCGCCGCCACGCTGGCCGAACTGCGCGCCGAGATCGCCACCCTCCAGCGCCTCGAATCCCTCGCCGCCCAGGTCCGCCGCAGCGGCCAGGACACCAAATGGCGCGAGCTGGCGCGGCTGTTGGAGGAGATCTTCACCCCCGCCGGCTTGGGCGGCCGCGCCGCCGAAGACGCGCCGCCCTACCGGGCCGGCCCGTTGCCTGCGCCCAAAGCTTCCCCGCGCCAGAAGCTGGTTATCTTCACCGAGCATCGCGACACGCTCAACTACCTGGCCGAGCGCATCGCCACCCTGTTCGGCCGTCCGCACGCGCTGGTCACCATCCACGGCGGCCTGGGCCGGGAGGAACGGCGCAAGGCCCAGGAGCGCTTCCTGCATGACCCCGAGGTGCAGGTCCTGCTGGCCACCGACGCCGCCGGCGAGGGCATCAACCTCCAGCGCGCCCACCTGATGGTGAACTACGACCTGCCCTGGAATCCCAACCGCCTCGAGCAGCGCTTCGGCCGCATCCACCGCATCGGCCAAACCGAGGTCTGCCACCTCTGGAATCTGGTCGCCGACGAAACCCGCGAGGGCGACGTCTATCGCCGCCTGCTGGAAAAACTCGAGGAAGCCCGCCAGGCCCTCGGCGGCCAGGTCTTCGACGTGCTGGGCAAACTCCAGTTCGAAGGCAAGCCCCTGCGCGAGCTGCTCCTCGAGGCCATCCGTTACGGCGACCGCCCCGAGGTCCGCGCCCGCCTCACTCGCATCGTCGAAAACGGCGTGGACCGCGCCCGCCTGGCCGACCTGCTGGAGGAACGCGCTCTGGCCCACGACACCCTGGACGCCAGCCGCGTGGCCCGCATCCGCGAGGACATGGAACGCGCCGCCGCCCGCCGCCTCCAGCCGCATTACATCGAGTCCTTTTTCCTCGAAGCCTTCAAACGCCTCGGCGGCTCGGCCCGCCAGCGCGAGCCGCGCCGTTACGAAATCACCCACGTGCCCGCCCTGGTGCGCCACCGCGACCGCCAGCTCGGCCGGGGCGACCCCGTCCTGGCCCGCTACGAGCGCGTCACCTTCGAGAAGGACCTCATCGCCCCGCCCGGCCAGCCGCTGGCCGCCTTCGTCTGCCCGGGCCATCCCCTGCTCGATGCCGTGCTGGACCTGACCCTCGAACGCCACCGCGACCTGCTCCGGCGCGGCACGGTGCTGGTGGACGAGCGCGACCCCGGCACGCAGCCCCGCGTCTTGTTCCTCCTGGAACACGCCATTCAGGACGCCAGCCTCCTGCCCTCCGGCCAGCGCCGCACCATCTCCCGCCGCCTGCTCTACGTCGAACTGGATGCCGCGGGCCAACTGCGCCACCTCCACCACGCCCCCTACCTCGACTACCGCCCGCTGGCGGACCACGAGCCGGCCGCCGCCGACCTGCTCGCCCGGCCCGAGTGCGCCTGGCTCACTGGCCGCGGCGGCAGCGGGGCAACGCCCGTCGAACAACGCGCGCTGGCCCACGCCATTGCCACCGTCGTCCCCGAGCACATCGCCGAAGTCCGCGGCCGCCGCCTGGCGTGGATCGAGAAAACCCGCGCCGCCGTTCGCGACCGTCTTACCAAGGAAATCGCCTACTGGGATCACCGCGCCGAAGAACTCAAACTCCAGGAACAAGCCGGTAAACCCGCCGCCCGCCTCAATTCCCAGGAAGCCCGACGCCGCGCCGATGACCTGGCCGCCCGCCTCCAACGCCGCCTGGCCGAGCTGGACCGCGAAGCCCAAATCTCCGCCCTGCCGCCCGTCCTGGTGGGCGGGCTGGTGATTGTTCCCGCCGGTCTCCTGGCCCAAGTGTCCGGCCGCGCCGAGGTCCAGCCGCCCGCCGCCACGGCCGACACTCAGGCCGTCGCCGCTCGCGCCCGGGCCATTGTCATGGACGTCGAGCGCGCCCTGGGCTACGCGCCGGTGGACCGCGAGGCCGACAAACTCGGCTACGACCTCGAAAGCCGCGATCCCCGCACCGGCCGCCTGCGCTTCCTCGAAGTCAAGGGCCGTGCGGCCGACGCCGCCACCCTCACCGTCACCCGCAACGAAATCCTCACCAGCCTCAACCAACCCGACGACTACATCCTGGCCATCGTCGAGTTCCTGCCGGGCGACGCCCACCGGGTGCACTACGTCCGCCAGCCCTTCCGGCGCGAGCCGGACTTCGGCGTCACCAGCGTCAACTACAACTTCGCCGAGCTGCTCGCCCGCGCCACGCCGCCAAGTTGAGCAACCGCAAACCAACGCCAATGAACGCCAATCAGAACAACCAAACCGCGTCGTCTGGCCGGGATTCGCGTCCAGTTGCGGTTCAAATCGCATCCGGCGGCTCAACCTGCTATAACGCCCCCATGCATGGCTCGGTCTTGATAACGCGAGTGGTGCTGAAAAACTACAAGAGCATCGCGGCTTGTTCGGTCCCGTTGCGCTCGCTTGTCTTTCTCGTGGGCCAGAACGGCTCCGGCAAAAGCAATTTTCTGGATGCCCTTCGGCTTGTCACCGAGGCGCTGAACAGTTCGCTGGACCACGCGCTGCGCGAGCGGGGCGGCATCAACGAAGTCCGGCGCCGCTCCGCCGGCCACCCCACACACTTCGGGATTCGCTTGGAGTTCAAACTGCCCGATTCGACTTCCGGCTACTACGCCTTTCGTGTCGGAGCAAAACCCAAGGGAGGATTCGAGGTCCAAAGGGAAGAGTGCCGCATTTTCGCTTTGCCGGCGGACAAATTCTATGTGGTTGACTCTGGCCGGGTGGAGGACTCCAATCCCAAACCGCTTCCACCCGCGGCCGACGACCGGCTCTTCCTGGTCGCCGCCTCCAGTCTGCCCGAATTTCGCCCCCTGTACGATAGCCTCACGCGGATGGGCTTCTACAACCTGAATCCTGATGAGATTCGCGACCTGCAACCCCCGGATACCGGACAAGTCCTGCTTCGCGACGGACGCAACCTCGCCAGCGTTTTGAACCTCATCGCTACCCAAAGTCCGAGGGCCAAGGCCCAAGTTGTGGAACTCCTCTCCAAGGTGGTTCCGGGAGTAGTGGACGTAACCACCCGGCACGTCGGCAAGAAAGAGACGCTGGAGTTTCGGCAAAAGGTGGGCGAAAACCAATCGCCCTGGCGGTTTATGGCCGAGAATATGTCGGACGGCACGCTCCGCGCCTTGGGCGTGCTGACGGCCTTGTTTCAGTCCTCCAACGGCGCCTCCACGAAGAAAGTCCCGCTCGTCGGCATCGAAGAGCCGGAAATCGCTTTGCACCCCGGCGCCGCCGGCGTCCTGCGCGACGGGCTGAAAGCCGCCTCGCGCCATACCCAGGTTTTGGTCACCAGCCACAGCCCGGACCTGCTCGACGACAAATCCATTTCAGATGAACACATTCTGGCCGTCACGAACCGAAACGGGGACACGCTCATTGGCCCGGTGGATGCCGCCGGACGCAGCGCGATTCGGGACAACCTCTTCACGGTAGGTGAATTGCTTCGCTTGAACCAACTGACGCCGGATCTGGAAGAAATCCAGAAGACCCCGCAGCGCCAGTTGGAACTCTTCGGCAAGACCCCGGCCTGACATGCTGCGCATCGCGTCCATCGTCGAAGGCCACGGCGAATGTGAAGCCGTTCCCATTCTCGTCCGCCGCATCGCCCAGACTCTCGACCCGGCCCTCGCGCCCGTAGTTCACCCGGTCATCCGTGTGCCCGCCTCCAAGCTTGTGAAACAAGGCGAAATCGAGCGCGCCATCGAACTGGCTGCCCGCAAAAACGCCGGCCAGGGCGGCATCCTGGTGCTGCTCGACTCGGACGACGGTTGCCCGGCCCGGGACGGCCCGGCCTTGCTCCAGCGCGCCATCAAAGCCCGCCCGGACCTCCCCATTGCCGTGGTTTTTGCCAAGCGCGAGTTCGAGGCCTGGTTTCTGGCGGCGGCGGAATCCCTCCGCGGCCAGCGGGGCCTGCCCGAGGATCTGACCGGCCCGCCAGACCCCGAAGCAGTCCGAGGTGCCAAGGAATGGTTGGGAGACCGCATGAGGCACGGCCACGGCTATGCCGAATCCTCCGATCAGCCGGCCTTGACGGCCGTCTTCGACATGAACGCCGCCCGCCGTGCCGACTCGTTCGACAAGTGCCATCGGGAGATTTCGCGCCTCCTCAATCTCCTACGACCTGGCCGCCAACCATGACCCCCCGCAAAAAGCTCATCGAAGTCGCCCTGCCGCTGGAGGCCATCAACGCCGCCAGCGCCCGCGAAAAATCCATCCGCCACGGCCACCCCTCCACCCTCCACCTCTGGTGGGCGCGCCGGCCCCTGGCCGCTGCCCGCGCTGTCCTCTTCGCCCAGATGGTGGACGACCCGGCCTCCTGCCCCGAGGACTTCCCCACCCCCGAAGCCCGGGCGCGCGAGCGCCAGCGCCTCTTCAAGCTCATCGAGGAGCTGGTCCAGTGGGAAAACACCACCAACGAAGCCGTCCTGGCCCGCGCCCGCGACGAAATCTGGAAAAGCTGGCGCCGCGCCTGCCGCGACCACCGCGACCACCCCCGCGCCGCCGAGCTGTTCCGCCCGGACCGGCTGCCCGCCTTCCACGATCCCTTTGCCGGCGGCGGCGCGTTGCCGCTCGAAGCCCAGCGCCTGGGCCTCGAAGCCTGGGCCAGCGACCTCAACCCCGTCGCCGTGCTCATCAACAAGGCCATGATCGAAATCCCGCCCCGTTTCGCCGGCCGCCCGCCCGTTAACCCGGAGGCGAGGAGTGAGTGGAAAGGAGTGAGAAACGAGTATGCACTACAGAGAGACGACCGTCTGGCAGAAAGCGATGGAGGCGGCCCAGGAACTCTACCGGCTGACCCCGAAGCTGCCGCGGGAGGAAACCTACGGCATGCGTTCCCAGATCACCCGGGCCATCATCTCGGTCCCGGCCAACATCGCGGAGGGTTGGACCAGGGAATCGGACAAGGAGAAGGCACAGTTCCTGGCGGTGGCTCAGGGCTCGCTGGCAGAAGCAGAAACGCTGCTGACCCTGTGCGAGCAGTTGGGATGGTTTCCGGAATCCGAGACCCGCAATCTCCGTGGCCTGCTGGACGAGGTCAGCCGGATGCTGACGACGCTGCGCCGGCGGTTTCGGACGGATTGAGCCGCCCCTCACTCACCTCTCACTCCTCTTCACTCTTTCCTCGCCAGTGGCGCGGGGCGCAGGGGCTGGCCGAGGACGTCCGCTACTACGGCCAGTGGATGCGCGACGAGGCCGAGCGCCGCATCGGCCACCTCTACCCGAAGATCGAGATCACCGCCGCGACGGCGCAGGAGCGGCCCGACCTGAAACCGCTCGTCGGGCAAAAACTCACCGTCATCGCCTGGCTCTGGGCGCGCACGGTCAAAAGCCCCAACCCCGCCTTCCGCCACGTGGACGTGCCCCTGGCCTCCACCTTCCTGCTCTCCACCAAACCGGGCAAGGAAGCCTGAGTAGAGGTGCTCCGCCGGGGAGATCGGTCGGATCCGTCAGGTCAGGCCTACACCTTCACCGTGCGCACCCGCGCCAGCCACGGCCCGCCGCCGCCCGAGGCCAAAAACGGCACCAAACTGGCCCGCGGCGCGAACTTCCGCTGCGTGCTGTCCGGCGCGCCCATCCCCGGCGACTACATCAAGGCCGAGGGCCGGGCCGGTCGCATGGGGGCGCGGCTCATGGCCATCGTGGCCGAGGGCGAACGCGGGCGCGTCTATCTGCCGCCCACGCCCGAGCACGAAGCCATCGCCCGCCAGGCCCAACCGCCGTGGAAGCCGGAGGTGGAGTTCTTCCAGCAAGCACTGGGCTTCCGCGTCGGCAACTACGGCATGACGAAGTGGAGCGACCTGTTCACCCCGCGGCAGTTGGTGGCGCTGACGACGTTCGCCGACCTGGTGGGTGAGGCGATGGCAAAGGTCAGAGCCGACTACTTGGGTGCGCAGGCGTCTCCCCTGGGTGCGCAGGCGTCTCCCCTAGGTGCGCAGGCATTTCGCCCGCAACCCAATTCCCTGGGTGCGCGGGCGTCTCGCCCGCAACCCTCCCCCCCGCATGCCCACCGCGGCTGGCACTCTCGCGGCTACCACCCGCACTTCGATCGGCCCGGCCTTGTGCAGAGCGTCACCTTCCGCCTCCACGACAGCGTTCCCGAGTCCCTGCTGCAACGCTGGCGTGACGAACTGGGCATCGCAGCGGGCGTCGCCGCAGATGATGAGCGCATGGCGAAGCTGCGACGACTGCTCGACCAATACGAAGATGCCGGCCATGGTGCCTGTCATCTCCGGTCGCCTGAGATCGCGGAGCTGGTGGAATCGGCCCTCCTCCATTTTGATGGGGAACGCTACCGCCTGCTCGAATGGTGCATCATGCCCAACCACGTGCACGCGCTGGTCGAGATTTGGGAGGGACACCCGTTGGACAAGGTGGTGCATGCGTGGAAGTCGTTCACCGCCAAAGAAGCCAACCGGCGCCTGCAGCGCGACGGACCGTTCTGGATGGCCGACTACTACGACCGGTTCATCCGCGATGAGAAGCATCTCGAGACGGTGCGCCGCTACATCCGCGAAAACCCGGTCAAAGCGGGACTGTGCGACAGCTCCGAGTCGTGGCCGTGGTCGTCGGCGGCGAAGGGGAAGAGGTTTGCGGGCGAGACGTCCGTGGGTACGCGAGCCTCCGGCCCGCAGGAAGACTCTGCGGGCGAGACGTCCGTGGGTACGCGAGCCTCCGGCCCGCAGGAAGACTCTGCGGGCGAGACGTCCGCGCATCCGATTGCGGGCGAGACGTCCGCGCACCCGATTGCGGGCGGGACGCCCGCGCACCCGATTGCGGGCGAGACGTCCGCGCACCCGATTGCGGGCGGGACGTCCGCGCACCCGATTGCGGGCGGGACGCCCGCGCACCCAGGCGACGACGACAAGCCGCTGCGCGACGGCGGCGCCGGCCCCACCGCCTACGCCCAGGCCGTCGGGGTGTAACTGGGACGGCGCTTGTCTGCTGTGGGTGAACGAGGCACTGGAAGCGCTACCGCACAGCAAGGTTGGGGCTGCTTGTCAACAAGACGCTGGGGCCCAAATCTTGTCCCTTGGCAAGCTTGTCTCCACCGACCCGCCATACTACGACAACGTCGGCTACGCGGACCTCTCGGACTTCTTCTACGTCTGGCTGCGGCGCTCGTTGCGGTCGGTGTTTCCTGACCTGTTTGCCACGCTGGCCGTGCCGAAGGCCGAGGAGCTGGTGGCCACACCGTATCGCCACGGCAGCAAGGAAGCCGCCGAGCGGTTCTTCCTCGAGGGCATGACGCGGGCGATGCACCGGCTGGCCGAGCAGGCGCACCCGGCCTTCCCGGTCACCATCTACTACGCCTTCAAACAGCAAGAAGTGAGGGAAGAGACGCGAGAAAAGAGCGATTCGCTCGATCCCGACTCTCACTCCTCACTCCTCTTCACTCACTCCTCAACTGGCTGGGAGACCTTCCTGGATGCGGTGCTCCGCGCCGGCTTCGCCATCAGCGGCACCTGGCCCATGCGCACCGAGCGGGGAGCGCGCTCAACAGCAATCGACACCAACGCCCTGGCTTCGAGCATTGTGTTGGTGTGCCGGCCGCGGTCGGCGGATGCGCCCACGGCGACGCGGAGGGAGTTTATGGCCGCGCTGAAGGCGGAGTTGCCGGCGGCGCTGGCGGAGTTGCAGAAGGCGAACATCGCGCCGGTGGACCTGGCGCAGGCGGCCATCGGACCGGGCATGGCGGTTTATACCCGTTACGCGCAGGTGCTGGACGCCCAAGGCCGGCCGGTGGGCGTGCGCGAGGCGCTGGCGCTCATCAACCAGACGCTGGACGAGGTGCTGGCCGAGCAGGAGGGGGATTTCGACGCGGACAGCCGCTGGGCGCTGGCGTGGTTCGAGCAGCAAGGCTTCGGCGAGGGCGAGTTCGGCGTGGCGGAGACGTTGTCCAAGGCCAAAAACACGAGCATCGAGGGGCTGGTGCAGGCGGGCATCCTGGCCAGCAAACGCGGCAAGGTGCGGCTGCTGCGGCCCGGCGAGTTGCCGGCGGACTGGGACCCGGCCACGGACGCGCGGCTGACGGTGTGGGAGATGGTGCATCACCTGGTGCGGGTGCTGGAGGCCGGGGGCGAGCAGGCGGCGGCGGCGTTGCTGGCGCGGCTGGGCGGGCGGGCGGACGTGGCGCGGGAGTTGTGCTACCGGCTCTACACCTCGTGCGAGCGCAAGAAACGCGCCGCCGAGGCCCTCAGCTACAACGCGCTGGTGCAGGCCTGGCCGGAACTGGCCCGCCTGGCGCAGGGGGAAGCAGCGCGCAAAGGACCGGAGCAGGGGGAGATGCTTTGATTTTGGATTTTGGATTTGGGATTTTGGATTTTGGACTACCGATTTTGGATTATGACTGAGCAAGAGTTCAAGAGCCGGACAAAGAAGCTGGCCCTGGCGATTATTCGGCTGGTGGAGGAATTGCCGCGCACCCGCACTGCCGATGTGCTGGGCAAGCAATTGCTCAGATCGGGCACCTCCGTTGGCGCCAACTATCGTGCCGCGTGTCGCGGACTTTCGACGGCAGATGTGCTTGCCAAACTCGGCGATGCGGAAGAAGAAGCGGACGAAAGTCTTTACTGGATGGAGCTGCTGGCTGATTCCGGAACGGTTTCGGTGAGCCGCGTTGCCCCCGAAATGAAGGAGATGGATGAAATCCTGCGGATGACAGTTGCCTCGATCAAGACCCTCCGCCAGCGCCTCCGCCAATCCAAAATCCAAAATCCCCAATCCAAAATCTGACATGGCGATGACGAACCAACAACGGGTCGGCAAGGGGCTGGACCTGCTCCGGGCCGGGCTGGCCGATTACGTCCAGCGCGAGTTCCACAGCAAACACGGCGCGCGCGCCCTGGCTGAGGCCCACCGGCTGCTGGGCACGGACCGCTTGCGCGGCGACAAACCCATCGCCGACTGGGACGCCGCCGCGTTGCTGCGCCTGATGTGGGAGGCGTGGAACGACGTGTTCGGGCGCACCCTCGGCTACGCCGAGCGCGCCCTGGTGTCCGAGCTGCGCACCACGCGCGACCGCTGGGCGCATCAGGAGGCGTTTTCGAGCGACGACGCCGACCGGGCGCTGGACTCGGTGGAGCGGTTGCTGGCCGCGGTGTCCGCCCCGCAGGCGGAGGAGGCGCGGCAACTGAAGCTCGAACTGCGCCGGCTGGTCTTCGACGAGCAGGTGCGCGGCGAGAAACGCAAGGCCGGCGGTTCGCTCATCGAGGCCGCCGCCAGCGGCGCGCTCAGGCCCTGGCGCGAGGTGGCCACGCCCCACCCGGACGTGACCTCCGGCCAGTATCAGCAGGCCGAGTTCGCCGCCGACCTCTGGCAGGTGCACCTGGGCCAGGGCAGCGACGAATACCGCGACCCGACCCAGTTTTTCCGGCGGACCTACCTGACCGAGAGTTTGAAACGGTTGTTGGTGGGAGCGGTGCGGCGGCTGGCCGGCCAGGGCGGCGATCCGGTGGTGCAGCTTCAGACCAACTTCGGCGGCGGCAAAACCCACTCGATGCTGGCCCTGTATCACCTGTTCTCGGGAGTCGCGCCCGCCGAATTGCCGGGCGTGGAGGAGGTGGTTCGCGAAGCCGGCAAGATGCCCGCGCTGCCGGTGCGCCGGGTGGTGTTGGTGGGCAACCGGATTTCCCCGGGCAACCCGGTCAAGAAACCCGACGGCACGGTGGTGCGCACGCTCTGGGGCGAGCTGGCCTGGCAGTTGGGCGGCCGCGAAGCCTTCGAGCAAATCCGGGCCGACGACGAGCGGGCCACCAGCCCGGGCGACCGGTTGCGCGAGTTGTTCCGGCACTACGGCCCGTGTCTGGTGCTGATTGACGAATGGGTGG
>Ga0101944_10005620_pt1 | contig 14031 bp, 14 predicted proteins | sample DewCreD2012metaG_FD_75245 | JGI IMG/M metagenome (GOLD analysis project Ga0101944, IMG submission 75245) | Hot spring sediment bacterial and archeal communities from British Columbia, Canada, to study Microbial Dark Matter (Phase II) - Dewar... ... | reverse complement strand
ATTTTGACAATGAAAAAGATATTAACGAAGTTTTAGAAAGAAATATCATAAACTCAGGATTCAAAGTAGAAGAGGGTTTTTGTCAAAAGATAACCAAAGGAATCATAGAAAACATCGATAAAATAAATGATCTCATCAAAGAAACAGCACCTGAATGGCCTTTGAATCAAATAGCTGCTATTGATCGAGCAATACTCCGAATTGGTATTTTTGAATTAATTTACGACAGTGAGGTTCCACCAAAAGCCGTTATCAACGAAGCTGTTGAATTGGGAAAAGAATTCGGTAGTGAAAGTAGTGGAAAGTTTGTAAATGGTGTTTTGGGAACTATTTATAGAAACAGCGAGAGGTATGAGAGTGAAGACCTGGTTATTAGCGCTGGTGGTATTATTTACAGAAAAGAAGGTGATAAAAAATATTTTATTATAGTAAAAAATGCTTGGGATAGATGGACTTTTCCAAAGGGTAAAATTGATGAAGGTGAAACATGGCAAGAAGCTGCTGTCAGAGAAATCCGAGAAGAAACAGGTATAGAAGAGGCTGAAATATTAGGTGAAGTAGGAGAAATAAAATTTACAGATAAAAGTGAAAACCCACCAATTAAAAAAAGTGTTCATTTTTATCTAATTAAGACAAATCAAAAAAATATAATAGAAAAACCTTTAGTATCAACCCATATCAAAGAAGTTAAATGGGCAGAAGAAAAAGAAGTTTTAAATCTTTTGGACTATGATAATCTAAAAGATTTATTCAAAAAAGCACTAGAAGAAATAAACTAAATTTTTATTTAATTAATATATAAATTTTATAAAACTAATTATTTTTAAATAATGGAAGACATTTCAAAAATAGAGAAGAAGATTGGTATAAAGTTCAAAAACCAAGAATTACTACAGCAGGCTTTTGTACACCGATCTTTTTTAAATGAAAATAAAAACTTCAAACTTGATCACAACGAAAGATTGGAGTTTCTGGGGGACGCTGCTTTAGAATTAGTTGTAACCGAGTACTTATATAATAATTTTCCAAACCCCGAAGGAGAACTTACAAACTGGAGAGCAGCCCTAGTTAAAGGAACTACTATTTCAAAAATAGCTAAAGATCTTGGCTATGAAGAGCATCTAATGCTTTCAAAAGGAGAAAGTAAATCAAATGGCAAAGCTCGTGATTTAATATTGGCTAATACTTTTGAAGCTGTATTGGGGGCTATTTATTTGGACCAAGGATATAAAACCGTAGATAAATTTATAAAAAAGAATCTTATCCCTCAATTGGAAGAAATTATTTCTAAAAAACTATACCAAGATTCAAAATCTTGTTTTCAAGAAATGGTTCAAGAAAAAACAGGTATAACACCTACTTATAAACTGGAAAAAGAAGAGGGACCAGACCATAATAAAGTCTTTACTATGGCTGTTTTTATTGGTGATAAGAAAATAACCACAGGGAGAGGTCCTTCAAAGCAATCCGCTGAACAAGAAGCGGCTAGAATAGCCCTAGATTTATGGGAAGAGAATATCCAAAACGATCATTAATAATGGGGGGCGAATGAATAATAATAATTGTTTTTATTTCGTTGCTTATTGTAATAATGGTTGGAAAGGTAAAACTAGCGAAATTGTTTTACCAAAATGGGGCTGATCAAGAAAAAATAATAAAAGAATCAAGAGAAAAAGCTCAAGAAGTCCTAGAAATAAAACACCAAGAAGACTGTGGTTGCAAAAATAGCATCTTTTTTACTGAAAAAAGTCTATTTTAAGGAGACAAAACCATGACATCGATTGAAGTTTTATTGGATATGGTATTAACAGAAGCTCTTTTGCCTAATACTCACGAATGTCTTTCCTGTGGACACAGTTTTTCTCCAAATGAAGATGGTTGTCCTTTTTGTGGAATAAATGCGACCGTTATTCCTCTGGATAATTTAGACAAAGAAGAATAAGTTTTATTTTTCCCATTTAATATTTTCTTCAACCCACTCAATCATAGCTATGGTTTGACCAAAGCGATCATCCGATCCTAACACAACGGTGATAATTTCTTCACCGTTTTTTAATTTGGCTACACTAACAAAACAACCTCCAGCTATTGGGGTTTGGCCTGTTTTTAGACCATAAACATTAATCTCTTTATCATCCAAAAGATTATTTGTTGATTTTAATTGATGTTTTGTGACCCCATCATAAGAATAAACCTCCAATTCTTTTATTTTGACTGTTTCGGCAATAAATTCGTTTTTTAAAGCATAATTAGCCAAAAGAGCTAGATCATACACTGTTGAGTAATTTTGTTCATCGTCGAGCCCTATAGCGTTGGTAAAATGGGTATTAAACATACCAATGTCTTTTGCCTTTTGATTCATTAAATCAATAAAGCTGTTATAATTTCCATTACCAACATGGTAAGCTATCATATCAGCTGCATCATTGGCAGATAAAATAAGTGCTGCTTTTAAAATATTTTCCAATAATATTTTTTCACCTTTATAAATACCCATTTTCGCAGGCGGAGTATCAGAAAAATCTCTGTTTATTTCTACTATTTTTGATTTATCTGAGTTTTCCAAGGCAACCAAAACAGTCATTAGTTTTGTAACACTAGCAAAAAGTCTTTTATCCTTATCTTTTTTAGTCAAAAGAGGGGTTAGTGTCTCTCTATCTAAAATAATATATGATTCTGCTTTGAATTCTTCTTCAATTCCGGTAAGTTGAGGCTTTGGTATTGTTTTTGATTCTAGTAGTTTAAAATTAGATCCTTTTTTTATTAAAAAACTTTCACCATATATTAATGGTGCAGAAGAAACTTTGGCTGTGCCAATAGCAGAGCATGATGATATTATAATAATCGTAATTAATAAATATATATATTTCATAAAAATAATTTCTTTATTTCTTTTTCTTCTATTTTTTTATATTTTCCTTCTTTTAAATCTCCTAATTTTAATTTTCCTATCCTAATTCTTTTAAGAGCTATAACTTCCAAGCCTACTTTTTCACACATTCTCCTGATTTGTCTGTTCCAACCTTGATGAAGAGTTATATTAAAAGATATTTTTTTCCCATTTTGATCTAATAAATCAACTTTATCCGCTTTTGCTATCCCCTCTTTTAACTTTACACCACCCTCAAAAGCTTTCTTTAAATATTTAACATTGGATTTAGGATATCTATTTGTTATTAACGCAATAACAAAATATTCTTTTTCTTTTTTATACTTTGGATGAGTTAGTCTCTGAGTTAGATCTCCATCGTTTGTCAAAACTAAAAGTCCAGATGTATCCCAGTCAAGACGACCTACTGGGTACAATCTTTTTTTTATTGGTACAAGATCTGTTACTTTTTTTCTACCAAAAGGGTCAAAAGCAGTAGTTATGTATCCAGTAGGTTTATTTAGGATATAATAAATATTTTCCTTTTTGATATTTATTTTTTTACCATCGATAAAAATATCTTCTTTTTCAGGATCAATTTTTATTCCCATCTCTTTTACTGTTTTTTTACCAACCCTTACTCTACCCATCAAAATAAGTTCATCGGCTCTTCTGCGAGACGAAACTCCACTTTCAGCTAAAAATTTATTTAGTCTGATCTCTGACATATCACTATTATAACACAAAACCCGCCTAAGCGGGAGATAGAAAGTATTTTTTTGTTTTATTTATCTATTTATCGTCCCAAGTAACAGTAACATATTTTTCCCCTTTTGAGAATTTGTAACTAGTTTTACTGGTAAATTCTCTTTCAAGTCTCTCCCCTATCATTCTAGCTAAAAAAACACTAGCTGTATAAACTTTCCAGCTACTTTTTGATTTATTATTTATCTTCACTACCCTATTTTTAGGATCTTCGTGCTGATATTCTGATTCGGAATCATAGATAATGGATTCTATTTTTTCAGGGATTAATTTTAGTATTTTACTTTTTAATATTATTTCCCCCTCAACCCATTGGTTTTCTACTGCTTCGCAACCTGAGCATTTTTTGTAGGAAACTTCCTTTCTTTCGCTTTCTTTCACATCACTCATCCAATACCATCTTTTATTTTTCCTAACAACTCCACACTCTGGACAAATAATTAAAAATTTACTTGGTTTTTCTTTTTTTTCTTGTTTTACATAACCAGAAATAGAACCATGTATTGGCTTTATTTCCCCTGATTTAAAAAACTTTTGTCTCATGGTTTATTTTCTATTTTTCTTACTTCCTTGTTTATTTAAAGCTATATTAAAATTCAAGACCTCATTATCCTCAACAGAAAATATCTCTCCTTGATAATTATCATATTCATTTAATAAAACACTTTCCGTATCTAAGGAATACTCATAAGAAGCTATCTTTAAATAATACCTACCTTTTGGTAAAACAAGACCAAATCTTCCCTTATCATCACTAACTTTTGTTTCAAGTAGTTTATTATATTTTGCTCCAAAAACCTTTATAGGAATACCCGTTATAGGTAATTTGGTTTTTGAGTCAAAAACAACACCCCAAGAAAGATCTTTTGGTTGTTTTATGTTTCTTAAAATTTTTAAAATAATAATAAAAATATACAAAAGAACCAATATTTCATTAAATAAAGTAAAATTAACCCAAAGTATAAATAAAGAAAGCAAGAAGCTGGTTACGAAGAAAGGAATAGAAAGTTTATTTGAAATATTTTTTAGATTATCCCAGAAAGTTAGGTGACTTTCTATAGCGGTATTCAAATCTATTGGTATAACAAAATTAATCTTTTCACCGCTTTTTAGCTTAAATGGCTCTCCAAAATAAAGATTGTGATAATATCCATCAACAGTCGAACCTTTTAAAAAGACTGAAGGAAAGGTATACCCAGATTTTGCAACCTGAATAAAATATTCACCTGACTTTAATGGTAAACTAAACCGCCCATTTTTATCAGTAGCAACTGTAGCGATAATATTTTTTGTTTTTTTATCAATCAACCTGATAAGAGCAAGGGGAACTGGTTCTTTTGTCATAGTATCATAAACAATACCCCATGGTTTTGGTTTTCTACGAACACCAAGAAATTGGAGTAATAGATTTATAAGATAATTCAGATAAGGAAGAGATGAATTTAATACATTAACAACAACCGAATAAACACCTACACCTGCAGCTACTGTAACAGCAGGAGTAGCTACATAATTTACTATATTTTGAGTAGTCATATTATCTCTGAAATCAGAAATAGTACCCAAAAATATTTCTGAATTACTCGGACTAGTAAAATTTATGACTATTTTATTACTTGAATAAATCTCGTTGTTTATTGGGTTTTTTAAACTAATACCAAAAGTAACTGCTTTTTCCTGATTTGAGCTAACCCTAAAGGAAACTCTACCGTTTTTATCAGTAAAACCAGAAACAGGATATATAGAAACCAATCCTCTTTGATTTAGTTTTATCTCAATATCGCTAACACCTAAACCTTTTGAATCACTAACAAAAACTGTTATCTGGGAAGAGTCAACTCCGTCATTTTTTACATTTATTTTATCAGCAGTAATCTTGACTGAAAGTGGATAGCTGGAATTGGACAATGTAATTTTTTTGGATTGAGAATTTAACTCTGCAGCTAAAGTATTTGAAGTACACAAGAAAGAAAAAAACAACAAAACTAAAAACGCTAGGGATAGTATGTATATTTTTTTATTTTTCTTTTTTAACATGGTTTATTTATCTTATTAATGGATCTAATGGTATTTTTAGTTTTCTAAATTTATTTCTTGATATTTTTATTTTATCCCCAAAATAAATACTTTGTTCTATGTTTTCTTTTTTCATCCAGTATTTTGAAGGAAAAACATAATCAAGTTTTGTAACACTAATATAATAATTACCTGTTTTTATATCTTTTAATTTGAACCAGAATTTACCTTTTTTATTAGTTATTACAGTCTGCATTATTCTCTTATCATTAAAACTTCTCAATTCAATTTTTGCATTGGCTATGCGTTCGCCATTTTTACTATTAAAAACATATCCAAGATATTTTCTCGAATTATAAAAGAAATAAATACCATAAAAAGCCAAAATAGAAGTTAAAAATGATATTAGACTAAAAAGAGAATTTTTTACTATTTCACCTTCTTTGAGATCAAAAAGAACATCACCTAATGCTAATTTTGAATCAAAAACATCGTCACCCATTAATTTTTCTTGATTTTTTATCTCTATGTCTTTTGCTTCATAGGCTTCAAAATAGGCTTGAATTTTTTTGATGATATCCGGTATAGGCACTTCCCCACCAGATGGTTTTTCGTCGTCTGTCGGTGTTTGGGCTCCGGGTGTGCTTGGCGTTGGTTGTGTTGTAGCCCCACTTCCTGGGGTTTGGGTGCCAGGAGAAACTAGCGGAGGAGAAACAGATGGAGGCACCACCGGATTTACAATAGGAGTGCCAGTTCCACCGCCACCCCCACTAGGAGTCTCTGGGGTATTAACGTTGACTACAATATCAACCTCTTGAGCAGCAAACAAAGAAATAGCCCCAAGAAATAAGGCTATCACGATAACTGAACTAAGACCCCAAAAAAACAGGCTATTATTTAAAGACATTCTGTTATACCAAAAATTTTGAAGAAATGTATTTTTTATTTCTTTTTTCTTTGTTACTTTTTTTTGTCTTTTATTTTTATTTTGTTTTTTATTAGCCAAAATAGCTCTTTTTTTTGTAACCATTTTAATATAAGTAAAATAGATTTTTACATTTGAAAATAGATATCCACAAAATATCTATTTATATGCTTTAATAATACTACCTTGAGACTTTTCAAGCAAGTCTTTTTATAATAAAAATAACCCCAATTAATGAGATTATTTTTATATTTCTTATCCACAATATTTTTTATAAAAAATTAACTTACCCAGTTATTCATATCAAGACCTTGTTTTTCCGTTGAATCTATTTGTTCTGTATTCTTTATCTCTTCTTTTTTCTCTTCTTTAGATTTTCTTTTTATCTTTATTCTCTTTAGTATGCTTTCTTTTTTGGTTTTTTCCTTTTTGACTTTTTGATTGAAACCATCCCTGTAAATTATAAGATAAACAATCTCCAATATACCTAGAGTGTTTACAAATATAAAAATCCAAAACCAGATATTGTGATTTAATCTAGCTGATCTCCAAAGAGCAAGTCCTTTCAATAAAAGAACCACCAAAAGAAGAACAATCAACATTACATTGAAAAGTGTATAAAATCTTTCCGGAACCATAAAATATTTTGCTAATTCAAAATTGTATAAAGTTGACATAATTATTTTATTAATAATATTATAAAAACTATAAACAAGTAATTATATTTAAATAATATCACTAAATAATTTATATGTCAATATTTTTATTATAATATTTGCAAATCTAAGTCTTTACCTGAATATTAGCCTCTTTTAGCTGCTTTTCGCTAATTTCTGAAGGAGAACCCATCATAGGATCTCTAGCATCACCAGTTTTAGGGAAGGCTATAACTTCGCGTATATTTGGTTCTTTTTGAATTAAAGCAATAATTCTATCTATCCCCCAAGCAATTCCGCCATGAGGAGGTGTCCCATATTCAAAAGCTTCCAACATATGTCCAAAATTATCTTGTATTCTATTTTTTTCAAAGCCCATTATATCAAAAACGGCTTCCAGATACTCTTTTTTATGATTTCGAATACTGCCACCGCCTATTTCAAAACCATTTAAAACCATATCATATTGGGATGCTAAAATACCACCTATATCTTCTTTTTTGATTAATTTTTCAAGATTTTCTTGCTTTGGAGCAGAAAAAGGGTTGTGAGTAAATGTCCACCCACCTTCTTTATTTTTTTCAAAAAAAGGAAAATCAACAACCCAACAAAATGCTAATAAATCTGGATCATTTTTATCAGATCTCAAATCAGGCGCGTCTGTACCGTACTTTTCCATAGCTTCTTTGTAAGTAATTCTTGGAAAAGGTAGTTCCTGTATCTTTTTTTCTGGTGCAATGGATTTTATCATCTCAATTATCATTTTTTCATTAAGAGAAATAACATCTTCTTCACTAACAAAAGACATTTCTAGGTCCATCTGAGTAAATTCTGGTTGTCTATCCCCTCTCTGGTCTTCGTCACGAAAACATCTGGCAATTTGAAAATATTTTTCAATACCGCCAGCCATCAGTAATTGTTTGTATTGCTGAGGAGACTGAGGCAATGCATAAAAATTTCCCGGGAAAAGACGGCTAGGCACAATGTAGTCACGCGCTCCTTCAGGAGTTGATTTGGTTAAAATTGGCGTTTCTATTTCATAAAAACCCTCTTTATCCAAAAAATCTCGGATAAATTTTGTGGCTTTATGACGAAATATCATATTTTGGTGCATTCTTTCCGATCTCAAATCCAGATAACGGTATTTTAGTCTCAATTCCTCATTTATATTAGATGTATCTTTGTCGATTTCGAAAGGAGGCGTTTTTGATTCGTTTAAAATGGTAATTTTTTTGGCCAAAAGTTCAACCGTTCCAGAGGCTAATTTATCGTTAATCATATTTTCTGGTCGTTTATTTACCTCTCCCTCTATTTCAACTACAAATTCCGATCTCAATTTATTACCTATTTCATAAGCGTCTTTTTCTGATGGCAAAACAACAACTTGAGTTAATCCATCTTTATCTCTCAAATCAATAAAAATCAGCTTTCCATGATCTCGACGAACATGTACCCAACCGCACATTTTTATAGTTTTACCTACTTCTTCTGAAATTTTTGATGATAAAATTCTTTGCATATTATATTTTAGTAATTATTTTCCTTTTTTCTTTTTTTAAAGCCAACTATATCATTTATTTCTTCTCTTTGTAATCTAAGTATTCTAGCATAAATTCTTGCTGATACTGAAGAAATAATCTCAAATTGTGGATTGTTTTTTCTAATAATTTTTTTACTAATATCTGTCTTTGCCATATCCTCAACAAATTTCAGCAAAGTTTCCAATTTACTAATATCATCTATTTCTTCCAAGCTATTCAATATTGCTTGGTAAATACTTTCTGATTCTTTTTCACTCAACGGACCACTAATGAGAATCCTAAAAAGACTAAGCGGACTCCTTGGTTGGTTTTTTATTGTTAAAAGATTTGGGTCTTTTCCTATAATATTATTCATTTTTACCTCCTTAATTTTGCTTTAAATTTATTTTTTAAATTATCTAAAATTTTATCAAACAATTCATCGATCTCCTCATCATTTAATGTTTTTTCTGAGGATTGAAAAGTTAAATGAAAAGCAACTGATTTTTTACCTTCGCCAAATTTATCGGAAAAATATTCATCAAACATATCTGCAGAAACTACTCTATCATCAGTTTCTAGAATAACCCTAAGTATTTCTTCTTTATTTAATTCCTTGTCTACTACAAAAGCCATATCTCTTTTACTGACCTCAAATCTTGAAAATTCTTTATAAATAACATCACTGTCTTCTTCAATAAACTTTTCTTCTATATTTTTTGCCTTATCAGTTAGTATATCAAAATTTAACTCTGCAAGCCAACATCTTTGCCTAAAGCCAAGATTTTCTTTTATCATGGGATGAAGCTCGTAAATCGATCCTATTGGGTTATCCTGAAAATAAATCTTTCCACACCTACCTGGGTGCATATACTCTGGAATTTCTAAATTATAATCTCTAATTTCTAGGGTTAACTCAAATTTTTCTGCGAATTTTTCTATGTATTTTTTGGTGATATAGAGACCTTCGTCTGGGTTTTCTCCGTAAACCAAAAATCCCAAATGCCTCTCTTCTTTGCTTGGGATCTCTTGATTTTCTGATGGTAAATAAACCTTGGAAAGTTCAAAAAAGGAGAATTTTTCAAACTTTTTCGAATTTTCTACAGCATGTTGCAAAAGCCCGTTCATCAAGCTGGAGCGCATCACGCGATCATACTCATTCATAGGGTTACTAATTTCAAAATACCTATCCGCCATTCTAGTTTTGGCAATCAATTCTGAAGAAAGCATAGAAAGTGTGTATATTTCAAATAATCCTATTGAGCTCAAAAATCTTTTTGCTGATTGTTCAAAATACAAAGATTTCTCCGTCTTTGGATCTATTTTTACAGATGGTTCTTTCTCTTTGCAACGATCAAGTCCGTAAATCCTACCTACCTCCTCAGCTAAATCCTGCCAAATACTAATATCCTTTCTCCAAAAAGGAGCTTCAACCACATCACCAGCTAGAGTAAATCCTAGATCCTCTAGTATTTTTATAGCTTCGTCTTTTGAAATATCGATAGATAGATACTCCTTTATTTTTTCAAAATCAAAAGGCACTTTCTTTTTTTCAAAAGAAAAAACACCAGCAATTACTCTACCACCGACAAGTTCACCACCACATATTTCAATAAAAAGCTGGGTGGCCCTTTCTAATCCCTGAAACGCAAGATAAGGAGAAAGATCTTTTGCAAATCTACTAGAAGCCTCTGTTGCCATACCCAATTCTCTTTGAGATTTACGAATATATTTTTGATTAAAATTGGCTGATTCCAAAATAATATCGGTAGTAGTCTCATCTATTTCTGAATTCTCACCGCCCATAACTCCTGCCACAGCAATTGGCGCTTCTTCATTTGCAATTACCAATAAACCTTCAGGGAGATCGTGGTCTTCTCCATCCAATGTTCTAATCGACTCATTTTGCTTTGTCAGTCTGACTATAATTTTCTTTCCACCATTCGTACCAATTTGTTTTAAACCTGTATCAATTCGCGAATAATCAAAAGCATGGAGTGGGTTACCTTGTTCCAACATCACATAATTTGTAATATCAACAACGTTATTTATTGGTTTCATATCGCATGCGAGCAATGCCTGTTGCATCCAAAGTGGAGAAGGGCCAATTTTAATATTTTTAATTAATTGTGCGGTATAAAGTGGACAAGCTTCGATATTTTCTATTTTAACATCAATATATGAAACATTTTCCTGATTTTCTTGGGTATACCGCGCCGAAGACACATCTGGGATATGAAGATTCCCTCCGTAAATAGCGCTTATTTCTCTAGCAATTCCCACATGATTTTGAAGGTCTCCCCTATTTGCCAAAATACTACCATCCAAAATAGTGTCATTGAAAAGCTCAAAAAGTGTTGAGCCGTTTTTTAGATCGGGGTCAAGTATCATTATTCCAGAATGGTCTGTGCCAAAACCGATTTCGTCTGGAGCGCACAACATACCAAAAGAATCCACATCGCGGATCTTGGCTTGTTTTATTTCACCACCCGGTAGTTTTGTACCGATAAGAGCCACTGGCACTTTCTGCCCGACAGCAATATTTGGGGCGCCACAAACTATTTGTAAAATCTCTGAACCTATATCTGCTTTTGTTATCTGAAGCTTATCTGCATTTGGATGGGGTATAATTTCTTTAATTTCTCCTACTACAACAGTATCCAAAAAATCTCCACCGAATTTTTCTATATTCTCTATCTCAATTGATTTACAACTCAAATCATCCGCAAGTTCTTGTGGGGTTTTATCAAATTCAACTAATTGCTTTAGCCATTTATAGGAATATTTCATTTTGTATCGCTAATTAATTTACTGATTTATTTATCTTAAAACTAAATCTGGAATTAATCTAAAATTGATTCAAAAATCTAATATCATTTTCATATAGTAATTTTAGACTTGGTATTGAATGTTTCATCATAATCAATCTCTCAATCCCGGCGCCAAAAGCAAACCCACTGTATTTTTCTGAATCTATACCACCTGCCCGCAAAACATCTGGATGAACCATACCAGCACCTAATAATTCCACCCAACCAGTATTTTTGCAAACATTACAACCTTTTCCTCCACATATAGAACAGGTAACATCCACTTCAAGTCCCGGCTCTACAAAAGGAAAATAACTGTTTCTAAATCGAATATTAGTATTTTCACCAAGAAGTTTTTTCATGGCGTCTGAAATAGCTCTTTTTAATTCACCAAGAGTAATATTTTCACCCACAACCAAGCATTCAAATTGGTGAAACATCGGAGAATGTGTTGCATCATCATCTCTCCTATAAACCTTGCCCGGAATAATTATTTTGATCGGAGGCTTGTTTTTCTGCATATAACGAACCTGCATAGCAGTAGTCTGAGTACGCAAAAGAAGATTTTTTTTATATAAATCTCCCAAATCTTTTATATAAAAAGTATCATGATCATCACGCGCCGGGTGATCCGGTGGCGTACCAACAGCAGTAAAATTATAATAGTCAGTTTCTATTTCATTACTATCAACCACCTCGTACCCCATTTCTTCAAATATTCTTTCTATTTTAAAAATCATATTTGAGATCGGGTGAATATGACCAGAATCAATTTTCAATTTTAAATTTTCAATTTTAAATTTGGGGTCATTAATGTCTAATTTTTCTGTTTCTGCGATCCTGCCCCATTTCTGCATTCTTATCTCATGGTTTTTTGTTTTTAATTCATTATTCACCCATTCTTTTAATTCATTTGCCGCCAAACCTAATCTTTTCTTTTCAACTAAATCAAGTGAAAATAAAGAACGCAATATTTCCGTTAGCTTTCCCTTTCTACCAAGAAATTCAATTTCAAGATCGATTAATGACTTTTCGTCTTTAATTTCAGATAATCGAGATATAAATTGTTGTTTAATTTGATTTAAATCCATCTTGTTTTAAATCCCAAGCACCAAATTACAAATTCCAAATAAATCATAAATCACAATGACCAAAATTGATTTTTTGATATTTTTAATTTGATATTTGTTTGTGGTTTGTTATTTATAATTTGAAATTTTCCTACAACCAATTATTTAAATATTCTATTCTTTGTTTTCAACCATGATATTCCCCCTGGTCAAAAAGTATGCTTCAAAAAGTATTATTGCAAGTACAAAAACTACCCCATCCCAAACAGTTAAAACCTCTGCTCCTTGCATAAAAAGTATACCCACCAAAACCAAAGAAACCATAAATCCGTGTCGAAAAGAACTAAAACTTTTACTTTTGATTTCCTCGGATCCTTTGAAACGAGTAACTAGATGCAACTCAACCAAACTCCAAGTAAAAGCAAAAGCAAAAAACAACATCAAAAAAAATAAAATAAAAACAGAAACATCGGCTTTATATGGGTTGATAAATAATAAAATCATAAAAAAAACAGCCCAAAAAACAATGGTTAAAATCTCAACTATCCATAAAATATTTTTTAATTTCAAAATTAATCTCCTTTGTAAAATTTATTAATTATAAATCATACACATTAAAGCATTTTTTTAATGTCTAAATCATGAATTATCCTTCGGGAATACTCAGGACAAGTAATATCTAATAAAAATCTTAATGACCAATGATTAAAAAATTAGATAATTTGACATTTTATTAGAAATTATAATTTAGATATTAGATATTTTGGATAAAACTTTTTTATATCACTATTCCAATAAGTATAGACTAAGATATTAATTAACGATTAACTTAAATTATATCTCCAAATCATTTTTTTAGCAATAAAAAAACCGACCTTTTAGTCGGTTAGAAATAAGTAGGCCCCGGTCTTTCGACCGGGGCCCTTTGGGTAATGCAATTTAGAATTTGAAGTTTTTCCTTTTCGAGGGAAGCTTCCGGCAAACAGCCTCGCGATCAGCTGAAGTGCCTTGAAAAACTCGGATCCTTTGGTCTCCCAGGGGATACACCCGTTTTTGCTCGACGGATTGAAATCGAGGTTTACCGCACGACGCGGCGGAACCCGTCTTCCGTTTACCGTCTAGGCGAGTCGCTCATCGAAGAGCGACACATCACCGGCGCGATGCCGGATCTGGACTGGGCTGCTCTCGGTGAGCGGGCCAGGTTTTTATCTCCGCCGAAGCGGCATTATTGTACCTTTAGCCCTATGTTGAGGAGCCCCTTTTTGAGGTTCTCGCCCCTTAGGCGCCTCCGGCTGTTAGGCCGGCGCGGGCGCTCAGTTCGGGGCATCCGGCTTTTTGAGGCGGGCTTTTTCCTCGCCGACTTCGCGGCACCAGCCTTTAATCTCAACGTCGTTGAAGAT
>Ga0101944_10005618_pt1 | contig 14044 bp, 15 predicted proteins | sample DewCreD2012metaG_FD_75245 | JGI IMG/M metagenome (GOLD analysis project Ga0101944, IMG submission 75245) | Hot spring sediment bacterial and archeal communities from British Columbia, Canada, to study Microbial Dark Matter (Phase II) - Dewar... ... | reverse complement strand
AGGTCCTTGCGGAAGGGGTGGCAATCCTGGATGCTCCTCCCGGCACGTCCTGTGCGGTGGTGGCCACGGTGCGGGACGCCGACTACGTCCTTCTGGTCACGGAGCCGACGCCCTTCGGACTCAACGACCTGAAACTGGCCGTGGAGCCGATTCGACAGCTTGGGCTTCCGTATGGGGTGGTCATCAACCGGGCTGATACTGGAGACCGGCGCGTGCGCGAGTTCTGCATGGCCGAGAAAATCCCGATTTTGCTGGAGCTTCCCGACGACCGCCGCGTGGCCGAGGCGTATTCCCGCGGGCAGTTGGCGGTGCGCGGCTTGCCGGAATGGTCGGGTAACATGCTGAACCTTTGGAGCCACTTGGAAGCGTCCGCAGGCACAAGGAGAGGTCCAGAGGCATGAAGACCGCCCTCGAATGCATTCCCTGCTTTGTCCGCCAAGCGGCGGAGGCGGTCGAAATGTGCGCGCTCGATAACGAGCAACGTGAGCGTCTTCTCCGTCGTCTGCTGTGCGAGATTGCCGATGCGGACTGGTCCGTGATGCCGGTTTCAATCTCCCAACGCATCCAAAGGGCGATTCGTGAGGAGACCGAAAAGGCGGACCCCTATCGCGCGCTCAAGGACCGGATGAACCGGATCGCCCTCGATCTGCTGCCCGCGCTGGCCGATAGCGCGCGCCGGCAGACAAACCCGCGCGAGGCGGCGGTGCGTCTGGCCATCGCCGGCAATCTCCTGGATGCCGGATCCAAGACCCGGCTTGCGCCGGAGGACATGGAGGAACGTTTGCAGGCGATCTGGGATTTGCCGCTTGTGGGCAGTGTCGCCGACCTGTTCCGCGCCGCCGCTGCCGCCCGCCGCATCCTCTACCTTGCCGACAACGCCGGCGAAATCGTTTTTGACCGTCTGCTCATTGAGGCGCTTCCCGTTCAAAAGGTCACGGTGGCGGTGCGGGGCGTTCCGGTGCTCAATGACGCCACTCTGGAGGATGCGGAAACGGCCGGCATTCCAGAAATTGCCAGGGTGCTCGCCAATGGTTCCGATGCGCCGGGCACGCTGCTTGAGGAATGCTCCGCGGAGTTCCGCGACGTGTTCAACCGCGCCGACTTGATCTTGGCGAAGGGACAGGGCAACTACGAGACCCTGTCGGACACACACAAGGACGTATTCTTCCTGCTCACGGTCAAGTGCCCGTTGGTCGCCGCGGAGATCGGAGCGCCGGTGGGAACTCTGGTTGTGAAACACAAACGAGACGGCAAGACAGGATGAAGGAACTCGTCGTCATCAGCGGCAAGGGCGGCACGGGCAAAACGAGCATCGTTGCATCGTTCGCGGCATTGAGCGGAAATGCCGTGCTTGCGGACTGCGACGTGGATGCGGCCGATTTGCACCTGGTGCTGAAACCAACGATCCGCCGGCGCGAGGAATTCCGCTGCGGACATGAGGCGGTCATCCGCCAGCAGGACTGCATCGGCTGCGGCGCCTGCCTGGCCCGCTGCCGGTTCGGGGCGGTGCTGCGGCTCGACGGCGCCGCGGCCGAGCCGTGGAGCGGCGCGAAGACCGTCTGCGACAACTGTGCCGACGGCTGCAAACGGTCCTGTCCGGTCAAGTTTGCGGACCTGCTCGAGGCCATGCGGGCGGCTGGCGCCGGATCGAACGAGCACGCGTTCATGGTAGATCCGACCGCTTGCGAAGGCTGCGGCGTGTGCGTCTGGGCCTGCCCCGTGAAGGCCATTGATTTCCCGGAACGCCTCAGCGGCGAATGGTACGCGTCCGAGACGCGACACGGCCCCATGGTCCATGCCCGGCTGAAGCCCGGCGGCGAGAATTCCGGCAAACTCGTGAGCAAGGTCCGCGAGGCCGCCCGAAGCCTCGCCGAGGAACGCAAGCGAGACCTCGTTCTCGTGGATGGCCCGCCGGGGGTCGGCTGCGCGGTCATCGCTTCCGTGAGCGGCGCCGCCCAGGTCTTGATCGTGACCGAGCCTACGCTCTCGGGGGCGCACGATCTGGAACGGGTTCTGGAACTGACGCGCCATTTCCACATCCCGTCCGCCGTGTGCGTGAACAAGTGGGACCTGAACCCGGAGCTGACTGAGAGGATCGAAGTCCAGGCCCAAAAATCTGGAGCGACGCTGGCCGGGCGCGTGCGCTATGATCAGGCAGTGACACAGGCCCAGATTCAAGGCCGGGCCGTGGTGGAGTTGCCCGGCACGGCCGCCGGCGACGACATCCGCGCGGTCTGGGAGGCCATTCGATGAATGTTGCCGTCCTCGGGGCCAGCAACAAGCCGGAACGTTACAGCTACCAGGCGCTGATGCTGCTCAAGGAAAACGGTCACGCTGTTTTCCCGGTCCATCCGACCCTGCAAACCATCCAGGACCTTCCGGTGTACGCAGCGCTGGGCAAGATTCCGGTTCCGCTCGACGTGGTCTCGGTCTATCTTTCCGCCGCGAATCAGGCGCGCGTCGAAGAGGATATTCTCCGCAGCCGTCCGCGGCGCGTGATCTTCAATCCCGGCGCCGAAAACCCCGCGCTGGCCGAACGCCTCCGGGCCGCCGGAATCGAAACTCTGAATGCCTGCACGCTGGTCCTCCTGAAAACGGGGCAATTCGCGCTATGAATGGCAGCCTGAAGGTCACTGTCCTTTCCGACAACACCGTCGCCGCGGCCGGCGTGCGGGGGGAGCATGGTCTGGCCTTCTGGATCGAAGCCGGCGCGAACCGGCTGCTTTTCGACACCGGCCAGGGGCTGGTCCTGGCCGATAACGCCCAGGCCCTGGGTGCGGACCTGAGCGGGGTTGCTACGATCGTCCTCAGCCATGGGCACTATGACCACACGGGCGGACTGGCCGTTGTTCTGCGTGCCGCAGCGAGATCTGTGTCGGTCTACGCTCATCCGCAGGCTTTCTGGCCAAAGTACATGCGGGACGCCGTCGGTGGGCGCCACATCGGCGTGCCGGCAGCAGTCCAGGAGGGATTCGCGGAGGGCCGCAACCGTCTGCTCTTGTCGCGAACGCAGGTCGAAGTCGTTCCCGGCATCCGAATGACGGGCGAGATTCCGCGCCGCCATCCTGAGGAAGCGATCACGGAGCCTTTCTGCCGCGACGCGGAAGGGCAACTGGCGGATTCTCTCCTGGACGATCAAGCCGTCTTCATGAGCACTCCTCGCGGCACGGCGGTTCTCCTGGGATGCGCTCATTCCGGCGTCATCAACACGCTCGACCATGTTCAACGACTCACACGCGGCAAACCGATAGGCGCGGTCATCGGCGGAATGCACCTGGGATCGGCAACGCCGGAGCGCATCGGATGGACGGTTCGGGAATTGCGCCGGATCGAGATCGGACTGCTGGTTCCTCTGCACTGCACCGGTCCGCAGGCCACCGCGGCGCTTTGCACGGCGTTTCCCGACGCTTGCCGGCCAGGCGGCGCGGGAACGGTATTCGAGTTCTGAGAGGAGATAACCATGAAGATCGCGATACCCGTGGCGGAAGGGAAACTCTGTATGCATTTCGGGCACGCCGAGCAGTTTGCGTTGCTCGAGGTGGACGAGCAGGCGAAACGGGTGACGGGCAAGCGGATGCTCACGCCCCCGCCGCACGAGCCGGGGGTGCTGCCGCGCTGGTTGCACAAGCAGAGCGCAACCGTTATCATTGCCGGCGGCATGGGCCAGCGCGCCCAGGCGCTGTTCGCCGAGCAGGGGGTCACGGTGGTCGTCGGCGCGCCGGCCGAGCCGCCGGAAACGCTGGCGTCCCGCTATCTGGCGGGCACGCTGGCGTCCGGCGAGAACGTCTGCGACCACTGATGGCGTGGCGTCGCTTGGCCGCTTTCGAAGCCGAGCGGGAGCAACGTGGACCGTGAGGAGCTTGGTCCCAGAGGAGAGGCAAACCGCCGCTTGCTCGAGCCGCGCGCCGCCAACGAGACGCGGCATGCGGAGGGCTGGAAAACCTACACGCCGCAGGACGTTGCCTGGCGTGGAGGTCGAATGCGCGAAGCCGTGAAGGAAAGGAGGATCGCGGTATGAAATGGCGACTGGATGACGGCGGATGGAGCCCCTACCTGGCCGGCGCGCTGGCGGGGGTGCTGGCCGTGGCGTCGGCTCTGGCCACAACCAAAGTGATGGGGAAAACCAGCTACCTGGGGGCCTCGACAACGTTCGTGCGGGCCGCGGGATTGTTGGAGCGCATGGTGGCTCCCGGGCGGGTGGCCGCGAACGAATACTTTGCGAAAGAAAAGGTGCAGGTGGACTGGCAGTTCATGCTCGTCATCGGCATCTTTCTCGGGGCGCTGGTCTCGTCGCTCACGGACAGGAGTTTCAAAGCGGAAGGCGTCCCGCCAAGCTGGTCGGAGCGGTTCGGGACGTCCGTAGGAAAACGGGCGGTATGGGCTTTCCTCGGCGGCATCGTGGCGATGATCGGCGCGCGCCTGGCCGACGGGTGCCCCAGCGGGCACGGCTTGAGCGGGCTGATGCAACTGTCCGTCAGCGGAATCGTCGCGCTGGCGTTCTTTTTCGGCACGGGGGTCCTGGTCGCGCGTCTGGTTTACGGAGGGCGGAAACATGAGTAGCCAGATCCTGGGACTGATCACGGGCTTCGCCTTCGGTTTTCTGCTCCAGAAAGGCCGGGTGCTGCGCTTCGACAAACAGGTCGGCGCCATGCGGCTCAAGGACATGACGATCCTGAAGTTCATGTTGTCGGCGATTCTCGTGGGTATGGTGGGCCTCCATCTGCTGGACGGTCTTGGCGTCATCAAGCTCAGTCACAAGCCGATGAATCTCGGCGCCGTTGTGCTCGGCGGCATGCTTTTCGGCGCGGGCTGGTCCGTCATGGGGTTTTGCCCGGGCACCTCGGTGGGCGCGCTGGGCGAGGGCCGCTGGCACGCGATCTTTGCCGTGCTGGGCATGCTGGTCGGCGCGGCCATCTACGCCGAACTCTACCCCCTCCTCAAGACGACGGTCTTGGCTTGGAAGGACTTCGGCAAACTCGGACTGCCGGAGGCGCTGGGGGTGTCCCCCTGGGTCATGATTCCGCTCTTCTGGGCGGGAACGATCGCCCTGTTTGTCTGGTTCGAAAGGCGCAAGCTGTAGCGCAACGCCAGGAACGCAGTCCGTCGCCGTCTCTCCCGGCGCATATCGCTTCTGAGGCTTTTCCGCCTTTTCAACGCCGCGGCTTGTGCTAGTCTTGCGCCCCCGAACCGGAGGAGGACCATGTTGGCGCTCGCACTCTTGTCTCTGTATGTGGCGGCGATGATCGGGATCGGCGTCTGGGGCCTGCGGCGCACCAAGACGCTGGGCGACTTTTTTCTGGGCGGCCGCACGGTCGGCCCCTGGGTTTCCGCCGTGGCCTACGGCACGACCTACTTTTCCGCCGTGCTGTTCATCGGCTTCGCCGGCTCGCTGGGCTGGTCCCTGGGACTGAACGCCCTGTGGATCGCCGCCGGCAACGTGCTCTTCGGCTCCCTGCTGGCCTGGCTGGTCCTGGGGCGCCGCACCCGACGTCTGACGCAAAACCTGGACGTCATGACCCTGCCCGAGTTCTTTGCCGAACGCTTTCAGGCGCCGTGGCTCAAACCGTTCGCCGCGCTGATCGTCTTCGTCTTCTTGATTCCCTACTCCGCCTCGGTGTTCAAAGGGCTGGGCCATCTGTTCGAGGCCAGCTTTCACATCTCGTTCGACGGGGCCTTGCTGCTGATGACGGTCCTCACGGGCCTGTATCTGATCCTCGGCGGCTACTTCGCCGTCACGTTGACGGATTTCGTGCAGGGCCTGGTGATGCTCGTCGGTGCGCTGGCGATGGTGGCCCTGTTGGTCGGCCGGGCGGGCGGGCCGGCGGCGGCGCTGGCCGGCATTCGCGCGGCCTATCCGGCGCACGTCCCGACGCCGCCGCCCTGGTGCCTGCTCGCCAGTCTGGTGTTCATGACCTCGTTCGGCCCGTGGGGCCTGCCGCAGATGGTGCAAAAGTTCTACGCCATCAAGAACGAGCAGGTCATTCGCGTGGCCGCCGTGGTCACGACGCTCTTCGCGGCCGTGATCGTCTTCGCGGCCTATTTCACCGGCGCGCTGACGCACGCGTTTTACGAACGGCTGCCGGAGTTCGGGCCGGACACCTTCGACCGTCTGATTCCGGACCTGCTGACCCGCCTGCTGCCCGCCCCCCTGATGGCGGTGATCCTGTTGTTGATTCTCTCCGCCTCGATGTCCACGCTCTCCTCGCTGGTGCTCGTGGCGGCCTCGGCGGTGGCGATCGATCTGTATCGGGGCTGCCTTCGGCCCGCAGCGCGGCCGGGCGCCACCCTGGCCTTGATGCGGCTGCTCAGCGGAGTGTTCGTGGCCCTGTCGTATGTGCTGGCGCGCTATCGGTTCGAGGTCATTGTCACGCTGATGTCGCTCTCCTGGGGGGCGGTGGCGGGCGCGTTCATGGCGCCGTATCTGTATGGGTTGTACTGGAGGCGCTGCACCCGCGCCGGGGTGCTGGCCGGCATGGCGACGGGACTGTTGCTGGCGGTGGGGTTATTCTTCCGGCTCGGCCCGCAGCGTTCGCCCCTGGCGGCCAGCCTGGCCATGCTCGCGCCGCTGCTCGTTGTGCCGCTGGTCAGTTGGTTCACCCGCCCGCCGCCAGCCGCGCTGCTCGAGCGGGCCTTCGCCCGCCGCGGGGAGCCTTGACGCGAGGCGGGGCGGCTGCGTGCATGGGGGGTAGCAGAGGTTTGGAAAAGCGGCTCGCAAACTCGAGGCCGGAATTCGGATTGACGGATCGCGGACGCGAGGTTAGAGACCTGAGCGCATGAACAACGGAATTACAGCGCGCGCCCGGCGCTGGCTTCTGGCGGGGCTGGCGTTCGGCGGCTGGGGGGCTGTGGCCATGGGCCTCGAAGAGGCGGCGTACACCGTGGAGCGGACGGACGGGGACTTCCAGGTGCGTCGGTATGCGCCGCAGGTGGTGGCCGAGACGCTCGTGGACGGCTCCTTGGAAGAGGCCGGAAACAAAGCCTTCCGTCCCTTGTACAATTACATCGCGGGCGCGAACCGAGCGCAGGAAAAGATCGCCATGACGGCCCCCGTCGCGCAGCAGCCGCGCGGCGAAACGATCGCCATGACCGCGCCGGTGGCGCAGCAGGCCGCCGGCCGGCAATGGGCCGTCGCGTTCGCCATGCCGACCAACTACACCCTGGAGACGCTCCCGGCGCCGACGGATGCGAGCGTCCGTCTCCGCGCGGTTCCGGCCCGGCGCATGGCCGCGGTGCGCTACACGGGCACCTGGAGCCGGAAGCGGTACGAGCGGCAGCTCGCCCGCCTGCGCGAGTGGCTGAAGGCGCAGAACCTCACCGCCGTCGGCGAGCCGATCTGGGCGCGCTACAATCCGCCCTTCACGCCGTGGTTCCTGCGACGGAACGAAATCCTCGTGCCGGTGGCGGAGGAAGCCGAGCCCCGGCCTCAGAAGTAAGGCGCGGCGGCCCGACCCCGTCGGCCCCGCGGGCCCGGGCTACTCGCCGCCCGCGGGGGCCTGCGCCACGGCGTGATGCGCGGCGGGCCGGCCCGCCGCGGCCAGTTCGCGCAGGAGCGGCGGAACGGTCTGCCGCAACCGCTCGGTCAAGACCCGGCCCGCCGCCGCGGCGGCCGCGGCATGGGCGGAGGAATCCTGCAGCAACCGATCGAGCGCCGCCAGCAGCGCGGGGCAGGTGGCTTCGTCCAGCACGGGTTGCACCGGCAGCGGATAACCCGTGCCGCGCAGCAGACCGTCGAGCTTGAAGGTGTTCGCCCGCACGGGCAAGAGCGCCGTGCCCATCTTCAGCGCAAAGATGGCGGCGTGAAAGCGGTCGGTGATCAGCGCCTCGCAGTCGTTCAACGCGCGCAGGAACGCGCCATAATCGCCGACGCCCGTCAACGGCGCGACGCCGCAGTGGCGCTCCAGCGCCGCGCCCGCGCCGCGATCTTGAACCGGGCAGGTGGCCGCCCAACGCGCCTCCCGCCCCCGCTCGCGCAGCCGGCGCGCCACCGCGCGCCAGGCCGGCAGGCACAGCGGCCGGTCGCCGCGGATGACCAGCAGCACCAGCCGCGAGGCGCCGGTGCGCGCCGCGGGCGGCGTCGGCGCGGCGAAGGCAAAATCCGGCGCGACCGCGATGCGCTCCGCCGGCACGCCCAGCGCCAACAGCGCGTCGCGCGAGAGCGGTTCGCGGGCCAGGTGCAGTTCGACGCCGCCATAGACGGCGCCCACGGCGCGGCGCAGCAGCGGCGTGGTCACGCTCACCGACTCGCTCACCGCCGCCACGCGCAGGCCCAGCCGCCGGGCCAGGTACACTTCGAACAGGAAACTCGGCGCATAGCGGGCCAGATGGTCGGCCATCAGGCCGCCGCCCAAGAACAGCGCCAGGTCCGCCCCGCGCAGCGTGTCCAGCACCGCCGCGGCCGTGGCGGCGCGAAACAGGCGCGGCCGGAGCGCTTCCCACAGGCCAAGCCCCAGGCGGGCGCGGCAGCGCGCTTCCAGGCCGGCGGCGAGGGGGCGGCAGCAGGCGGTGGCGCCGGCCGCCGCCCGCAGGAGGCGCTGTTCGCAGCGCACCCGGCGCGGCCGGGCGCGAAGCGCCTGGCGGAACCAGCGTTCGAAAACGGCTTCCGGCCCGGCGGCGCCTGATGCCCGGCGCAGCCGGCGGAAGGTCAGGAAGGGAAAAGGTTTCCACGGCGTGCCGGCGCAGGTCCAGCCCAACTCCTCGCGCAGCAGATGGTGATAGCCCTCCACCATGGCGCCGTCGCCGAAGTTGAGCAACTCCCGTCGCCGCGCATAGCGGTCGCCCAGCACAACCGCGCGGACGGTCGATGATTCTGGATGCATGGCGCTCGAAAAAAGAAACCTCCGGCCGTTCGTCCGGCGCAGTATCGGGCAGCGCGGCCGGCAAAGCAACCGCGAAGGGATCGCGCTACGGCGCGGCCAGCAGCAGCCAGGCCCCGTGGCAGACGCCCCGCGCGAGCAGGCGGCGCCCCTGCCGGGCCGCCAGGGCGTCGAAGCGCTCGCGATCCTCGGCCTTGACTACGAAACAGGTTCCGCCGGCACTCTGCGCCAGCGCCTGGGGCGCGCTGCGCTGCGGGCCGTTGAAGACCGGGGCCGGCGGCGGTTCCCAAGCGACGTTTTCCACGGGCAGGTCGCGGTACCAGCGCAGACCGAACCAGGGATTGCGAAAGTCCACGAAACACAGCCGCGTCGCGTCGGGCGCGAGCCGCGCGACGGCCTCGGCCAGACGGCGGTGGTCGGGTTTGGGCAACAGACGGACGGAGAGGGCGCGGCCGGACAGGAGCAGCGCGCACCACAGGCCGAGCGCGCCGAACATCCAGCCCCGCCAGCGGACGCGGCCCAAAAAACGGGCGGGCAGGAGGGCCAGCGGCGCGCAGGACGGCAGCAGGTAGAGCGGCTGCCGATTGGGCAGGAGGAAAAAGACCGCCGCGGGCAGCGCGAACCAGACGAGCAGAAACAGAGCGGCGGGATCGCCCTCGGCCCAGGCGCGCCTGCCGTGGCGCCGCGCGCGCGCCAGCCAGCGCCCCGCCGGCCGCAGCAACACCCACGTCCAGGGCAACGTGCCGGCCAGGAGCGTGGCCAGAGAAACGGTAAAGACCGCGGAGACCTCGTCGCCGTGCAGCGCGCGCGAAGCGGTGAGGCGGGCGGCGACTTCGTGCCGCAGCCAGAACGCCAACAATCCGGGGTGGACGCGGTCGGCCAGCAGGTACCAGCCCGCACCGACCGCCGCGAACAGCAGCCAACCCGGCGCGGCCAGGATGCGCCGCAGTCCCGCTCGGTCTCCGGACAGTTGCTCGAACAGCAGCACCGCCGCCAGCGGCAGCAAGGCTGGCGGCCCCTTGGTCAGGAACGCGGCGCCGAACGCCGCCCACATCGGCAGGCAACTCGCGCCGCGGCCGCCGCGGGGGTCGAAGCGCGCCGCCGCGAAGGCGGCGACCGCCGCCGTTTCCCAAAACGCCAGCAGCGTATCCGTGGTGATCACCGAGGCGGCCGCGAAGGGCAGCGCGCAGGTGCCGTACACCAGGGGCGCCAGCCAGGGGCGGGGAAAGCGCAGCCTGCGCGCCAGCCGCCACAGCAGCGCCGCGGTCAGCCCATAGGCCAGACTGTTCGGCAGGCGCGCGGCCCACTCGCGGCGGCCGAAAGCGGCGACGGCCGCGGCGATGCTCGCGTGCAGCAAGGGCGGTTTGGTCAGATGCGGCTGGCCCTCGCTTAGTTGCAGACGCCAGGGATCCCGCGTGCGCAGCAGTTCCAGCGCCACGGCGGTGTAGCGGCCTTCGTCGCCGCCGTACAGCGGCCGGTTTTGAAATCCGAACGCCAGCAGCAAGACGACGCCGGCGACCGCCGCGCCGGCCCAGCGCCGGCGGCGGCATATGCCGTTCGGGGGCGTCTGGCCGGCGCATGCGGCGGCGGGGGGTGGCGCGGTCGTTTTCATGCGGGGCGGGGCTCAGCCGGCGCTGAGTTCGCGGCTGCGGGCGGCGGCCGCTTCCAGGGCGCGGCAGACGGTCTCCCGCCACAGCGGCGTTTCGAGCACGGCGCGGCCGGCGACCGTGGTGCCTTGCGGCGAGCTGACGGCCGCGATCAACTCCGCCGGCGTATAGCCGCCCCTGGCCAGCAACGCGGCCGTTCCCAGCATGGTCTGCGTCGCGAGCGCCGCGGCGTCCGCGGGCGGCAGACCGAGCCGTTGCGCGGCTTCGATCATCGTCTGCAGGAAGTAGGCGCAGAACGCCGGCCCCGAGCCGCTGAGCGCCGTCACGGCGTCGAAGTCTTGCTCGGGCAGCTCGCGCGCGAGGCCCGAACAGGACAGCAGTCCGATCAGGGTCTGGCGGTCGGCCGCGGTGACCCCCCGACCGGCGCAAAGGACGCTGGCGCCTTCGCCGACGCGCACCGCCAGGTTGGGCATGACCCGCGCGACGCGGCCCTGCGGCAGACGGCTTTCGACATACGCCAAGCGCCGGCCGGCGGCGATCGAAACGATCAGGTGTTGCGGTCCGACCCGCGGCGCCAGATCGGCCAGGACGCCGTCCAAGTCCTGCGGTTTGACCGCCAGAAATACGATCTCGGCGGCCGCGAGGACGGGGGCCGCGTCGGGGTAGGTCCGGACCGCGTGGCGCTCGGCGAGTTGGGCGCGGCGCTCGGCGCGGATTTCGCAGACGTGCACCTCGCGCGGCGCCGCGGCGCGCGCCCGAAGCAGACTGGCGAGCAGGGCTTCGGCCATCTGGCCGCCGCCGACGAATCCGATGTTGGCCATACGCGGGATCTCCCCCCGGTGGCGGCGCCTCGCGGCGGCCGCGGTTGTGCGTTCGGCGGATACCATACAACCGCCGCGGCCCGGCTGACAACAGCGCGCTGAACGGGACGCGGCGCGGCGCGGCGGCGCTTACTCCTCCGCCAGCCGCTGGATGGGCTCGACGATGGACTGCAACCAGGCCGTGCCGGCCTGGCGGGCGGCGGGAGACAGGTCGCGGATGGCCTGCAGGTAGTCGTCGCTCCGGCGGCGGGCCAGTTCCGCGAGCAGCCGGTCGCGGTCGGCGGCGGCGCCCGGGGCCGCGGCGCGCAATTCCAGCCGGGGCGCCAGTTCGGGCCAGCGGTCCGCGAAGGCTTTTTGCCGCGCGTAGGGCGGCTGAGCGGCGGCGGCGCCGCGGCGCTGGGCGGCGGCGCACGAATCGCGCAGCCGCTCGGCCAATTCGGCGAGGCGGGCGAGGCGTTCGCGGACCTGTTCCTGCAGGCGCGCGAGCGCGCCTTCCAGCAGGGCTTCGCGCCAGTCGCTGCGGCCGACGAACTGGGCGCGCACTTCGCGGTACCAGGCGTAGAGGGCGTGCAGGTTGCCGAGGTAGGCGAAGTTGTTGAGCAGGAGGCGGCGGATGTCGCCATAGAGGCCGGGCGTGTAGGGGGGCGCGCCCAGCTCCATCGGGGTCACCAGCCAGTAGACCACGTCGTGTCCGGGTGGTCCGGTGATCCGGAAAGCGCCCTGGGTGGCCGGCACGATGTATTCCTTCCCCGCTTCCACCCGGTTTTCGCGTCCCGTCTCTTCGGCCGGGAACAGGAGCGCGTAATCGCCGGAGGAGCCGTGGTTCATGACGTAAAGGTATCCGTTGAAGTTGGCCTTGAAGCGGAACCGCACCCGGTCCCCGCTGGCCAGCACCAGGCTCGGGTCAACCGCTTTCCAGGCCTGGCCGGCACGCTTCTCGAGCGTGATTTCCATCCGGTGCGGGCCTGAGGACGCCGCCCGTGATGATCACTCTGGCCAAACGCCCGGAAACCGCCGCGCGCGTGTTGCGAAAACGGCTGTTCCACGCGGAGTGCCAGGGCCAGCCGTTCGTGCTGGAAGGGGGCGGCATTGAGGTCAATGGCCGGGGCACGCTGCTGACCACCGAAGAGTGTTACCTGGATCCCAAAGTGCAGGTGCGCAATCCCGGCTTGGGCCGGCGGGAGATTGAAGACACCCTGCGGCGCTATCTCGGCGTGCGTCACGTGGGCTGGCTGGCGGCCGGCCCGGTCGGAGACGACACCCACGGCCACATTGACGACATCTGCCGGTTTGTGAATCCGACGACGGTGGTGTTGATTCGCGAGACCAACCGGAAGGACATCAACTACCGGCCGCTGGCGGAGAACTGGGAGCGCATCCAGGATTTGCGGCTCGAAGACGGCTCGAAACCGGAAGTGATTCCCCTCCCCATGCCGGCGCCGATCTATTTTGACGGCTACCGTTTGCCAGCCAGTTACGCCAATTTCTACATCTCGAATGCCGCAGTGATCGTCCCAACCTTCAACGATCCCAACGACCGCGTCGCACTGGGCACTCTGGGCGAGTTGTTCACGGATCGGCCGGTGGTGGGCATTCACGCGGTGGACCTGGTGCTTGGTTTCGGCAGCCTGCACTGCCTCACCCAGCAACAGCCGGCCTGAGCAGGGACGCTGGGGGCACGCTTGACAACCTCTTGGTCTCCAACCACCCTGCCATTGCAGGACCACGTGAGCAGGACACCGCACCATGGCCAGAGAATGCGCTGGATGCGAAAGGCCACCCTTCGCCGGGTGGCCGTGATGCTGCTCGGGGCGGGGTGCGCTGCTGGCTTTTGGCATCCCGTGGCGGCCGCCGACGGCGGTTCTCCCCCGCCGGCGACGACGGTCGAAGAAACCAACGCGACGGAGGCCTGGCGCAGCTACCTTCAGTTGCAGGAACAGCTCCATGCCACCCAGCTTGCGGTTGAACGCAGCCGCAAGGAGGCCGAGCAGGCGGCGGGGGAAACCGCCCGAGTGCTGGGCAGCCGCCTGGCGGCGATCGAGGAGACCCTCGAGCGTCAGCGCGGCAGGGAGCTGGAAGCCATCCAGGATTCCAACCGCCTGCTCCTGAGTATTGCCGTCCTTTTTGCCACGGGCGGCTTCCTGGCGATGTCGCTGATGGTCTTCTTCCAATGGCGGGCGGTGGACCGGCTGGCGGCTCTCTCCTCCGGCTTCCCCGCGACCGGTCCGGCCGAGCATCGCCGGCCGCTGGCCGCCCTGGGAACCGGCGAGGCCCAAGTCGTAAGCGTCGGCGCTGCCGAGCAGTCAAACGCCCGTTTGCTGACCGCGTTGGAACACCTGGAGAAGCGCATTTACGAACTCGAACAAACCGCCCGCGCCCCCTTAGGCGCGCCGACCGCCAGGGGGGACGGCTCCAACGGCTCGGACTTGACACCGCACCCGGCCAATGGCGCGCCGACGCCGGCCAAAGTCAGTGAACTGCTTGAGAAAGGCCAGGCTCTCCTGGACACGGACAAGCCGGAAGCCGCACTCCTGTGCCTGGAGGAGCTGCTGTCGCTCGACGCCGGCAATCTCGAACGCTGGCTGCGGCCCAGCATCTGCGATGGTGAGGGCGGCTTGCGCGCTCGCCTCAAGCGCTACGCCGAAGAGCAGGGTATCGAGCTGTGAGGCGGATGCGGCCCGCGGGCCAGCCGCTGTGGGGAATGTCGCCGATACACCCGGCGCTGCCTCATTGGTGCCGCAGTAGGAGACTTTGACAAGGGCCGTGTTTGCCAACAGACTGGCACTCGGCTGGGGGAGTAGCC
>Ga0101944_10005612_pt1 | contig 14064 bp, 10 predicted proteins | sample DewCreD2012metaG_FD_75245 | JGI IMG/M metagenome (GOLD analysis project Ga0101944, IMG submission 75245) | Hot spring sediment bacterial and archeal communities from British Columbia, Canada, to study Microbial Dark Matter (Phase II) - Dewar... ... | reverse complement strand
CCCGAGGAGGCAGGCCGTATACAGCTAGACCAAGCTACAGCAGCATAAGACCGCTGCCTGCGCTTTTAGGCCTGCACCTGTTCGGGGCGTGATACGTTTACCAACTCCGCTCGCACTCGGATCATCTCACGCCTCCTTTCGAGTGTTTGGTGAATGGTGAACATGCTCCAACATCTGAACAATATACAACGGCCTTTCGGACCGTCAAGATAAATCTTACATTTTTCTGCAGAACAGCCTGACGGCAGCGGTGCCTGAAGCGCATCGGCATGACAACGCGATGTCCTGAAGCAAATCCGGATGTATGGACGATCGGGCCGGCCTCCGCCGGTTCTGCTTGTCTGGCGTTACCCTTTGATTACTCCCATCGGCCGAAGCTTCGCCACGCGCTTGCTCAAGCCGGCGCGCTCCACGACGTGCACGACCTCGTTCACGTCCTTGTACGCTTCGGGCTGCTCTTCCGCCAGGCCCGTTCGGCCGCGCGCCTGGGCATAGACGCCCACGGCGGCCAGTTCCTTCTTGATGTTCCGCCCGTGCGAGGCCTTGATCGCCGCCGAACGCGACAACTGCCGTCCGGCCCCGTGACAGGTCGAGCCGAAACTCTCGGCCATCGCGCCCGGCTGACCTGCCAGCACGTACGACGCGCGACCCATGTCACCCGGGATAAGCACCGGCTGGCCGACCGCGCGGTACTTCTCGGGCACGTCGGGATGGCCCGGCGGGAAGGCCCGCGTTGCTCCCTTGCGATGTACGCACACGGTCAGTTCCCGGCCGTCGACGGTGTGCGTTTCCATCTTGGCGATGTTGTGCGCCACGTCGTACAACAGGTGCATGCCCAGTTGCTCGGGGCTCTTGCCGAAGCGGTGCGCGAAGGTCTGGCGCGCCAGGTGCGCCAGCAGGTGCCGGTTCGACCAGGCGAAGTTGGCCGCGGCCCGCATGGCGGACAGGTACCGCTGCCCTTCCTTGCTGTGCACCGGCGCGCAGACGAGTTGCCGGTCGGGCAGTTCGATCCCGTAGCGCTGCGGCAGGTCGCGCATGTCGTGCAGGTTGTCTTCGCAGACCTGGTAGCCCAGGCCCCGGCTGCCCGAGTGGATCAGCACCGTCACCTGGTCCTTGTGCAGCCCGAAGACGTCGGCAATCTTTTCATCGAAGATGTGCTCGACGTACTGCACCTCCATGAAGTGATTGCCGCTGCCGAGCGTGCCGCACTGGTCGTGGCCGCGCTGCATCGCGCGGTCGCTCACCGCGTCAACATCCGCGCCCTCCAACCGGCCCTGCTCCTCGCACAGCGACACATCCTCGTCCCACCCGTAGCCGTGATCGACCAGCCACCGCGGGCCGTGCTGCATGATCTGCCTGATCTCCTGGTGCGAAAAGCGAATCTTGCCGCCTTCGCCCACGCCGGCCGGCACGTCGCGGAACAGGCCGTCGATCAGCACGGGCAGCACCGGCTCGACCTCCTGGCGTGTCAGGTTCGTCCGCAGAAGCCGCACGCCGCAGTTGATGTCGTAGCCGACCCCGCCCGGCGAGATCACGCCGCCACTGGCGGGGTCTGTGGCCGCCACGCCGCCGATGCAGAAGCCGTAGCCCCAGTGGATGTCCGGCATCGCCAGCGATGCGCCGACGATCCCCGGCAGGCTTGCCACGTTCGCCACCTGTTCGGGCGCCTTGTCCTTGGTGATCTGGCCGACCAGGGCATCATCCGCATACACGATGCCATCCACGCGCATGAACGTCTTGTACGTGCGCGGAATGCGGAACTTCGTCTCGCCGATCTTCTCAAGCGGCCCCGTCCATACGTCCGTCATGACGCATCCTCTCATATGTCGAACACAACCGTCACTTCGTACATGTCTCCGCGCTTCTCGATGCGCAGGCCATGGTACGTCACCGCCTTGATCTCGACCAACCGCTCGCTGGCGGCCTTGTCATACACCGTGCCGTAGCAGTGGCCCGTCACACGCTGCGCGTCGAATCGCGTGAAGTGGAACCGCTCGAACAGGTTGCCCTGGCCGTCCAGTTGCCAGAGCAGTTCGGCCAGCCAGTCGTGCAGGAGGCTTTCCGTATCGGGTGCGTGCACCTCAATGGTGGTTTCGATTGCCTGGCTGCCGGGCTGGAACTTGCCCAGCAGTGCATACATTCCCCTGGTGGCCTGCACGAACAGTTCCGGCAGGTCCGCCGCCCGCGCCCGCACCGCCAGGTCCGCCGTGTGCTCGATGAACTCGTATCCGGCCGCCTTTGTATCCATGACGTGCACCTTTCGCGTCAGCGACGCGCTGTGACCCGAGGACATGAGACAATAGATTCTAGAAGGTCAGCCGTTCAGCACCCGCCGCAGCCGGCGCGCGATCTCCGCCGGCTCACCCGGCCCCTCATACGTCACCGGCCCCTGGTACCCCACGTCACGAAGCGCGGCCGCCACCTCGGGCCAGCGCACGGACCCTTCGCCCAATGCACACCCAAAGCCAGGCAGCCCAGGCCTATCGAGATCGTAGTCCTTCGCGTGCACCCGGACGATGCGCCGGCCGAGCGTGCGAATCCAATCCTGCGGGTAGCCCAACGCCATGGCGTTGCCGATGTCGAAGCACGCGCCCACCCAGGGACTGTTCACCGTGTCGATCAGCTCGCGCATCTCCACGGGCGACATCAGGAAGCGGTTCCACACGTTCTCGATGGCGATGTGCACCGCCCGGTCTTCCGCCTCGCCCGCCAGCCGCGAGAGCATGTCCAGCGAGCGGTCAAGCGCATCGGCATACGCGACCTGCGGCGTCGGATCGTTCCACCGGCCCACCACCGCCGGCACCACCAGCAGCGCATCGGCCCCCAGCCACGCGGCCCGGTCCAGACCGATGCGCGTGAGTTCCTTCGCCTGCTGGCGGACCGTCGGGTTCTCGTGGGCATAGTGAAACTGCCAGAACAGAGCGGTCGCCAGCGACGCAACGCGCAGCCCGGCATCGGCGAAGGCCTTGGCGATCTGGCGGCACTGTTCCTGCGGCGTCTGGGTTGTGAGCAGCCCCTCGCGCCCCATCGTAAGTTCCACGGCCTCAAACCCGGCCCCAGCCGCCGCGCGCGCCAGGGCCTCGGCGTCCAGGTCGGCTGGAAAGGTCCCGGCGTTGATCGAGATCTGCATAAATCCTCCGCAAGCCTCGTGCGCCACAGGCATTTCCAGAATCATAGCGATATAATCTCTGCTGTGAAAGAAAGGCCCTTTTCCGGTCGTGCGAGGATGGAATGAGTCGGATTCAGGCGCTGCCTGTCGCCCTGCAGAACAAGATCGCCGCCGGCGAGGTCATCGAGCGGCCCGCCAGCGTGGTCAAGGAGCTCCTCGAAAACTCCCTGGACGCCGGCGCGCGCCACATCGAGGTGCAGGTCGAGGATGGCGGGCGGAAACTCATCAAGGTCGTCGACGACGGCGGCGGCATCGAGTTCGACGACCTGCCGCTGGCCCTGGCCCCGCATGCCACCAGCAAACTGCGGCACGAGGACGACCTCTACCGCATCGAGACGATGGGCTTTCGCGGCGAGGCCCTGGCCAGCATCGCCTCGATCGCGCAGGTGACCCTGACAAGCCGGGCCAAGGACGCCCCCAGCGGGGGACGGGTATCGGCCGAGGGCGACACCATCCGCGAGCCCGTACCGACCGGCTGCGCCCCCGGCACGACCGTCGAGGTGCGCAACCTCTTTTTCAACACGCCCGCCCGCCGGAAGTTCTTGAAGACCGCTGCGACCGAGATCAGCCACATCACCGAGCAGGTGGCCCGCATTGCGCTGGCCAATCCGCGCATCGCGTTCAAGGTCTGGCACAACGGCAAGACGATCTACGATCTGCCGTCGGTGGATACTTTCCGCGGGCGTATCGCCGACTTTTTCGGGCCCGAACTGGCCGAGGCGCTAATCACCGTCGAGCGGCAGTCCGAGTCGGTGCAGTTCTATGGCCTGGTCAGCCGACCGGTCGACTCCAAGTCGAGCCCGCGCTGGCAGTACACCTGGCTGAACGGCCGGTACATCCGCGACCGCTTCATCCAGCATGCCGTCCGCGAGGCCTACCGCGGCCTGATGGACCCCAGCCGGCAGCCCGTGCTGTTTCTGTACCTGCGGGCGAATCCCGAGGACGTCGACTTCAACGTTCACCCGACGAAGATCGAGGTCCGTTGGGCCGACAGCGGCGTGGCGCACGGGCTGACGCTGTCGGCCCTGCGTGAGACGCTGCTCGTGCACGACAACACTCCCGCGTTGCAGATGGGCGGCGACGGCCACGGTACAGGCGGCGCGGGCGGAGCAACAGCCGGCGAAGCGGCCAACCAGACGCCGCAGCAGCGGATCCGCCAGGCCATCGCCGACTTCTTCAAAGAGACCGGCCCCGTGCACCACCAGCACCACCTGGGCTACCCGCGCCCGAGCGGTTCGCCCGGCCCAGGTGGTTCGTCGCGACCGGCCGGCGGGGGCACGGGAACCTGGCCGGCAAGCCGCCCGGCCGGCAGCGCGCCGATGGCGCCGCCGGCGGACTGCGAGACATCCCCTGTTGACGCATCCTCAAGCGGCCCGGTCGCACCACTGGCGGACAAAGCAACACCGCCTGGCGCCGATGAGTTCGAACGGCTCTTGAGCCCGCTGACGCCACCGGCCTGGCCGCTTGCCTCGGCGCCGAGGGCAACACCCATCGCCCCGACAGCGCAGCCGGTCATGCCGGAGATCGTCAACCGCGCGGAGCAGCGCCCGACGCGCGCCATCCAGATCCACAACAGCTTCATTGTCGCCGAGACATCCGAAGGCATGGTCGTCGTCGATCAGCATGCCCTGCACGAGCGCGTGCTGTATGAGCAGTTCCGGGCGCGCGTGTCGACGGGCCGTTTGGAGTCGCAGCGCATGTTGCTGCCCGAGACGGTGAACGTCGCGCCCGACCAGGTTGCGCTGGTCGCGGAGCGCGCCGACATGCTCGCGAAACTCGGCATCGAAGCCGTGGAGTTCGGTCCGAACACCATCGCCGTGCAGGCGTTCCCCTCGATGGTGATCAGCCGTGTGCACATCGGCGAGTTCATGACCGAGATGCTGGCCAAGCTCGGCACAGCCGCCTCCGACACCAATGCCGAGAAGCTGCTGGACGACGTGTTGAACATGATGGCCTGTAAAGCAGCGGTCAAGGCCGGCGACCCGCTGACTGCCCAGGAGATCAGCGCCCTGCTGGCCAACTGGCAGAACGTCGAAGGCTCGTCCAGCTGCCCCCACGGTCGGCCGACGGTTCTCAAGCTCAGCGTCGCGGATCTGGAGAAGCAGTTCCACCGGACGTAGGCAGACAAGAATGCCGCCTTGAATCAGGGCGGCGTTGGTCGTTGGTATTCGTGCGACCGGCCCTGCTACGCCGTGCTGTAACCGTCACTGCCGGCGTGCATCTCATCCGGTTCGACTTCCAGCACGCCGATCTCCGCCAGCGCCAGTTTCGCCGCCTTCTGCTCGGCGTCCTTCTTGCTGGGGCCCCATGCGCCGCTGAAGCGCCGACCGTTGATCACCACGCACACCTCGAAGCACTTGCTGTGGTCCGGGCCCTTTTCGTCGAGCACCTCGTAGAAGGGCGTGGCCATCATGCACTGCTGGGCGTGCTGCTGGAGCTGGCTTTTGTAGTTGCGCTGGTGTTCGCTGGCCGCGGCCCGCTCGATGTGCGGTTCGAAGTGCTGCAAGATGAACCGCCGCACGGTCTCCATGTCGCCGCTGTCGAGGTAGATCGCCGCGATCACCGACTCGAGCACCGCGGCCGCCAGGCTCGAGGGCAGCGGCTCCTGCCCGCACATGCCCTTGCCGACCTGCAGCAGGTCGACCAGGCCGATGGCGCGCGCGATGTGCGCGCAGGTCCGCCGGCTGACGACAGCCGACTTGATCTTGGTGAGCTGACCCTCGAGATACTGGGGGTAGCGCTGGAAGATGTCCTCACAGACGACCATCGCCAGAACGGCGTCCCCGAGAAACTCGAGCCGCTCGTTGCTGTTGATTCGGTGGTCCACGCACGAGGCGTGGGTAAACGCAGACCAGAGCAGGTCCAGGTCTTTGAAGTGATAACCGGTCATTGCGGCAAGGCGCCGGGCAAGCTCTTCCTTCTGCACAATGTGTACCTGTCTGCCTGGCGGTCGCTGACGGCGCCTATGCCGGTTCATCAAACCAGCATGGGCGCGGCCAACAAGCCCGCATCCGTGTGTGGCACGCAACCCGGGACACACCTTCCGGGCTGTCGTTGCCGAAACCCGTTACCAAAAAGTCTAACAAATTCAGCGGATCACGTCAAAAACTTTCCTCTTTGCGCGGTCCCAGAGCTTAACGCATTCCTGCACATAATATTGCGTGCGGCACCACCCCCTGGGGCGTGCTCCTTCGTCTTCGGTGCCGGCGGCTTGTCCGCCCGCGACACACTCACGGCGCGACGGCTCCCCGCTCCAGCCGGTCGAGAATCTCCCGCGATGCCTTTTCGCCCGCTTGCATCGCGTTGCGGGCTCCGTAGCGCACCGCGTAATACTGTTCGATGAGTTCCAGGAAGCGTCCCTGCAACTGGGGAAGGCACTGCTCCACCCGGCTGGCGAACTCGCGCGGGGTCTCGGCCGGCTGCCGGACGATCCGCCGCTGGGCCAGAGCCGAGACCGTCCGCTCGTAGAACCGGACGCCCGCCTGTCGCGTCGCCTGCATCCGGCGGCGCAGTGTCCACCATCGCAGCACCTGCTGGAACAACTGCACCACCAGGTAGCCTGTCAGGCCCAGCACGCCCAGCAGGCCCATCCAGTAGAGGATCTTGCCGAGCGGGCTGAGGCTCTCGGGCCCCATGAGCAACTCGCGGAACATCCAGAGGAACTGCACCCAACTGTGCTCGCCGCGGAGACTGGGGTTCTGCATCCAGTCTCCCACCGAGCCCAGCAGCGCCTTCCTGTGCAGAACGTCGTACGCCACCACCCAGTTCGACCACTGGAACTGCAGGTAATCCAGCAGGCCCGCCATGCGGCTGCGCAGCGATGACTGGCGGTACTGGCGCTGCTCCGACGGCGTGGGGTCGAACGTCGTCCAGCCGCGATCCGGCAACCACACCTCGACCCAGCTGTGGGCATCGCTGTCGCGCACGGCGTAGAACTGTCCCACGTCGTTGTACGTGCCTCCGCGAAAGCCGGTCACGTAGCGTGCCGGAATCCCCACGGACTGGCAGAACACCGCCAGCGCCGTCGCGTAGTACTCGCAGTAGCCGCGCTTGACCGCCAGGAACTGCTCCAGGGCCCCGAACCCCCGCGCCCGCGGCGGCGGGTCCAGGGTGTACGAGAACTCCGGACCCTGCAGGTACCGCATGAACTGCCCGACGATCTGCTCCCAGACCTCCGGCGGGGGATTGTCCACCTGGTCGGTCACCTGGCTGGCCAGAGCCTGCGCCTGTCGGATCACGCTCGGCTGCACAAACGGCGGATGCACCCGCGGCGGCGGCCCCAGCGAGGGGAGGGTCGCCGGCCCTTCCGCTGCGGTCTGGCCGGCCGGGTCCGCCGGCGTCTGGTTCAACATGTACGGCGGGACGCTCAATACCGTGTAGCGCAGCGCCGCAGGCACGCGCCCGACCGGCAGAAGCACGTCGTCCCGCTGCGCCCAGTCGACCGCCTGAACATCCTGCGAACCCAGCGCCACCGGGGTCTGCGCGGCCAGCAGGCACGGCAGCGGCCCCGACTCTACCACGTACTCCTGCACCGTGCCGCCCGGCATCTGCTGCCTTGCGCGCGGGTGGAAATACCGCAGGCTGCCATCATCGGGCAACTGCAGCCGCCGCGGGGGACGCGCCTGGCGATTCTCCCAACTGCGGCCGTTGTAGTAGTGGTAGACCATGCCGCGGAAATAGTCTTGGAGGGCCTCGCTGCCCAGCGGCTGGCCCATGACCTTCAGCCGCACGCGCATCACCACGCGCTCCGACGTCTGCAACCGGCCGATGTCGTTCAGGCGGGCCTCGGCCGAAAACCCGGTCACCGGTTGGACCGACGCATTGACGGCCGGCTGCAGCGGCGTGCGCAGCCGCGGGAACGTCGCAAAAATCACGAACGCCACGACGCTGCAGAAGACGCTGGCCGCCACGCCCAGCCTGTATGGCCGCTGCGCTTCGGCGTGCGGCTGGCCGGGCGCGCCGTTCGTCCATCCCGCGAGCCTTGCCTGGCGCTCGCGTTGGCCCAGCAGGTGCCAGCCGGCCAGGGCCGACGGCATCAGGATCACCGCCAGCACCAGGCTGATCGCAAAAGCCAGCTGCCAGCTCACCAGCGAACCGACCAGCAACAGCAGGCCGGTGACGATCAGCACGTGCGAGCAATCCCGGCTGCCGCCCAACTGCCAGCTCTTCAGCACCGCCACCGCGATCAGCCAGTCAGCCACCGCGTACATGCCGGTCATGCCACCGTCCTGCGAGACCAGTACTGCAACTGCGCCCAACGCAACGGCAATGGCCGCCGCGGTGCGCTGTCCCAGCAACGGCCGGCCCGCCCGGCCCGTCAGCCAGATCCCCAGTGCCGAGGCCGCGCTGCCCGCTAGCGCCAGCACCCAGAAGCCTTGCGCCTCGCAGACGGGCAGCATGGCCGCCGACAGCAGGACCCAGAGCGTCCACGCCAGCCGCGGCTGGGTCCGCGAAATGCTCGCCGCGCCGCTCATGACGCCCCTCTTTCACCGGCGTCGGGTGCCGTACCCGGCTCGGGCGCCACCACCAGGCGTCGTGTGCCTGGCGGTGCGCCGGTGGCGTTGGTGCCCGCCGCTTGCGCCGGGCTTGTTCCCGTGGCCTTCAGCGAACGCCTCGGCGCTGTCCGGTCAAACCATGCGTCCAGGTCCGCCGGCCCCACCAGCGCCAGGGGCCCAACCTCGGCCGCCAGACGCGCGGCCACCGATTCCAGGGCCCCATCCGACTCGCGGCTGTTCGGATGCAGCAACACCGCCCGACCGGTCCAGCCCGGCCCGCCGGGCCAGTGCTCCAGCAACTCCGCCAGGCGCTGCCGCTCCGCCGCCGCCAGCGTCGCCAGTTCGTAGAGCAATCGGCTGCGCACGGCCCGTCCGCCGGCCGGCGGCAGCACCACGCACGGCCGGCCGTTGGCGATCAGCCCCACGTGCCAACCTCTCTCCAATGCATCGCACGCCAGGCTCGCGGCCGCGCTGACCAGGTCATCCAGCGTGCCGCTGTCGGCCGGCCCGCCCGCGGTCATCGTCTCCAGGGCCAGGGTCACGTGCCCCGGGGAGGCCTCCGCCATCTCGCGGACCAGCACTCGGTCGAATACGGCGCTGCGCCGCCAGTGGATCAGCCGCGTGTTGTCGCCGGGCCGGTACTCGCGAATTCCGAAGAACTCATCGACCCCCGGGTGCCACGTGCCGTTGCGCGACTGGCGGACCTGCGGCGCGCGGGGCGCGCGGCTAAGCCATTCGATCCGCGGCTGCCACAAGGCCGGCCAGACGAGAAACCGGTCCTCGCGCCGCACGTTGCGCAGCCGCTTGACCAGCCCGAACGGAGACTTGCTTGCCAGTCGCAGCCCCGCCAGTTGCAGCACCCCGCGCCGCAGCGGCACGAAGGGCACCTCCGCGACACGCGTACCGCGAGGCGGCACCTCCTCGATCAGGCTTGCCAGCACGGCCGGATCGGTCCGCCCGTCCCCGACATCGTCCACAACCCACAAGGCCCGCACCGCCAGCCAGTTCGACCGATTGGTGATCTCGTAGCGAATGGTGGCGGGTCGGCCCGCCGCTGCCACGTCCGGCACGATCCGTCGCACATGAGCCGCCCCGACCTGCCTGCGGGCGGCGACCATGTTGAACAGCACCAGCCCCACCCCCAGCCCGAACAGCAGCAACAGCAGGTTCAACCCTGGATTGGCTGCCACCAGCCCCAAAATCAGCAGCATCGCGACAAAACCCATCCCCGCGCGTGTCAGCCGGACCCCCGGCCAGACCGTCCGCCCGACAGGCACCTCCAGCACGCGCGCAATCTGCCTGCGGCTCAAGCCCGCGGTCGCCTTCACGCTTTCGCCGTCCGGACCCATCAAGGAAGAAACTCCTGCCAACCCGCCCCCGGCCGTTGTTACCACGGACAACGGACCGCTGACCACAGACAGCCGTTGCCGCTTCCGCTTGTCTGCCCGTCTCCCTGTCTGCTTGTCTGCTGTCTACTCCGGCACGCTCACGCCGGCCAGGATCTCCCGGATGATCTGCTCGCCGCTGCTGACATGCCCCTCGCGCAGGTAGGACTTGGTCACGATCCGGTGCGCGAACACCGGCACGGCCAGGCTCTTGATGTCGTCGGGCACCACGTAATCGCGACCGGCCAGCAGGGCAGCCGCCTGCACGGCGTGCACCAGCGCCAGCGTCCCGCGGGGCGAGACGCCCACCGCCACCTGCGCGTGCGCCCGCGTTGCGTCCACCAGGTCGAGGATGTAGTTGAGCAGCAGGTCGCTCAGCTTGATCTGCTGCACCCGCTCCTGCATCCGGCAGACCTGCTCGACGTTCATCACGGACTGCAGGTCGGCCAGCGGCCCGCGGTCCGGCTGCTTGCGGGCAATCTGCCGCTCGTACTCGCGGCTGGGATAGCCGATGCGAATCCGCAGTACGAACCGGTCGAGCTGGTTCTCCGGCAGGAAGTAGGTCCCCTCAAACTCGAAGGGGTTCTGTGTGGCGATCACCATAAACGGCTGGGGCAGCGGCACGGGCTTGCCTTCGACCGTTACCTGCGACTCGTTCATCGCCTCCAGCAGCGCCGACTGCGTCCGCGGCGTCGTGCGGTTGATCTCGTCGGCCAGCACGATGTTGGCGAAGATCGGCCCGGGCTTGAAGTCGAACTGCCCGCTGCTCTTGTTGTAGATGCTCACGCCCAGGATGTCCGCCGGCAACATGTCCGGGGTCATCTGCACGCGGTTGAACGAGCAGTCGAGGCTGCGGGCGGTGGCCCGGGCCAGCACGGTCTTGCCCACCCCCGGGACGTCCTCGATCAACACGTGCCCCCGGGCCAACAGCGCGATGATGATCTGGTCCACCGCCTCCCGCTTGCCGTAAAAGACTTGCTCGATGTTCTGGCGCAACTGCTGCAAGTGCTGCCAGCTCTGCTCGTTGCGCAGGGCTTCCATGGGCTCTGTGGTCATGTTTTCTCTTTCAGACACGTCCAGACCGGTGCGCAACGCGACTCCTTTCGGCGCGTGGCTGTCACATTGCCGCCACACGTTGAGCACGTAGATTATACGTTACCCAGCCGGAAATAGTTGAGTTGACTGCTGGGACCAGAGACCGCAACAGCTCTTGTTGCTGTCTTTGTTGGTGTTGCAGTCCCGGCATTCGGGGCGACTGAACCGCCCGAGATGCGGAATCACTGACGCACAGACCTACCCCGCCGGTGCCCCTACCGGGGGATCTTCACTTTCTGCGATCAGCGGCCCTCCGCCACCCCCAGAAGTGCGAGCAACTCCTGCGGCTCATCGATCATCGCATCCGGGCCGGCCTTGGCGATCTCCTCCCGACTCCGAAAGCCCCAGGTCACCGCCACGACCGGCATGCCCGCGTTGCGGGCCGTGGCGATATCCGTCGCGGAATCACCGACGAACAGGACGTTCTCCGCGGGCAAAGCCATCCGCCCCGCGATCTCCAGCGCCAAGGCCGGGTTTGGTTTCTTGCTGGCCTCGTCCCGGTATCCGACCACCGCCTCAAACCGGATCTCCGGGCACAACGCCTGCACGATCGGCCCGGTGACCGGGTTCGGCTTGTTCGACAGCACTGCCAGTGGCAGTCCGACCCGGTTGAGGCTCTTGAGCAGCTCACTGATGCCCCCGTACAACCGGGTCTGATCCAGGGAGTGGGCCGCGTAGTACGTCGCCCCGGTCTTGATCAGCCGCTGCAACTGCTCCGCGTCCGCCGCCGGCGCCGCCCGCTGCATCAGCACCAGGTACCCCTCGCCCACCCAGGCTTTGACCTGCTGCGGATCGGCCGTCGCCAGCCCCTCGCACGCCAGCGCATGGTTTACCCCTGCCGCAATGTCCAATAATGTGTCCGCAAGCGTGCCATCAAGGTCGAAAATGATCCCACCGATGTTGCTGAACCGTCCCGTGCGCCCGGTCTGTTGGTTGGTACTCATTCGGCCGAACTATAGCCCCATGCCCGAAGCCGTCAAGCCATCGGTTTGCATTGCAGGACCACACGCTGCGGATCGCCGGCATGAACGAGGAGGACCCCATGGAGCGCGTCTTCCAGGGCGCCGCCTGGCACCTGCCCGCCTACATCCTGACCGTCATCCTCGTGTTGCTGTTCCCCTACTGGCCAGTCCTGAAGCCGGTGCGGGTGATACGGCAGGATGGCCTCTGAGGCCATAGCCAAGTACTAATCCGGCAGATATCAGTAGATCAGTAGTAGTTGCAGGTTCGTGCAGTGCCGTGCCTGATTCGCCGTGGCATGAGGCCCATCCGACTGTCGCCTTGGCGCGACCCCTGCTGTCAATATGGCAGAGCCCAAAGTAACTGCCGTCGGCCAATCACGTATAACATCTTGCAGCGCTTATAGCTACGTCGTACCGGGCAATTCGCCCAACCGTTTGGCACGCCAATTGTATACTTCTCCCCCAGATTCGCCGTACGCGCCGGCATGGCTGGCCCGGATGGCGATGGATCGTCGAGCCAACGCAGCACGCACTTTCGACATAACGTAATTCGCAAGGAGGTTAACGTGGCTAAGACAATCGGCATCGATCTGGGCACCACCAACTCCGTCGTCGCCATCGTCGAAGGCGGTCAGCCCAAGGTCCTGATCAATCGCCAGGGCAGCCGCATCACGCCGTCCGTGGTCGGCTTTACCGATAAGGGCGAGATCCTGGTCGGGCAGCCTGCCAAGCACCAGCAGATCACCAACCCGACCAACACCGTCTTTTCCATCAAGCGGTTCATGGGCCGCCGCCTGGCCGAGGTCACCGAAGAGATGAAGATGGTACCGTATAAGGTGACCGCGGCGAGCCCGAATGAGCCGGTCCGCGTCGAGATCCGCGGCAAGACCTATACACCGCAGGAAATCTCCGCGATGATCCTGCGCGAACTCAAGCAGGTCGCCGAAGACTACCTTGGCCAGCCGGTCACCAAGGCCGTCATCACCGTGCCGGCCTATTTCAACGACGCCCAGCGCACAGCCACCAAGGAAGCCGGCCAGATCGCCGGCCTGGAGGTCATGCGCATCATCAACGAGCCGACCGCCGCGGCCCTGGCCTACGGCCTGGAAAAGCAGAAGGCCCAGAAGGTCGCCGTGTTCGACCTTGGCGGCGGCACGTTCGACATCAGCATCCTGGACGTCGGCGACAATGTGTACGAGGTGCTCAGCACCAACGGCGATACGCATCTCGGCGGGGACAACTACGACCAGAAGCTCATCGACTACATCGCCGACCAGTTCCGCAAGGAAAACGGCATTGACCTGCGCAAGGACCCGATGGCCCTGCAGCGCCTCAAGGAGGCCGCTGAAAAGGCCAAGATCGAGCTGTCCACCATGCTGGAGACCACTGTCAGCCTGCCGTTCATCACGGCTGATGCCAGCGGTCCCAAGCACTTGCAGATGAACATCACCCGCGCGAAGTTTGAGGACCTGACGCGCGACCTGACCGAGCGCTGCCGCGGCCCGGTGCTCCAGGCACTCAAAGACGCCAAGCTCTCGCCCAAGGACATCGATGAGGTCGTGCTGGTCGGCGGCTCCACGCGTACCCCGGCCGTGCAGGCCCTGGTCAAGGAACTCTTCGGCAAGGAGCCCAACAAGAGCGTCAACCCGGACGAGGTCGTGGCGGTTGGTGCGTCCATCCAATCGGCTGTTCTCGAGGGCGAGATGGGTCACGAAATGGTCCTGCTCGACGTGACCCCGCTGAGCCTCGGCGTGGAAACCGAGGGCGGCGTGATGACCACGCTGATCCCGCGTAACAGCACCATCCCCACGAGCAAGACCGAGACGTTCAGCACGGCGTCCGACAGCCAGACCGCCGTCGACATCCGCGTCTTCCAGGGCGAGCGCCCGATGGCCCGCGACAACCGGCTGCTCGGCGAGTTCCGGCTCGACGGCATCCCGCCGGCCCCGCGCGGGATC
>Ga0101944_10005610_pt1 | contig 14065 bp, 11 predicted proteins | sample DewCreD2012metaG_FD_75245 | JGI IMG/M metagenome (GOLD analysis project Ga0101944, IMG submission 75245) | Hot spring sediment bacterial and archeal communities from British Columbia, Canada, to study Microbial Dark Matter (Phase II) - Dewar... ... | reverse complement strand
AGTATGCGTTCCGTCCGGACTATCAAGAGAAGCTTCCCGGAATATTGTCGCTTCTACGGAAACTGATGGATCAAGAAACGGGGATGCAGTATTTGGAGGCCGTCATTCGGTATGTGCTCTCCACGCTGGAAGGAACGGAAGTCGATACGCTGAAACAAATGGTCGATGAAAGGCTTTCTGCTGAGAAAGGAGAATTCGTGATGACGACGATCGCAGAAGCATTGTTCAACAAAGGGGTTCAGCAAGGGATCCAGCAAGGGATTCTCCAGGGAAAATTGGAGGGTCTTTACAACGCCATCGAATTTGGGCTTGAAATCAGATATGGAACGCAAGCCCTGGAGATGATGGAAGGGATACGAAAGATTACTGAAATGGATCGTTTATCGGCCATTCGAGATGCCATTCGGGTCGGCGTCAAGATGGAAGACATCCAAGACCTGGTTCAGGCTTGTCGGGCATAATGGATAGCAGCTGAGACAAGAGGCGTGTGACACGCGAAAAAGGGCTTTTGCCAAATCAGGGATTTCCTGATCGCGTCTGCAGCCTATGCATTGATCCGACAAGAAGATATCAACAATGGCTTTCAGCGGGGCTAGACTCAGGCGTTTCCAAAAATGGTGATCGACCTTTTACCCATGCTATTCGGGTCACCATCCCGAAGTGTCTTTCAAACCAACGAGGACACCAAAGATCTTGCCTCCTGCAGGTACACAAATCCAAGGCATTGATTAGCCCAAGCCTGCGGGTGTTTACCGTAGACATACAGAACATATTGCGGTGATACTTCAGGCGGATATTCCGGTTGGCAGGCCATATCCATCAGTAAGCTGTAGGGGGCACATTCAAGGGCCCCCTATAGGATGGAGATGAAGGCGTCGGTCCGCTCAGGCAAACGCTGCTTCCGGAATCTCCATTGCCGCGGGGCAGGCGTCCGTGATGGCCTCCATGCGGCCCAGGGTGATGGGAAGCTCGGTTCGGATGAAGTAGTTGGCCGTCTGAATGACGCCATAGGCTGCGGCTTCGGATTTGGAGGTTGCTGCGGCCTTCTTCCAGGCTTCCTCATCTTGCTTCCCCGTCATTTTTTCCAGCTTGGCCGCAGCGGTTTTCGCCCGCCACAGATGGAACCAGGCAAGCAGGATGTCGCCTGTCACCATGAGGAAGGGGTGGGCGAAGGCGAATGCCGTCTGCACCTTTTCGCTCATGGCCGAAAGGCCTAAATGCATGGCGGTTTCGGAAAAGCGGTTGACAGCCTTCTCGAAGCGGCCGGAAAGCAGGTCCAGTCCTGGAATCGCCTTGGCTTCCTGCGCGGTTTTTTGCATTTCGGAAATGAAGCGCATGAAATAGGCGCCTTTTTTCATGCCGAGTTTCCGTCCCAGCAAATCCATGGCCTGAATACCGTTGGTCCCTTCATAGATGCTCGTGATCTTGCAGTCCCGCAACAATTGCTCCACCGGATATTCCCGTGTATAGCCGTAGCCGCCATGCACCTGAACGGCCTGGGTGCAGACGTCGAAGGCCCGCTCCGAACAATATGCCTTGACGACAGGGGTGAGCACCTCGATCATGCCGTTGTAGAGATCGGCCAGTTGCGGATCGGTTTCCGAGGCTTTGCGGTCAAAGCAGTACCCGACATAATAGATGAGGGTGCGCATGCCTTCCACGAATGCCTTCATCGAAAGGAGCATCCGCCGCACATCCGGATGGTGGACGATGGTGACGGGCGGTGCCGCCGGGTCCATCATGGACAGCAGACTTCTTCCCTGAACCCGTTCCCGGGCATACTGCGCCGCATGTCTGTAAGCGGCCGAAGCCATGGCGAAGGCCTGAAGCCCTACCCCGAGCCTTGCCTCGTTCATCAGGTGAAACATCACCCGCATGCCCTTGTTCTTCTCGCCCAGCAGCACCCCGCGGCACTTGCCCTTCGCGCCCAGGCTCATGCTGCAGGTGGCGCTGCCGTGGATGCCCATTTTCTCTTCGATGCCGGTGCAGACGATATCGTTCGGCTCACCGAGGCTTCCGTCCGGATTCACCCAGATTTTGGGGACGATGAAAAGCGAGATGCCGGCCGTTCCGGCGGGCGCGCCTTCGATTCGGGCGAGAACCGGGTGGATGATGTTTTCGGTGAGGTCCTGATCTCCTGCGGTGATGAAGATTTTGTTGCCGCTGATGGAATAGGTCCCGTCCGGATTGGGGACCGCCGTTGTCGTGAGCGCGCCCACGTCGCTTCCGGCATTGGGTTCGGTCAGCAGCATCGAGCCGCCCCACTTGCCCGAATACATGTTCGGCAAATAGAGCTTTTTCTGCTCATCTGTACCGAAGATTTCGATGAGCTTGCCCGCTCCGTGGCACAGCCCCGGGTACATGCAGAAAGAGCAGTTGGCCGCATTGAAGTATTCCGCGACTGCAAGACTCACGGATACCGGCATCCCCTGTCCACCGACTTCCGGATCGTCGGCCAGCGTGATCCAATCGCCTTCCCGGTATTTTTGAAACGCCCGGTGAAAGGCCTCGGGAACGCGAACCGATCCGTTTTCGTATCGACACCCTTCTCGGTCACCAATGGCGTTGATGGGCAAGAGCTCCTTCAGGGCGAGGCTTCGGGCCTCGGTGATCAGCATGTCGAGGGTCTTGCGGGTGATGCCTTCGAATTTCGGGGTGTTCAATAGGGTTTCGATGTTGAGGACATCGTAGAGAACGAATTCCATGTCTTTTCGATCGGAAACATCTTGGGCCATTGGTGTTGAACCTCCTTGTGTATGTAAGGGCATGGGGGGTAACAGGGGGTTTTTTCTGCCAAACGTATTCTCACGATAAATGCTCATGACGAAGGTTTATCGCCGCCCCCGGAGCTGAAAATTCGGCATGGGTAAGGGCGACCGGCAGGTCGCCCCTACAGGTCACCCGTCACTCGTTACTTGTCACCCGTCACGTATTCTCACGATAAATGGCCATAGCGGAGGTCCATCGCCCCCGGGAATGAAAATCGGCCGAAAAATACTGCCCACTGCCCACTGCCCTTCTCCCGTTTTTAAACGATGAACCGCGAAATGATCTCCTTCATGATTTCGGTCGTCCCGCCGCCGATGGACAGGATCCGGTTGTCTCGATAGAGCCTCTCGACGAGATAGCCGCGCATGTAGCCGTAGCCTCCGAAAATCTGAACGGCCTCGTAGGTCACCTTGTCGCTGACCGAGCAGGCGAAGTTCTTCGCCATGGAGATTTCCTTGATTTGATCGATGCCTGCATCGATCTTGGCGGCCACGCGGTAGGTGAATTCCCGGCTCACCTCGACCAGGGTGGCCATATCCACGAGCTTGTGCCGGGTCACCTGAAAGGATTTCAGCGTCTTGCCGAAGGCTTTGCGCTCCTTGGCGTATTGGACGGAAGCCTCGAGGGCCAGTTGGGCCGTCATGTTGGCGATGACTGCGATCATCAGCCGCTCGGCTTGGAAATTCGACATGATGATGTAGAAGCCTTCGTTTTCGTTTCCGATCCGGTTTTCGATCGGCACCTTGCAGTCGTCGAAATAGAGCTGGGCCGTGTCGCTTGCCCACCAGCCCATCTTCTTGAATGGTTCCGATACGCTGAAGCCCGGGCTGTCCGTCGGAATCACGAGCAGGCTGATGCCTGCATGCCCGGCATCTCCGGTCCGCACGGCGCAGGTGATCTGGTCCGCACGCCTGCCGCTCGTGATGAAGGTCTTGCTTCCATTGACGATGTAATGGTCGCCTTTTCGGACGGCCGTCGTCTCGAGATTGGCGACATCCGAGCCGCCGCCCGGCTCCGTGATGGCCAGGGCCGCAATCTTTTCACCGGCCAGTACCGGCGGGATGAAACGCTGTTTCTGTTCTTCCGTGCCGTAGTTGACGATGGGCGGAAGGGCGATGTTGAGCGAGCCAAGCCCGGCAACGAATCCGCCGGAGCCCGCCCGCATCAACTCTTCCCAGACGGCGATCTGAAAGAAGATGTCTCCCGGAGTGCCCCCGTATTCTTCCGGAAAACCCGTGCCGAGGATGCCGACATCCGCAGCCTTCCGATAGATTTCCCGGGGGATTTCCCCTGCCTCTTCCCACTCCTCGATAAACGGCGTCACTTCCTTGCTGACAAATTCCCGGACCGATTTTCGGACAAGGTCGTGGGTTTTCCCGAAATACACCTGAAGCGGGTTGCCGCCGGTCATGACCATGGTGCGTTCTCCTTATGGAAGGGGGGTCGGCGGAATGACGAGGGCCGAGCCTTCGGCGACGAGCTTGCCGTGTTGGTTGGTCCAGGTGAGGGCCATGCGCACCCAGCGCTTGGCTTCGATTTTTTCGATGACTTCCGCCCGGGCCGTGATCGTGTCGCCAAAATAGGTCGGGGCCCGGAACCGGGTGGTGATCTCGAGCGCTACGGTGCCAAGCCCCGGCATCTTCATGCCGAGCACCGGTGCGATCAGGCACTGGGGCAGCGCGCCATGGGCGATGCGGGTGCCGAATGGGGTCTTCTTGGCGAATTCCTCGTTCAGGTGCATCGGGTTGAAATCCCCCGAAATGCCTGCGAACAGATAGACGTCGGTTTCGGTGATCGTCTTGGTGAAGGTGGCTGCCATGCCGACCTCGAGCTCGTCGTAGGTGTAGCCGATTTCGATGGGTTGGCTTTGATCCACCAGAAAATGATCGATGTCCCGGATCGTGGATGTGGTCTTCTTGGCGAAAACGGCCTTCACCCGAAGCCCGGTTTTCATTTGGCTGATCGGAACCCCCTTGACGATATGGGCAAAAGGCGTGTCCGCTCCGTCCAAAAGAATCATGCCAAGGATGTACGGGGGCTTGACCGGCTGGTGGGGCTCTTCGTAGCGGATCACCGTAAACCCGGTCACAACGCCCGTGTCTTTGAGCTCGACCCAGTTTTGGGTGAGGTCGGCGAAACAGCGCTCACAGGTCGATCGGGGCGGTACGAAGACCTTGTTGCAGGCGGTGCAGCGCACCCCGAGGATTTTCTTCGAATCCCGCAGGGAAATGATGAACTTGCTTCCGGTTCTTCCCGCGAAATATTGGTAGGGAAGGGAGAGTTTCCCTTCCACGATGAAGCTGTCGTCGTATGTGGTGTTCATGGTCGCTCCTTATCGGCCCATCTATTCGATGACTTCGAAGTACCGAATATCGTTGATCGTCCCTGTCCGCTTCTCGTTCCACACCGGCCGCACCCGGGCGCCTGCCTTGGCCTTGTCGATGTCCGACGGCTTGAGCTCGTGCCACAAGGTCTCGTGACCTTTGCATCCGTCGAGCAAGAAATGGGCGGCGATATACGGTGTTTCCCGGGTTTCGCCGGTCAGGGGATCCGGGCTGGCGTAATAGGTGATGTCCGGGATGGTGATCACCCCTTCCGGCCCGACTTCCACCCATTCGGTGGCCCGCACCTTGCATTCGGCGCAGACCTCTCGGGGCGGAAGCTGCAGCCTGCCGCACTGCGGGCACTTGTTGGCGAGGATTTTCTTGTCGATCAGGGCCTTGAGGAACTTTCCCATCACCGGGCCTGTGGCAAACCGCTGGGGAATGCTGGGAACCTGCTTCAGTACGATGAGCTCTTCCCGCGCTTCCTCTGCCTCGCCCGCCGCACTGGGCGGGGTGTATTTCTTGAAGAATTGGGTGGCCTTGGTCAAGAGGCCCAGATCTCCTTCGACCTTGAGCCTTCCGGAAGTGAAGGCCGTCATGCCGTCGAGTTTTCCGAGGGTGAGATCGATCCAGTCTTTGGCCGAAACGGTGGTGGTGACGTTGGGGGAATGCAGCCCTTCGAGGACCTTGACCTTGCCGTCCGCCACACACACGGTCCACTCACCGCCGCCGCTTCCGGTGATGACATATCCGTAATTGGCCGTGATTCCAGCCACCCCTTCGGGGTTGACCCGGGATTCCATCGTTCCGAAGATGTCGGCAACCGTCACTTCCGGTCCTTTGGCTTTCTTGGGCCTTGGCGTCAGTCCCCATTTGCGCAGCTCTTTTTTCAGGACTTTTCCGATGGGGGATCTCGGGAAGTCTTCTTCCAGAATCTCGACGTATTTCGGCACCTTGAACTTGGCCAGATGTTGTTTGCAGTATTCGATGACCTCTTCTTCCGTCAAGCTGTCGTCAAGGGCCTTCACGAAGACCTTGACTTCTTCCCCCATTGTCGGATCGGGCACGCCGACCGTTGCCGCCTCCTGAATCTTGGGATGGGTGGCGAGCAGGTTGTCGATTTCCTTGGGGTAGATGTTTTCCCCGCCCCGGATGATCATGTCCTTGATCCGATCGACGATGAAGATGTAGCCGTCTTCATCCTTGTATCCCACGTCTCCGGTGTGCAGAAAGCCGTTCACGATCGTGGCAGCCGTCTCCTCGGGCCGGTTGAAATAGCCTTTCATGACGACATCGCCTGCGATGACGATCTCTCCGGCCTGCCCTGCCGGCAACTCCCGACCCTCTTCATCCACGATCAATACCTGTTGTCCGGGAAGGGCGAGCCCGATGGAACCGACCTTGCGTACCCCGTCGCGCGGGTTGAGGGTGCTCACACAGGTGGCTTCCGTCAACCCGTAGCCTTCTACGATGGGGATGTTGAAGGTTTCCTGGAATTTGGTGAAGGTTTCCTGGGTGAGGGGGGCTGCGCCGCAGATGCCGAACTTGAGCGAGCTGAGATCGTATTTCTGGCGGCTCGGGTCGCTCAGCAGAATCTGATAGACCGCCGGTACTGCAGACCAAAAATTGACCTTGTAGCGGTCCACCACTTCCCAGAATTCCGATGCGCTGAAAGCCCTGCGCAACACCACCGTGATGCCCGCGCCCAGGCTGAAGGTGCAGGTGAGCATGGCGTTCACGTGAAAGAGGGGCAGAAAGCAGAGCACGGTCTGGCCGGCTTCGAGGTGAAGCGCCTCCGTCACCCCTTCGACGTCTGCGAGGACGTTTCGGTGGGACAAGAGCACCCCTTTGGGGTTTCCCGTCGTTCCGGACGTATAGAAGATGTAGGCCGTGTCGTTCGCCTCGCAGGGGCAGCGGACCGGGGTGGCATCCGGGTCTTCCAAAAGGGATGCAAAAGGGATGTGCCCGGGCTGTGGGTTTTTTCCGACCTCGATCACGGTCTTCAGATGCGGGCAGCGGTCCCGGATTTCCTTCAGGATCGGCACATACTGGTCCTCGATGATGAGGCCCACCCCCTGGGAGTCGTTCAGGAGATACTCGATTTCCGGGCCTTTCCACCAGCCGTTGATGGGGCCTGCCACCGCGCCGATCTTTTGGATGGCGAAATAGCTGATCAGGGTTTCGGGGCTGTTTTGCACCAGCACGTGAATGAAGTCCCCCGGTTGAAAACCGAGTTTGGCCAGTTTGTTGGCCAGGATATCGACCCGTCTGCCGAAATCTGCAAACGTCAAGGTTTCTTCGTAAAACCGCAGATACGGCTGAGAGCCGTAGCGCTGAACGGCCTCATCCAGATATTGTCCAAGGTTCATGTTTCCTCCGTTCATGAATCGATCCCTTTCATCCGAGCGGATCGTATCGATTCCCGGGATGGAAATCCCGGGAAACCATCCATCACTTATCGCCTATCGCCCATCGCCTATCGCCCTTAGCCCAACACAGGGATGTCTTTGGTCAGCAGCAACAGCACCGTCCACATCGTACCCCCGAATCCCGAAGCCATGGCCTGACGTACCGGTTTGGGTACCTGATGGGCACCGGCTTTTCCCATGATCTGCAAGGCTGCTTCGGCCACCCGTATCATGGCGGTCGCGCCGATGGGATTGGAGGCGATGACCCCTCCCGATGGATTGACCGGAAATTTTCCCTCGATGGCGATGTCGAGGTTTTCCACCATCCGAAGGTGGGCGTCCCCTTCAAGCAACAGGAATTCCCGAAGCCAGTCGATGCCCCACCAGCTCGAGGGATCGTACATTTCAAAGACATCGATTTGGGAGAGGGGATCGGTGATGCCGTTTCGGGCGAAGAGTTTCTGGGCCGCATAGCGATGGGTGGAGAGGACCGGGGCATTGCCGAAAATGCAGAACATCTCCTCCCGATGAACGGTGATGTGGTCCCGGATCCATGCCGGTTGGGCGCAGAGCTGCTTGGCTTTTTCTTCGGAGGCGAAGACCATGGCGCAGGCCCCGTCGCTTTGGCTGCACATGTGGATCATCCGAAGCTCGCCGACCAGGGCAGGGGAGTTGACCGCAAGCTCGTCGGCCTGATCGAACTCCAGCCCGAGCCTGCGATGGGCCTTTTCGTTTCTCATGGCATGCTTGTCCATCAGGATACGGTAGGTCATTGCGGCCTTCCGGGCGCGTTCGGCCCCGAATTCCTCGATGATGGCCGCTGCCGTCATGCCGGTGAGCGCCCCTGTCTGAAGCTGCCTTCCCCAGAGCGGATCGGCCATGTTGGTGATTCCGCCCGTGGTGTGTCCTTCCTGCAGCTTTTCGAAACCGATGGCGAGCACGATGTCGTGAAGCCCGGATGCGACCAGATGATCGGCTGCTGCAACCAGGGTGGCGCCTGTGGTGCCTCCTGTGGTGACGCGTAGGGTCTCCTTCCCCCAGCTGCCGGTGCCGATCGTGTGCCACAGATCGGGCTGGTGCACCATTTCAAAGAGCTCCATGTTGCCGTGAACGACGCAATCGACATCCGCCATCGTGATCCCGGCCATTTCGAGGGCTTCGACGACTGCCTCGTGAATCATCTCCGGCTGGTTCACTTCTTCCCGGTGGCTGGAAAACACCGATTGACCGACGCCGACGATACCGACATTGCGATTCTTTTTCATGGTTTGTCTTACCTCCCTGATCCGTCTCGTTCGAGGACGAGAACCGTATGAAACTGCCCTGCAGGCCCCATGACACCGTGGGCAAGTCCTCGTCTGGCGCCATCGATCTGTGCATCTCCCGCTTTTCCCATCAATTGGAGGACTACGGATGCGGCTCGGGAAAGTCCGCCGAGAATGAGCGGGGAGCCTGCCAGCGTTCCTCCGGAAAGGTTGACACGGTGGTTGTCGAGGCCGTCGGCATCGAGCCAGTCTTGCGCCCGGTTTTCGGGACACAGACCGATGCCCTCACACCAGAGCGGCAGTTGGTAGGCGTATAGATCGGAGAGTTCGACGACATCGAAGGCGTCTTGGGGTCGGTCGATTTCGGCCCTTCGGCAGGCACGTTGCAAGGCTTGTTTCAGGGCGAAATTGGAGGTGATGTCCCGATCTCCCAGGAAAAAGCTGTCCATGCAGTTGCCGACACCCGTGATCCAGACAGGATTGGGGCAGATGGCACGGGCTTGCTCTTCCGCAGCGACGATCATGCCGATCGCTCCGTCGGTGACGGGATAGGCGTGCAGGCTGCGGATGGGGTCCGCCAGCATCGGGGAGTTCTGGACCTCGGATGGATCCACCGGATCGATTTCGAGCGGGAGTGGAAACCGCTTGGCGTTGTTCCTGGCCCGGACGACGATGCGGGCGAGCTGATCTTCCCGGATGCCGGATTTCTGCAGGTAGGCCTGGGCCTGAAGGCCTGCTGCAGCCTGAAAATCCAGGCCGACCGGCCGGGTGTAGAACGGATCGAAGGCCATGTGTGTCACCATGTTGCGGCTCTGTCCCTGGCTTTCCTTGCAGTGGCCGAGCACCAGAACCGTATCGACATGGCCCGACTGGATCATGGCCAGGGCGTAGTAGAGCGCCTGGGCGCCTTCCTGGGCCACCTTTTCTTCGCATCCGAAATGCGCTCCCAGCACATCGGTCATGGCGTTGTTCGAAATGGTCCGGGCGTCGAAAATGTCATCCGAGACGCTGATCGAAGCCTGGATGCCGTTGGTCTCGTCGAATTTCAGACCCGTCTGCTCGAGAAGCGATTCGAGAACGATCAGCGCCATCCCCTGAAAGCGCTCCTCCCAATAATCCCGCTTGAACGGGGTTTGTGCAACTGCACAGATACCGACTCGTCTGCTCATGGGTGTTCAGCTCCTTTGTTGGAAGTCGCAACCAATGTCATGCATAACAATTCCAGAAATCTCCCTTGCGGATCGCCTTCAGAATGTCGTCCTTTTCCTTGCGGCACTCCAGTTCGATCCAGGCCCTGCCGCATCCAAGACGTGTATGGGCGTCGTCTGTGGCGACCTTGACCAGATCGATGGCTTCAATGTCGTATTCCGGGGTCTTGAACCCCCGGGAGGTGATTTCGATGGCATCCAAAGGGATGCGGGAACGCAGGGCATCGATGCGTTCGATGACCTTTTTCACCGGAAGTCCGAGTTCCGATGGATGGTTGAACACGAACAACCGCTCCGTGTCCCCCTCGATCCGGTTCACGTGGACATACCCTTTTTCAAAAACCGTCATTTCGATTCCTCGAAACACCAGGAGTGTCGTTTCGATGTCATCGATCCGTTCGTAGGCCCCGGATCGCAGCAGGTAGTCGTGGTCCGTCAGGGCGATGAAGTCGAAATGCAGGTTTTCGTAAACCCGGATGACCTGCTCGATGGTCAGCTCGCCGTCGGAGCAGGTCGTGTGGACGTGCAAGGCGCCCCGAAGCAGCATGGTCCTTACGGCTGAATCAGGCGGGTGATGCCGCCGATGATGAAATCGACCGCGTCCTTGCCGATGGTGCTCATCTCCTCGGCCCGATCCTGCCAGATCATGTAGTGGTAGGCGAGGCGCTCGAACATGCCCATGATGCTGACAGCGATGACTTCCGCCGAAACGGCGCTCGAGAAACGTGCGCCGCTGTTTTCATTCATGCGGATCAGGGCGTTTCGGACATCCCCGATCAGCTTTTCGAAGATCTGCTTGCGGTGAATTTCGACCTGGTTGCTTTGGCCCACCGATTCCCGGTAGATGATGACGATGCGGTTCGGATACTTTCTGCAGAACTCGTCAAAGAAGATTTCGCCGGCCCGACGGAACCCGTCCAGCTTCACGTCGGCCTTCCGGAATTCGTTCCCGAGCATGTTCCGCAGTTCGAACCCGATTTCATCGAGGAGTTGGATGAGAAGGTCTTCCTTGTTCTTGAAATAGAAATAGACCGTTCCGACGGATACTTCGGCCAGATCGGCGATCTGTTCCATGCTCGTTTGATGGTAGCCGCTGGTCGCAAACAGGTGCTCTGCGGAGCGTAGAATGGTCTGATACCGGGCTTCCCGTTCCCGCTGCCGCCGCAGGGCGCTTCGGGTGAGCGGTTTGGATGGTCTTTTGGTATTGGTGATTTCCAATGTCGTGCCGTTTTCCATATCGACCGCCTTCGTTTTGGTGCTGGCTTTGGATCGCTTCATTTGTAACCGAGCGCCTCATCTCCAATGCGGACGCGGGCGATTTCGGTGGATGTGCCTGCGATCTGGGTGTATTTGGCGCATCGATAGGCCCGCTCCGAGACCGACTGTCCGAAATAGCCTTTTCCGGAAAGAATCTGAAGGGCCGCACCCGTGACGTTTTCGGCGGCTTCCGCACAGAACACCTTGGCACAGAGCAGCAGGGATTCGACGTCTTCGACCCTGTTCTCGATGCTCCATGCCGTGCGGTAGGCCAGAAGTTCGGCAGTCTGCAGTTGGGTGAGCATTTCGGAGAGCTTGAATCCGACTTCCTGGTAGGCGATGATGGGTTTTCCGCCGCTTCGATGGGTTTTGGCATGGTCTCTGGCCTCTTCGAAGGCTGCCTTCATCAGCCCGATGGCGGATGCGATGAGAATTTCGTTTTCGATGTCCTGCAGGCGGTTCATCAGAACCCGCCTGTCGAATACGCCGATCCGGTTGGATTCGGGAATGCGGCAGCCCTCGAAGGCCATGTGGGCGATGGCCGCCCCGTCGAAGCCGAGCGCCTGAAGCGACTGCCCGATTGAAACTCCGGGGGCGTCGGCTGCAACCCAAAAAAGCCCACAACCGTCCTCGACTGCAGCAGCCACCAGGAGCACATCCGAAATGGGGGCGTTGACGACCCAGGATTTGGCGCCATCAATCAACCAATCGGTTCCATCGAGGTGGGCCCGGGTGGTGAGCGGATCGTTGACGACGTTCATGGTGGATTCCCGGAAGGCAACGGCAGCAAGCCGTTTGCCCTCGAGAAGCCCCGCACATTCGGAAGATGCCGTATCGGCTGAAACGGCCTGAAGGATTCCGACCGGAAGCCGGATTCCCATATCGACCGTGAGATGAAGCGACGGGGAGAAGGCGGCCACTTTCTGAGAGCAGGCCATGAGACAGGCTCTGGAAAGGTGCGCCTGGCTCCCGACGGCAACATAGGGAAGTGCCTGCAGGGAACGGACCGCCTGCAAGGCGCGGTTGCGGATGGCCGGGATATTGGAACGCGTTTCGAAGTCCATCGGGTTTGCCCATCCGGCCAGGATCCCATCGATGGCTTCCATGCGGGCGCGTTCTTCGGCTGTAAAATCGAAATTCATGGCGTCTCCTTCACGACAGGATGTACGGTGCGTCTCACATCCCCCGTTGGCTGAAAGGGGGCAGGGGGATTGGTTCGATCTCCTGTTGTCCAATTTCCCCTGACTCCCTTTGCAACAGGGAGTGTTTGGCCGCTACATGAGCTTGGAAATGATCATCTTTTGAACTTCGCTGGTTCCGCCGCCGATGGGTGCCAGACGGCTGTCTCGGAAAATCCGCTCGACGTCGAACTCGTGGGTGTAGCCATAGCCGCCGTGGAGCACGACCGCATCGTTGGTGGGCTTGAGGCTCCAGTCGCCCACGAACAGCTTGGCGACTGCGGCTTCCAGATGGTTCAAGGGCCTTCCCTGGTCCTTGCACCAGGCGATGCGGTAGACGAGGGCACGGGCCGCCTCACCGAAAATCCGGATGTCGGCCAGTTTGTGCTTGATGGCCTGGAACTGCCCGATGGGCCGCCCGAACTGAACCCTTCCTTTGGCATACTGGGCGCATTTTTTCAGCAGGTAGGTGGCCGAACCGACGAAAGGCGCCAGCAGGGCCGAGCGGTCCCACTCCACGGTCTGCATGGCCATGAGGAACCCTTCACCTTCCTTGCCCAGGAGGTTTTCTGCGGGAAGGACGCAATCCTGAAAAATGAGCTCCGATGTATGGGACGTGCGCACACCCATCTTGATGAGGGGAGGGCCGGCGCTGAAGCCGGGGGTTCCTTTCTCGACGATGAAGGCGGAAATGCCTGCGTGCTGAGCCTCGGGGTCGGTCTTGGCATATACGACGGCTACATCTGCGATTGGGCCGTTGGTGATCCACATTTTGGTGCCGTTCAGCACATAGGTGTCGCCTTTCTTTTCGGCAACGGTGCGCATGGATGCGACATCCGAGCCGGCATCCGGCTCCGAAAGCCCCATGCAGCCGATCCATTCTCCGGATGCCAGTTTCGGAATGTATTTCTTGCGCTGGGCGTCTGTGGCGTGACGGAAAATGGTGTCTGCGCACAGGAAGGTGTGGGCGCCATAGGCCAGGGTGAGCCCTCCGTCGACCCCCGCCTCGCCCAGGGCCTCACCGGCCAGCACGGTCGTGATGACATCCGCTCCCTGACCGCCCAATTCTTCGGGGAAATGCAGCCCCAGAATTCCGAAATCCCCCATCTTTCGAAACGATTCGAAATCGAATTCCCCTTTCAGGTCGTGTTCCCTGACCCGGGGAACGATTTCCTTTTTGGCGAATTGAATGACTTCTTTCTTGAACAGCAGCTGTTCTCTGGTGAAGGCGAAATCCATTGCCGTTCTCCTGTTGAGGGTTGAAACCGAACGCCTGTTGCCATCCACCCTATCGCTTCCTTTCTGATACGTCAAGAGAAATTTGAATGGTTTTATAATTTCGAATGAAGTTCAAGATTCGAAGCTTTTGGAGAGAGGGCATGTTCCATCGTGTTTGAACGAAAACCACGATTCGGGGGCGCCTTTCTTCGGTTCGGGGTGGATACAAAACAAGGTGTTTCGTTCAGGTACGATAAATGTTCATGGCGGTGCGCTCCGCCCCCGTCCATGAAAATGCCGTGGCGGAATCGGGCGAAGGGAGCATGGTTGGCGCCACCCCGGAAGAAAGGCCCGTCGTGGCTGGTTCAGGTGCACCGGATCTGTTTGGCGAAGCCGAAAACGAACTCATGTGCCCGGCCTCGTAAGGCTGGACAATGG
>Ga0101944_10005608_pt1 | contig 14070 bp, 10 predicted proteins | sample DewCreD2012metaG_FD_75245 | JGI IMG/M metagenome (GOLD analysis project Ga0101944, IMG submission 75245) | Hot spring sediment bacterial and archeal communities from British Columbia, Canada, to study Microbial Dark Matter (Phase II) - Dewar... ... | reverse complement strand
CGGCCTTCCGCGATCATGGCCCCCCACTCCGGAATGGGCGGCTGGGCCCCAAGACCCAGGAAACTGAGGCCCGCCGCATCCAGGATGGCGGCGCCGAATCCCAGGCTGGCCTGCACGATCATAGGGGCGAGGCAGTTGGGCAGGATGGCATTGAAGATGACCCGGCCGTCTTTCGCCCCGACGGCTCGCGCGGCGGTGACATAATCCTTTTCGAATTCATCCATGACCGAGGCGCGCACGATCCGCGCAAAGCGGGGAATGTTGATGATTCCGATCGCCATCATCGCGTTCCTGAGGCCGGGTCCCAGGTAGGCGACAATGACAATCGCCAGCAGGATGTGGGGGAAGGCGAGGATGATGTCCATGAACCGCATGATCAGGTTGTCCAGCCACCCCTTGTAGTATCCTGCCAGGGCGCCGAGCAGGGTGCCGAGGGTGAGCGCCAGACCGACGCTCACGACCCCGAGGGTCAGGGAAACCCGCGCGCCGTAGATGAGCCGCGATAGGATGTCGCGGCCGAGATCATCCGTGCCCAGGAGATTCTTTGCGGCCCCGCCCTCCTCCCACACAGGAGGTTTGAGCTGATCGTAAAGGGCGTTCTCCACCGGATCGTGGGGACTGATGACGGGCGCAAGGAGGGCGGCTGCCGCGAAAAGAGTGATGATCAGGAGCCCTGCCAGGCCTGTCCTGTTCTTGAAGAGCTTTTCGATCTGGTCGAAGAAAGGATGCCGATCCTCGGGATTTCTGATCCTTGCCCAGAAAGATGTCGGTGATCCGGCCCGCTCACCCATAAGTCACTTCACACTGATTCGTGGATTGATCACGGCGTAGAGCACATCCACAATAAGATTCACGATCACGAAGGTGGTGGCCACCAGCAGGGTCCCGCCCTGGATTACCATGTAGTCCCGTTTCACCACTCCGTCGAACAACCACTTTCCCACACCCGGCCAGGCAAACACGGTTTCCGTCAGGATCGCCCCTCCCATGAGGATTCCAAACTGCAGACCGATGACGGTCACCACGGGGATGAGCCCGTTTCTGAGGGCATGCTTGAGCACGATCTTCGTCTGGCTGAGGCCCTTGGCCTTGGCCGTCTTGATGTAGTCCTGCCGAAGCACCTCGAGCATGGAGGAGCGAGTCATCCTGGAAACAATGGCCAGGGGAATCGTGCTGAGCGCCATGGCAGGCAGGGCCAGATGCATCAAGGCATCGCCGAGCGCGGCCCCGTCGCGCGCCAGGATCGCGTCGAGCACAAAGAAGTTCGTGATGATCGGAAGGTCCGTCTCCACGCCGATGCGCCCGGACATGGGAAACCAGCCCAGATTCAGAGAAAAAAGAAGCATGAGCATGAGACCCAACCAGAACACGGGCATGCTCACGCCGAAGAGGGAGGTCACCATGGCCACATAGTCAAACCAGGAATATTGTTTGGTCGCTGAAATGATCCCAAGGAGGATCCCGAAGAAACAGCTGATGAACATGGCGACGACGGCCAGCTCAATGGTCGCGGGAAAACGCTGACCGATCTCCTTGGAGACTTTTTCCCTGGTCCAGATGGTCTCCCCCAGGTCAAGCTGTACGGCCCTTTTGATGAACATCCCATACTGAACGTATAGGGGCTCCTTGAGACCCAGATACTCCCGCATCGCATCCAGGGCCGCAGGGGTCGCACGCTCGCCAAGGAGCAGCTCCGCCGGATCTCCCGGCGTGATCCTCAACATGAGAAAAACAATGATCGTCACTCCCAGGAGTGTGGGGATGACGATCAGGATTCTGCGGATAATGAAGGCAACCATAGAAAACAAAAAAACAGGGAGAAGGATGTTCTCCTTCTCCCCTGAACGATCGGCCTATTTCTCCAGCCAGACGCTCTTGAGTCTCACCGATCCTGTGGGATGAAGCTTGAAATTCTTGACCGCCTTGACGGCCGGCCACATCACGGTGGAGTGCGCGATAGGAATCACCGGCACTTCATCGAACATCAGCTGCTGCGCCTTCTTGTAAATCTCGGCGCGTTTCGCCTGGTCGATGGTCTGCTTTCCATCCAGCATGAGCTTGTGGTAACCCTCATGGTGCCACTGGGTCCGGACCGCTTCAGAGGCTAGGCCGTCAAACAGAACGGCGAAGAAATTGTCGGGGTCCCCGTTGTCGCCGGTCCAGCCAAGCTGGAACAGATCCATGTCCTCCGGCTGCTGGCGCTGCCTCTTGAGGTAGGTGCCCCAGTCATAGCTGACGATCCGTGCGCTGATCCCGATCTTGGCCAGGTCTCCGATCATGGCGACACCGACTTTCAACCCTTCAGGATTGTATGGCCTGGCCACGGGCATGGACCACAGGGTGATCTCGGGAAGCCCCTTGCCTTCGGGATAGCCCGCCTCGGCAAGGAGCTTCTTGGCCAGCTCCACGTTGTACTCGTACCCCGGCACGTCATTGTTGTACCCCCACATGGTGGGAGGGATGCAGTTCTTGGCCACCTGGCCCATGCCTTGATAGATGTTGTCCACGATGGCCTTGCGGTTGATCGCATGGGCGATCGCTCTTCGGAGGTTCCTGTTGCTCTTCCACGGTTCTTTCTTGTGGTTGAACCCGAGGTAGCCGATGTTCATGCCCGGCTGAGTGGGAACCCAGAGCTTGGGGTCTTTCTGGGCAAGGGGTATGTCTGCGGCATTGGGGAACTGGCAGATGTGGATTTTCCCCGCCTTCAGTTCGAGGAAACGAACCGCGTTCTCAGGAATGGCCCTGAAAATGACCTTATCCATGTAAGGGCCCTTGTCCTTGTCCCAATAGTCCTTGAAGGCCTCCAGCGTGATCCGGTCATCCTTCACCCAGTTCACAAACTTGTAGGGCCCTGTGCCCACGGGATTCCGCACAAAAGCGGCAGGGTCTTTCATGAAGGCCGTGGGGCTGATAATGTCCGCGAAGTCCATGCCCAGGTTGGCCAGGAAAGGCGCTTCCACTCTCTTGAGTTTGAACACGACGGTGTACTCGTCCTTGGCTTCGATGGAGTCCACCGTGTTGTCCATCTCCATGGAGACCCAGTATTCCGGCGGCCGGTCCTGTTTCGGGATTTCCCACCCCTTGCCGAAGAACTTGAGCTTCCGATCTTTCATTTGCCGGCCAAGGGAGAAAACCACGGCGTCCGCATTGAAGGGGGTGCCGTCGTGGAACTTCACTCCCTTTCTCAGGTTGAAAGTGTACGTCAGGCCGTCCGGGCTGATCTGCCAGGAAGTCGCCAGCAGAGGCTCCAGTTCGGTGGATTCGTCCTTGTATTCCACGAGCGCCTCGTAAACGTTGTCGCAGATCATGAAAGAGTTGCCGTCCGTCTCATAGGCCGGGTCCAGCCCCACACTGTCCCCCCCTCTGCCGAAAACCAGAGTTCCACCTTTCTTCGGGGTCTGTGCAAAGGCGGCACCGACCACCCCCAGGGTAACCAGAGCCAACACAACAATCATTTTCTTGATCATACCTTTTCCTCCTATCAACTCAATAGGTTAAGTGAACTTATGGACTTTGTCCCCCACGTCATCCCTGCGTCGTGAAAAGCCGGGAAATGCCTTTTTCCGTCATTCCCGCGGAGGCGGGAATCCAGTCCCTCTGGTGCTTTCTGGACTCCCGCCTTCGCGGGAGTGACGTCCCAGAGGGCTTCTTGCGAACGCACCTTCATTTGCTCTTTCAAGAAACCTATCGAGAATGCCATAAAGGGCGTAGAGACTTTCCAGGTTCACGTGTTCGTCATAAGCATGGGCGCTGGAATCACCGTCCGCACCCCACACGATTCCCGGGATGCCATGTTCTGCGAGAAACCGCGCATCGCTTGCCCCATGCTCAAAACCCAGGGTTGTATCCTTGGAGATATTCAGGAGAAGATCCACGTAGGCCGACTCCCCGCCCAAGAAAAGAGGTTCCTTCATTTCAACCGAGAGTTCCCCTTTTATGTTGCCTCTCATTTGTTTCACGAGCGCATCCACGTCGTCGTTTTCCGTGTAGCGAATGTCAAAAACAGCCTCGGCAAGATCCGGAACCTGGTTTTCCGACTTGCCGGCGCGGAGGATACTGAAATTGATGGTCTTATGCCAATGGTCCGGTTTTTCTTCGCTGAAAAAGGCCTTGAGGCTCTTGTAGTCCTCAAAGAGATTTTCAATGGCGTTCTCGCCCAGCCAGGGCCTGGACCCGTGGGCGGCCTTTCCTCTGCTGATGAGTTTCAGGCGGAGCACTCCCTTTTCTTTGGTCACTATTTTGCGTAGATTGCCCCCGTCCAGGGCAATGCAGAAGTCCGTGCGGATGGTCTTGAGGGCTTCTTTCGCCCCCCTGTACCCTCCCGCCTCCTCATCCCCTGTAATGAGGAGGCCGAAGGGAAGATCGGCCTGTCCCCTTCCCTTTTGTCTCGCTCTGGACAGGTGTTCTCGAAAAAGGATCATGGAAAGGGCAGCCGCATACTTGTCGTCGATGCTGCCCCGGCCATAGAGCTTTCCGTCTTTTTCCACAGGCTCAAAAAGCTCGTCCGGGGCATCCACCACGTCGATGTGGCTCAGGAGCAGCACAGGCGCAAAAGCAGTTCCGGGCAGGGCCGCAATCGAGGGGACCCCGTCGCATTCCATGCGTTTGCACGCGGCGCCGATGTCCCTCAGGAATCGCTCGATGAAGTCTGCACAGCGGCGGATTTCCTCAGGTCTGGAGAGCATGGATTTGAAGCGAATCAGCTCCTTCGTGAGATCCAGCAGGTCTTGCATCAAAGGCCCTCTGAGAAGAGGTTCTGAATCGAGACAAACAATCGACGGTGGCAGTTCCCTACCACACCGGAAAGTCCTTGGCAAGTTCTTTCATGGGCGATCGAGCACCTGAGACCGCCCTTTGTCCTGCACCCGAAAAATTTCCACGCCCTCAAGGTAAGCCAGGATCAGGCCGAGGATCAGCACGGGCAAAAAGTTCACCCCGTGGGTCAAAATCGCGAAGGAAAGGGCCGGATCCCCGGGGATGGCGAACATGGCCAGGGAGACCTGGCAGAGCCAATGGTAGGTTCCCACATATCCCGGCGAGGAGGGGACCACAACCCCGATCGTTGTCACCACCAGGACAATGAGGCTTGTCCACCACGGGAGTTGATAAGTGCTCACAAAGTCAAAAGCATGGAGCACCAGGTGAATGATGAATCCGTAGCAGGACCAGATCCATAAGGAGAGAACGGCCACAACAAGATAATCCGACGCGCCTCGGAGGGGAACAACGCCCACCACGAAGCTTCTGATTCCTCTGCCCAGTTTTTCGTTCAGCCCCACGGGGAAGAGGCCGAAGAGCGGATTCAGAAATCTCTCGAAGAACGCGAAGTGTTTTTTCAGCAGGATCAAGAAAACAAAAAGACCCACGGTCCCAACCAGCATGGCATAACCCGCCTTGTTGATCCACTCAGGGAAAGGATAAAAAAGGATGGCAAAGACCATCAGGAGCAGGAGCGCAAAAACGTCGATGATCCGCTCAACGACAATGGTGGCAAAGGTGGCGCTGGCGCTCACCCCTTTTTTTTTCCCGAGCACGTAAGCCCGCAAAAACTCTCCGAGATGGGCGGGCATAAGGATGTTAGCCATGTAACCGATGATCAAGGCGGAAAAGAGGCTCGCCGTATCCACTCTTTGGATGGGATCCAGGAGGTAACGCCAGCGGAAGGCTCTCAGGAAATGGCTGAAAAACATCACCGGCACCGCCAGCAGCAAAAACCCGTAGTGGACCTTGGCAAAGGCCTCTCTCATGAGACCGAACTCCACGTTGCGGCCGGCCAGCCACAGGAACCCCAAACCGATCAGACAGCCGATGACCAAGCGAGTCCTGTTGCTTCCCAAGTTCATTCTGCTCTTTTCCTCACAGGGCAATTCGCACGACAAGATTCACAGGTTTCATGGCAGGGTTCGATGTGAACATCAATCTCCGCGCCCTCCGGAAAAAGCTCCCGAATATCCTCTTCCAGATGCTTGGCCACCGCATGAGCCTCTGAGACCGGCAGGGTCGGTGGCATGCCCAGGGAGAGATGAATGCGATGAAGGCCCCCTGACGAAACCACCTCGAGGGCATTGATGGCGGCAAAGCGGCTGTCGTGTTCTCCCGCAAGACTTCTGATCCTCCTCCTGTCGTCGTCGTGAAAAGCCGCCTGCCAGCCGTCGGCCGGGTGAAGGGAGAGCGCCGTCTCCTTCACTTCAGGGAAACAGGACTCCAGTCTGCTCTTGAGTTCCGAAGCGAGAGCATGGCTCTCCGCGAGGCTCACCTTCGGGTCAAGGCACAAGGCAGCCTCTATCGTCATGTCTCCCCTGTAGCGCGTGGCCCGGAGATCTCTCACCTCGCACACCCTTGGGTCCTTCAAGATCTCGTCGCGCATGCATCGGACCTGATCGTCTGTCTCAGGGAGGGCTTCGATCGTATTCGAGGGCTCCAGGTGGACCAACACTTTCGCTCCGACCACCGCCTCTTCGATTTGTGCGGCAAGAGCATGGCTGATCTCATGGCCTTGTTCGAGCGACATGCCCGGCTTGAATCCCATATGCAGATCCACGTGGAGGGATCCTCCGGCCTGCCGGGTCCGCAGTTTGTGGAAATCAACACCGTTCTTTGAGAACTCGTGGAGAATTCCCTGGATCGCGCGCACTTCCCCGGGAGAGGCGGCCGAATCCAGGAGAGGGTAAAAACTCTTTCGGGTGATCCGGTAGGCTGTGGCGAGAATCAGCAGGGCGACACCGATCGCAATCACAGGATCCAGCCAGGCGAGATCCGCCTTGAAAAAATGTCGGCCCGCCGTGATCACGGCAAGGCCCGCAAACACCCCTGCGGAGGTGTAGACATCCGCGTACAAATGAGCCGCATCCGCTTCCAGAGCGACGGAGCGGTTTCGAATCGCCGACCGCTTCAGGAGCGTGGCGACCCCCAGGTTGATGGCGCCGGAAAGGCCCATCACCACCAAGCCGGCGCCGAGATATTTCAAGTGCGCTCCGTGCAGCAGTTTGTTCACCGCCTCGTAAATAATCCACACAGCGGCTGCGAAAATGAGAAGGCCCTCCAGGACACCGGAAATATTTTCGATCTTTTCATGCCCGTAGGGATGGGTGCGGTCAGGAGGGCGATCTGAAACGTGCACGGAAAAGGTCGCCATGCCCGCCGCAATAAGGTCAATGGCGGAGTGGGCGGCCTCAGACAGGATACTCACGGATCCTGTGGCAAAGCCTGCAAACAGCTTTCCGGCGGTGAGCACCGTGTTGCTGGCCACGGAAAGCCATGCCACCCTTTTCTTTTCTCTCCAGAAATGCATGCCTTTGAATCTCTTCGGTTTCATTCCCCGCGGCTTGCCGCGGCGTGGTCATTCCCGCGCAGGCCGGGAATCCAGTCTTACAGCACTTTCTGGACACCCGCCTGCGCGGGTGTGACAAACACGGCAATGGCTCTGATATCTCGTTGCTTGCGGCGGGGCTATTCATTCGCCTAAAAAGTTCCGCCGAGTATAGAGGAATGGTTTCCAGGCGTCAATCGCATAAGCTGCTTGACGCAGAATCCTTTCCCAGCTTAATCTGCTGGAATCACATAGACAACCCCTGAGGGACCCATGATGAAAGAACTCCTTGGAACCAGCAATAGAATCTTGGAGGTCGATCTCAATGAAAGCAAAGTGGATATCTACCAGGTGAAGCCGGAGGAACGGAGGCTCTACCTGGGGGGGAAAGGCCTGGGCTTGAAGCTTCTCTACGACCGGTTGAAGCCCGGCACGGATCCCCTGGGGGAGGAAAACATCCTGGTCTTCATGCCCGGCGTGTTCATGGGCACAGGAGCGCCCTGCTCCGGCCGGTTTGCGGCGCTCACCAAATCTCCGCTCACCGGCATCCTGGTGGCTTCCTCCTGCGGCGGCTCCTTTGGGATGAATCTCAAGACCGCGGGCTGGGACGGGTTGCTGGTCCGCGGCAAAGCAGCCCGACCCAGCTACCTCCTGATCACCCTGGAAGGGGTGGAGTTCAGAGACGCCGCGGAAATCTGGGGGCTCGACACGGTCGAGACTCAGGTCAAACTGGATGAAAAGCGGGCAGGCATGCTCGTCATCGGTCCTGCAGGAGAAAATCTTGTTCGTTTCGCCAACATCGCTTCCGGCGATCGCTTTCTCGGACGGGGAGGCATGGGCGCGGTCATGGGGTCCAAGAACCTCAAAGCCATTGTCGCCCTTGGAGGGGCCTATAAGATCACCCCGCTGGATCAGCCGGCTTTTGACCGGTTGAAGAAAAAGGCCGCCGCCTACATCAACCGAAACCGGTTCACCGGAAACCTCTTCCGGAAGTATGGGACACCGGCCAACGTGAGGCCGTGCCTCAAGGCCAATATCCTTCCTGTGAACAACTTCAGCGACGGCAGCCACGCCGAGGCCTTGAAAATCAGCGGGGAGGAGACACAAAAAAACCACAAGACCAGCCATCACACCTGCAAACCCTGCACCATCCTGTGCGGCAAAAAAGGGACATTCGGAGGCGAGGAACTCCCCTCCCCCGAGTACGAGACGGTCACCCTTCTGGGTTCCAACCTCGGAGTGTTCGACATGGGCAGGATCGCCGAGTGGAACAGGATCTGCGGCAGGATGGGAATGGACACCATCTCCGCAGGCGGAACGCTGGCGTGGGTGATGGAAGCGGCAGAAAAAGGCTTGGTCCGGAGCGACTTGAAATTCGGCTCACCTGAGGGAATCTCTCAGGCGCTTCTGGATATCGCTTACCGAAAAGGATTCGGCGGGGAGATGGCCCAAGGCAGCAAAGCGCTATCCGAGACGTACGGGGGCACCTCCTTTGCCATGCATGTGAAGGGCCTTGAAATCGCCGGCTATGACCCCAGAGGGTCCTTCGGACTCGGGCTGGCTTACGCCGTGGCCAACCGCGGGGGTTGCCACCTCTCTGCGTATCTGGTCGCCCAGGAAGTGGTTCTCGGGCTGCTTCGGCCCCATGCTGTAAGAGGCAAAGCAGATCATGTGCGCTTTCTTGAAAGCTTGAACAACTGCGTGAATTCCCTTCAGACCTGTCTCTTCACCCTCTTTGCCTATCTCCTTGAACCACCGCTCACCAAGTATACGCCCGCACCGCTTCTCCGCTTCCTGATGCAGGAGATGCCCCAGGTAGCCATTCCCCTCATCGATTACACCTTGTATCGAGATCTATGGTCCGCGGTGACAGGAATCAAGATTTCGCGGCGCGACTTTCTGGAAGCCGGGGACCGGATCACCGTGCTGGAGCGTTACATGAACACCCGGGAAGGGATCTCCCGTGTGCACGACACCCTGCCGGACCGCTTCCTGCGGGAAGGCCGCAAATCAGATCCCAAGGCGTACACCGTGCCCATCGAAAAACTGCGGTCCACGTATTACAAGAAACGCGGCTACGATCGCAACGGCATTCCAACGCCTACGACACTCAAGCGTTTGGGGATAGCAGTAAGTTCCGCCGCAGCGCCGATCTTGTGACAAGCGCCCCAGAAGTCTCCGATGAGGATTCCCCTTTTTCACTTCACGCCGTCGGGCCTGAGCACTCAGCAATTCTCACGCTTCCGCTCTTCGCTTTTCTTCGTCCCTGATTTCGCGGCGTAGGAGTTTGCCCACCTTGGACTTGGGGAGCATGTCCCTGAACTCGATGTACTGCGGGATTTTGTAGGCAACAAGATTCTTCCGACACCACTTGATCAGATCGTATCCGGTGATCCCCTTGATGTCTTCCTTGAGCACCACATAGGCCTTGATCCGTTCGCCGACTTTTTCATCCGGCACCCCCACCACACAGGCTCCGACCACCGCGGGATGTTCTTGGAGCACGGCTTCAATTTCGGAGGCAGATACCCTGTAGCCCTTGTGCTTGATGGTGTCCACAGTCCTGTCCACGAAATAAAGGTTTCCTTCTTCGTCCATGGACATGACATCCGCAGTCCGGTACCACTTTCGGCCTTCTATTTCTATAAAAGCTTCGGCTGTTTCCTCCGGTTTATTCAAGTAACTTGTGACCATGAGGTCTGAGTTCACCAGGAGTTCTCCCGGTTCCCCTAATTTCACGGGCTCGAGGGTGTTGGGATCGACCAGTTTGATTCTCTTGCTGGGCACAATGCGGCCGACGCTCTTGGGAGGGTTGCTGACCGTCACAGGACACATGGCTACGCCGCCGCAGGTCTCCGTAGCCCCATACCCCTGATAGATGACTTTACCGAACTTCTCCTGCCAGCGCTTCCCCACCTCCACAGGCAGAACGTCGCCGGCGCTGTACCAGTAAACGACCGAACTCAAATCATAGTGATCGATCCGGTCGTGCTCCAGCATCATGCGGTAGAGGGTCGGCACGCCGATCATCGTGGTCGCCCTGAACCGTTCAATGGCTTCGAAAGTGGCATCCACATTCACCTTCGGCTGCAGCAGCAGGGTGCCGCCCACGAATAGCGTCGCAAGGCTGCATGTCTGACCCAGAATGTGAAACAGGGGGGCATTCCCGAAGATGATGTTCTCTTCCACCAGCACCAGGGGTTCGCTCACGGTGATCTGCTCCGCCATGGAGACAAGAAACAAGTCGTGGGTAAAGGGCACCCCTTTGGGAAACTTCGTGGTGCCGCCGGTATAAAGGATTTCGGCTCTGGCCCTGCCCTCTCGCTTCAATTCAGGCAGATTTTTCACCTCTCCTTTGTATTTGTTCAGGAGCGCCCTGAAAGAGTAGGTGTTGTCCTGGAGAGCGATCTTGCCTTTAGGGATCACATCAAAGAGATAGCCGAAGGTCCTCTTCCACCAGGGCAAAAGGTCTGCCATGCGGGTGACCATCACTGTTTTGATTTTTGTTTCCGGCAAAACCCTCTTCACGTAACCGAAATTGGTGTCCGCACAGACGATCGCTTCCGCCTCACTGTCATTCGCGATATAACGGAGATCATGGGGGGTATAGATCGGCGTGATGGGAACAGCGACCGCTCCTGCGCGCTGAATTCCCAACCAGGCAACCACCCACTGGAGCGTGTTGGGGATGTAGAGCATCACCCTTTGACCGGGATTCACGCCAAGCCCCCTGAGGGCTGCCGCGAACCGCTCCGACAGCTCCTTGACCTCACGATAGGAGTACCGGGTGCCGAGGTAAATCACCGCCGCATGCTCGCCTCGCCTCTGAGCCGTGGCTTCAAACGTGGCATAGATGTTGTAGTCGTCGGTTTGGTTCATTTGCTCCATTTAATCTTTACCGCCGAGTGCGCCGAGATCGCAGAGAAACACAAAAACCCTCTGCCTTCTTTGCGCCCTCTGCGGTGAATCTTCTTCTTCACACGCCGAAGTAGGCCGCCTTGATCTCCGGGTTGTCCATCAACTCCTTGCCTGTGCCGCTGAGCGTCAGCATGCCGTTTTCGATGACATATCCCCTGTGAATGATCGGGAGCACCGGCCTCGCGAATTGCTCCGTCATCAGGACCGTGATCCCCGAATCCTTCTTCAAGTTGCAGATGGCCTCCACGAGCGTTTTTTGCATCATGGGGCTGAGACCCAGAAGCGGCTCATCGAGGAGCAGCAACTCCGGCTTGACCACCAGACTCATGCCGATGGCGAGCATCTGCTGCTCTCCGCCGCTCAAAAACCCTGCCTTTCGACTCCTGAGGTGCACCAAGGCAGGGAAGAGCTTGAACACATAATCCATGGCCTCATGGATTTGAGATGTATTCCTGAGATAGCCGGCGATCTTGAGGTTCTCCACCACGCTGCTTTCAGGGAAAACCGGGTGTCTTTCTCTTGAAAGGACAATGCCCTTTTTGACCCGATCGCTCGGGCTGGTCTCCGTGACATCCTCTCCCTTAAAGGTGATTTTCCCGTAAACCGTGATCCTCTCCCCTCCCCTCCTTTTCTCCTTTGTCCGCATATCGATAATGAGGCCTGAAAGGGTGTTCATGAGGGTGGTCTTGCCCGCACTGTTGGACCCGATGACGCCGACGATTTCGCCTTCTTCGACCTTCATGCTGAAGTCATTGAGGGCCAGCGCATTTTCAAAAAACACCATGAGGTTTTGAACATCAAGCATAGCCAAACCACTTCTTACCGCAGAGAAGGCTGAGATCGCAGAGGACTATATGAGATCGTGAAAAATTCTTTCTTTTTCGGTCCTACGCAAAATTTCTCTCTGCGTTCTTAGCGCCTTTGCGGTGAGATTACTCCTCCGATCCGAGATAAGCTTTCTTCACCTCGTCGCTCTCCATGACCTCTTTGGCCGGTCCATCCGCGATCTTTCTGCCGTAGTTGAGCACAATGACCCGGTTGGCAATCCTGAAAAGCTCCTTGAGCCTGTGCTCGATCATGATGATGGTCTTGCCTTCCAGCAGCAGTTTCTCGATGATGGGCACGATGCTCGCCACTTCCGCGAGGCTGAGCCCTGAGAAGAGCTCGTCCAGGATCATGAGCTCGGGCTGAAGCGCAATAGCCTTGGCCAGTTCCAACCTCTTCAGGTAGCCTTGAGGGAGCACGCTGGCCACCTTGTAGGCAACCTGGGCATCCCTTTCAAACCCGACTTCCTCGAGAAGATCCAGGGCCACCGCATTGCGGTCCCCATATTTCCCGCCGGCAAGCGCTTTCACCCTGGGAGAATAAAGAGGGATGATCATGTTTTTGAACGCCGGGAGTTGATAAAAAGGCTTGACCATCTGGAAGGTTCTCGCGATGCCGAGGCGAACGATCTTGTAAGGCGCCCAGCTGGTAATATCCTGGCCTTTGAAGAGAACGTTCCCTCCCGTGGCTTTCACGAACCCTGTGATCAGATTGACCGTTGTGGTTTTGCCGGACCCGTTCGGGCCGATGATCCCGAGGAGATCGCCTTTGTTCAGATCAAAGCTCACCCGGTTGACGGCCTGAACTCCGCCAAAGGCTTTTGAGAGATCCTTCACGCTCAAAAGGGGAGCGTCGCTCATTGATCCACCTCAACCCAGCGCTCGAACTGATGATACTTTCTGGAAATGAAGTGAAAAATCCCCTCAGGGAGCCCCACGACGAAGATGACCAGGAAAACCCCGTAAAAGACGATTCTCAGACCGCCCAGCGCTCGAAGCGCTTCTGAGAGAGGCACCAGAATGAAGGCTCCCAGCGTAGCCCCTGCAAAAGTGCCCGCGCCTCCCACCATGGCGGCCGCTATGGGAAGAATCGAGTAGTCCAGGGCAAACACCGGCATGCCCACGAAACGGTATACGTGGGTCATCATGGCCCCTGCAAAGGCGCCTACAGCGCTGGCAATGAACAGCAGAAACTCATAATCGCCAATCTCGTCAATGCTTAACGAACTCTTGGTAAAATAGATGCTGATGATGGTAAATGAAATAAAGCGCAACAGCTGAAATGTCTGCAGGCTGGAAATATTATTTATGATCCTGTTAAAATTCAATATCTTAAGCTATTCGAATGATGAGACAAAGATAATCAACTAATGTCATAACCTTACTATATATACAGTCATTAGCTTTTTTACCCAAATCTGGCCGCTTTACGTTTTTTGATAAAACGGGCAATGGATAAAAATGTTATATGATATTGCCGGAAACCAAAATATTTATAAATTTGCAGTCCCAAACTGACGGTGGATGTAGCTCAGTTGGTTAGAGCGCCAGATTGTGGTTCTGGATGTCGCCGGTTCGAATCCGGTCTTCCACCCCAGACAAAAAGCCCCGCGACTGCGGGGTTTTCTGTTTCATAAAGTTACATTATTACCGGCCATGCTGCAACATCCCCCTGTAGGTACATCCCGTCGTTTTCACAGTTATGATATAAAATCCTCCAGGCAACGACCCTATATGCAACATACGAATATTCGTACCTTCAGCAGAACCAATGGTTTCAAAAGATATTGTTCGCCCTGTCAGGTCGGTTACAAGCAATTCGGCATCAGAATCGGATTGGGAATAGAAACTGAGCGTAACAGCATCCGATGCCGGATTAGGATAAAGCAAGAGCTGCCCCGATATGTTTTGTGACTGTATGCCTATATGGCTTGATGTATCAATAATATTGATTTCAAAGGTATCGGATGCGCTGTTTTTTTCACCATCGGTTACCTGATATACAACATTGAAACGGAT
>Ga0101944_10005607_pt1 | contig 14072 bp, 13 predicted proteins | sample DewCreD2012metaG_FD_75245 | JGI IMG/M metagenome (GOLD analysis project Ga0101944, IMG submission 75245) | Hot spring sediment bacterial and archeal communities from British Columbia, Canada, to study Microbial Dark Matter (Phase II) - Dewar... ... | reverse complement strand
TTCGGTGGCCTCACGCAGTTGCCGCGCGATCTGCCGGCGCACGGCCGCGGGCATCTGCACGATCTCGCGCTGCGCCTCGAGCGGCTGCTCGGCGATCACCGCCGCGGCGCTAATGGACAGGTCGCCAGCGTCCATCTGAGCCAGGACTTCATCGACCGCTTTGTCGACAACCTTCTTGGCTCGCTCATACGTCCTGGGACTGTCGAAGCCGGCCTTGGCGGCCGCGATCTCACGGGTCTTGACGCCGCTCGCAACTTGTGGGCAATTGCCCACAAGTTCCTGGTCCGTCCTCTGCCCCTGGCGGCTACCGATCTCTGCCTCGATGGCTTTGCCGATGGCGACGCGCTCCGAGGGGGTGAAGTCCTTCCGGATCTCGTTTTCCGCGTACTCGCCGGCCAGGATGCTCGACACCCTCACGATGCGCGCGGCGATCGTGGCCTGCTTCAGGACGTCGCGGACGGCGAGCAAGCGGCGTTCGCCGAACACCAGGCGGTTTTCTTCAGTGATCCCGACGGGCTGAAGAAGTCCCTCGCTGGCGATGCTCGCGGCCAGGACTTCCAGATCACCCATGTCCTTTCGGTGGCGTTCGCCGACGCGGATCTGGTCGCAGGGAATCTCGATGATCTTCAGGGAGTGCTTCACAGCGAGCCTCCCGTAGCCGCCGGGCCGTAGCCCGCATCGAGGAACGCCTGGCGCAGCCGCGCGATGCGCGCGTACACGGTGGACCGCGCGATGCCGAGCATCCGGCTGATTTCTGTGGGGCCGTGGTCGATGAGCAGCAGGGCCAGTGTCCGGTCGGGGACATCAAGCGACGCCAGGACGCGCTCGAAGTCGACATGGAACTGGACCGCCGGAATTCCGTCGGCGGTGGCGAACCAATGACCGTCGAGACATTCAATCTGGACGGGACTCCGGCGGTGCCGCAGCAGGGAGGCGAAGCGCTTGTCCGCCACGCGCTCGAGGAAGGTCCGGAGGCTGGCTCGCGATGCGTCATAGCGCCGCAGGGCCATCCAGAGCCCCAGAAGCGCATCCTGCTCAAGATCCTCGCGATCCGCGGCTGCCACCCGGCCAGTGCCCACCGCCGCCGCGCCGCGAACCTGAACGGCGCGCAAGGCAAGAGGCAGGACCTGTCGCAAATCCAGCTCAGGCATGGCGGCGCCCTCCCGCCATCTCGATCTCCATCGAGAACGGCAGCCCGTGCTTGACCTCGAGCGTCCGGATTTCGCCGGCGTCAACCGAGCGCACGTACTCGAACAGCTCCGCCACTTGAGGCTTCAGTTCAAACTCATCCGGCGGAACCTTCGCAGCCCCCGGGTCCTGCGAGCCGAACTTCACGTCCCGCACAACGATCGGCCACGGATCAAGGACCAGTTCGCCGCGCTCGATGCGGAGGTACTCGAAGCGTCCAAAACCGAGATCCGACATCGCCGCCGTGAAAACGCGCTCGGAGGGCCGGAGGTCGCGGGTTGACCTGGGGCGGCTCATCGCTCCACCTCCACGCGCCCGGCGCGTTGCGTATCGTGACTTTGAATCCATGCATCGACGTCTTCAGGCCGATACCGGACCAGCGTGCCGATCTTGACGTAACGCGGACCGCGCCCCTCGCCTCGCCATTTCCGCAGCGTCAACACGCTGATGGCGCAGGAATCCGCCACCTGGTGTTCATTCAGGAGTCGTTGGGGAGTGCTCTGTTTCATCTCGATGCTCGCTGCGGGCTGTTTCCCGCAACCTCTGCATCGAGATTGCCCGACCTAGCGTTTTTTCGACATACACGGAACCGGAAGATTTCCGGAAGAAATCCGGAAAATTCAGCGGCGGCGCGGAAGCTTCAGCGAGGCGGGTATCTCGCCTCGCAAGAGCTGCTCGAGGCTGAGATCCATCGCTTTCGCCACACCCTCGAGCGCGGATCGGCGCATCGTACCGTCCTTCAGGAAGCTCCTCAATGTGCGCTCCGAGACGCCAGCCTGGACGCTGAACTCCGTCTGCGAGAGGCCTCTGGCCTGAATGTATTCCTTCACCGCCGCGACTGCCTCCGGGCTGCCCACCGACCGCGGCACCGGCCCCTGATCGCGTGCCGCGCGCCGGGTCTCCACCGCGCCTGCCCAGTGGAACTCGCCCTGCCCATCCACGAGCACCTGCTCTTCGAGACAAAGACATTCCACCCTGCGCTCTCGCAGCCGGCGCTCCGTCTCCACGGTTCGGAACCGGTTCGTGGGCAGCACGAGCAGGAACGAATCCGGGATGTCGAGCAGCAGGCGACCCACGGCCGCCTCGTGAGAACTTTGGGAGTGAACCAGCAGGAAGTACACCGGGTAGTTGCGCGCGTGGGGTTGCTCGGACAATCCTACGGCCCAAAGGCCCGGTGAATGCAGGGTCATCGCCTGCGGCCGGATCGCCGCCGCCCGGAGCACCGGTTGCAGCAAGCCCGATAAATCAAGCCGGTGGATCAGCGCTTCTCGCCTGGTCAGCGGTACCCGCTCGCATCGCTGGTGCTCATCCTGGCAGATGGCCGCGAACTCGTCGTCGCCGTAGTCGATGATCCGGCGCGGGCACTCACTGAAGGAGTGCGGGCACGGGTACCGGTTGCCGATCATATCCGTCGGCTTCAGATGAGGCGCGGCAAACTCGAAGTCTTCGCCACAGTCCTGCCGCCAGACCTCCAGTACCGCGATGAGTCCGGGAATACCCTCCAGCGCCCGCCACAGCTCAGGCAGCTTCCTCATAGGCCCGCTTGCCGTAGACGATGAACTCGCGAGCCCGCAGCCATTCCTCGAAGATCGCCGCTTCCTCGCCCCGCGGGTACCCCGACTTGTTCCCCGCCACCAGGGACAGCATTCGGGCTTTCCTGATCCCTTTCAGCTTCACCTTGATCTTGGCGCGCTTGAGCGCCGGCTGATCCGGAACTTGAGCGTGCCTGATCTTCAGTGCCTCGAAAACATCATCGGCCTTCTCGACGCTCTTGTTGTTGAGCGCGCCGCCCCAATCCATCTCCAGTTCCGTCAGCCGCGCCGATTCCAGGTCGGGGAAATCGCTGCACTCAAGCGACTCCTGCCCCAGCTTCCGCAGCGGCTCCAGGTTGTACTTCTGCGCATAGCGGAACGTCTCCGCGCTCCCGAACAGATGCAGCCCGAACAGTTCCCGGTACTTCCGCATATCCGGCGCCGAGGCGCTGTTGATCCGCAACTCGGGATTCTCGGTGTCGAGGATGACCATGTCCGTACGCTCCGGGCGGAAGAACGTGCAGGTTGAATCTTCGCCTTTGACGCTCGGCTCCCGGCGGCAGGCCTGACCGTGCTGGACATAGAAGTGAACCGCGCCCGGCGCGTTCTTGCGCAACACCCGGCAGCGACGCCCCTTCTTCTTCTTGCGGAAGTAGTCGCGCAGCGCCGACTCGAGCTCACCGAGATCCTGGGGCAACTCTTCCACGTTGATCACCATGGACGGGTCGGCAGGGGCAAAGCTCTCGAAAGTTTTCCGGCGCTCGAAGCTGCTCTCCTGGTCCTTCTGTTGGAGCAGCCGCGGCTGGGCCAGCCAGATCAGCGCGGCCAGGTCCGGAGGGGTGACCTCGTCGTCGACCGGAATACCCGCCTCGCCCGCCATCTGAAGCAGGTCGTCGAAATAGGACTCGTTGCCCAACTCGCTGATCAGGTGCAGACCATCGACCAAATCGCCGGGCATCTCCTCATCCGGGTCGGCAAGGATCGAGGCCAGGGCCTCGTAGTCGATCTCGCCGCCATTCCCGGGAGCCGGGATGGGGAAGCCCTTCGCGGCGAAGAAATTCTCGGCGGTTTGCAAGATCTGGACCAAAATGGCGGGCTCGAACTGCCGCAACATGTCCGGATGGGAGAAGTATCTGAGTCGGAGAGCCATCTCTTGTCACCTCAATCAGTTGTAAAGTCTGCAGCGGCAGGACGAACCTCGTCGGACCAACGCTAGGCGGGTGACCTCGAGCACATCTGAATCCCAATTCTAGCAGGCGAAGACGGGGCGAATCCAGCGACCTTCACGATGTCGATTCTTAGGGTCACTAGACAACAACTCCAGTTTTCTGGAAATGCACCATCAGACCGTAGATCCGCTCCACATACGTCACAAATTGCCCAAGGTTCGCGAGGAGTACACCACGGTCCAGGTCCGGAACGATCTGCGGATGCCCGACTTCATTGCGAGTGATCCGGCAGAATTGGAACGTCCCACCGATGACCGCATCCAGGTCCTGGGCCAGCACGCCGTCTGTCGGTTTGCTCTTGCATCCCTCGTACGACTTCTTGAACTCGTCATATCTCGCTGAAATCGTCCGACCGTTGATTCGGCTCCGGAACTTGTCCCGGTTCGTTGGGTCGGTGATGGACTCAGCGTAACATTCAATCAGCAGATTGATTGCCCTTTCCGAGGCGGCGCCCAACATGAAGGCCGTCGCCAACAAGGCATCAGACTTGTAGCAGGTTATCGCCTCCTCCACGAAGTGGACTATCACAGGATCGCAATTCGGCACCTTCTCTCGGATACGTTCTGGAAAGCGTTCGATCTCAAAGGGCAAGACGGTTCCCGGGGTGGCACCTTTGGCGAGGGCGTCCTTCATCTTGTTCAGGAGGTCGAGAAGCCTCCCTGGACTGCCCTGCACCACGATCTTTCCGCTTTTGAATACATTCACGCAGACGGTGGCCGGTCCGTCATGAATCGCCAGTTGAGTAGCGTGCTGAATCGCCTTGGCTTCAAATGTGAGGTTGTTTCTCTCCAAGAACGATGCAACCGCCCGGATCGTCCCAGGGTCACCGTCCCCGGGGAACTCAGCCGACTTGGATGGCGTCGCGAAATTCGACCTCACAGCATCAATCCCCGCCTGCGTTGGCTTGCCACACAAGGATCCTTGGGAATTCCGTGTGAGGGTCAGTAGCCCCTCACGCGCAAGTTGCTCAAAGTCTGCATCATCTGCGCCAATATCGACCGGCGCATGTCCTCCCGGGTACAGCAGGGAAGACTTCTCCATTGTCCTGACGACAATGAACTGCGACGTATCTCCCGACTCGTACACCGAAACAATCGACTTCAACAGGTCCTTTTGCTCCTTTGTGAGGTTCATGACCGCATTCCCCCTTTCGCGTGATCCGTGTTGAAACAGCAAATTCGATCCTCCCGCCCCGGGATCCGAGCTTCCCATCCCGGCAGGTAGGCGCTCATCAGGCTTTTGAAAAGCTTTCCGTGGTTCGGCACCTGGAGATGCAGGAGTTCATGCACGATCACGACCTCTCGAAATTCATCCGGCTCGGTCAGCAAGTCCGTGCTGAAGCAAAGCCGCCCGCCGTTCGAGCAGGACGCCCACTTCCGGGTCATGCGCTGGATCTGAATCCGCTTCGGCTTCACCCCGATCTTCTCTGCCCACCGCCGGATCTCTTCGCGCATGCGCTGTTTGGCTTCCTCCGTTGGTTTCCTCACGACCGCGGCAACTCCAGCATTCGTTTCACCACCGTGACCATCGCTTCCTTGCCCACAGCCGGCAGCACCAGTTTGTACAGTTCGGCCTTCAATTCCCGCTCCTCGTCCACGTTGTCCCGGTAGTTCGGGTACTTGCGAAACGCCGCCTCCAGCTTCGGAGCCAACCCGACCGGGTCGTCAGCGCCGGCCTGTTTCACCAACCAGAACAGTGCGAAGGTGTTGCCGTCAAAACCGGTCTTCTCCCGCTCCCGCTTGGCCTGAAGGTACTCCTCCATGAGCCGCGCCAACTGCTCAAGCGCCGATTGGGTGCTCAACTGCCGGTCGTCGTAGGCCTCCAGAATGGCTTCCGTCCGTTCGCTGATCGGGATCAGATACGGCTGCTGCTCCGCCTCCTCGCTGATCGTTCCTATCAGACTCCTTCCGAGGTTGATCACCTTTGGCGGCTCACCGCTATCGGAAGACTTCAACGCATTCAGCGTGTTCTCATCGATCCGGACCGGCTTCATCACCGCGTCCAGTCCGGTTCCGATCGCCGACCGCTTCACCAGGTCCTCGGTCTTCTTCATCAGGTCTCGGATCAGCGCGACCTTCTTTGAGAAGGCGTTCACCACGATCTGATAAAGGGCGGACAGCTTCCCGTAATCCTCGATGTACGGCCGCAAAAACACGTCCGGCGAAATGATTTCGTACAAGGTCTCGAGTTCCTGGAACAGCTTGTAGAAGCCCTCCCGGCGCTCCTTGTCCTCAAATCCCTCGATGGCCCGCTCCACCGCCTTGTCGTCGATCGGGCCCGCGCATAGTTCCAGGAACGGCCGCGCCTGCTCCATCAGCACCGCAAAGCGCGTCTTCAGGACGTCGATGTTTTGAATCGCACTGCCCACCACATCGGAATCGAACGCCAGCGCGCTTTCCAGCTTTTCGAAGATGCCCACGAAGTCGAGAACGTAGCCGGCCGGCTTCTTGATGCCCTCCTCGTCCTCGTAGGGCCGGTTCACCCGCGCGATCGCCTGAAGCAGCGTGTGATCACGCATGGGCTTGTCCAGGTACATGCAATACAGCACCGGAGCGTCGAACCCGGTCAGCAACTTCTCGGTCACAATCAGGATCTTCGGCAGCGAATCCCGCTTGATAAAGGCGCGCCGGACCCTCTTCTCCTCATCCTCACTGAGCTTGAACTGCGCCAGAACCTCGTTGTCGTTGTGTGCGGAGGTATAGACAACCGTCGAATACTCGGACGGAAGGTACCTGTCGAGGGCTTCCTTATAGAGAGCGCAGGCCTCCCGGTCCACCGCAACCAGAAACGCTTTATAGCCGAGCGGCTCCACGTTCTCCCGGAAGTGCTGGGCCACGAACCGGGCCACTCTCTCCACGCGATCCGCCGCCTTCAAGAACGTTTTCAGGTTCACCGCGCGGTCGAGGATCTTGTTCAGTTCCTCGATGTCGCTGATCCCCTGGGCTTCGGCCAGGTCCAGAAACTCCTTCTCCAACTGCTCCCGCGGGACGCGGATGTCATTCGGTGCGAGCGTATAGTTCAACGGCAGGGTCGTGCCGTCTTCAATAGACTCAGCGATCGAGTACTTGTCGAGATAGCCCTTTTCGTCGTCCTTGCCGAAGACCTTGAAGGTGCCCTTGCCGTAGGCGATCCGGTCAATCGGTGTGCCCGTAAATCCGATCATGGTGGCGTTGGGCAGTGCCGCCACCAAGTAGTTCCCCAGGTCGCCACTCGTGGTCCGGTGCGCCTCATCCACCAGCACAAACACGTTCTCCCGCGTGCAGAGATCAGCGTCGGCCTTGTCGAACTTGTGGATCATCGACACGATCAGGCCCCGGTAGTCCGAGCGCAGGAGTTCCCTCAAAAGCTGCTTTGACCGCGCGATTTCGGGCGCCAGGCCATAGGCCGCCAAATTGGCAAAAAGCTGGCTTTCGAGCTCGTTTCGGTCCACCAGCATGATCACCGTAGGCTTCTCAAAGGCCGGGTGCCGCAGGATCAGATCCGCGGCCTTGATCATGGTGAAGGTCTTGCCCGAGCCCTGGGTGTGCCAGACCAGTCCGCGTCGCTTCTCAGGATCAAGCGCGCGCTCCACTACCTTCTCGACCGCGCGCGTCTGGTGCTGGCGCAGGACGATCTTCCGCAGTTCGTCGTCCTTCTTGTAGAAGACGATCCAGGACTCGAGGAACCGCAGAAACCGTTCGCGCGCGAAGAATCGCTTCACCTTGCGCTCGAAATTGCCCTTCTCCTCGTCCTTCCAGTTAAAGACATTCTTGCGATCCAGGTTCCAGGTGACACCGTAATAGAAATCGATCAGATGCGTCACGTCGAAGATCTGCGGTGCGGTGACCAGTTCGGGCGTCTCACGGTGGTATCGCCGGATCTGGGCGATGCCCTCGTCGATGCCCTCTCGTTTCAGGGCGCTCTTGGTCTCCACCAGCGCCACCGGAATACCGTTGATCACGAACACCACGTCGGCGCGGTTCCGGTACTTGCCGTTCGTGTACTGCCACTCGTCGGTGACCTGGAAGACGTTTTCGGCTGGATGGGCGAAATCGATGAGCACGACGTTGCGCTGGCGCTTCTCCGATTCCACATAGATCGATCGCTCGCCACGCAACCAGGCCAGGATCTCGGCATTGCCTTCGATGGTATTGCGGACGCTCTCGATGCGGGCGATGACCTCGTCGACGTTCGAGACCGTGACCACGCCGGGATTCAGGCTGACCAGCTTGTCCCGCAGCGTCTGATAGAATAGCGTGCCGCTTTCGCCGCGCCGGAGCGTCAGAGCCTGCTCCGGCGAGACGTAAGCCCAGCCGATCTCCTGGACGTATTCGACCAACGGATTCTGGACCGTGGCCCGCTCGCTCGCGATGCTAGGCATGGCTGACCTCCGCGAGATCAAGGTCCTTGACGCGGATGGCGCCGGTCATCAGTTGCGGAAGAACGGCGCCAAAGAGGTTCGTCAACGCCTCAAACCGTTTCGTAGCAACCTTGTGTCGGCGAGTCAGCAGCATCAGCACGTCGGCAATCTCTTGTTGCTCCTCCTTACAGGGGGAGGGCGCTTTGAGGTTCGCGATCAAGGCGCAAGTTAAGGCGCCCTTCGTGCTTCCACCGGACGAGCTGACTTGGCGGAAGTACGGGTACAGGCTTTGCAGGTAGAAAAGGTAGAACTCAGGAACGGCTGAAGAAGCCTGAAGCTGGACGTATGCCAGATGCTGATTGATACACGTGTCGAGTTCAAGCAGCGCGGCGTTTCCGAGGGTTTTCCCTTGGCCAGTTATCGCTACCACGATACTCTTCCGCGGTACCAGCGGGAGGTGGCACTCACGGAACGCAGTTTCGGTGACGAATTCATCGGCCCGGCTGATAATGACCTCGTGGATCTTTGTACTGGTGATCCATGGGATGTGACCGCCCTCCCAGTAGGCCTCGTTGGTCCTCTTCGGGGTGGAGCCGTTGCCGATCTTCGCGATATCCCCGAGGCGCACCACCTCCCAACTCTCCGGGATCTCGCCGATTTCGGTCTGCTTGAGCGGCTCGCCGCGCAGCCCCTCGCGGAACAGCTTCGCCATCGTTGCCGACTTGAGGTCGGCGAGCTTGTCGCAGATGGCGGATTCAGTCTCAATCGCCTTTTGAACTGAATTCAGAATGAGCGCGATTTGTCGCTGCTCTGCAAGGTTTGCTGGTGCCGGAATGTCCAGACTTTCAAGGGTGTGGCGATTTATCGAATCGAAAGTGGACCCGCTACTTTGGGCTTCGATTCTAGGTTTTGCGTGAAGCAGCGCGTAATATAGGAATTCTTTGTCCAAGCAGTGCGGACGAATCGCTGCCAAGCCCCGACCTATCGCGCATCGCTCATGGGCGATATTCACGTCCCCCACCGGAGCGCGAACGGAGATCAGAATATCGCCAGGCTCAGCCACTCGCAAGGGAGCCGAACACCACATACGAACCTTCGGGAAGCGCATGCCGAAATCCGCTTTGCCCTGAAAGAACGGAAGGCCCTCACCCGCCTGGTTGTAAGTCTGCGATGGAGGCGACTGGCCAAGGGTGACAGTAGCGACATCCGTGTTTCCCAACCTGAAGCTTTTCCAGTCAGGCTTCATGTCTCACACCCCACTGGTAACCAAGTGTTGCAAACACTTTCTCCAGAGTCGTGTCCAATTCGGAAGCGTGACCCCTTAGTTTGGCAAGTTCATTGAGGATGACTTGGATGTCGCCATTCTCCGTCTGCCCGCTGCTACGCACGAACCGTGACGGCGACAGGTTGTAGTCCGCATCGGCGATCTCTTTCTGGCTCACCACCCGGCACAGCCCCTCCTGATCCCGCCACTCCCGGAAGCACTCGACCACCTTGCGGATGCCCTCTTCGGTCAGCTCGTTTTTCGGCCGCCCCTTCCTGAATTCCGCGCTGGCGTTCACCAGCAAAATCTGCCCGCGCCGGTTCTTGGGCTTCGCCGCATTCAACACGATAATCAGGCCGGCGGCCGTGGTGTTATAGAAGAGGTTGTCCGGCAGCAGGATCACGCCCTCAATCAGGTCATTCTCCACGAACCAGCGGCGGATGGATTTTTCCTTGTTCTCGCCTTGGCTGCCGCTGCCCCGGCTGGCAGCTCCCGTGTCGATGACCACGGCGGCGCGGCCGTTTTCCTTCAGCGACGCAGCGACATGCTGAAGCCAGGCCCAGTCCGCGCTCGACGCTGGCGCGTAGCCGCCGCGCGTCTCAAAGCGTTCATAGGGGTCGTTCTCATAGTTCTTGGGGTCGAAGTTGTCCTGGTTCCACATTGGGTTGGTCACCACGATGTCGAACCGTTTCAGACGGCCCTCTTCCAGGAACTTTGGATTGGTCATGGTGTTGCCGCGGACGATCTCGCCAGCCATATCGTGCAGCACCATGTTCATCCGCGCGATCGCGAAGCTCGAGCCGGTGAGTTCCTGCCCGTAGAGCTTCAGCGGGCGGGCGATTTTCTGCTCGCGCTCCTTGAGCACCAACTGGCACTTGATGAGGAGCCCGCCGGAACCGCAACAAGGGTCATAGACCTCCTCGCCTTGGCGCGGGTCCATGAGGCGCGCCATCATCCAGCCCACCTCCTTCGGGGTGAAGAACTCGCCGGCGCTCTGCCCCTGCCCCTCGGCGAACTTGCGCAACAGGTACTCGTAGGCGCGGCCGAGGAAATCCGGCTCGACGTCGTTGAGGCCAAGCCGGTAGCGGGGATCGCTCAAGGTTTCGATCAGCCGGGCGAGCGCCTCGTCGCTGATCTCACGCTCGCCGTTGCGCGTTTCGTTGTAGTCGACAATGTCAATGACGCCTTGCAGGCTCGGGTTGGCCTTGGCGATGGCGCGGATCGTGGTGGTGAGCTGCTCGCCGAGAGTTCTGGGCTTGCGGTCTTCGGGCCAGTCGAAGGTTTTCCTGCGGCTGACCACCGCCCAGGTGGCTTCTTGCGGGATGTAGAAGCGGACCAGCGAGTGGTCGGCTTCAATCACGGCGCGGGCGGTTTCTTCGTCGCCAAACTGCTCCGTCAGCCTCGCGACTTCATCCTCGAACACATCGGAGAGCCGTTTGATGAAGACCAGCGGCAGGATGTAGTCCTTAAACTTCGGCGCGTCTTTTTCGCCGCGGATGGAACACGCCGCCTTCCACAGCAGTGTCTCCATGGACCGGTTGTCCATGACCTGGCCGTTGCCGTTGGCAGGAGGTGGCGGCTCGGCCGCCTGCTTGCGCCGTCCGCGGCGAACCGGCGGCGCGGGCGCGGTGCGGGCCGCCTCAGCTTCCTTCCCGGTTAGCCGGGCGTGCAGATCGGCGAACTCCGGCCCCAGCGACTTGACGAATTCCGTCACGGCATGCCGCACGGCCCCATCCGGCTCAGTTTTCCCTTTTTCCCAACGGTTTACCGTGGGGAAAGAGACGCGCAGTTGGACGGCGAGCTTCTCTTGGGACAGGCCAAGGCGGCTCCTCAGTTCCCGAATGGCGCTTGCGAACTGATCCAGCTCTCTGCTCGCTGTTCTTGACATATGATTAATCATATGACATATTACCTGAAGAGTCAATGGGCGTCATTGCGGCCCGGAGGTGAAGCGGATGAAGGAAGACGTCGTAAAGCATTTGGAACTTGTTCAAGGCGTCGTCGCCAGGATGGCCGCGAACTCGTTCCTCCTCAAGGGCTGGACCGTTACACTGACCGCCGCGCTTTTTGCGTTGGCCGCCAAGGACTCCAACGCGACGTTTGCCGTGATCGCCTTGCTGCCGGCCCTCTCGTTCTGGGGATTGGACGCCTACTACCTTCGCCAGGAGCGCCTCTTCCGGAAGCTATACGACGAGCTGCGTTTAGCCTCGGATGAGACTTTGCGCAAAGTGGAGCCGTTTTCGATGTCAACCGTGGAGTTCCGCGACCACGTGCCCGGGTGGTTCAGCACGCTGTGGGCGCATTCGATCCTGGCAATCCACGGAGTGGTGATTCTGGCCGTTGTGGCAGCGGTGATTATCATTCGGTTCTTGGGGAGATAAAGGAGGGCGAATCTCATGGCGCGTCGCGTGTTTTTCAGTTTTCACTACGAGCGGGACATCTGGCGGGCGAATGTTGTGCGCAATAGCTGGGTCACGCAGGATCGGGAGGCCGCTGGGTTCTGGGACGCATCCCTCTGGGAGGAGGCCAAGAAGCAGGGCGACGAGGCGATCAAGCGGATGATCAACCGGGGGCTTGAGAATACCTCAGTGACCGCAGTCTTGATCGGGTCGGAAACCGCGAGCCGGGAGTGGGTCCAGTATGAAATCAAAAGGAGCTACGAGCGGCGCAACGGCCTCCTTGGGATCTTCATCGACGGCATCAAAGACAAGTACGGACGTCCAGATATGCGCGGCGCAAATCCCTTCGACGGGCTCTATCTCGAAAACAATGGCCGACGCACGTTTCTTTCCCAGATCTATCCCACGTACGATTGGGTTCAGCATGACGGGTACCATGGATTCGCCCGTTGGGTTGAGGCAGCAGCTCAAGCGGCAGGCCGCTGAGTGAGAGCCCTCACTGCTTTTTCCCACTCGGTCCGCTGAAGGCTCCAGGACACCAACGCACTCACGAGGCGAAGAGATCGCTCATCTACCGGAGCGCCCGCCAGGATCTGCTCCTGGATGTCCGGCGCCAGCAGCGTCAGGTTCATGATCTGCGTCACCCGGGCCCGGGTGACCAAACCCAGGCGGGCCAGGTCGGCGTAGTCCTTCACCTCGCCGCGGTCGATCATCTCCTGGAACTTGATCGCCAGCGCCATCAGGCGGGTGATCCGGGGAATGCGCGACGGGGCTGGAGCTGTTGTCTTCTTCGGCCTGCCCGCCACGTTGCGCGCCGGCCACTTGAGCGGGATCTCGTCTTCACAGTGGTCCTTCACTTTGTCGCTCCTTTCGAGAACTCCCGGATGCCGTTCGAGTGGTAGGTGACCTTGACCTTGTCGCCGCGGGCGTCGTAGCCAACGCGCTCGATCAACTGGCGCAACAGTGCCGCCTGCTGCTGGATCGTCATGGTCTTCCAGACCTCGTCAAACGTCGCCAGGCGCTGGCGCACCATCTGGTCATCGAACCTCAGCCGCTCGCCTCGCTCCACCAAGCTGCGGAGCTGCTCCGCTTTGGCCTCTCCCGCCGTAACGGTCTCGCGGAGCGCGGCCTCCCGGCCGCCGTCCAGGTTCTTCGCGCGCGCGAGTTGCGACTTCGCGTTGCGGACGCGAACGTTCACTGCCTTCAACTCTTCGCGATGCCGGCCCAACTCTTCGGTCAGCCGCTGGCGCGCCGCCCGGGCGATCGCCTCCACCACCTCGGGCTGCGCGGCAAACCGCCGGACGCTCTCCATGACCGCCTCCTCCACCACCGGCGCGGACACGGCGCGCGTCGAGCACCCGTCACCGTTCCGCTGCATGGCGCGGAGGCAGACGTAGTATCGGTACCGCCGGTGCTGGCGAGACGAGTAGCTCGGCGACATCGGCGAGCCGCAGGACGCGCAGTAAAGCAGGCCGCGCAGCAGGGCCTCCACCCTCGGCCCGCGTTCGCCGCCGGGATTCCGCGTGTTCTCCTTCAGCTTCTGCTGGACCAAATCAAACATGTCCTCTTCGAGGATCCTGGGGTGAGCGGCAGCTACGATCTCGTCGGCGGCGCGGATGCGCGCGGCGTAGAGCGGGTTCGCCAGCATGGTGTAGATGTGGTACTTCCGCAGAGGATGGCCGCCGAACGTCTTGCCCTCTTTGGTCGCCCACTCCTTGTTGCGCCAACCGAGGTCCTCGCATTTCGCCACGATGCCATGGACGGAGTGGCCTTCCAGGTACCACTCGAAGATCTGGCGCACGCGGACGGCCTCCTCTTCGTTGATCACCAGGTTGCCGTCCACGAGGTCGTAGCCGAGCGGCACATGGCCGCCGGTCCACTTGCCCCGCTTGCGCGCTAGGATCTGCTTGTCGCGGGTGCGCTCGCTGATGATCTCCCGTTCGAATTGCGCGAAGGAAAGCAGGATGTTCAGCGTGAGGCGGCCGAGGGAAGTCGTCGTGTTGAACTGCTGCGTAACTGACACGAACGTCGCGCCGTGCTTCTCCAGGATCTCCATGATCTTGGCGAAGTCGCGGATGGAGCGGCTGAGCCGGTCCACCTTGTAGACCACGACGCAATCGA